>Ga0187875_10002680_pt1 | contig 13014 bp, 16 predicted proteins | sample June2016WEW_17_1_2_FD_132978 | JGI IMG/M metagenome (GOLD analysis project Ga0187875, IMG submission 132978) | Peatland microbial communities from SPRUCE experiment site at the Marcell Experimental Forest, Minnesota, USA - June2016WEW_17_10 | ecosystem: Environmental > Terrestrial > Soil >... | reverse complement strand
GCCAACGTGATCTACTCGATTGCGGCACCGCCGTATGTGGCCGGTCTTTACCAGATAGCGGTAACGGTGCCGTCCGGATTGGGGGCGGGGAACCAGGCCGTAGTGGCTACTTCCGCCGGCAACCAGTCGAACACCGTTACCATCGTGACCCAATAAGATGTGTTACCGGCGCCAGTAGCCGCGGTAATACCGATGCCCGTAGTGACGCGGCGCAACCCAAGAGGCACCCGCGTACGGACGGCGCGCCCAATAGCCGCCGCGCCATCCCCAGCGCGCGCCATTCGGATACCAATAACCGCCCAACCAGGCGTATCCGGGTCCCGGCGCAGGAGCGACGTAGCCGACTGCCGGGGCGGGCGGCGGGGCGTATGCGGGAGCGGGAATGCCTACGCCAACGCCAATGCCTACGGCCACGCGCGGCGCGGCGAACAGTGAACTTCCGGCCAATAACAGAACGGCGAACAATTTGCTTTTCATATCTCCTCCATTTCAAGCCGCTCTCTGGCGGCTTCGCCTGTCTTATGGCAAGCGATTCGCCATTGCGGGAAGAATATGGAAATAAAGGAGTACAGGACGCCAGCTTGGCGGCTCTCCACCGCTATTGGTGGATCTCGGCCAGACGACCAATTTTTACCTGGTGGCTGGGGCTATTTCTTTGGTTCCAGCTTGAGATTCAATACCGCTTCCTTGCGCGAGTCAAACGAACTGAGGGTCTTGGATGAACTGGATTCGCCATCGGAATCGGCTCTTAACTCGTAGTCGACATCGGTGCTGAGTCCGTGAAAGTAGTACGCGCCGTTGTCTCGCGTAATGAAAGAACGAATCTGAAGGGTCTTGGTGTTCTTCAACTGCACCACTGCCCCGTTCACCGCCTCGCCTTGTGCGTTTCTGACCACGCCCTGCACCGAGCGGATGTTGGCGTTTTCGTCTTTTTTCGCCCCAAAGGCGACAGCGGAAAACATCCACATGCAGACGGCGGCGGCCACCATCCGCCGGATTGCAGGACATCCAAAACTTACATACATTGCGCTACTTCCAGTCTTCTTCAGATTCTTCCTCTTCGGCGTCGTCGACGAAGTCTTCGTCTTCGTCTTCCTCCAGATCCTCGGCGGATTCCAGTTCGAGCGGGTCGGTTGAGATTACTTTCAGGTCCGCTCCGCATTCGTCGCAACTGATGGAGTCGCCCTCGTCTACATCTTCTTCGTCGACATCAATGGCCCCGTCGCATACCGGGCATGTAACCATAGCTAGAATTCCTCCCGGACACCCTACAATACATTTAACGAAACTCCGCCACGCTTGCAACTGTATTGTACAGCGTTTGGCGGGTCAGCGAGCGGCCTGCTTCGCCAACCGGCGGCGCGTGGTAGCAGGCACAATTCCCTTCATCCGCATGTACAGGAAAAGCTGCGCCCTGTGCGTGAGCTCGTGCTCCTTCACAAACTGTAGCATTTCCAGGCGCGTTACCCGCGCGCCGTCCACCCACGTGACGATGCCGGCATAGAACTCCGGCGGCTGGGCGGCCAGTTCCACCGCGCGCCGCTCGACGGAAGCTCGTAATTCCCGCGCCAGATCGGGGGCGGGGGCGTCCGCGGGCAGCAGCGCGGATTCGATACGCCGTAGTTCTCGCAAGCCTGCCGCTTTATCGCTGGAGAAGCGGGCCATTTTCTCCCGGAACTGCGGACCGCCCAGGTGTTCCTCGCCTTCCAGCAGCAAGCCTGTGAGGCCATGGCCACTGACCAGAATGTGACGCGCGATTTCGCCGAACGTCATGACGTCGGCGCAGGGCTTGTAGTCGAACTCGCCGGCCGGAAACTCTTCGACGGCGGCGGCCGTATCGGCCCGGATCGCTTTCCAGGAATCCAGAACTTGTTCCATTCTCACCATATGCTTCCATTGTAACCACGCCTGACGATTCGGTGGCTTTGCAGCCGGGTTTGGGATCAATCCCGAAGAAACATGCGAACGCGGTTCGAGGTCCATGTGGCTACTCCACATCCGAAGAAGTCGGTGTCTTCGGTCCAGATTGGACAGCGAAGCGCCAATGCTGAAGCCAGAATCGGCCAGTCCTCCGGATCGCGCTGCCCGAGCCGTTCCCGGGCTTCTGTTTCGAACTCGCCGTAAGTGTCGCTTCCTATTACTTCCATGAGTTGTCGTAAGGAGGTCAAAAGGGCCAGCGCCTTCTCGGGATCGCCGGCCCGTTCGATTACCAGGGCGCGGAGATGTTCTTCGGCTTCTGCGTGTGCCGCCTCAGGAACGAAGAACGATACTTCGTCGCAATATGTCTCAATTACTTCGCGCGCACGCTTTCCCAGGACGGCCCGAACAAGAATATTGGCGTCAACCACCAGAGCCTTATTCGGCATTCCGCTTTCTCTGGCGAGCAGCTTGGCGGATTCCTTTATACTCCTCCATCAACTGGTCTTCACTGGCGCCCCAGGACTCGATCATTTCGTCAAGGTCCTTCGCGGCGGCCCGCATGGCCTCTAGTTCGGCCTTACGGCTTCTTTTTTTGGCCGGTATATAGTAGCCGAGCGTCTGTCCGTGCCGTACGATCGCGAGTGGAGCGCCCGATTCCAGGTAGCCCGCCAGCTTTTCACGGAATTCACGCATGCCGACCTTAAGGGTTTCCATATTGTGTACTCACCGTACACATTCTAGCATCTGCGCGCTCTATGTAGTACTGAGAGTTAAAATCGACGCGTGAACCGTCGCCGGGCCGATTAGACAGGCTGTCGCTGACGCAATGGAGACAAAACGTGAATCTGTTGTGGTTGATGCTGTTCGCCGTGACTGGCCTGGCGTCCGGCGGTCACGGGCAGGTCAGGCCGGGCGCGAGTGTCACGCTGGCCTGGACTCAGGGGAAGTGCGTCCGCTGCACCTTTGCGGGACAGTTCGGCAGGATTCAATTCGTCAGCCGCATTGAGGCATGGGCCGTGGGCTACTCGTTTCCGCCGCCTTAGACGCAGGGCGCTTGGAAATTATATCGTCGTTCATACTCCTGACGGAGGGCATACCTGGCACGAGCTGCCACAGACCTACCAGCATGCTGGAGATGCGGACGGCCCGTCGGCGTTTTCATTCCTCGACGTCACGCGTGGCTGGATTGCATGGTGGAACCCGGCGAGAGAGGCACGGGTGATCCGTACTATATATAGAGACGCTGGGCGGCATTGGGAGGATCTATCGGACGCAATCTTACAGAAGGTCCGCTTCTTCGACGACAAGCGCGGATACGGAGCCGAGGTCACGACGTTTCTCCGCACTGATGACGGCGGGCGCCATTGGACGGAAGCTCAGATTCCTCACCTCCGCTTCATAAACCGTATGGTTTTCCTCACACCGGACGTGGGCTGGATCGCATGCGCCGACGGCAAAGATGTCTGGGTCTTTAGGACCCTCGATGGAGGCCACGATTGGAAGGAGTCCCGAATCGGCGCGCGAAAGGCTTGCCAGATGTTCGAGATCTCTTCTTCCTGGATCGGAACCGAGGTTGGTTCGTCTCCCGGCATTTGACTGATCCCGATACGGCCTTGTTTTGCACTGTGGACGGCGGTAGGAACTGGGTACCCGAGCGCAATTGGTCCTTTCACGCAGGCAGGTGGTCAGAGGGAGTGCGCTTCATTTCCGAAAAGAACGGCTTCGTTTTCGGCAATGACGGCGCCAGTCGCATCTTCTACACTACCGATGAAGGCGCTCACTGGCAGATGCAGACTTTGCCACAATTCGTACACGATTGCCAGGTATTCGAAGGGGATCTCTTGTGCAGTGCCGAGGAGCCGCGCTCGGGGCTCCTGATCTTGACCCTGCACCCGAAATAGCGTCGGAGTAAGGTAGGGGGCTTGCGGCAAGTTAGAATCGACGCATGCACCGTCGCGATTTCTTTCTGGCGGCTGGCGCCGTGGCATTGCCCGCCACATCACAGGCCGAGGCTGCCAAAGGCGCCCTGCGGATCACCGGTCTGGAGACCGATCTGCTGCGTTTTCCTCCCAGCAAACCCTTCGCCGATGCAATTCACAACTTCGGAGCCGAGGCGGGCGGGGTGGTCCTGCGGCTGCGGACCGATGCCGGAATCACCGGCTGGGCGTACAGCTCCTTCGGTACCATCGCTGGCGGGCCGCGCGTGGTGCAGACGATTCTGGAGCAGGAGATTAAGCCCGTCCTCATCGGCAAAGATCCGGCGTTCCCCAAGCGCATCCGCGCGGAGCTCTGGAAAGCCACCGAATATCAGGGCGTCGAAGGACTGGGTCAGTTCGCCATCGCCGCAGCCGATATCGCCATCTGGGACATTTTGGGCAAGGCCTCCGGGCTGCCCGTCTACAAGATGCTGGGCGCCTACGCGGATCGCGTCCCGGCGTACTCCATGTGCGGCTGGTATTACGAAAACGACGCAGATCTGTCGCAATTCAAGCGGGCCATCGCGGCGGCTCTCGAAGAAGGCTTCCCAGCCGTTAAGATCAAGGTGGGGCGCGCGACTCTGAATGACGACATCCGGCGGATCGAGGCGGCCTTGGCAATGGCCGGTAAGGAGCGGCGCGTCATGGTGGACGCAAATCAGGCCTTCAATCTGAACGAGGCCATCCGGCGCGGACGCGTCTATCAACAGATGGGCTGTTACTGGTACGAAGAGCCTATCCCGCCTTACGATCATGTGGCCTATGCGGAACTGGCGCGCGAGCTGGATATTCCCATCGCCGCCGGCGAAAACGAATACACCAAGTACGCCTACGCGGACCTGATCGGCCGCCATGGCGTGGATATCGTGCAGCCCGATAACCGGCGCTCGGGCGGGGTGAGCGAATGGATGGAAATCGCCGCCATCGCGGCCGGATTCGGACTGGACGTGGCAAGCCACGGCGGCGGCGCCAGCAATGTCCACATGCTGCTGGCAATGCCCAACGCCATTTATCTGGAGAGCGCTAGTCTGAAAGGTGCACCATCAACTTTGGAAGAGTTGCGCATGCGCGACGGCCAGATCCTGGCGCCGGAGTTGCCCGGCATGGGCAGCGAGCTGCGGCCCGATTTCATCGGCAAGCACAAGGTGGGATAAATGCTAGAAAAAGTCGATTTGACCCGCGCCATATCCAAGGAAGAATATAAGGCTCGCCTGCCGGCCTTGCAGACGAGCCTTTACGATCTGCAGCTTGCTTCGTCGGAAGCGGGTTTGCCGAGCGTCATCGTCTTCGAGGGTTGGGAGGCGGCCGGCAAAGGCACGTGTATCAACGTGCTTACCAGCCGGCTGGAGCCGCGCGCGTTCAAGCTGCACGTGATTCAGGAGCCGCGCACGCACGAGTTGCACATGCCCTGGCTCTACCGCTTCTGGCAGCGCATTCCGAACTACGGGCATATGGCCATTTTCGACCGGAGCTGGTACCGCCGCGTGCTGGAAGAGCGCGTGGAGAAAATTACGCCAAAAGCCGAATGGCAGAAGGCCTATCGCGACATCACGGACTTCGAGCGCACGCTGGCCGACGACGGGTATGCCATGGTGAAGCTCTTCTTCCATATTGGCGAGAAGGAGCAGAAACAGCGATTCCGCAAACTGGAAAAGAACCCGCTCACGCGCTGGCAGGTGCAGAAGGCCGACTGGAAGCGTCACAAGGAATACGACAAGTCCCTGGTAGCCGTTGAAGAGATGCTGGAGCGTACCGAGTCCGAATGGGGGCCGTGGACCATTGTGGAGGCCACCGACCGGTATTGGACCCGCATCGCGGTCTTCGAAACCATTATTCGGGCACTGAAAGCGGCCGCCGAAAAACGCGCGGCGCGGAAGGCGTAACCCATGCTGGAAACTCTGGATCTAGGCCAACACCTATCGAAGCCGGAATACGAGCGCGAACTGCTGCGCTACCAAGTGCAATTGCGCGAGCTGGCGTGGCAGCTTTATCTGCGGAAGCGGTCGCTGGTGGGGGTCTTCGAAGGGCGCGATGCGGCGGGCAAGGGCGGCACCATCCGGCGGCTGACCGAAAAGCTCGATCCACGCGGATATGAAGTCTTCCCGATCGCCGCGCCCGAAGGCGAGGACAAGACGCACCACTACTTGTGGAGATTCTGGCGGCGGTTGCTGCCGCCCGACGAAAAACAGATTCTGATCTTCGACCGAAGCTGGTACGGCCGCGTGCTGGTGGAGCGGGTGGAGGGATTCTGCAACGAGGACGCCTGGAAGCGGGCCTACCGCGAGATCAACGATTTCGAGCGGCAGCTTGTGGACGCCGGAGGGATCGTGGTGAAGTTCTGGCTGCAGATCAGTCCGGAAGAACAATTGAAGCGATTCGAGAAGCGCCAGGATACGCCATATAAGCGTTGGAAGCTGACGCCGGAGGATTGGCGCAATCGCGAGAAATGGGGCCGTTACGACGAAGCCGTGGAAGACATGCTGCTGCGGACGAGCACTCTGACGGCGCCGTGGACCGTGGTGGAATCGAACTTCAAGTGGTTCGGACGGGTGAAGTGTTTGAAGACCATCGTGAACGCGGTCAGTAAGGCGCTCGATTACAAGCCGGCGGACCCGGTGGGCGTAGTGAAGAAAAAGACGAAAACCGAACCACGGACGCATACAGATGCACGCAGATGATGTCGCGCCGCGGCTGGGTGGCCTGAGAGGCCGCCGCAGGCCACGGGCCTGCCCCACTAAGAGAATATTGACTTCCGCGGGCAGGCCCTTAGGAATGCGGCCGTGCCGCAGCTCGCGGAGTGGCATTGGCTGGGTGCACATAGACCACAAAGCGGTCGCCTCGTACATCCTTGAACTTCTCCACTTGCCCATCCGGCCAGCGGATTTCGATCAAGTCCGCATGATCGGACTTGCCCAGCCCGAAATTCAGGCGCGGATCCTGTGCCGAAAGATACCCGCGCGTCGGGATCATATCCTCGATCATCCGCAGGCCATTCGCCTCGACGATCGCGCGGGCTCCATAGGCATCTCGAATGCCTGTCGGGAATTTCAATCTCGGCGTTACCGTAATCCAGTGGTTTGCGGTGCGCGTCTCATTCCTTAGCAGGATGGCTTTGTCGTTGAGGTTCACCACGATCAAGTCCATCCTGCCGTCGTTGTCGTAGTCGAAGCCCGTGCCGCCGCGCCCCACGTGCTTCTCCTTGAAGTGCGGTCCCGCCATCTCCGAGACGTTTTCGAATTTGCCGTCGCCGCGATTGCGATAGATCGCGTTTTCCTGCCCGTACTCGTGCTGCGCACTGCCGTTCGTGTTAAAGAGGTCGAGCCACCCGTCGTGGTCGTAGTCGAACAGCATCGCGGCCCAGCCCGAATATTGCCCCCGGTTAAATCCCAGCCCGGCTCTGTCGGTCCAGGAGTCAAAGCCCTTACCGTCCGGGCGCTGGATGAGCAAGCTGCAATCGCGCAGGTTGGCGATGTACACGTCGAGCCAGCCGTCGCGGTTGATATCGCCCACTACCGGGCCCATGTGCGCGACATTCTCGCCGTTTTCGCCGTAGGCCAGGTTCATCTCGATGGCGCGTTCCTGGTAGACGCCGCGCGAATTCATCTCGAAGTAGTAGTTCGCCATGGCATCGTTGGTGGACAGCAGTTCCAGCCGGCCATCGTTGTGGAAGTCGGCCGCGGTGACGCTCATGGAACGCCCGTCCGGCTTCCAAAGACACATTTCTTTCGTCACGTCCGTGAACGTGCCGTCGCCGTTGTTGCGATAGAGAAGATTGGGCTGTCCGCTGTAGCTCAGTGGTCCGGGGTAACCTGCCGCGAGATCGAAGCCGACGGCCTTGCTCCTGTCGTACTTCACGTAATTCCCGATGTAGAGATCGAGATAGCCGTCGTTGTTGTAGTCATACCAGACGGCCGACAGGCTGAAACTGGCATTGGTTAGGCCCGCTTTCGTGGAGACTTCCGTGAACCTGCCGTTTCCATCGTTGTGAAACAGCTCGTTCTGGCCGTAGTTCAGGACCAGCAGGTCGACATAGCCGTCGTTGTCGTAATCGGCGGCGGCGCAGCCCACCGAGTAGCGGCTGCCCGCCAGACCGGCCTCGACTGTGACATCCGTGAACGTGCCGTCGCCATTATTGCGGAATAAGTGGTTGGCGAGATTTCCGCGGAGGTCGCGGTCGTCATCGTCGCTTAGTCCTTCGGTCCACTTGCCGTTTGGAAAATAGACATCCAGGAAGCCATCGTTGTTATAGTCGAAGACGCAGACACCCGTGCCGGTCCCTTCGACGATGTTATCCAAGTGGCGATCGCCGTAACTTTGTTGGAAGTTAAGTCCGGATTTTTTCGTGACGTCGGTGAACCGGATGCTCCCGGCCGTTTCGGCGGGCCGCTCTGGGAAAGCGATTACGGCTGCGCTACTGAGGGCCAGCAGCGCAATCAAAGGGGAAGCACCGGCTGTCATCCAGTTCCTCGTTGAGCACTGCCGTCCCCGCCATGGGGATTCCTTCACTATATTTTCCATTGATTCCCGATGCCACCAAAGGCGGTCTGGCGGGATCGCGTCAGACGCCGCCCACGCGAGACGTAGTACCGGGGCTTGTGCCGCTGCGTGCGAACCTGAGGGACCGCATCGTGGCCCCTCAACCAAAATGCAGCCCCGCCCGCTACTTACCGATGTTCCTCGCTTCGCCGAAATCACATTTCATTGACCCGTCACCTTCGGCGTCTGCTATCTGTTCGAAGGGCTGTCACCGGACCAGTAAATTCACCGTCCATGTGCGGCGGAATGCTCTGGGCGAACCGAGGAACGTCGGTAAGCGAGCGGGGCTGCAATGAGCTTTGGCTATGGAGACAACAACACCCCTGCATTCGTTCTACGATCCGGCCGCCTCCCGGGCCGAGCAGGCGGCTCTCGCCGACCGCGCCCCACGGCCGGGCCCTTGCGGACTTACTCCAGAACAACATCCAAGGTATTGGAAGAGTCCGTCTCATGAGCGACAACAAACTCCCTCTGAACGGCAACGGTAGCATCCTGGCCGGGAGAATTGAAAGAAATCATCGATAGCCCAAGTATCGACTCGGGTCTCTCCGGGCTCCAGCGTTACGATCACGTTTGCCGTCCGGAAGCGGATGCGGTCCTTCGAAAAGAAGGTCTCGCCGCGCTTGGATAGCGCCACACGGGTACCTCTGCAATCCGTAACGGTGAGTGAATAGTCTTCGAGCGGGTTCCACACGTTGATCAGGACGCTTTTCTTTGAGACATTCTTCAGGGTGGCCTTCAAGGTCACGGTGTCCTTGCCAGGAGGGTCGGGACCACGCTCAAGGCTTATGGTGAGCTTCGTGTCCGGCGGGCCGCCAGTGCAAAGGATCGGGAAAGCAAGGCACAGCACGAGCGTCAGTGCGGGCCCTGCCCGCATGCCCCTCCATCTCGATGGCGTGCAGCATCCCGGCGTCCGTTGGCCCGCATTTCCGACGTTCATTGGCTAGACCTCCTTGAATTCGAGCCGCGCCGCGCGCCTGCCTCTACGTTCTGCCTGTCATACGGTTCCCCACTATTCGCTGGGCCGCGCAGGAGCGCAGTTGTTAAGCTCCACGCGAACCTGCTAAGGCTGTTGAGAGCCGAACGCGGATTGGATCTCCCGCACTATGCCCCGCATCCGGCTTAGATTCGCTGGCAACGGCTGGCTGTATTCGAGCACCTGCCAGAAGGGTTGGCTGGAGAGGGCCCGCGATCGGTCGTAGCGGCCAACGGTAATCCAGAGGCCGCCTTTGGAGGACGCAACGATGAGGTCGAGGAGACTGCGCACACTCTTGTCACGTTCATTCAGGGGTCCGATCTGATCCTGGGGGTCACCACCCAGATAATCGCCAGCGAAACCGCCGTGACGTGGGTTCTCAACCAACACAAGGTCCATGAACAGGAGGTTGTTTATGCTCTGAACATCCCCCCGGCGCGCGGCGGAGAACTCGGGTATCTTGGCGTCCAACCAGGTCGGCGCGCCGACCCGGGCTGGTGAGATCGACACCACACGATCTCGGGCATGGAACCGGTACTCCTCGACGTTCGAAAGCGCCGAATGTAAGAGGTCCTTAAGCGGCGCCGCCTGACGCCAGTCCGCTCCCGTGGTAGCGAGCCGTTCGTCCATGACCTCGATGCCAAAGCAGACGGAATTGGTTTGGCCGAAATCTACCAACGCCTCGAGGACGCTGGCCGTGCGAATGCCGATCTTACCGGGCGCTTCGGCCAGCGGGTGGGCGATACATTGGCCTGCGGCAGGCGTTGAGGCGGCCAATAGGACCATGGCTATCGCCGCCGCTCCCCCCGTTCCTCGTGTCATCAGTGGCCACTCCAGGTAATACTGTTGCACTTGTAAACCACGTTATAGGTGCCCAAAGGTAAGAGGTTGCCGGTCCAGGTCTGAAGGCCCGTAGTGCTGTTACTGCTCGCTGGACAAGCGGACGAGCACACATACAACGAATCCAAAAACGGCCCACTGACGCCACTAAGCGACCCGCTTTGAGTTCCCGTTATCCCTAGACCGTTTGGAGATCCAACGGTAATGATATCAGTCATCGTAAAGTTCTGGATCGGTGAAGGGTTGCCGTTCTGATCGACCACCTGTAGGGTGATTTGCCGGCTGAACCCGCTTTGACCCGCCGGGCAATTAGCCGCGCCTTGTGCATTCTGGCCGACGTAGGCCACGGCTGTCGGTTTCGTCACAATCAGCGTTGCTTGCGGGTTCGCCTGACAATAAGAACCATCGTATTGCGACGTTACCATACAGGAGAAGTAGCCGGTGCCGACGCCAGTGCCCTGGAGGATCGCCGTCGAGTCTGTATACGGCCCAGATACCTCCGCGGGGCCGTTCACCCCCCACTCATACGTGTATCCCAGGCCGCCGTAGCTCGACGATTGGCCAGAGCAGTTAAAGGGGCTCACGCTCAGACAGACAGCGGGGCTCACTTCGAGAGTGCCGCTGGACCCTCCGTCAGTAAGAGCGATGGAATCAGGGCTAATAGATGCACCGCAGAGAACATAAGTATACGAACAACTGAAGTTGCGCGCCACCCTGGTATTCGCCGCCACGGTCTGCGACGCTGGGTCGATCTGCATCAGGCGGCCCTTGCCCTCCGCTGGATTCGCGTTGAACCAGCCGATCTCCCCGCGCTCCAGGCTCTGCGGCAGCAGTTTGCCATCGTGATCCTTGATTTGGCCGGCGATCAGTTCGCGGATGCTAATAGCCTGCGTCTCCATCGGCGGCAATAGATAGGGCTGTTGCCAGAGCACTCCGCCACTGCCGATCTTCACATTGAAGTATTTCGCAACGGCGGAGTGGTTGAACAGCAACAGCACGGCGTCCTGCCCGCCGGTGAGATCCCATGGATGGCCGCCGCCGTTAGCGGTTGTCTGCTCATCCTTACCGATCTGCTCCACCAATCCGAATCCCGGCGCGCCAACCGCTGCCACGTTTGCGAAAAGGGTGCCCGGGGCCGCGGCGGACTGCACGATGAAAGAATTGCGCAGCCCCGGATCGCCGGTCAAGAGTGGTAACGCGATCGTCTGAGAGCTCATGGCGGGAACGCTGACGGTGGCCACGTTGCTTGGTTCGGGGCCGGAGCCGGTGGTGCGGGAGAATAGCACCGTCGCATTCACCGGCTTAGCACCGAAATTCGCTAGAGCAACCTGCGGCGTGAAGAATGCGCCGGGCAGGTAAGTTGCCGCGCCGACGGGGACCCCTGTAAATACCGTGTTCCCGGAGCGGAACGTGCCGGCGTCCACGAAGTTCTGCGAGCTGAGCATCGCGCCTCGCGCCGCGCCGTGCCAGGAGAAGCTAAACGCAGCCAGGGTGCCGGGCTTGCCGCTGCCGGCCACCGAGACGCCGAACGCACCGAGATCGGTGGCCGCTTGGTCCGGGGAAACCAGCACGTCGCCAATGAGGGTCACCGCGGCGTCGGAGGAACTCGTGCATGCCGAGAGCAAGGCCCACCCTCCCGCTACAAGCTGCACCTGCTGCTGGGTGGCGGCGCCGTTCTCGGTGATGCACGAAATGGTAGCGGTCTGGGCGGCCGCCGCCGTGTTTTTGAGCGCGACGACGGGATTGCTCACCAGGGAGCCGCCGGCGGAGCGCAGAACGCCTGAGCCTGGCATGCCCACCATGAGAAATTCTTCCTCGATGTGCTGCCCGAGGCTGGCGCCGGACCCGTCGATGGAGAGCTGCGCCGCAATCGCCATCGTAACCACCTTCGCCGGGTCGGGAAGAACCTCCACCGATCCCATTGTCTCAGCCGAGTTGGCCTGGCGCAACAGGTCGCCCACCAGGACCGCCTCCCGAGAGTGTGCCGGAAAGGCTATGGTTTGCGACGTAATCTGCACGCCATGGCGGTCAAACAAAACCACTTGCGCGGTAACCGCGAAATTCAGTTCATTCACCATTGCGATGGTGCTTGTGAATCCGGCGGTCTCGACAAACAACGGAGCGACCAGGACCTCCGGCATTTCACTCATGGAGTCGATGGCGGGTTTTTGGGCGCGCGTCTGGCAGAAGAGCGTAGACGGGAAAGTGGATATCACCAGGACGGTCGAAATAGAGCGGGTGATCGAAGAGATGAGCATGTTCTGCGCGTATCCTGGTTGGGAGTGTAAGCGGGACCGCCGACTAAGTCAAGCGAAATTATTTGTCGTTAGTTTGATTGGCATGAATCCGGGACGTCGAAGAATCGCGAAAGGAGTAACCTGTCGGTAACTTCGATTTGGTTTTGCCGTGGTTTAAGCGGACGCACCAGAGGGTCGGCTTCGACGACATGTTAACTAATAATACTAATCTGCGGGAGCCCGTTCGCCCGGAACTTGGCGGATTTCAGCGCTGCGATCGCAGCGGCTGGTACGGGCGCGTGCTGGTAGTGCGGGTGGAGGGATTCTGCAACGAGGACTCCTGGAAGCGGGCTTATCGCGAGATCAACGATTTCGAGCGGCAGCTTGTGGACGCCGGAGGGATCGTGGTGAAGTTCTGGCCGCAGATCAGTCCGGAAGAACAATTGAAGCGATTCGAGAAGCGCCAGGATACGCCATATAAGCGTTGGAAGCTGACGCCGGAGGATTGGCGCAATCGCGAGAAATGGGG
>Ga0187875_10002674_pt1 | contig 13034 bp, 11 predicted proteins | sample June2016WEW_17_1_2_FD_132978 | JGI IMG/M metagenome (GOLD analysis project Ga0187875, IMG submission 132978) | Peatland microbial communities from SPRUCE experiment site at the Marcell Experimental Forest, Minnesota, USA - June2016WEW_17_10 | ecosystem: Environmental > Terrestrial > Soil >... | reverse complement strand
TGCCACCCTCTCAGGGCCGACCAACGGGAGGCTGGGCTCCGTGGCGCGCGGACGTTGCTCTGGCGATTCGCCTCATGCCGTCCGCCGTTCTGGGAAGGTCGCAAAGGGCTAGGGCGGCGGCGTGTTCCGCGGCGATGTATCCATGACCGATGTGTTTGCGGATGACCGCTCCATTTTTGCACTCCACCAGGGCGTTGTCATTGCAGTGCCGCGGCCGGCTCTTGGTCTGCTCGATCAACAGTTTGTTGAGCAACTCGGCCACGATGTGGTTGATGAACTCACTGCCGTTGTCGGAATGAAACACGAGAATGCGGAAGGGAAACTGCCGCAGCAGGGCCTCCAGCACTGGTTTGAGAGCCGCTTCGCTGATCTGCGCGGTAGCGCTTACCACCTCCCATTGCGTCACATCGTCCACGCGCATTGATGTGATAGACCCCCTTCACCCCGTCCCGATCTCCCTGGTGCACGGTGTCTACCCGCAGGTATCCCGGCCGCCCCTCGGGTTGCGGCGCGCGCCGCTGGCCAATGGCTACCTGCACGGCGCGCGTACAGTGGTAGACCACCCACTGCTGCCGGTATCCCGCACTCTGGCGCAACCGATAGATTTGGGCCACTGAGATGCGCGCCACCCGATCGTAGCCTTGGCCGCCGAAATCATACCACTGGCGCTGCAAGGATCTTCTGCGTGGCCGGTCCGCTGCGCGTCTCGTGTGCGGCATCCACCAGTAGCGCCACGTCCGCATGGCTGTACAGCGGCGCGAAGCGGTGGCGCCGGCTGCGTTTCATGCGCACGTCTCCATCCTCCCCGTACCGCGTGATCAGACGCGTGATCTGTGCGCGGCTCAGCCCAGTCATCTTCTCCATGTACCGCCGCACCAAACCGCACGCCGTACGCCCCAACGCGTCCCAGTTCCGCTCCTTCAAGCAACTGCTCACCCAAGCGTAAACTTCCTCCTTTTTCTCGCCTGCGAAATGCACGGCTTGGCTGGCTTTCAAGAAAAACCCGGAATCTCGTCCAGGCTCATCTTGTATGCGAAACAGCCCCTCCCTCCAGGCTCATCGCATGAGACAAGACTTCCGCTTGACACCGCTGCTTCCAGCGCGTCAGAGTGAATGATTGGACTCTGATGGCGAAATAACCGATCGAAATCCTGAAATCCCGGAGGCCCCTTGCTGCTTGTTCGAACGACCCTGATGCTAAGCTGCGCGCTAGCCCTGATGGCGCAATCCGATTCCAGTTCCGGAGAGGAGTACAGCGGACCCGCAATTCTAAGCCGGGGCGAAGTCCCCGGCGCGCAGACGGCGGCGCCCATCGCCTTCCGGCCGTACATCGGGCTGAGCGGGGTCTACGATACCGGCTTGGTACCAGTCTCACTAACCACGACCGGCGGAATACCTTCTACGGATTTGTATGGCGAGGAGTTGAATCTGGGCGTATACACCTATCACATCTGGAAGCACACTACCCTGGGGCTGGATTACCGGGGGGATTTCCGGCACTACTCCACCACCTACTGGGACGGCACCGATGATTTCCTGTCGCTCATCCTTACACACCGGCCCACCAAGCGCGTGACTTTCACGCTGCGAAACCAAGCCGGCGTCTATTCCTTCAATAATTATACGCTGTCCTCGCCTGTTGGCTTTCTGGATCCGAATTATCTTCAGTTGCCGCAAAGCGGTATTTACGATAACCGGGTCATTTTCGCGGGCGCGTCGGGAGATCTGACTTATCGCCTGTCGTCCCGGCTGTCATTCAATCTCGGAGGGGAAGGCTCTCTGGTGCGCCGGCAATCCAGCGCGCTTTACGGCATGACAGGAGGTATAGCGCGCGGGGATTTGGAGTACCGGATCAGCCGGCACTCCACCGTGGGGGCAGACTATCGCTTCACCTACTTCGACTACACCAGGGGCTACGGCAACACGCAGATACAGTCGGTGGGCTTCAACTACAGCACCCAGATATCGCGCCAGGTGCAACTATCCGCACGCGTCGGCGGTGCGCGTTTGGAGAGCCAGAGCCTGGCCGAGGTTACGCTGGACCCGGCGATCGCGGCTCTGCTGGGCGAGTCGGTGGCTATTCAGGCCGCCAATCGCCTAAACTACGTGCCCGACATGCAAGTACGGCTGTCGGACACTTTCCGCCACTCGCAGTTTACGCTGGTGTACATGGACGAAGTGGTCCCTGGCAACGGGGTTTACCTCACATCCAGGAACAATTCCGTAAATGCCTCTTATAGCTACTCCGGTGTGCGCCACTGGAATTTCGGCGTGAACGGAAGTTATGGCCGGATTACCGCGCTGGTGCAGACAGTCGGCGCGTACACCGCCTACGGGGCGGGGTTCGGCGTTACGCGTGACTTGGGAAGAGGGCTGCATACCGTGCTGCGCCTGGACGCGCTCCACTACGATATAGCCAGCTCGGTGGGGTTCACGCATACCGAGTACCGGACTTCCATCGGGCTAAACTTCAGCCCGGGAGACGTACCGCTGGTGCTGTGGTAGCAGGCGGCTGCTTAAGCCACGGCGGGCGGGCCCTGCCGAAACCAACCGCCAGCTTGTCGATTCTGCGATGTGCGGGGCTGATGCCCCGCGCGAAATAAAATCCAGCCCCCAGCGATGGAGTCCTGCCCCACGAATTTAAGCCAGCAGCGCAGCGTAGATCTCGCCCATCCTCCGCGCGGCTGCCGGGAGCGAGTAGCGGCTGTGAATCAGGTGGGCGGCATTCGATGCCAGATCGCCGCGCCGCACGGGATCGCGCACGAGCAGACGCAATACTTCCGCCAGTCCTGCCGCATCGCGCGGTTCGAAGAGCATGCCGGTTTCGCCATGCGCGACCAGTTCCGGATTGCCGCCCACACGCGACGCGGCCACACAACAACCGCAAGCCATGGCCTCCATGAGCGCGTTGGAGAGCGCTTCGGAAAGCGACGGCAGCACGAATATGTCGATGGCGTGCAGCCAGTCCGCCACTCGTGGCGTACCGGGTTCGAAGACGCAGTCCGACAGAATGCCCAGCGCTTGAGCGCGGTCCTCCAAGGCTGCGAGACATGGTCCGCTACCAACTATGGCGAGCTTCATGCCGGGTACAAGACCCCGCACCGCGGCAAAGGCGTCCAGCAACGTGTCGAGTCCTTTTTCGGGCCGCAGACCGCATACCACCCCCACGACTAGCGCGGCGGCGTGCAGGGCCTCCGGCCGGGCGCCGCGCTCAGGTTGGAACACGTGGGTGTCGATGCCGTTATAGCAGAGATGAATCAACTCGGCTGGCACCCTCTCTTCGTCGTGCAGATGGCGGCGCAAGAACTCGCAATTGACCACGATGCCATCGACCAGGCGATCGGTAACGCGCAACCCATGCCGATACACAGCCGGCCACAACGCCCGGTCGACCCTCTGGCTGGAGACCACTACCGGAGAGCCCCCGAGGCGCGCCGCTGGTACTCCATAAAGATTCGCAGGGGTGTCGAAGGTATGCACCAGCCGTATGCCTTGTTCGCGGATGTACGCGCCCATGCGCAGCGCGCCTTTTACGCTGGCTAACGATGGCACCAGGAAGTGCACGATGGGAACGCCTGCAGCCCGCAGCTCGTCCGCGCGCATGCCCGCCGGACGGAAGCAGCCCACGCGCGGATCGAAGCGGGAACGGTCCAGCGCCTTGGCTATTTCCGTCATCTGCCGCTCGCTGCCGCCCAGATTCAACTCCTGTACCATTAGCAGGACTGGGGTGGGAGCAGGCATGCATTCTCAATGTAACGCATACCCTCGAATGCTACAGTAAGACAAAGGTATCCGAACCCATGTGCGGCATCGCCGGATTCTACTTGCGTGACGGGCAGGCGAGTTTGTCCACAGTGCGTGCGATGTGCGACCAGATACGGCACCGCGGGCCCGACGATGAGGGCTACCATGTGGAGAGCGGCTGCGCGATCGGTATGCGGCGGCTCAGCATTATCGATCTCAGCACCGGCCATCAGCCCATGGCGAATGAAGACGAATCTGTCTGGGTGGTCTTCAACGGTGAGATTTACAATTATCATGAGTTACGTGACGATCTGCTCGCTCGCGGGCACCGGTTTGTCACGCATAGCGACACGGAAACCCTCGTTCATCTCTACGAAGAACAAGGCGCCGAGGGTTTGCGGCGGCTGCGCGGCATGTTCGCTTATGCGATCTGGGACAGCCGCCGGCGGCGTTTGTTTCTGGTGCGCGATCGTTTCGGCAAGAAGCCGCTTTACTATACGGTGTTGCCGGAGGGTCTCTACTTCGGAAGCGAACTGAAGTGTCTGCAAGCGGCCGGTGTGCCTTGTGAGATTGATGAGGAAGCTCTTCGGCTCTTTTTTCATTTCACATACATTCCCGAACCATGGAGTTGTTTTCGGGCGGTGCGTAAGCTTCCACCGGGATCCTGGATGACCTACGATTCGGACGGAACTGTCCGCCAAGGCCGCTACTGGCAGTTTCCCGCACCGGTCGCCGAGACACCCGCGGACTTCTCGGAAGCTGACGTATGCGCGCAGTTACGGGACAAGTTCGACGAATCCGTGCGCATCCGGATGATCGCGGATGTGCCGTTGGGCGCATTTTTGAGTGGCGGGATTGATTCCAGTTCAGTGGTGGCATCCATGGCTCTTGCTTCGGCTGAGCCTGTACGCACATTTTCCATCGGTTTTGAAGAAAGTGCCTTCAATGAATTAGAATATGCCGCCATGGTAGCGCGCCAGTATCATACCGACCATCACGAAATCGTGGTACGGCCGGACGCCGTGGATCTGGTTTCGCGCCTGGTCCGGCACTTCGACGAACCTTTCGGTGATTCTTCCGCCATCCCGACATTCATTGTTTCCGAGTTCGCGGTCCGGCATGTGAAGGTAGCGTTAAGCGGCGATGGCGGTGACGAGTTATTTGCGGGCTATGAGCGATTCCAGGCCATCGAGAGGCTACGCAGATTGGATCGCCTGCCGTCTCTACTCCGTACGTTCACCTCCTGGATGGCCGATTGCCTGCCGTATTCGGCTTACGGCAAGAATTATCTGCATATGCTGAGCCGCTCAACCGCGCTAGAGCGTTACTTTGAGAGTAACTTCGCGCCTTGGTTTCTGCGCCAGGAGTTGCTTCAGAAGGATTGGATGCTCCCGGCCGATAGCTCCTATCTGACGCGCTCGCTGGCGGAGTTTCTGCTTCCCGGTAACGCCGATTTGCTCTCGCAAGCGCTGTTTTTTGAGACGACCCAGAATCTACCCGGAGACATGCTGGTGAAAGTCGACCGCATGTCTATGGCGAACTCCCTGGAAGTGCGCTGCCCCTTGCTCGACCACGAGCTTGGGGAATTTGCGGCTGCCATACCTCATGGTTGGAAGATCAGAAATGGCAAGGGCAAATATATTCTGTTGCGCGCCTTGGGAGAGCGCCTACCAACGCCACTGTTGAACCGCGCCAAAATGGGCTTCGGGGTACCCCTCTCGTTGTGGTTTCGCGGTGCCTTGCGGGCATTTCTTTGGGACCACCTCGGTAGTGCTTCCTTTACTCAACGCGGTATTGTCTCGCCTGCTTTCGTGCAGCAGATGCTTCGCGAACACGATTCCGGGCGGCGCGACAACTCGCATTGGCTATGGTCTTTGCTGATGCTTGAGTTGTGGTTTCGCCAGTTCGACGCACAGCCTGCGGCGGCACTGCCCTGTTTATGATTAAACCCACGGTCACCGCCTATGCGCGTGAGTTTCATCATAAACACCACCGGCCAGTTGCGTGCTTTGGCGTAAACTGGGCCGCTCTAGTATGTGCCCCAACGTAACCGGAAGGGCTGGTCTATGTGTTTCAGCGTAAATAGCCATCAATAGACCTCCTCGATGTACTGCTAAGGTTATGAAAGTAAAAGACTTGTTTGTTTACGCCCGAGCACATGCCAGGATCTATCGTGTTTTGATAGCGTTACAATTCCCTTACGATGAGCCCCATAAACCTTACGATCAAACCCATGGCCCTTATGGTGAAGCACATGCTTTGCAAATACCGATCGTTGCTCGTAACCATTTGAATAAAAAGTACTTATCGTGTCTAGGGTGACTTTGTTGCAACTCCTATATGGAATGGTTTATGGTTTGGATAAACCCCTAACCAAACACAGCGCAGCCGGATGCATGACCCGAACTTCTGGTTGGTTTGGCATGTGCTTGGCAATAAAAAAAGCGCCCACCCATGGGCTTCATCGTAAATCGCTGGAACAAAACACCCGACTAATGTTACAAAAACAGAGGATACACATCGTGTTCTAAAAGGCCCCACTTGACAAGAAACAACCCCAAGCCTGCACTCGTTAACCTTTCGGTCGAGGAAGAGAACCTAGCTGCCATCCCTTTCGCCGTGTTGGAACGCAGGGTCGGCAAGCGCATCGGTAAGATCGAGATTAAGGGCACGAAGGTGCTTCCCAACGGCGGCGAAATGGAAGTTGTGTGGCAAATCCAGGGCAACAACGAGTTAGGCTTGCCTACCGAACAAGACCTCGATATTTTTGTGGTACTGGGAGTCCTTACATTCCGTAACAACTTTGCCAAAACGGTCACTTTCAGTGGACGAGAAATCGCCCGAATGCTCAATATCAACTCCGTCCATGGCAAGTTCTACCAGCGTCTCAAACTGGCCATGGATCGCTTTATTCCATTACGCTTCCGAGCACTGACCGCCACCGACCAGCAGGAAGAAGTGAAGTGGAGCAATGTTTTCCAGGAAGCCAGTTTCTTGCTGGATCGTGAGACCGGTCGCCGTACCGGCAGCATTACCTGGACCGACAAACTAATCCAATCCATCAACAATGGTTTCTTTCGCGTTCTGGACGCCGGGCGCTACATGGAGCTCGACGGAATTACAGCCAAGCACCTATATCGGTTTTTCGCCGTCGCGTTCGAGAAAACCGACTTAATTGTCATGGATGCCCGCAAGTTGGCGATGGAGCATGTGGGCATTCTGACTCCGCCACACTACTTTTCCCGGCTGATGCAGACTTTGGAGCCAGCATTCGACCAATTGATTAAAATCCAGGTACTCGGGTCTTATAACGTAATTTCCGCAGAGGACTGGCGCATTGCCATGCACCGGCATCCCTCTTACGTGCCTGAGCGTAAGAGTTTGATGTTACAAAGCAGGACTTGCCCGGAATTGAGCCGTGCGCACTGTCAAAGTACTCTGGAGAAGGCGGGCTTTGGTTATAAACAGGCGACAGTATGGAGCGGCGCCGCCGAGACACCAGAGCAGTTATATGCTCTGGAGCGGGCCGCACAGCTTGTGCTTGCCATGAAGCAGGAAGGCGTACTACCGCACGTAGCGGCCAGTTATGTATCACGTGCCCTGGATATGGGAGCGGCAGCCGGGGAAGGCCAGGAGTTGCTCGATTGGTGCGAAATGGCACTGGATATATGCCGACAGAAGCAGCGCACTGGCCAGAGTTTGAAGAACGCAGCCGGATTGGTGGTCAAGATTGTCAAGGACCCGGCAGCCCGCCGCCGCTTCCTGGACGACCATATGGAGGCCGCCGCGAAGGAGCGCTACCGCCAGCGCGAGCGCGCCATTCTGCGACAGAATCAGGAAGTCGAGGAGCGTGCCTTGATTCTCGAATACGAGCAATTCCGTCAGACCACAGCACTGGGATTGTTCGAGCAACTCAGCGACTCCTCCAAGCAGGCGCTTTCGAAGGAGAAATCAGACTTACTTCGCCGCGAAGGCCGATTGGAGAAGATGGCACCGGATGTCCGCGAGCGGGAAGTGACCGACCTCATTCTGCAAGATCTCGCAAGGAACGACGTGCCACCTTACAGCAAGTGGCTCTTGCGTAAGCGCGCGGGGCAGGCCGTACTGCCGTTTGCTCCGATAGATAACATCGCTTAACGGAGCTGCGCTACAGTTAAGGTGGATGCCCGCTAGCTCGCAGCAAGAGATCGCCGCGCGTGAGCGCTTCGCGTTCGGGGAAAACTGGCAGCGCTTCCTTTCCATCCTTGACGAAAACCGCATCGTAAGAGCGGAAGATTCCTTGCGCCGCATGCTGGAAGTGTCCAATTTACACGGCAAGACCTTTCTCGATATCGGCTGTGGCAGCGGTCTGTTCAGCTTGGCGGCGCGCCGCCTTGGCGCCCGCGTGCATGGCTTCGACTACGATCCGCAGTCGGTGGCTTGTGCCCAGGAATTACGCCGGCGTTACTTAGCGGAAGACCTGGGTTGGCGGATAGAAGAAGGGTCGGCATTGGACAGCAGTTACCTTGGCGGCTTAGGCTCCTTCGAGGTGGTGTACTCCTGGGGGGTGTTGCATCATACCGGGGCGATGTGGCAGGCTCTTGACAATGCCGCCGGGTTGGTAGCGCCGGGCGGGAAACTGTTCATCGCCATTTACAACGATCAAGGCGAGATCAGCAACCGCTGGCGGGCGGTCAAACGGGCTTACAACCGGTTGCCTGGCGGCTTGCGTTTCCTGGTGACCATCCCGGTGCTGGTGCATTTGTATTGGCGCAGGACGCTAAAGGACTTTATGCGCGGACGACCGTTCGAAACCTGGCGCAATGAAGGTAAGGAGCGCGGCATGTCTCCCTGGCGGGACTTAATCGACTGGGTAGGCGGCCTTCCGTTTGAGGTCGCCAAGCCGGAGGCCATCCTGGACTTCTATTTGCGCCGCGGCTTCACCCTGACGCGCTTAAGCACCTGCGGCGGGTCGTTGGGCTGCAACGAATACGTCTTCATCCGGACAGGAGCCGGGAAGCCGTGAGTCACCGCCCCACCGGTTTGCCGCGGAGCCTTGCGTGATAGTAGAGTAGGTCTTGGCTATGAAGGCTCTTGTCACTGGATCCGGTGGGCTGATTGGCTCGGAATGCGTCCGCCAACTTTCGGCCGAAGGCTTGGAGGTTGTGGGGATCGATAACGATATGCGCCGGCAGTTCTTCGGCGAGCAAGGCACGACGGATCCCGTGGTACGGGAGCTGCAGACGACGCTGCCCCGTTACCGCCACTTGCCTATCGATATCCGCGACCGGCAGGCCGTCCGGCAGGTGCTCGACGCCGAACGCCCGCAATTCATCATTCACACCGCCGCGCAGCCTTCTCACGACAAAGCGGCGGCCATTCCCTACGAAGACTTCGACGTGAATGCCCTGGGCACCATGAACCTGCTGGTGGCGGCGCGCGATTTCTGCAGGGAATCGCCATTCTGTTTTACGAGCACGAATAAGGTCTACGGCGACCGGCCCAATTACCTGCCGCTCATCGAACTGGACAAGCGCTACGACTACGCCGGCGGCCTGGATGGCGTGGACGAGAGCATGTCCATCGACCAGTGCCTGCATTCCGTCTTTGGCGCTTCCAAAGTGGCCGCCGATGTCATGTGCCAGGAATTCGGGCGCTATTTTCAGATGCCTGTAGGCGTCTTTCGCGGCGGGTGCCTTACCGGACCGCAGCACGCCGCTGTGGAATTGCATGGCTACCTGGCTTACATCGTTCACTGCGCCGCGACAGGCAAGGAGTACACCATCTACGGTTACAAAGGGAAGCAGGTGCGCGACCAGATTCACAGTTACGATGTGGCTCATCTGTTTCTGGAATTCTTCCGCTCCCCGCGCTGCGGGGAGGTATATAACCTGGGCGGCGGCCGGGCGAACAGTCTGTCTATTCTGGAGACTGTAGACGCACTGGCGGGCATGGGGCTGAAGTTGCGGTACAGTTATAAAGATGCCAACCGTACCGGCGATCACATCTGTTATATTTCAGACCTGAGCAAGGTGCGGGCGCATTTCCCGAACTGGAAAATGCAGTACGATCTGCCGCGAATTCTGGACGAAATCGCCGCCCGGCACACCGGCCGCGCGGCTAGGCCCGCGGGCGCACGGAGGTAATCGCGGATGAAGCTATCGGTGGTCATTCCGGCTTGCGACGAGGAGGGGTCCATCGAGCAGACGATCGCGGAAATCGCAGCGGCACTTCAAGGCGAGCGGGTTTCGTTCGAAATCGTGGTAGTGGACGATGGCAGTACGGACCAAACGGCGGCCTGCGTCCAGCAGTCGATGGCGCATCATCCTGATGTCCGGCTGGTTACCAATACCGGACGCCACGGCTTTGGGATGGCTGTACGCGCCGGGCTGGCGCAAGCCACCGGTGAGGCCCTCGCGGTGATGATGGCCGACGGTTCCGACAGCCCTGAAGATCTGGTTCGATACTACCGGAAGCTGGAAGAGGGATACGATTGCGCGTTTGGATCGCGATTCATTCGCGGCGGCAAGATCATAGATTATCCGGTTCACAAGCTGGCCATCAACCGGATGGCCAACTGGTTTATCCGGGTGTTGTTCCAACTGCGATACAACGACATCACCAACGCCTTCAAATGTTATCGGCGGGAGGCCGTCGACGGCATGCAGCCGCTGATCTCGGCGCACTTCAATCTGACCGTCGAGATGCCCTTGAAGGCGATTGTGCGCGGGTATTCCTACGCGGTGGTGCCGATTTCGTGGACCAATCGCAAGTCGGGCATGTCCAAGCTGAAGATTAAGGAGATGGGAAGCCGCTACCTGTTCATCGTGCTGCATGTGTGGCTCGAGCATCACCTTTCACGTGGCGATTACCTGCGGCGGGAAGAGGCGCAAGAGCGCACTGCCACGCGGCACGCGTAACCGGGGTTACCCGAGATCCTTTGGCAGCACTCGCGCGAAGCGCAGCTTTAAGTCCACCCACAGCCAGGTGAACGGATCGCGGAACAAGCGTACCTTTTTGCCTTCACGAAAGGAGCGCGAGGAGTAATTCACGGGGACTTCGAGCGGCCGGTAGCCCTTCCGGACAAACTTGATGACCAGTTCGTGATCGAAATCGAACCGGTTGCACTGGAACTCGAGGCCGAATAGACAATCGCGGCGAAAGACCTTGAACATAGTGAACGGGTCCGTCATGCGCTGGCGGAAAAGAACGTTGATCAGGCCCGTAAAGAAGGCGTGTCCCAAATTCAGCCCTGTCGCGAGGGTTTTCTGCTTGGCGAAACGCCGCATCTTCCAGTTGCCGGCATGCCGCGTGCCGAGGACGAACAGCGTGCGGTGGGAAAGAATGGGCGCCAGCAAGGCGTCATAATCGTCCAGGTCGTACTCGAGGTCGGCATCCTGGATCAGCACCACATCTCCAGTGGCGTGCTGGAATCCCTCGCGGACGGCGTGACCTTTGCCCCGCGGCCGGTCCTGGAGCAACAGTTTGATCTCGGGATGACCCTGATATTGTTTCGCAAGCTCGCGCGTGCCGTCGGTCGAATTACTTTCGATCACGATGATCTCGCGATCCACGCCGGGGATCTCCTTTTTCAGCAGCGCATCCATCAGCAGCGGGAACGTCGGCTTTTCGTTGAATGCGGCGACGATGATCGAGCACTTGGGGCGCGGCGGCGGCTCGTCGCGCACGGCGGTGACAAACATGCCGGCTGCGTCTGGTTTGCGCACCAGAACTTCGTGGAAACCGTGCCGCAGCAATAATAACTGGATTGTGTTTTCGTCGAAGCACCAGCGGTCTTCGGTCCGCCATTGGGTCCGCGGCTGGAGCGTAAGCAGCAATGGAGCCCCAAGCCGCAGCACCGCCCGCGCCGCCCGCAGCAGTTCACCGGGCGCGGGTTCGGTGTGCAGTTGGTGCAGCAGGATGGCGGCGTCATAAGCGGCGGGCGCCAGATCGACGGACGCCGCTGAAAGATCGAAGAACTGAACCTGGAAACCGTCCGCCCTGGCCCGGTCCAGAAACACCTCGGTATTCACGCGTGCGGCGGCGGCAGAGACCAGCAGTGAACCGCCGCAAAAACCGCGGCGCCTGAGCGCGGCAAGATATAGCGAGGCGCACCGCGCGGCCGCATCTGGCTCGGTTGCGCAGTCCGCTGGCGCGGTCGGCACCTCCAGAGCCACGCAGCCGCAGCCGTCGCAACGCGTTACCGCTCGACCGCGCACGACCGGAAGACGGGTGAAGCTCGACTCGTCACAGACCGGGCAGTTCATTGGAGCCGCCGCGTACCCGCCTTCCGGGCGACCGCCAGCAACCCGCCGGCGGGGACCAGCAGGTGGCGATGGGCGATTCGGTCGGGAACCGCCCGGCGCAGCAGAGCAATCAGCGGACTCAAGATTGGTACGCGGAATCGGGAAAAGTGACGCGAGATGTAGTCGATGGTCAGCACCTTGCGGCTAGGCGAGACGCGGATTTCGTCGAAGCCGCAGCGTTCCAACAACAGCCGGATGGCTATTGCGCTGAAATAATACAAATGCTCGACTTTGTATTCCATCCAGCGGCTACGGAGGAGGCGGTGCGTCCAACTATCCAGCGAGGGCGTGATCAACAGCAGGATGCCGCCAGGGATCAGCATTTCGTGGATGCGCAGCAGCAAGCCTTCCGGATCGCGAACGTGCTCGATCACATCCGCCCCCAGAACCGCGTCGAAGCGCTCCCGCGCCAGGGGAACCGTCTCGATTGTGCCAACCGAGACCGCCGGCTCCCCTAGGCAGCGGTTGGCAAGCGCCGCGGCGTGCGCGGATATCTCGATACCGGAGACGCGAAACCCCCGGTTGCGGGCCTCCAACAGGACCTCGCCGTGACCACAGCCGATTTCGAGCAAGTCCGCGTTTTCCGGCCGGACGAACCGGGCAAGCGTATCGATGTACAACGCTCCCGTGGCGCTTTTCATTTTCGATCGCCGCTCGGCCGTTTCGGCGCCGCGGTCCCCGAGAAAATAGTCATCGCCGTAAATGGCAGCCAGAACCGAATCTTCCGGCTGGGGGTCCAGAAATTCCATTCCGCATTCCGGGCACGCGCGTAACGCATAGTTCGGAACCGCCGAGCGGCGCAGAAGCGTGGGCCGTTCACACACGGGGCAGCGGGGAAAAGTATGCCGGCGACTGTGCAAAGAACCCCAGATTGTATCAGCGTTTTGGTGTCGCCGTCCGCACGCTCAAGGTAATTGGGTGCACGACATCAGAATGAGGAATCGGCAGGGTTCTTTTTTTAGGCCCAGAAACCGAGCGTATATGATACGCTCGGTTAAGGAGGTG
>Ga0187875_10002661_pt1 | contig 13062 bp, 11 predicted proteins | sample June2016WEW_17_1_2_FD_132978 | JGI IMG/M metagenome (GOLD analysis project Ga0187875, IMG submission 132978) | Peatland microbial communities from SPRUCE experiment site at the Marcell Experimental Forest, Minnesota, USA - June2016WEW_17_10 | ecosystem: Environmental > Terrestrial > Soil >... | reverse complement strand
CTCAGCGGGCTGGGCTCAGCGGGCTGGGCTCAGCGGGCTGGGCCAGGGTCGCGGATGAGTTGCCCGGCGAGGTCGGCCAGGTCCGTGGCGTAGACGTCGAACTGGTCGTCCGGGGCTGGGGTGCCCTCGCCAGCCCGGGCGATGTAGCCGGTGCGCATCCCGTGCCCGGCCGCGGCTCGCAGGTCCCAGGGATGGGCGGCGATCATCATGGTGTGCCTGGGGTCTAGGCGGAGCAGGTCCAGGGCCATCCGGTAGACGGCCGGATCGGGCTTGTACGCCCGGGTCAGTTCCGAGGACAGGACGCCGTGCCAGGCCAGGCCACCCGCTGCCGACATCGACGCCAGCTGGGCCAGGCTGGCGTTGGACAGGGCGACCACGGTGAAGTGTCCGGCCAGGGCGTGCAGACCCCGGGGCGAATCTGGCCAGGGCCGGAGCCGGTGACCGACCAGAGCCAGGTCGTCGAGCAGGGCCCGGTCGCTGGCCAGGGCCGGCGGGAGCCCGTCCTGCGCGGTGCTGCGCAGCGCCTCCTGGAGTGCGTCCCGCCGGAGCGCGTCGTTGGATCTCCAGGGTGCCTCACCCGCGGCGATCTGGCCGGTCAGGGCTTCGACCCGGCGGGTCCATTGCGCCGCGACCTGGTCCGCCGCGGCCTGCCTGGCACCCGCCGCGGCCAGCGCCTGGGCCGTCTCGGCCGCGACCGATCCCGCTTCGTCGACGACGGTGCCGAGCACGTCGAACACCAGGATGCCCACGTCGGCCGGGGGGCCAGTGCCGGTGGTACTCATCGTCAGCCTCCCGGCCGCCCGGGACCGGCAGGCCGGTCCGCCGCCCCCGGCGCCGCAGCGCGGCTCTGGGGCCCGGGGCGATGCGGTAATGGTAGTCATGGCAGTTGCCAGGTGCGCTACCTACCAGTGCCGCTGGGCGGGCACGGCCGTGCCATTGTCGTCCGCGGGCAGGGTCTTGCGCACGATGGTGAGCCCGTCGATGGCCGCGACCGGCTCCGTTGGTACGAACTCACTGGTCGCCGTCTCGCCATGTGCTGTCATCCTGGCGCGGTAGTGCGCCCGGACCCGGATAAACGTGCTAACCGCGTTCCCAGGGCGCGTCCTCGCCCATCTTGCTGTAGTACTTGGCGAGATGGCTCTTGACCCGATCAATGTCCTGTTTTGGGCAGGCCGGCACCCCCTCGCGAGCCCTGCATCACATTTCCGCGGCCATGATGGCCCGCGGCACGGCGCGGACGTTGCCGTCGATGACATCGGTGATCAGGAGCTTGTACGCGGTGAAGTTGTCCCTGTTGTCGCTGTCGTACCAGACGTGCGCATCCCGGTATTGAGCATTCGGCTCGTCCTTCGCGCCGGCCCATTCCCGGATCCGCTTCTCCGCCGCGGCGCTGTCCCATTCCCGGTCGCGGTCGGCCAGCGGATAGTCCTGGAATGCTGGGACAGCCATGATGTTCCCTTTCCCTCGCGGCCAGTGAGCGTGCCCTCACCATCTGCCCGGGAAAGCCGGGATAAACAGTGCCGCTGCCGGCCGGGGGAGGCCCGCCGTCGCCGCGCCGGACTGCGGCGCTGGCGCGCCGGACCGCGGCGCTAGCGCGCCGGGGCGAGGCGGTAGTGGTAGCCGTGATGCGCGGCGAAGCCGATGCGGTGATACAGCGCGCGGGCGGGCTCGTTGTCGTCCTCGACCTGGAGGTACACGTGCCCGGCGCCGTGCGCGTCGGCCCGGTTGGCGAGCGCGGCCGAGACGACGGTGGCGAGCCCGCGGCGCCGGTGCCCGGGGGCGACTTCGATGGCGGTCAGGCCGGCCCAGCCGCCGGCCGCGGCCACCCGGCCGATGGCGATCGTCTGGCCCGCCGCCCGGATCGAAGCGAACGCCTGCCAGGGTGCGGAGGTGAGCACCTGCCGGGCGATCAGCGGCAGCTCCTCCTGGCCGCGGTAGTGGTACAGCGCCAGCCAGGCCGCATCGGGCTCGGGCGCGACCTCGACGCGGTCCGCCGGGACCGGCCCCGCAGCGCGGGCTACCTGCCCTACCGGGGCGGTCATCACCGTCGCGGCACCGGACCGCACGCCCCAGCCCTGCTCAGCGAGGAAGCGGTCGGCTGCGACCGCATGGGGCCGGCCCGCCGGATAGGAGATGGCAATCATGGGCGGAAGGCCGCGGGCCTGGTACCAGTCGCGTACCGTACCGGCGGCCTCGTCCAGTGGTCGCCCGGGATCACCGAGGGCCAGCGCGCTGTTCGCCCGTCCGGTGAACCCGCCGGCGGCGCGAAGCAGCCAGTCGCCCAGCCGCTCTTCCTCTGGTGCCCGCCAGCCGAGCGCCGCCCGCCGTTCGAGATCGGGAATCGAGATCACCACGGACCACAGCGTGCCACGCCAGGAGGGCACTGGCCAGTTAGTCCGGTAATGCCGGAATTAATAAGAGGCTCGCCCCCCTTATTGTGCAATAAGTAGCCGGCGAGTGTTCTTTACTGTCACCGGCAGCCAGCTGGTCACGCTAATGTGTGTTCATGTTACGCCTCCTGGGTCGGCGTTCCCTCATCCGCACGGCCGGACGGAACAATCCGTTAATCCGCTATGCCGGAAATGGTGAGAGGCTAGATTATTGCCGCGAACCTGCCCCGCTGGGCCTGGATCAGGTCCGGAACCTGGGCCGGGTCCGCTCCCTCGACGCGAGCAGCATTCGGAATATCCTCACCGGTGCCGATAAGCCTGATCCTCCGCAGTTGATTGATCCCCGGGGCGTGGTGATCCGCGGTGCGTGGATTCGCGGTGAGCTGAACCTGGACGGCGTTAGCGCGGCCATCGGCCTGCGTTTTACCGGTTGCCGCTTTGATAAGCCCCTGAGCCTGTCTGACGCGAAGCTGCCCGGGCTATTCCTGGACACGTGCGTGCTGCCTGCCGTCATGGCGAACCGGGCCCGGGTTGACACGCTGATCATCCGTGGCTGCGAGCTCGACGGCCGCCGTCCGGATGGCCTGATCCAGCTGGCCGGTGCCCAGGTGGCCAGCGAGCTCAGGCTGGACGGCACGCGCCTGGTCAACCGCTCCGGTCCGGCTCTGCGCGCGCCCGGCCTGTCCGTGAGCGATGGCGGCACCTGCGTCGGCGTGTTCATGGACGGCCTCGACGCGGCCGGTCACACGGATGGCGAGGCAGCCGTGCAGCTGTCCGGCGCCAAGATCAGCGGCAACCTCATGATGCGTGGCGCCCGGCTGGCCAACCGCGGCGGGCCGGCGATGATCGCGGACGGCCTCAGCGTCCGGGGCGATCTACTCCTGGCCAGGGACCCGGCATCAGGACGGGACTTCTGGGCGTCCGGCGGAGGCTGGCAGGGCACCGTGCTGCTGCGCGGCGGCACCATCTCCGGGCAGTTGTCGCTGGAGCGCGCCCGGGTCAGGTGCGGTCCCGCGGAGGCCCGGCCCGGCCCGGCGGAGCCGTCCGTCCCGGCTGAGCGCGGCGGCGCGGGCCACGCGACGGACCGCGCTCCGTGGGCGGGTGACGATCCCCCGCCCCATCGGCGCCGGTCGGTAGGCGCGGTCTGCTTGTCGGGCAGCATGATCGCGGGCAATCTGGTGCTACGGCACGCCCATCTGGCGGCCGGCGCGATGTCGGCGCTGATGGCCGAGAACCTGACCGTCAAGGGTCACGCCGGAGCCTGCGAGAGCCGTCACGAGGGCCTGACCGCAACCGGTTCGGGCCCGCTGGGTGCGGTCTGCCTGGCCGGGGCGTCGATCAGTGGCCAGCTGTCGCTGCGCGGGGCCACGCTGGTCAACGCCTCCGGGCCGGCTCTGCTGGCCGACCTCGTCACGATCGGGGACGGCGCCCGGCTCGATCAGGACTTCAGCGCCGAGGGTGAAGGCGAGACGGGGGCTATCCGCCTGCGCGAAGCGACCATCAGCGGTGATCTGCTGCTCAACGGCGCCCGGCTGACGAACCACACCGGGCCTGCCCTGCTGGCCGATGGCCTGACCGTGCACAGCGACCTTGTGCTGGACGGGGATGTCGCGTCGGGGCGGCGGTTCGAGGCGGCCGGGGCGGGCAGCCGGGGCACCCTCCTGATCCGCGGCGCGACCGTCAGCGGCCGGCTGTCCCTGGAGGGCGCGCATGTCCGCCGGGGGCACGCCCCCGGCAGCCAGCCCCGCCAGCGGCTCCGCGACGAGATCGAGCAGCACAGCCCGGCCCGGCTCACCGCGATCACGACCATCCTGCGGGGGTGTGACTGCGAGCCAGCCGGCGGAGACGGATCACTCGGTGCCGTGTGCCTGAGCAACACGACCGTCGGTGGCCGCCTGGCGATGCGCAACGCGTTCTTGTGTAATGACACCGGCCCCGCCCTGATGGCCGACTACCTGACGGTCAAGAACGGCGCGGCCGGGTGCGACGAAGCCCGCAACGGTCTCACCGCGATCGGGTCCGGACCGTCCGGCGCGGTCTGCCTGGCCGCGGCCACCATCAACGGCCATCTGTCGCTACGCGGATCCACGCTGGCCAACGCGACCGGCCCGGCCCTGGTCGCGGACTTCGCCCAGATCCAGGGAGACGCTCTCCTTGACCAGGACTTCGCAGCGGTCGGCACCGGCCCGGCCGGCTCGGTCAGTTTCACCGACGCCAGCGTCGGCCGGGAGTTCCGCTGCGCGGGACGCTTCGTCAGCCCGGCCGGTGAGCCGCCCGGTGGCCCCGCGCCGGCCGGCTCCCGCGCCGGCCGCTCCCGCGCAGACGGCGGCCGCCCGGTCGCGCTCAACCTGACCCGCGCCAAGACCGGCACCCTCCAGCTTGGTGACCAGCACCACGGGTTCCTGGTGGACGGACTGCTGGAACTGGACGGGCTCCGCTACACGGGACTGCCGGGGCTGGGCGACCTGGAACGGCTGGGCCCCAGGCCGCCGGGCTCAGGCGGGCTCGCCCGCCGGGGCAGGCGGGCTTCCGGCCCGCACGCTGCCCACGCCTCCGACGTCGCGCAGTGGCTCTGGTGGTTCCGCAGATGCTCGCCCGAGTACCGGGCGCAGCCGTATGAGGCGCTCGCCGCCGCGTACGGCGGGGCCGGCTACGACGACCTGGCCCGCCGGATCCTCGTCGCCCAGCGGGACGACGTGCGCGACCGCGGGTCACTCAGCCCGGTGCGCACGCTCGGCCAGCACTGCGCGAAGTGGCTGACCGGCTACGGCTACCACTGCTTCTACGCGTTCTTGTGGCTGGCCGGTCTGTTCACCGTCACGGCGCTGATCGCCGTGTTCTGGCTCGGGCCGGACAAGTACATCGTGGCGGCACCGGCCGCCGGGACGTCGGCCGCGGCCAGCCAGCCCGCCACGGCCAGCCCGTCTGCCTCGGCGACTCCGGCCGCCTCGGCGACTCCGGCCGCGTCGGCCACCCCATCCGCGTCGGCCACCCCGTCCGCGCCGGCCACCCCGTCCGCGCCGGCCAAAACACCCGCGTCGCCGTCCGCATCGGCCACCACGCCCGCCTCGCCGTCCGGGTCGCCGTCCGCGTCGGCCACCTCGCGGGCTCCGGCGATCGCGGGGCGTGCGGCAACCTCCGCCGCCACGAGACAGTGCTCCGATCCGGCCCGGATCGGGTACGCAATCGGGCTCGCCTTTCCCCTTATCAACCTGAACAGCAGCCCGGCAGCCCAGTGCGATGTACCCGCCAGCGGGGCCGCGGCCGGGGTGGTGGTGTTCGGCTGGGTGGTCCGCGCCGCGGCCGCGACCCTGCTCGTCCTCTACACCCTCGGGCTGACCGGGGTCACCCGCAGCCCGCCGGGCGCTGGCTGACCGGCCCGCCCGGCGTAGGGTCGGGTCCCGTGTCCAACCGTGAGCTGGTCGTCCTCGGCACGGCAAGCCAGGCGCCGACCCGCGCCCGCAACCACAACGGCTACCTGCTGCGCTGGGACACCGAGGGGCTGCTGTTCGACCCGGGGGAGGGGACCCAGCGGCAGATGCTGTTCGCTGGGGTGACGGCGAGCCAGATCACCCGGATCTGCATTACCCACTTCCACGGGGACCATTGCCTCGGCCTGCCGGGAGTGCTGGCGCGGATGTCCTTGGACCAGGTGCCGCACGTGGTCGAGGCGTACTACCCGGAGCAGAATCAGGCCGTCTTCGACCGGCTCCGGCATGCGGCGCTGTTCCGCGATGTGCTCAACCTCCGTGAGCGTCCCGTGGGCCAGGCGGGCGCTTCCCCCACGGCGACCACGGTGGCCCGCACGCCGTCCTTCCGGCTGGAAGCGCGGCCCCTGTCGCACAGCGTCCCCACCTTCGGGTACCGGCTCGAGGAACCGGACGGGCGGCGGATGCTGCCGGAGCGGCTGGCCGCCCTGGGCATCACCGGCCCGGACATCGGCCGGCTCCAGCGGGAGGGGAGACTGCTCGCCGCCGGCCGCCCGGTCACACTCGAGGACGTGAGTGAGCCGAGACGCGGCCAGCGCTTCGCGTTCATCATGGACACCCGGCTGTGCGACGCGGCGTTCGCGCTCGCCGATCAGGCCGACATGCTGGTCTGCGAGTCCACGTTCGCGGACACCGAGGCCACGCTGGCCCGCGACTACGGGCACCTGACCGCCAGCCAGGCGGGCCGCATCGCCGCGCAGGCCGGGGCCCGGCTGCTCGTGCTGACCCACTTCTCCCAGCGCTACGACTCCGGGGACGGGCAGCGGCTGGCCGGCGAGGCGGCCAGCGCGTTCGGCGGCCAGGTGGTGCTGGCCCGCGACCTGGCCCGCATCCCCGTCCCCTCCCGCCCGGCCAGCTGACCGGGCGCGGTTCCTCCTGCTGGGTCAGCTGGCCGGCTTGGCGCCGGAGTTGTCGGTTTCCTTTTCCGCGTGGCCGCCGAACTCGCTGCGCAGCGCGGACAGCAGCTTGTGGCTGAACTCGCCCAGGCCGCGCGACTCGAACCGCTCAATCAGTGCGGCGGTGATGACCGGCGCGGGCACGCCCTCATCGATCGAGGCGATCACGGTCCACCGGCCTTCGCCGGAGTCCGAGACGTGCCCGCCGAAGTTGTCCAGCTTGGGGGAGCGGGCGAGCGCGTCCGCGGTCAGGTCCATCAGCCAGGAACTGACGACCGACCCGCGCCGCCACACCTCGGCCACCTCGGCCACGTCGATGTCGTACTGGTAGTACTCGGGGTCGCGCAGCGGCGTGGTCTCCGCGTCCGCGGACTGCATCGCTTTCTGGCCCACGTTCGCGTGCTTGATGATCGACAGCCCCTCCGCGATCGCGGCCATCATCCCGTACTCGATCCCGTTGTGGACCATCTTGACGAAGTGACCCGAGCCGGCCGGCCCGCAGTGCAGGTACCCGTCCGGCGCGGTCCCGGTCCGGGTCCGGCTCGGGGTGGGATCCGCGGTCCCGGCGCCGGGGGCGATGGTGCGGAAGATCGGGTCCAGATGCTCGACCGCCCCGTCCTCGCCGCCGATCATCAGGCAGAAACCCCGCTCCAGGCCGAAGACCCCGCCGGACGTGCCGACGTCCACGTAGTGCAGCTGCTTAGGCTGGAGCTGCTTGGCCCGGTCGATGTCGTCCCGGTAGTAGGTGTTGCCGCCGTCGATCACGATGTCACCCGGCTCGAGCAGCCCCGCGAGCTGGTCGAGGACCGGTCCGGTGACCGCGGCGGGCAGCATCAGCCAGGCCGCCCGGGGCTTCTCCAGCTTGGTCACGAACTCCTCCAGGGTGATCGCGCCGGTCGCGCCCTCCCCCTCGAGCTGCTTGACGTGGTCCGGAGTGTGGTCATAGGCGACGACGCGGTGGCCGTCGTGCATCAGCCGCCGGGACAGGTTGGCGCCCATCCGGCCCAGCCCGATCATGCCCAGCTGCATCGGCTTGTCGGTTGTCATAGTGGTTCTCCGCTCTTACTGGCTCTTCAGCTGCCGGTAGCGCTTGATCAGGGTGTTGGTGGACGAATCGTGGTGGAGCTCGGGCTCGTCCTCGCCCTCCAGCTCGGGCAGGATCTGCAGGGCCAGCACCTTGCCCAGCTCCACGCCCCACTGGTCGAAGGAGTCGATATTCCAGATGATGCCCTGTACGAACACGCTGTGCTCGTACAGCGCCACCAGCGTGCCGAGCAGCCGGGGGGTGAGCACCTCGGCCAGCAGCACGTTCGTCGGCCGGTTCCCGGGCATGACCCGGTGCGGCGCCACATCGGGCGGGGTTCCCTCGGCCAGGATCTCTTCCCTGGTCTTGCCGAAGGCCAGCGCCTGGGCCTGCGCGAACACATTCGAGGTCAGGATGTCGTGGTGATCACCGAGCGGGTTGAGGGTCTTGCCGAACCCGAGCAGGTCGACCGGGATCAGCTTCGTGCCCTGATGGATCAGCTGGTAGAAGCTGTGCTGCCCGTTGGTGCCGGGCTCGCCCCAGAAGACCGCGCCGGTCTGGTAGTCCACTCCGGTGCCCTCCAGCGTGACGCTCTTGCCGTTGGACTCCATCGTCAGCTGCTGCAGGTAGGCCGGGAACCGCTTCAGGTACTGCTCATACGGCATCACGCCGAAGGTCTGCGCGTCGAAGAAGTCGCCGTACCAGACCGCGAGCAGCCCCATCAAGACCGGAAGATTTGAGTTAAGAGGGGTGGTCTTGAAGTGCTCGTCCATCGCGTGGAATCCGGCCAGCATGTCGCCGAACTGCTCAGGTCCGATCGCCACCATGGTGGACAGGCCGATCGCGGAGTCCATCGAGTACCGGCCGCCGACCCAGTCCCAGAAGCCGAACATGTTCGCGGGATCGATGCCGAACTCCGCAACGCGTTCCTCGTTGGTCGAGACCGCGACGAAGTGCCTGGCGACCGCCTCCTCGCTGCCGAGCTCGCTCACCACCCAGTCCCGGGCGGAATGGGCGTTGGTCAGCGTCTCCAGGGTGCTGAACGTCTTGGAGGAGATGATGAACAGCGTCTCGTCGGCCGCCAGGTCCCGGGTCGCCTCGGCGAAATCGGTCGAGTCCACATTGGACACGAAGCGGAACGTCAGGTCGCGCCGCGAGTAGTAGCGCAGCGCCTCGTAGGCCATCACCGGGCCGAGATCGGAACCGCCGATGCCGACGTTGACGATGTTGCGGATCGCCTTGCCCGTGTAGCCCTTCCACTCCCCGGACCGGATCTGGTTCGCGAACCCGGCCATCCGGTCCAGCACCTCGTGCACCTGGGCCACCACGTCCACCCCGTCGACCACCAGCGAGCTGCCCTTGGGCATCCGCAGCGCGACGTGCAGCACCGCCCGGTGCTCCGACACGTTGATCATCTCGCCGCGCATCATCGCGTCCCGGCGCTCCTCCACCTGGGATTCCTGGGCCAGCTGGATAAGCAGGGCCAGCGTCTCGTCGGTCACCCGGTTCTTGGAGTAGTCGAGGTACAGGCCAACAGCCTTGGCGGCCAGCCGCTCCCCGCGCCCGGGGTCCTCCGCGAACAGGTCCCGCAGGTGCCGCCCGCCGATCTCGCTGTGGTGCTGTTCCAGTGCCTTCCAGGCCGGGCGCTGGCGAAGGGGAGTGGTCGGCATCTGCTCAGTCCTCCAGTGGTCAGCGAGTCAGCGGGCAGGATCAGTCAAGGGCCGCAGGGATCAAGGTAGCCTGCCGCCCCCGGCCCTGGCGTGCCGCACCGGGGGACGGCGGGAATGGGTGCGCCGCTCAGGAAGTCCAGCATGATCGCGTTGCATAGGCCTGGCTTCTCCCGGAGCAGGAAGTGCGAGGTTCCGGGCACGATAGCGAGCTCGGCGTCTGGTATCCCGTTGTACAGGGCCACGGTGTCGTCCAGGCAAACAGCGTCCTCGTCACCCGCCATCACCAGCGTGCGGCTGCTGACGCCGCCGAGGTCAGCCTGGGCCAGCACGGGCCCCCCGGCGAGCATCGTCACGATCTTGCTGGCCACGATGGGGAAGTGCGCTTCCCCATCGGGCGAGACCTCCCCGTAGCCCGGTCCGAGAAACCTGATCAGCTCAGCCAGCCCTGGCCAGGGCGAATCCGGGGCCTGCGGCCCCTGTGACCGGATGGCCGGCGGCCGGATGCTGGCACTGATCAGGATCAGCCGCCGGACCAGGCCGGGATGACGCAGCGCGACCTGCAGCGCCGTGATGCCGCCCATGCTGTGACCGGCCAGGTGGGCCGGGCCGCCCACCACGGTGGTCAGGAAAGCCACCAGATCCCGCAGGAGCAGTTCGGGGGTGACCGGCCCCGGCACGTCGGGGGTGCGCCCATGCCCGCGGGCGTCCGGGGTGTACACGTGGAACCGCCCGGCGAGCGCGGGCACGTTCCCCGAGAAGAACCGGGAATCGGCCAGCCCGCCGTGCAGCAGGACCAGCGGCTCACCGCTGCCCCGCCCGTCCCACCACAGTGCCGTTCCAGAGTCGGCCGATCCGGCTCGCCCGCCATGGCCAGGCGCCCTATCCCCGCACCCCGGTATCCCCATGCCCCTTGAGACCTTGGCGGGCGCCGGAACTCACCGGCCCGGCCCGTGCTCAGTACAAGGGTGCATGCGCGGATCTCAGTCTTCGAGCGCGCCAGGGTTGGCGGGGACGTCGACGGAATACTGCTGGAGTGCCTCGAGCGGGACGATCTCCAGCGCCCGCTCATGGGTGGAGGCGAGCACCACCGGCGACGCCGCCCCGTCCTGATGGGCGCGCAGCCAGTTCGCCGCGGTCACGCACCAGCGGTCCCCGGGGACCAGCCCGGGAAAGCGGTACTGCGGCACGGGGGTGCTCAGGTCGTTGCCGATGCGGCGCTGATGCTCGAGGAATTCGGCGGTCACCACCGCGCAGATCGTGTGGCTCCCCCGGTCCTCCGGGCCCGTGTTGCAGCACCCGTCCCGGTAGAACCCTGTGACTGGGTCGTTGCCACACGGCTCCAGCTCACCACCGAGCACATTGCGGTCGCCCATCTCAGCAGTATGGCTCACCAGCGGGCGGCCCGGAACAGCCCGCGACCGGGGTTGTTCCGGGCCGCGGCTGATGCGGCGGCCGATGCGGCGGCGGCCGGGGGCCGATGCGGTGGCGGCCGGGGGTCTTACTGGCCGCCCGATCCGGACTGGACCACGCTGATCGTCAGGATCTGGACCGGCTTGGCGCAGGTCTGCGCGGAGTAGCGCAGGTACGCCGGCGTGGTCTGGTTCGGCGGGTAGATCTGCAGGTAGTCCGCGGTAACCAGGTGGCACTTGGCCGGCGGGAAGTTGACCGCGTGCACGATCTGGAGCACCGCGTTCGCGACCGCCCCGGGGGCGAGCGTGATCAGCTTCCGCGGGGTGGCGTGACTCTCGGCCGCGGCCAGGCCGATCTGCGAGACGGGCGTCCCGCCCGCGAGTGACACGCCGGGGTATCCGTACAGCGTGCAGGGGCCGTTAGAGATATTCGTGAAGTCGATGACCTGGTAAGTGCTGCCCGCGGCGCCCTGGGCCAGCCCGAGCTTCAGGCCCAGCGAACGTGTCGGGCAGGCTGATCCGGCTCCGGCGGGGGTCGGGCTCGCCTGGCCCGTGGACGGCGTCGGGGTGGCCGCGGCGGTGCTGGCCGGCGCCGCGGGGGTGGCTTTGACGGTGATCGTCCTGGTGGGTGCGGCAGCGGGACTGCCGCTGTTCCCGCATCCGGCGGCGAGCGCCGCGACGCAGGGGAGCGCCGCCCCGGCGAGTACTCGCCGGAGCGTGGCCGAACATGGGGTCATCGCTAGGTTCTTTCTGCCCAGGCGGCTCCGTGAGCCGTGTGACTGATAGACGCCCTTTGCCCCCCGGCGGTTGGCGTGTTCGGCCGAGGTAACGTCACAACTGTGTGCTTGCTCATCGCCCTGTTCGGGACCGTGCCCGATGCGCCGCTGCTGATCGCGGCGAACCGGGACGAGCTGTATCAGCGGCTGGCCGACCCGATCACGGTGCTCCGCGGCGCGCAGCCGCGGATCCTGGGCGGCCGGGACGAGGTGGCCGGCGGGACCTGGCTGGCGGTCAACGAGCACGGGGTGGTGGCCGGCCTGACCAACCAGCCGGCCTCGGCGCGCGACCCGGCCAAGCGGTCCCGGGGGGAACTGCCGCTCGCCTTCACCGCCTACCCGGACGCGAAGACGGCCGTCACCGAGGTGTGCGCCCGGCTCGATCCCGCCGCATACAACCCGTGCTGGATGCTGGTCGGTGACCGGCACGCGCTCTTTTCAGTCGATGTGAGCGGCGGGCACCGCGCCCGGGTGGAGGAGCTACCGCCGGGGAGTTACGTGCTGGAGAACGCGCCGTTGCGGCAGCCGTCGCCAAAACAGCAGCAGGTGGCCGGGCGGGTGGCGGCGGTCGAGGAGGAGGCGCGGGCTTCTGCTGCGGGCGACGATCCCGCGGGGGATGCCCGCGGGGGGGATGGTCCCGCCGGGGCCGATGGCGCGCGGGTCGAAGCCGGGCTGGCCGGGGTGCTCCGGGATCACCAGCCTGCTGCCGGGCCCCAGCCCGCCGGTCCTGGCCGCCCGGCCCGGCCGGCCGAGTTGTCGGCCGCTTGCGTGCACACCGAGCGCTACGGCACGCGCTCTGCGATGATCGTCAATGTGGGCCCGGCCGGCCTGCCCCGGGTCAGCGTCGCCGCGGGACCGCCGTGCGTCACACCGCTGCTGGATGTGACCGGGATGTGGGCCTCGCCCGCGGGCCAGCCATGCGATTTGCGCTGATTGCTAGTATCCGGAGCATGCGGACAAGGGGGCAACGTGGCTAACTGGGTGATAGCGGGTGCCTTGTTCGTCTTCATCGTGGTCGTACTCGTGACCCTGAAGCGGGCCGAGCGCAATCGCGATCGCAAGCCGGGTGACTGAGCACCCCGTTTCGAGCGCCCTCCCTAGCGGGCTCACCCCCCGCAGGCGCCCGGCCGACGGGCGCCGCGGGGACGTTCATATCCAATAACGGTTTGTCCGGCCTTGGCACGCTTGTTTCGTACTGTTGTGCCTGGTAAGGCGATGCTCCTGGGTAGTGTCGGCCGAATGTACTCTCGCATCCGATTCTCGCGATGGAGGGAGAAGCTGCACGGAACACGTGGCAGCGTCGCGCTGGCCGGCGGGCTCGAACGTCGCCCGGACGGCCCGCATCCGGGAGCTGATGCCGGCCGCCCACGGGACGCCGGTGATGTGGGCAGGCCCTCGACCGTCGCCGG
>Ga0187875_10002654_pt1 | contig 13077 bp, 8 predicted proteins | sample June2016WEW_17_1_2_FD_132978 | JGI IMG/M metagenome (GOLD analysis project Ga0187875, IMG submission 132978) | Peatland microbial communities from SPRUCE experiment site at the Marcell Experimental Forest, Minnesota, USA - June2016WEW_17_10 | ecosystem: Environmental > Terrestrial > Soil >... | reverse complement strand
TCCAAGGTCAGCGTCACACGAACCGGCGCAACCGCATGCTCTGCGGTTAACCAACCATGCACCACTGCTATATTCTGATCCTTCCAATCGAATCGCTGAACGAACTGATTCAATTCGGTTTTCAGTTGATCGAGGTCGGCAACTGCGTGGGTGCCGAGTTCATCTCCCAAGTGAACATTGCAGCCGATGATTTGCAGCCCGTCGGTCGCCAAGGCATCTTCCACGTCCTCCTGCGAGCGAGCGAAACTGTCGTTAAACCTATCGAACCGTCCATTTACGAGATCGCGGATGCCGTCACAGAATTTCTTGTTATCGCCCATATCCGGCGCCCCGCCGGCTTTTGACTGCACGAGCCACAGGCGGTTTTTCGGTCGGTCAAAATGCAGGGCGTCGATGCCGTTGTCATTCCCACCATCCACAACCGCATTGGCTGCCTGCGTTGGACTAACTTCAGCGAGTTTCTCGATGGCAAATGCCGCAAGTGAACGGCTCAGCCGATTCTTCTCGTGTTGTTCCGGTTGCCAGTTCTGCTGGAGCGGCAGGATGATTGGGAAATATCGCTGCTTCAGTACCTCCGTAACTTGAGCAATTTTAGCAGCGTCTGGCATATGGTTTCGTGAGGTCGAGGCAACTGCGACTGTTCAACGATTCGGTTGCGGGATTTGCGGCTCCAGCTTGGGCCGGTTCTCCTTCCCAATCCATGTCAGTTCGGTTTTTTGCTTTCTGTTTATCAGTTCCTGTTATCAAAGGTGTACGCTGCGTTGCCTGCGGCATTTGTCACCGCCCAAGTGCGTAGCATCTGCTCATAGTTCTTGCCATCATCCGGAAGGCCATCCCCGCTGTCTGCGGGTATGGTCAAAAGCGCATCGAGCACAGTCCGGACACTTGCCCTTGTGGGCGCGTTGTCTCGGATCACCTTCCACGATTCAAAGGGTTTATCCTTGTCAGGCAATTCCATCCCATGCTGCCGCTCGAAGTTCGGACATGAGCATCGGTGCACAACTTTTCGTCCGTCTCGGCGCGCTGCGGCGACGGCTTCAACGATGGTGGTGTTGACTGTATAGGCCCCGTTTCGTCGTGCCCCGGTAGCGGTTCTAGGCGCATCAATGTCGTGTAGAACAGCGAAGTCAATCTTGAAGTGTGAAAGCATTTTGATGAGCGTGGAGATCGTGGCCTTTCCACGGGCACGTAAGATGAGTGGCTGGTCATAGAGCGGAAATGCTGTGAGGTCGCTATTCATCACTTCTGTGAACGCGGCAAATTCCGTATCACCCTCAACAATAACGACGCGCGATCCGAAAAACATTTCGGCGACTGAAACATCAAATGCAAGCAGGCTTTTCAGATTCTCTTTTTCTTCGTCCGAGAACTTGATTTCGTCAGACCGGTAAACATTAGGAGGCAGGTGAGCCTCTGGCCGGTGCAAGCGAACGATGGTCGTGTGATTCTTAAGCGGGTCAACGAAAGCCGGTGAGTGCGTGCCGAGCATGACCTGCCAACCCGCATCTTCCGCGAGTGAATACAGATGCTCCTTCGCTGCCCGAACGGCGGCTGGGTGAAGTGCCGTCTCTGGCTCGTCGATGAGAAGCATATAACCGGGCAGGAACGGCTCCGGCCCGGCCGATGTTTGAGCCTTGTCATTCCCACGGAGACCCTCTAATTCTCGTTTGACTCGTTCGATGTCGTCTTGGCACTTCTGCCTTGCCGCGTCTTGTTTGAGGGTAGTCAACTTTTTGGTTAGGCCCGCCAGTTCCTTCTCCTTGTCTTTAGCGGCCTTTTCCAGTTGCTTCCGTTCTTCGGCAAGGCGGTTCAATTCGGAGCGCACCTCCAACATGGACCAGAACAGCGCACGTTGTGATCCAGTTCCCTGTTGACTCCAGCGCGTCAGACCGTGGGCCTCAGACACGTCGATCCGGGATGCTGAAACCAAGCTCTTCGCCGGGTCGAAACCAAGCTCGCCCAAGGAAACGGTGAGCTTAATCTGCGCGGCACTGAACACACGGCGGTATGAAGAGTTGACTTGTGACTCGACGCGCTCAATCTCTTTCCGGAAGTCGGCAACAGGCTTTTCGGCTTCGCCCTGAAGCTCTACGACTTTCTTGCGCAATTCGGAGTTCTCGTCAACCATCAGAGCTTTGAGCTTATTGGCGACCGGTTCCAGTACGAGCGTCAAGAGTTTCCTGTGCTCCTCTTCGGGGTTTTCAAGCGAACCAATGCGGAATGGCTTGGGAAGTCGGCTATTGAAAACGGTGTCGAGGCCAGATGCTTTTCCATCTTCTGCGTAACTGCCAGCAGTCGGGTCCCAAGTTGTGCGAACTGGTTTCCCGCCAGTGACGGGCCACTCCCACTTCGACCGAACGAGCAAGAGGCCATTCGTGTTCTCCTTCCACTTCTCATCGACATTGCCAGCGCCTGCCGGGATATGTACCCATAATTCAACGGTGGCTGGTTGCCCATTCGCTTGACAGTTGAAATCCTCGGGTTGCAAGTCCAGTTGACTGACAGCCGCTTCGTATGCGCGGACTACGGTGGACTTGCCGGTATTGTTTGCACCAACCAAACAGACGATATCGTCGAGTGCAACCGTCAATCCGTCGTTCCCGAAGCATCCCAAATTGGCAATATGCATCCGAACTAATCTCGACCGTTCAGCCACGGCAACTCCTTTCCTCTATTGCCGTCCTGACGGCAGTTCGCCATGACCCGCGAGACATTTGCCTCCGATTGCTAAACACGTGCATAGCGATACGCGCCCTTGATATTCTGCGCAAGGAATTGCCCCTTAGAGGAAGCGGACTTCATTTGTTCGAAAACGCTCTCAGGAACGTCAAAATATTCGTACGTGGAACCGCTCTTAAATTCCACAGTAAGCGTTGACGCCTCGTGTCGGAAGCGCGCGATGGTTGAGGATTCAGGAGTATCGATCCAATTCATTTTGTTCCTTTCTTCTTTTTTGCACCGTCGGTTATTTTTTCTGCGGGGGGCTTGTGTTCGTAATGCGGGCTTTGCTTCCGCCACTGCCGAACAACCGCAGGGTAGTCTGACTTGTCTCGGCTTTGATTCCAGCCTCCAGGTCCTTCAAATCCATCCTTTTGCAAGCTTCCCCTAACTGCAACGCGGGGATCCACGCTGTCGGGTCTCCGGTTCTTCGCGGGCGGGTCGATCAAGGTACGAACAGGCAAGCTGACAGCTTCGCCGACGATAATCGCCTCGCCCGTTCTAAGCACAGGCAGCATTTCAAACAAGCCTCTAAGGTTGTCTGAGGCCGCGCTAGTCACATGGCCGCGGTCGATGTCGTTGGCGAGTCGCATTGCGAATATGGTGCCACATTGTGAGAGGATCGTCTGGTCAATTTCGGATGGCCGTTGGCTCACGACCATCAGACCGACACCATACTTGCGCCCTTCCTTGGCAATCCGGCGGACCGCTGTTGCTGCCGCCCCTGAATTCTCCTTACCCAAGTAGGCGTGCGCCTCTTCAAGAACGATCAATAGCGGACGTTCGCGACCGCCTTCGGGCAATTTCCTCGCCCAGAAGAGCGCGTCGTATAAAATGCGCAACAGCGCTCCGATCAGGTCATTGAGAACGGTCGACGGAATGCCAGATAGATCCAGAATCGTGATCGCTTTCGGCCCGCCAATCCAATCCTGTAGAAATGCGTCGAGGTCTTTGGTTGTCTTCCCGTCCACGTCCGGAAGCCAATCTCCAGGCTTGAACAAAAATGCAAAGCGGGGATCGCGGAGTTTGGATGCCAATCCCGCGATCTGCTGGCGAATCCCGATGGCCTCCTTGCCATAGTTGACCCGCTCGGAAGCTGTTCCGGTCGTTTTCACAGTACGATATAGAGGCGGTGTGACCGACATTGCGTCGCCCGTTTGGATAGGAGTGGTGTCGTCGGCCAACACGTAAGCTGGCTCGATCTCGTCTGCACTTCCCCCTGGCTTTGGAATGACCGTCATATTCTCCCTCTTGTGAAGCTCCAACCACATCTTGTGAATGCAGAATGGAACTGGGGAATCGACGGTTGTTGTTTCCGGTGTAACTCCATCGCGCGGGTAACTGGATAAAGCTTCTCGCTTGAGTTGAAGCATGAAGTCCGCAACAGGAGCGGCCTTCTGCCCATCAAGGCCGCCAAATCCGAGCGAGATCAATTCTTCAAAACTGAGCGCCCAGAAGGGAATGTGCAACATTCGCTCACCTTTACTTTCGTCAGCACCTACGCGAAAAACGGTGCTGCGATCTGAAAGAGCACGTGCATATTCTCCATGTATGTCCAATACCACGATGCGTGCGGACGGATACCGCACGGAGTCTGAGAGCGATGTGAGAAGTCCTGCAACTGTCGTAGATTTTCCTGCGCCGGTTGTACCAACGATGGCTGCGTGGCGGGTTATCAACTTGTTAATGTCCACCAAGGTAGGAATCGATTCTGCGCTTGCCAAATGGCCAATCGAAACGAAGTCATCGGGTTCGCCGGGGCCATAAATCGCTCGTAGGTCGGCCTCAGTAACAATGTGAACGCGATCATCAATGGTGGGATGTTGTGAAATTCCCCGCTCAAAATGGCCACCTGGTCTTCCTTCGCCGACCAATTGCACCAGCAACCAACGGTTACCATAGGGGTGTTGGTCGCCTTCCCGTACAGGTGCTGCTCCCGCACCGACCTGAGACACTACGCCGTACAGACTGGCAAAACCTAATGGAATCCGTACGAAGCTACCGACCTGTCCGATACGGTACCCCTCACCATTGACAAAACTCAGACCGGTCACAGTCTCATTCGTCAACTCGACCCGGATGGTCGCTCCGTTAACGTCCTGTACCGTGCCAATCAGCGTTGGATCATTTGGCATCGTGTTTCTCTTTGTCGTCTTCGCGATTCGACAACTGGTGTGTAAGGAATTGTCCGAGGGCTTTGAAGTCGCCAAGAAGAAACTTGGAACGCTCAGCGGGTGCGTCGGTGCGCTGATTCATTTCGCCATTCTGTGCTGCCAGGCCGCACAGAGGGTGATCTGCCTTATCTTCAGAGTGCCAGTCCCGCTCGACCGTATTGAGGACAGCGCCGTCCACGGCCAGCAGGCTCAGGTTCGCGCGAGAGCGAGCAGACTTGACTGCGACATCATAGTGTTTTCGGTCATCGAACAACAACCCGAAGCAGATTGCTGTCGAGTTCCCTGTCAGTCCTTGCAAAATCACATCATTAAGATGCCGATCTGAGAATGAGTAACCACAAGTGACCAAAACAGCTTGGCCGCGAAGAAGGAAGCTGCGCAGCCGGTCCAGCATTGCCAAATAGGGCATACGACGACTCTCATCATATTTCAGATGCGAAGGATGAATCATTTGTTGGGCCCCGTCATTCAGATTTGTATGCCGCTCGATATTCCCTGTTTCGCTGCGCCACCAATTGACTGATCCATGAACTTTCCATAGGCGCGCCCAGCGACTGGGCAGAGCGTCTTGCTCCATTGAAGCGAGATCAAAGAACGTACGATCAGATCCGATAAACCCATCGAAATACGGAACTCGCTGTTTCTCAAGTGCCTGTTCGGCCAGAAGGTCGTAGTTGGGCGTGAACACCTCGACGGGATGCGCACGTGTTACACCGCCAATCCATGCCGCGAGGTGATGGTAGGGAGTATCGTCAGAAGGCAGCGAGACACTGACGACATTGGTGGTAATCCAGCAAATCTCTTTGTCCAAATCAAGGAGATTTTTCTGGGATAATCCATCAATGTTACTGCTCCCAACCACTTCTTGAAGGGCGCGAATATGGCTGAGAATCTCCTCGATGTTCGGATTGGTTTTGCCACTCGTGGACAATCGTAGAAGGATGGCTGCAAAACTGGCTTTTAACCCGGCATTTGCATTAAGCGAAGACATAACTTGCTTGGTCAGTCCATCAATGTCTGGAATCAACGGCTTTGTTCCGGTGCCGTCGGGAACTCGGATCGCTGTGGGACACCCCGCGCCAAGGAAAAACGCCACGCGCATTTTATCAGGCGCCAACGCTTGTTGAAGAAGCGAACCCTGTCGGTAAGGACAATGAAATAAAGTTGCCATAACGATAACCTCGATTGACTACGTTGCGGCTGGTTTGGGCGCTTCCAGCGCCTTCATCTCCAGCCCTTCGATTTCCTGGATGGTCTTGCCGGCGATGCCCTGAAGATCGCCGTACATACCGACTGTGGCCTGCATCACATTGCCGATTTGTTCCTCGCGTTTCGCCCACTGTTTCGTGATCGCCTTCTTCTCCTTGTTAAGGTCGTCTTCCATCGCAGAGAACGCTTCGACAATTGCCTGCACTCGCTGGCGAAATCGCGGCCCCGTCAGGTATTGATACAACATCTCCATCTTGGTCTGTTGCCCTTCGGAGGCTTGCCGGGCAAAGGCGACTTCCAACAGCGTCTGTCGGAGCACCATCGCGACCGGGATCGCCGTGTTCGGTCGCGTAACCCACACTCCATCCATGAACTCGAAAGTCTCGACGCCTTTTGGAAGCGTCTGCGTCACGATCACTGCGAGTTCGGCCTTGGCTTTGCGCTGGTCATCGCGAAGCTTTGCAAGCCAACCATCGCTCCAGCCCTTGGTGCGTTTCGATTCCCAGAGGATCGTTCCGCATTTCTGGCCGGTCGGACTGATGACTCGCTGCAACACGTCGCCGCCATGTTCGCCTTTCGGGACTGGCTCGATGGTGTCGCGCGAAAACTTGGCGCGCAGCAAGGCTTCGAGTTGTAACTCCTGCACTTCGCCTTGGAGTTGTTGTGACCCCTGTTCAGCTTTGCGTTTGAGGACTTCAATCTGCGTCTGCATGGAGATTATGGTTTGTTCTTTCTCCATGACCTTGAGTTTCATTTCCTCCTCAGCCTCTTTTCGAGCTTGCTGACGAGTGGCCGTCAGCCCTTCCTGCACCCGCTTCTCGACGTTCAGTTCAAGCTCACGCTTTGCATCGTCCAGTTCGCGTTGCTTCCGTAACAGACCGGCTTGGGCTTGCTGAGCCTCGGCAAGTTTGATGTCGCGCTGCGTGAGGATTTTCTGGAGATCGGCCAACTCTCGGGTTTTCTGATCCAGATCATTCCCCAAGGCGAGCCTGGCCTTCTTGGCTTCTTCGGTCGCAATCTTCGAGCGTTCCTGTCGGACTTTTTCCGCAACCTGATCGTCAATGGTGTCTTTGGCCTTTGAAAGCGCGGCCTCGCGTTCCTGAAGCGAGTCCTCTCGCTTGGCGATGTCTGTGTCCTTCTGCGCCAACCGTTGTTCGTACTCGTGCCGCGTGCTCTCAATCAACGGGGCAGCGAGCGATTCGGTGAGTTTGATCTCGTTCTTACACTTCGGACAAATGATTGTTGGTTCCGCCATTGTTCACTCCTTGTTACTTATTTGAGGCACCATCGAATACTGAAAAGGGTCTTAATTTTCACACTTTGTTGCAACTTTCCTTCGATCTGAATAATGAATTCCTCGCGCCGTTTGTCTACGTCATCCTGTGCGTCAAACAAGGAGCGACGCTTTTGGCTGCGTTGAGATTCCAGCGCTTTGATTTGTTTCTGACCGGTGAGCTTCTCTTCAAGAGTCAAAGCCGTGGTTGCGGCACGACGGGCTTCCTTAATCTGGCGGTCGAGTTCCTTGATTTCCCGTTCCAAGCCCAATTTTAGGTCGTCGGACCAGCCTTCGAGTTTGTCCGCCTCCACTTCAAAGAAGTGTGCATTGCGTTCAGAAATTGTCCGTTGGATTGATTCCTGCCGCTGGCGGGTAACTGCGGACAAGGAATCGGGAAGCGGCGTGCTGAGGCCATCGCAGCCTACCTTACCGGGGAGCGAGAACAAGCGACGCGCGGCTTCTTCGTCGAGCGCCTGTCCCACATCAGTGACGGCAGCAAAAACAAGGTAGTCTTCTGTTTGGTCGAGTGATTCTACTGTGAACATCGAAAGAGACAGAGAACCGGTCTTGCCGAGCAACGGTTCCAAGGCGCTGACGATTCCTTCGTGTTCACTGTAATCGAAGTGAATCTCGACCGGAGCAAGGTCGCGATTCTTGGCCTGCGATAACACAGACTCCGCCAAGGTGTGATTGAGCCGGTAAAGATGAGCCTCTCCAGATCGGCGCGGGAGTTCGTAAAGACCCAACGGAATGTCGCCAGCGAATGGACACGTCTTCAGGTGAAACGATGAATCGTCAACGAACTCGGCGTGACCCTTCAACTCGTGCCGGGTGAGCTGCATGAGCAGACGCTCATATTGGTTCAGATAGGCGCGAGATGCTTCGTCGCTCACCTTGAGCTTTTCCCGGACTTCGTCATCAAAGTTTTCCAGCAGTTGCCGCCGCGTGCGGGTCATCGCCTCGTTGATCTCCAGACTCAGTTCAAGCTGAAGCTTGTCGAAGGCGGACTTGATTTCATCGGATTTGCGGCAGCGCTGGTAGATGTCGGCGATGCGTTTCTCAAAGTCCACGCCGGATTCAATCGCTCCCAGCACTTCATCGCTGGCGCCGAAGATTCCCTCAAACAACTGGAATTTCTCCGAGAGGAGTTCGAAGACGCGGCGATCCGCTTCATTCTTGCGATTGAGGAAGTTCACCACTACCACGTCATGTTTCTGGCCATACCGGTGGCATCGGCCGATACGCTGTTCGATGCGTTGGGGATTCCACGGCAAGTCGTAGTTCACCACCAGCGCACAGAACTGCAAATTGATGCCTTCCGCGCCGGCTTCGGTGGCGATCATGATGCGTCCCTCATCGCGGAAGTAGTCCACGAGCGCGGAGCGTAGGTCTGCCGTCTTCGAGCCGGACACTCGATCCGTGCCCTGATGTCTTTCGAGCCATGCCGCGTAAATCTGTTTGGAACGGTCGTCGTTGTTGGACCCGTTGAACAATACAATCCCATCCTTGAATGGGCTATCCCCAAGCACACGCAGCAGGTAACTCTGCGTGCGACGGGATTCTGTAAAGATGATGGCCTTTTGTGCAGAGCCCAGTTCGGCAGCTTTGGCAAAAGCGATTCCGAGCGCCTTGACCAAGGCTTTGCCTTTGGCGTTGTGATCGATGGAGGTTGCAAGCTGCGCGAAACCGTCGAGGTCGGCAATCTCCTTTTTCAATGCAGCTTGGTCGGCATCGGAAAGCGGCTCAACCGGCTCTTCCTCTGGCCATTCGTCCGCAGTCTCGTCGAGCGTCTCATAATCTTCGTCGAGTTCGTCTTCGAGTGGAACGGACGGTTGCTGTTTCGCGAGCTTTGCTTTGAGGCGCTTTGAAATGGATTCCAACGCGCCGGCGATAGCGAACGTTGAAGACGCGAGCAGTTTGCGGAGAACCAAAGTCATCAGCGAGCGCTGGCTGGCCGGTAATGCTTGAAGGTTGTCACGGCGCAGGTACTCTGAGACGAGATTGTACAGTTGGTCTTCGCCTTCCTCCGGTGTGAACTCTTGCAGGATCGGACGCCGTTGCGTGTAGGGAATGTAAGAAGTGACCTGACGACGAAGCGTGCGATAGCACATTGGCTTCAGCCGGTCTTTCAGAGTCTTGAACACTTGCTCCTGACTGAGATTAGCAAACTGTTCGCGGAAACTCTTGAGGTCGCCAAAGGCGTGCTCGTCAATGAAGCTGACAAGGCCGAAAAGTTCGAGCAATGAGTTTTGCAGCGGCGTGGCGGTGAGGAGCAACTTCGGGGCTTTCGCCAAGGCTTGTTTGAGCGTGTTGGCGATGACGTTGGACGGCTTGTAAACGTTGCGGAGCCGGTGGGCTTCGTCGATGACCACAAGATCCCACGGAGTATTCGCGACATCTGGCGCTTTATTGCGCGCGAAATGGTAGGAACAAATGACAATGTCGTCCCCTTCAAATGGGCGGAAGTTACCCTGCTTGACGGCAGCATTGTAGGACTTGGTTTCCAGAATCCGGCAAGGCAGGAAGAATTTCTCGGTGAGTTCCTGATACCACTGCTTGCGCAAGTTGGACGGGACAATCACGAGTATTCGCCGTTTTCGTTCCGCCCACTTCTGGGAGAGAACAAGACCAGCCTCGATGGTCTTCCCAAGTCCAACTTCGTCGGCCAGGACTGCGCCCTTCGAGAGTGGAGACTTGAATGCAAACAGTGCCGCGTCCACCTGATGAGGATTCAAGTCCACCTGCGCACCCGCCACCGCTCCAGCGAGCTTTTCCAAACTGTCGGAAGAGCAGCGCTTGGTCAATTCATGCGCGAAGTATTTTGCATGGTAGTCAGTGAGGTTCATCGGTTCTGATTCGTCTACGTGAACTCGCCAAGGGTCGCCACGGCACTCTGTGGCCGAAGCCAACTTTGTTACGTCGATGACTCCGTGTGCTTCTGCTCAACCGCGCAAAGTCGTTCCCTAACCGATGCTTCCGCCTTGTCGGTCCCAAGGCCGGCTAACGCCGAACTGCCTTTCGCAGCGGCAGCAACCACAGGACGGAGACTTTCAAGGCTTTCGCAAGGATAACGACTTCGAAATCGCACACGCAGCGGAGACCGACTTCAATTTTGCCGACGCCGGCTCGGTCGATGTGCCCTCCCAATCTCGCGACACGATCCGCCAACTGTTGCTGCGTGAGCCGAGGTCGCGACTGCAATCGCGCTTGACGGATACGAGGACCCACGATGTTCTTTCGCACCTCCTGAAGTCTCCTTGAGTGCATCTTGCCCCCTTACCGGCCCAACTTCAAGTCTCGTTCGCGGCGAAGCCGCGTGTCCAATGACCTTACCGATTGCGCACGTTGCGTTACGCAGCGTGCGTGGTGGAAACGCGCTGGTAGGTAGTAGATTCCCCCGCGCCGGTAGTAGATTGGTAGCAGATTCATCGGGCGGTTTTGAGAACATCCCGGGCGCTGCGGCCCTTTCCCTTTGGCTCGACTAAGCCTAAATCCAGCAGCCCGCTCAGGTCTCGTTGAGTTGTGAGCAGCGCCACGCCAAACTCTTTCCGGCACCAGCCGCTGGTGACAAATCCGGTCTCGACCACTGCGCCGTGATTTTCTTCTGCCGGTCGTTGAGCTGTTGCTCAATGGACTGGGGTATCAGTTCGGCGACTTTTGCCTGCGGTACACGGATACGGTCCAGCTTGTCCCCGTTGGGGGGGCGTGAGGCATTTGGGTCATTTCTGAGGCATTTCTTCGTAGCAATCGCTTTGGGGCATTTGAGTCATTTCTGAGGCATTCTCCGCGCCGTGACGTAGTGCGCGCCTCGGCCACGACCGCGACTGACGATTACCTTTTTCTTCACCAAATCGTAGAGATCGCGAGTTGCAGTTTGTCGGCTGGTACCGGTGAGTTGCTGATACTCTGCGCTGGTGAGCTGTCCGGCAACATTCAGTTGCAGCAAGGCTTTTTGTTGGCGTTCATTCAACGACAAGCTGCTGATCAGCGCGTCCGTCAGCCATGTGCGCCAGATGGTCATGGCAAATGTGCCGCCGCGTTGTTCGAAATCCGGCTCGGGCAAGCCGGCTTGGCGACAACGATCGATCATATCGAGGGTACCGGTGCCGAGTGTTTCCGCGTAGTGCGCCCAGAACAACGGTTCGGCAATCAGCGGATTGTGCGGAATCGAGGCGTGTTTGGTGCGCAGTTCTTCGAATGACAGGTTCGGTGGCAGTTCTCCTGGATTCCAGACTTCGAGCCGATCGGCGAACAACATGACTTGCACAGTGGCAGTGGAGGTGTAGTCGCGGTGCGCCACGGCGTTGATGATGGCTTCGGCGATGACTTCTCGGGGGATCTCGTATTCGACTGGCGCGGATGGGCCGACCGCCCGCGTACCAACGGCGCGGGCGATCTTGGCCATCACGAAGTCCACGGCTTGATCCACTTGGTCAAAGAGTGTGCCCTTGTAGATTTGGTACGAAGGAATTGGCTTCTGCACGGTTGTGCCATGAAAGTGAGCGCACTTGGTTTCGGCGATGTTCAGAGGACGGAATCGCTGAGGGTTTGTTCCGAACAGCAGGATGGCGCTGTGGGTTGGTTGATCGTTGGTAAGCAGGTTCAGATGAGCGAGCACCTTATCGACCGCCGCATTTTCTGACAGAGGAAAATTGCGCTCGCGCCGCGCTCGTTCCACGAACCATTGGAGCTTGGCCGTGGAGATGTCAGCGAGCGAAGCGCCCGGGCAGGCTGCCTCATCGAACGGAATAGTGCGGAGTTTGCCTTTCCGTTCCAGGTACTCCACCAAGCTGTCGTATAACTGACCGGTCAACTCGGCGATGTTGGCGAATTTGCGGCGGATGAGTTGGCCGGAAGCCTTGCCGACAAGTTTGCGCATCTGGGGGTGACGCGCGCCATCCTCGGCTTCTTTCACGAGGATGATGCGATATTTCCCTTGTACCGTGGCGCGGTCAAACTCCCGTTCGGTGGCTGAAAGCCCGCTGGCGTCGGTCGACCCATATTCGAGACCGAGAATGCCGACATAGACGCTGCACCGGTCAACTTCATCGAGGTACACATCATCCGCGCGCCGGTCTGAGGCCGGCAGATCCTCGAACAAGAACACCTGGAAGAACCGCCGTAACAGTGCGTTCCCTTCGACGAAATCCTTCATGGTTCGCCGCTCCGCTTGGAACTCCTTCTGGACGCTGCTGATGAAGATGGTCGATTTCATGGGATCGTGCGATTCACCGCCCGACTCGCCGCGAATGCTAGTCGGTGGGGGGAGGATTGACAAGGATGTCGTGCTCACTGGACCGCTCAGTAGATTGGCTCAGAACAGCCGCCTCTTGAACCACGGGGAGACTTGGCCATTTGGTTCAATGGGCGGCAACAGAGTTTTCTTGAAACCCGTCTCGCAGTGGACCAGAACGCAAGCGTGTTTACGCAGACTGCGTAGCACGTGGGTCTTGATCTTGTGTTCTTCGTGCTCAGCGTAGCTGCGGTTGGACTGGCCGGCAGAGTACCCCCACGTTTTCTTAACGATGCGCTTTTTGCCAAGGAAATCGGCGCTGTCCAGTGCGCCTTCCTCGTCAGCGGCTTTGAAGATGATGCGGTTGCGCAGATTCAGCACCAGCACCTTCGACTTGTCCTTTCCAAGCGCGGGCAGGAACGACGTGGATGATTGCGCGGCGGCAACAACGGCGGCGTTGGCTTCGC
>Ga0187875_10002653_pt1 | contig 13083 bp, 11 predicted proteins | sample June2016WEW_17_1_2_FD_132978 | JGI IMG/M metagenome (GOLD analysis project Ga0187875, IMG submission 132978) | Peatland microbial communities from SPRUCE experiment site at the Marcell Experimental Forest, Minnesota, USA - June2016WEW_17_10 | ecosystem: Environmental > Terrestrial > Soil >... | reverse complement strand
TATGGCCATGTGGCGGGCGGGCATGGTATTGTGGTTGTGCCCATTGTGGGGCGGGTTAGCCAAGTGGTAAGGCGGGAGTCTGCAAAACTCCTATCGTGAGTTCGATTCTCACACCCGCCTCCAACCTTCTACCCCTGCAATTCCAAGGAGTTGCAGGGGATTTGCCTTTTCGGATGTGAATTGCGATGGCGGCAGTGGATACCATACGTGGATACCACTAGATTTTCATTAGCCGCGCTTTGCTCTTGTGGACCGTGGAGACCGTCATTATCGATTTTGGGCCGTACTGTGCGCCGCTCAGCCCGTCACGCCTTTTTGGCAAGGTCATAATCGTAAGATAATCGTAAGACCAAACCGGGTAATCGTAAGATTTGCCCCGTGCCTTATGCGGCGGGTGACATGGCCCTAGAGTATCGGCCGTTCTACCCCACTCGGGGAGAAATGCCGTGCCGTTCAACAAAGAGACTGCCAGCCATGTCCAGCGCCAAACCGCGGTCGCCGGACCGGCAGATGTTCTCCCGCAGTTGCTCCTTGTCACTGGTGAAGATGCGGACGCCCCTCCGTCCACGGGAAATCGTCACGTACCATTGTTGTTGGTTCGTGGCCGGCCTGACGGCGGAGTCGGAAAACAAGACGTAATCCACGGTTTTGCCCTGTGACGCATACGAGGTGATGGCAAAGCCGCGAACGAACCGCCGATAAGCTGTTCCGAGCACCCTGCCGTCTTGGAGCCGGATGTGTCCGTCGGCCAGAACCTTGCCCACTGTGACCAGTTCGCCATTCACCAAGCGTTCTCCGCGCGCGGTCCTGCCATTGGCCTTCAATTGCAGGCGATCTCCAGATGCCAGAGCCATCTCGCAGGACTGGCAGACGGCCAAGCGAGACAAATGCTCGAATCGGATGACGCGAATCTTCGTCTCACCTTCGACCACAAGCCCTTTCGTTGTGATGTGCCTCAGACGGCCCGTCTCGCCCTTGCGAAACCCGGCAGTATCCTGATTGAACACGAGAACGGTTTTGTCAGTGTGGAACCGTGGGTCACGTTTCTGAGCGTCTGTCAGATCGACAGATTCGAGCGCTGTGACCGTATGCTCTTCGTCGCCCAACTGATGGCAGGACCTGAGTGCCGCCCGCACACGATCATTGACCTTGTGAATTTCCGACCAGGTTTGCGAAACGACCACAACCGAGTGTCCCGCACCAGTGAGGTTGACATAACTCTCCGCAAGTTTGTCCTGCTGGTCGAACGGCGAACACACGATGATCGCCGATTGCTTGTCCAGACGATCAAATGATTTACTGAGATTCCCTTCGGATGCCTCGCGAACGGCCTGCCGGTACTCTTCAATCTGCCGCCGCTCGGTCGGGGTCTTGGCTTTCGCCGGGTCTTGACGGCGAATCTCGTTCAGAACAGCCGCCTTCAGGCCCGAGTACTTCTCGATGGCCCAAAGTGCGTCAGATGCTTGCACTGCTCCGTGTTGCCGGGTGTCGCCGCAGAGAATCAGACGACCACGACCGTTGCGGACGTAATGAAGAAGCCGCTGCATCTGCTCGCCTCCGATTTGGCCAGCTTCATCCACGATGACGACGGCTCCCTCTGGCATCGGCTTTCTCACGAGAAATTCGCTCACTGTCTGAACTCGGCTGAATCCATCCTGTTCCAGATCCATGACCTGTTGTCGCTGCGGCGCGATGACGTGGACGTGATGCCCGGCTCTTCGCAACCCAGCGCCGACCGCTTTCAGGGCATAGCTTTTCCCAGTGCCCGCGCCGCCGCGAAACAGCGTGAGGAAGTTACGGGAACTCAAGATGTGCTCAACAGCTGTGCGCTGTTCTGAATTGAGACTGGCGTTGCAGATCGACTGGGCGTCGCCCAATGGACGAAACCGTCTGATCCCAGACTTGGCAAGACATACGATCTCCCATTCTCGCTCCAGGGCTACCTTGCTCGTAACAAGGTGTGGGGTGCGTTCATCGCGGATGTACCCTCTGCTTTGAGTGATGTTGCGCACTTGTTCCACGGTGATGTTCTCACCACGTGCATGTTCCAACGCATGCCGCCAAAGCTCGTATTCCGGCATAACGGCGTGGCGGTCAAATAGGTGTTCTTCGGCCCAAGTGACAGCGGCCAAGGCATTGCCGGCGACGCGGTCGCCGGGGGTGACTGACCCGCCGTGCTTCAACGACGCGATTTCCTCTTTCTCAGCGGGGGAGATTTGGCCTGTCCAGAGACTCCGCAGCTCCCCCAGCCGAACCGATTTGATCTTACGCAGCCGTTCGCTCTGGGCGATACTGTTTCGGATTTCTGGCACATTGCCCTTCGCGAGATGCGGTTTCTTGGCCAGCAGTTCGCGCGTCTTCTCGTCGATCTCCTGATGACGTTTCGAGAATCGTTCACAGATTTCAGGGGAAACCCCCTGGACTTCAAAGTCACCGCGAGCATTGTGTTTCAGGTTGTATCCGAATGCCCTGAGTCCGCGGGCCAATTCGTGGTAATAGACGTTCTCGATGTACTTCCTTGCCCGCACCATCTCCAGGGTCTGCAGCGCCTTCCAGCGACGCTCCACCGGGTCAAATGTCGCGTTAAACACAACGCAGTGGCTATGCAGGTGCGGGTCCAAGGCGCGAGACGTATCGTGCCGGAAGGTTCCTGCGACGATGTTGCCGGTGGGCCGGTCCGACATGCTTCCCTTGGTACGCACGCGAGTCGCCGCCAACCGCTCCAGTTCTTGGAGTGCCACGCGCACGGCACGGTCATGGGCGTCCACGATACGACTGTCATTACCGATGAATGCCGCGATCGAGACCGACTTGGGTGGCGAGAAGGTGAAATCGTAGAATACTCGACGGTTGGCCACGGTACGCGCCTCTCCGTCATCCCCGACCTCGCTGCGGGTGGTTTTGAGCCGTTGCGTGAGGAGTATGCCAGTGCGCGGGTCCAGGTTGTCACAGAGACACAGGAACTCGTCACGTTTGACCGTTTCCGAGAGATGGAGAGACTCCGCAGCTTTACCAAACCACTGTCCGGCAACGGCTACCCCTTCGCTGTAATAATCACCTGTGGACAGGTGTTCCTCGAAGTATGCCTTCGCATTGGCCAGGCTGTATTGCGCTTTTCGTGACAGCATGCCTGACGTGTACCCGATCCGAGGAAATAAGTTGTTCCCAAACGGGAACAACTTGTCACGGGTTTTGTGCTTTACTGGCGCACATGAAAAGAGGACACGCAAGGCCCCTAGCGTACGCTAGGAACTTTTGTCCTAACTACATTACGAGGGGTATCCGAATGAAAACCGATTCCGCAACCGATTTGGTGGCAGCCCGATTGGCGAAAGCCATCCGAGACTATGTGCCACGGCATCCGACCAAGTTTCAGAAGCTTATGCCGATGAAAGGCAGCATCGAGGAGCTGAGGAGCAAAGGGGTGTCCTACGCGGCTATCGCCGGCATCCTACGCGACATCAACGTTCCGGTCGCAAGCGACACGGTCTTTCGGTTTTGCCACGAAGTCCTGCGCGAACCAAAGGCCCGCCACAGGCGGAAACGGAAGCCCTCGACACTGAGGGTGAGAAAACAACCGGATAAGCCTTCACCGACACCCCCCGTCCTCAGTCCCGGCGGTTCATCGCAAAAACCCGACCGCTGGACGCAAGTAAACGGACCACGCATTGCCGATCCTAACACCATTTAGCCATGCAAAAGCAGATCAATCTCATCATCAATGGCAAAGGCGGCGTCGGCAAGAGCTTCTTCGCCACAAACTTCGTTCAGTACCTCAAAGATGAGCAGGTTCCCCATATCGCAATCGACACCGACAACGAGAACTCTACGTTGATGCGATTCCACCCGAACGCTCGATTTGTGAACCTGGCCAACCTGCGGGAACTCGATCAACTGGTTGCGGCTGTCGAACGCGTCAGTCTCGTCGTCGTGGATTGCCGCGCCGCCTCTACAGACCTGTTCCTGAATTACTTCACCGAGTTGACGGTCTTTGATGTCCTCCAGAGCTTGGGCGCCGCTCTGACGGTGGTCTCGCCGGTCAATCACGACCTCGACAGCGTGGAGCAAATCAAAATCATTGCGAACGCGTTCGACAATCGCTGCCGATATCTCGTGGTGAAAAATCACGCCCTAACGGAGCACCTCACCATCTACGAGGCCAGCAAAACCCGGAAGCGATTGCTCAACGAACTGGCGGCGAAGGAAATGACCATGCCAAAACTGCACGACTGGTTGGTTGCGTTGCTACACCAGACCAATCTTCCTGTCGGGCAAGGGATTGAGTACCACAAATTCTCCCTCATGGATCGCCAGCGGCTCAAGAACTGGCAGCGGCAGTTTCACGAACAAATTAGCAGTGTCCGTCAGACCATCTTGCCGGGCGACGCATGAGCGACCACGACCCAAAACAGGCGCTGAAGAACGGCATTCTGCTATAGCGGAAGAAGCATAACCTTCAGGACGGTGATCCGATGCTAGCCGCAGTGGAACTGATGAAAATCTATTTCACCCACGCCTAACTCAACGGGGCATGAACAGCCCCTTTGGCATGTAATAGGTCATCTAGTGGAAGGAAATCGACCGATCTTTTTATATGAGTATTATAAATACCGTCCAAATAATAGTTGTTGACACATTGGGCGTGTTTAGTAGTATTGTATTCAGTATAAGACATTCTTCATTTGGAATTTGTTTGTGGTTCAACAGAAGAATGCACCAGCATTCGAGAAAAAATGACGATCAAACAACTTGCTCAAGTTCAAATCGGCTACCAGTCGCGGGGCCGAGTCGAACCCGATCCGCAGGGACGCTATCAGATCATCCAGATCAAAGACTTGGATGATCAATATCACCTGCGAACGGAGGGGCTCTATCGGATCAAGCCCGAAGGCTCAAATGTTGAGCGGTATCAGGTAAATCAGGGTGACGTGCTATTCTTGTCGCGCGGGAGTCGGAACTTCGCGACGCTGGTTGACGTACACTTGCAGGACACGATCGCGGCAGGCTATTTCTTCATACTGAAGCCGAACACCGCGACCGTGCTCCCGCAGTATCTCGCTTGGTACATCAATTCTTCGCCAGCACAGCAGTTCATTCAAAGCGTCGCGCGTCGCGGCACGTACATGCCCGTGGTCCCGAAATCAGCGCTGGAGGAATTGCCGGTCGATGTTCCCTCTCTGCGCACGCAGGAAACCATCGTCGAACTGGACAGACTGACGGGGAAAGAGCGGACACTTTTGCAGGAGTTGGAGGAGCGGCGCGCCGAATTGATCAGCACATACTGTCTGCAGGCGGCCAAACAGAAAGTTTAGGAACCAAAGGAGACACCATGGCAATTCAAGTAAACCAAGACGAGATCAACGCCATCGCTTGGCGGGCGTGCGACACCTTCCGTGGTGCGGTCGATCCATCGGAGTACAAGAACTACATTCTCGTGATGCTCTTCCTCAAGTACATGAGCGACCAGTGGAAGGACAAGCGTGAGGAGTATGAGAAAAAGTACAGCGGCGACAAGCAGCGCATCGAGCGCGCGCTCAGTCGCGAACGTTTCATTGTGCCCACACACTGCGATTTCGATTACTTGTATTCCAAGCGCGAGACGGCCAACATCGGCGAGTTGATCAACATCGCCCTCGACAAAATTGAAGATGCCAACAAGGCCAAGCTCGAAAATGTTTTCCGAGGAATCGATTTTAACAGTGAATCCAACCTGGGCGAGACAAAGGAACGAAATCGCCGCCTCAAAAGTCTTCTGGAGGACTTTGCGAACCCGAAACTGGACCTTCGCCCATCCCGCATCGGCAACAGTGATGTCATTGGCGATGTGTACGAGTACCTTATTGGCCACTTTGCCAGCGACGCCGGCAAGAAGGGCGGTGAATTCTACACGCCTGGCGAGGTGGCGACACTATTGGCGAAGCTGCTGCAGCCGAAAGCCGGCGACACGATTTGCGACCCTGCCTGCGGTTCGGGCTCGCTACTGATCCGCGTGGCGAAGGAAGTAGGGAGCAACAACTTTTCGATCTTCGGTCAGGAAAGCAATGGCAGCACGTGGGCGCTTTGTCGCATGAACATGTCCCTCCACAACATGGACAACGCCCGCATCGAGTGGTGCAACACACTCACCAGCCCGAAGCTTATCAATAACGACAAGCTGATGAAGTTCAACGTTGTGGTGGCCAATCCCCCGTTCTCCCTCGACAAGTGGGGCGCGGAGACTGCGGACAAAGATCCGTTCCGCCGGTTCTGGCGCGGCATACCACCGAAGAGCAAGGCCGATTACGCGTTCATCAGCCACATGATTGAGACCGCGCTTGAAGGCGAAGGCAAGGTCGGCGTGATCGTGCCGCATGGTGTGCTGTTTCGTGGCGGCGCGGAAGGCAAGATTCGCCAGAAGTTGATCGAGGAGAACCTGCTGGAGGCGGTCATCGGGTTGCCGGTCAATCTGTTCTTCGGCACGGGCATCCCGGCCGCGATTCTGATTTTTAACAAGGGCAAGAAGACCACGGACATTCTGTTCGTTGATGCCAGCCGCGAGTTCGAGGACGGCAAGAACCAGAACAAGCTCCGTAGCCAGGACATCGAGAAGATCGTCGCGACCTTCAAGGCCTTCAAGACGGTCGAGAAATACGCCTATCGCGCCACGCTCGCCGAAATCCGCGAGAATGATTTTAACCTCAACATCCCACGCTATGTGGACACGTTCGAGGAGGAAGCCGAGGTGGATGTCGTTGCGGTGCAAGGCGAAATCGACAAGCTGGAACAGCAATTGGCCGAAGTACGGAAGGAGATGGCAACACACCTAAAAGAGCTTAATATTGACTAATAGTACAAATGATGCTAGTAATCGTGCGTAGTATAAGCACGATTGATAACAATATGCCAAATGACATTACACAACAGAATTTTGATAGAGCCTTCAAACTCTTGGCAGGCAGACTGGGCCTAGCCCAAAACGAGCCTGTCCGGCTCGTTGTCTGCGGCGGTTCTGCGCTGATTGCCACCGGACTTCGCCAGCGCACGACGAAGGACGTGGACATCGTGGCGCTGATCGACTCCAGCCAACACCTCGCCAGTCCCGACCCGCTTCCGTCTTTCTTGTTGGAAGCCGCCAAACAGGTCGCGCGCGACTTGGGATTGTTCGACAACTGGCTCAACAACGGGCCGAGTCGGGGTGAAGGCGGCCTCTACCAGATGGGCTTGCCGGACGGTTTTGCAGGCAGGCTGACGGAGCGGTCGTACGGGCCGCAATTGACAGTCTATTTCATCGGACGGCTCGACCAGATTCACTTCAAGCTGTACGCCGCTGCCGACCAGCGGGACGGAACACACCTGACCGATCTCCGCGCACTCAATCCCACGGACGGCGAACTTGAAGCCGCCGCGCGGTGGGCCATGACTCACGACGTGTCCGACGGCTTCAAAATGGTCTTGAAAGAAACTCTCCGAGAACTTGGTCATGAATCAGTCGCTGAAAACATTTAAGGCCGAGTACCAGAACCATCTGCTGAACTTCCTTTGGCGGCAATGGTCGTCTCTGGGTGTGGCCGGTCAGTCACGCGGTGACGACGTTTGGGTTATTGATCCCGAAGCATTGCTGCTGTTCACCTGCACGCTGGGCCGGCATGAACCCCGCCTGTTCGATGAAGTGCTCGACTGGTTGCAGGAGAACGGCCGGTTCATCAACATCCTTCGCCTCAAACGCATCCTCGGCAATGAGAAGTTTGACGGCGCGCGCGTACTGGCGGCCATTGCCGGACTGATGAGCAAAGGCACGGACGTGACGAAGTGGAAGCAGCTCGCTGAAGTGGCAGAGCCGGTATCCCCCACGGAGACGTTCTTCTACATCGAAGGCGGCAAACCGCTGCCCGTCGTGGGTGAACCGGACCCGCAGTTTGCTCGGTACGGCTTCACGCGTGGCCCGGTGCGCCAGCGTAGTTACTCGCAGAAATTCCGTCCCACCGAACTGACCAATCTCGTCCTGCAACTGCGCGCACTCTTTGGCGTCAGCAGCCGCGCTGAGGTCGTGCTTTACCTGCTCACCCACGAGGCCGCGCATCCGTCGCAGATCGCGCGTGAAGCCTACTACTACGAGCGGGCAATCCAGAACACGTTGGTGGACCTAAGCCAATCGGGCGTTGTCCAACTTCGCAGTTCCGGCCGGGAGAAACACTACTGGCTCAAGACCGAGCATTGGGCGACCTTGTTGAATCGCCCCGAGCAATTTCCGAAATGGGTCACCTGGCCGCCGCTATTCAGCGCGCTGGAGAGAATCTGGCTCAAACTTGACGACTCGCGGCTGGCCACGCTTGATCCGCTGTTGCAGTCGTCGGAACTCCGTCAACTCATGGTGGAGGTCCGTCCCTCATTCGAGTTGGCGCGGTTCGACAAAACGCTCGCTGACGACCGTCAGTACCTGGGCGAAAAATACCTGCCCGTGTTCCTCGCGGATGTGATCAAAATCCTCGGCTAACCCATGACTGCGCCCACCCTCAATGCCAGCCGCAAGACGAAAAAGACGCACTTCGGGGACATCCCCGTTGATTGGGGTGTGTCGAAACTTGACCACGTCGCGGTTGTTCAGACCGGCTTGGCCAAGGGAAAGAAGGGCATCAAGAACCCTGTGGCGCTACCGTATCTTCGCGTCGCCAACGTCCAGGACGGGTACTTCGATCTGCGGGAAGTGAAGACGATTACCGTCGAACGGACCGAAGTTGACCGTTACCGTCTGAGGAAGAATGACGTTTTGCTGACCGAAGGAGGCGACCTCGACAAACTCGGTCGCGGTCACTTGTGGGACGGGCAGATTGATCCTTGCTTGCATCAAAACCACGTGTTCGTTGTCCGAACGAGGCCGGAAGTCCTGCTGCCGCCGTTTTTCGCGCTCCAGACCTCCGGTCCGTACGGTCGTCGCTATTTCCTGAGTTGCGCCAAGCAGACGACCAACTTGGCGAGCATCAACTCGACGCAACTCAAACATTTCCCAGTGCTCATTCCACCGTTGCGTGAGCAGCACGAGATCACCGCGATTCTATCGACTTGGGATCAGGCGATTGAGCAGCAGGAGCAATTGCTGACGGCGAAGCAGCAACACAAACAAGCCCTCATGCAACAACTCCTCACCGGCAAACGCCGGTTCCCGGAGTTCAAAAGCCAACGGTGGCGGACGGTTCATCTCGGCGATGTATTCAAGGAGCGAAACGAGATCAATCGCCCTGATCTCCCACTGGTGGCGATCACGTCAGAACGTGGCGTGATTCCTCGCGACCAGCTTGACCGGAACGACACGTCATCAGAGGACAAGAGCAAGTACCTCCGCATTGTCCCCGGTGACATTGGTTACAACACGATGCGGATGTGGCAGGGCGTCTCAGGGGTTTCGGAGGTGGAAGGCATCGTCAGTCCAGCGTACACGATCTGTAGCCCCCAAGATGGAATCGACCGATATTTCGCGGGTTACCTGTTCAAATCGGCACCGATAATCCACCTGTTTCACCGGCATTCGCAGGGGCTGGTCAAAGATACGCTCAACCTGAAGTTCCCGAATTTCGCCCGTATCAAGGTGACGCTGCCGCCAATTGATGAGCAAAAGAGGATTGCTGGCGTGCTGCGCGTCGTAGACCAGGAACTCGCCCTGCTCGAACGGGAAGCCAACGCGTTGCGCGATCAGAAGCGCGGCCTGATGCAAAAGCTCCTGACCGGCAAGGTGCGGGTTAAAACGAAATAGATTATGGACAACCAAACAAACGAGCCACAGAACACAGATTTTCTTCAGGAAGCCTTCGCAACCGAACAGAATTGCCTGATTTCGCAGCTTCGGTCATCAAGCAGGATTGTCCACGCCGGCGACCGTGGCGAGGTCAACGAACAACACTTCATTGATTTTCTTCGGAAATATCTACCGAACCGCTACTCAGTCGCAAAGGCCATAGTCTTGGACAGTGAAGGCAGCGTGAGTCATTCGATCGATGTTGTTGTCTTTGACCGTCAGTATACGCCGACACTCTTGGATAACGACAAGCACCGCTACGTGCCGGCGGAGGCGGTATATGCGATATTCGAGTGTAAACCAGCTATTGACAAGGGCTACCTCGAATACGCTGCAGAAAAAGCCGCATCCGTTCGCAGATTGAAGCGTACTTCGGTGGAAATTCATCACGCAGGCGGCGTCTATCCTCCCAAGAAGCTCTTCGGGATGGTTGCTGGAATTTTGGCCATTGATGTCGGGTGGAAAGATGGTTTTGGAGAGTCATTTCGTAAAGCGCATGAAGCGTTGCCGAAGGAGGGCGCAATCGATTGCGGGTTCGCCGCCGTTGGCGCGAGCTTTGATACATACGCGGGGGACGGTGCATACACCTTCGGTCCACCCGAAAACGCATTGGCGTATTTTGCTTTCCGGCTGCTATGGAAACTCCAGTCCCTTGCCACGGTACCGGCGGTGGATTGGACGGCATACGCTAACCAACTTTCAAAAAAAGTGTAAATGGAGGAACGAGCCGTGTTTGATTACAACGAACCGATCCAGGCCTACGAAAACGACTGCGTGAATTTGCCGCAGCCAATAAAAAACAAACTGCGCGACCAGCGTGACGCGAACAGGAATCGTCTCAAGAAGAATCGTCCAGAGGACATTCGACTTAATGACAACCATTTCATCCCACAGGGATCGATGGCCATTAACACGACGGTGCAGGAGGAAGATAACGCGTACGACATCGACGACGGCGTATGGTTTTACGCGGAGGACTTGAAGAAGAAGGACGGGACTGCACTCACGGCCAAGGAAACACAGGAGATGGTTCGCGATGCGTTAAAAGACCCGAAGTTCGACAAACAGCCTGAAATTCACAACAACTGCGTTCGCGTGTTTTACGCTGAAGGGCATCACGTTGATGTCCCTGCGTATCGGAAGTTGGATGCCGATACAAACAACGAGCGACAGGAGTTGGCCAGCGCGACTGGCTTCGTTGCGTCTGACCCAACAGAGATTAACCGCTGGTTTGAGGATCGCGTGCAAGCGCTCAACGATCAACGGGACGGCGCTGGCTCACAACTTCGCGTGATGGTTCGATTGATGAAGCGATTCGCCCGAAGTCGCGGCGACAAATGGGATATGCCGAACGGCTTGAAGCTCACGATGCTGGTCGAGGAATGCTATCCATCAAACTACCAACGCGACGATGAAGCATTTTATTGGTTGCTGGCGAGACTCAAGACGCGGCTCGCGACGAGTCTAGAGGTCGAGAATCGCGCACAGACGAAATGGCCGAAGGACAAACTGACTAAAACAACGAGTGACGCGAACATGGTCGAATTTCGCACGCACGTAAGTGAAGCTCTCAACAAACTGGCCGTGCTCCACAAGTCAGATTGCACCCAAGAGCAAGCCCGCGCGGCATGGGACTGGGTATTCCAGAGCGATGGCTTCTTCGAGGCCTATGACAAGGATGCCGAGCAAGCAGTAGCCGTCTATGAACGGCACGCCCTCGTCAAAGCCGGCCTCGCGGCAGTTGGTTCTTCCGGGCTTATCACGGTAGCTGGCACTGCGATTAGACCGCACAAGTTTTATGGCGAAACCTTGGATACAAAGAAATAGGCAGGCCGCGTACAGTCGGCTCGTGGCCGAGAGCGCGCGCTTGCACGAGAAGTTTCCGTCGTTCCACGGGCGTGTGAACGGGGACCGCCTCGCCTGTCGTGGCAAGCTTCAACCGACGGAACTCAGTCCGCTATACAAGGTCGATGTTGCGTATCGCTACGGGGATGACCCCAAGGTTTGGGTTGTCGAGCCGGAAATCCCCTACGAGAGGGCCATCCACATGTACGCGGACGCCTCGTTGTGTCTCTACGACTGGCGGGAACAACCGTGGAAGGAATCGTACCACCTTTACGACACGGTCCTCCCGTGGGCGGCGGAGTGGTTGCTCTATTACGAGATCTACAAGCTGACTGGCAAGTGGATTGGTACGTCCGCCCTACATGGCACGCCAAAGCAGGAGCCTGAGGTCTCAGATGAGTAACGTAGTCCCATCATTCAAAGAAGACCACATCTCGCAGGTACCGGCGTTGCAGTTGTTGCAGCGGCTGGGCTGGACGTACCTGATGCCAGAGCAGGCACTGGCGTCGCGTGGCGGACGGGCATCGCGGGTGATCTTGCACGCGGTGCTGGAAGAGCAGCTGCCGAAGATGAATCGCATCCAGTACAAGGGCCAAACCTACGCGTTCTCCGAGGGCAACATCCAGACGGCCATCCAGGCGCTGGAGGATTTTCCATTCGACGGCTTGGTACGAACCAATGAACGCATTTACGACTTGCTCTGTCTCGGCAAGAGCCTGCCGCAGATGATTTATGGTGACCAGAAGAGTTTCCCGCTGCGCTACATCGATTTCGAGCAGCCTGCGAACAACGTGTTCCATTGCACGGCGGAGTTTGTGGTCGAGCGCACCGGCAGCCACGAAACACGGCGACCGGACATTGTGTTGTTCGTGAACGGCATCCCACTGACGGTCATCGAGTGCAAACGGCCCGACATTAAAGAGCCGCTGGACGAAGCCATCTCACAGATGATTCGCAACCAGCGGGACGACGAAATCCCCAAGCTGTTCCTGTACTCGCAACTCCTGTTGGCGTTGACCAAGAACGAGGCGAAGTACGGCACCACCGCCACGGCGTTGAAGTTCTGGGCGATGTGGAAGGAACGCAGCGACGTAGATGCCGAGATCAAGCGGCAGTTGAGTGCGCCGGTCTCGCCCGAGCAGAAGGACGCGCTGTTCAGCGACCCATTTCACTACGCGCGCGGGTTCTTTGAGAAGTTGGAGGCGGCGGGCAAACGCGAAATCACGGAACAGGACCGGGCGCTGTATTCGTTGTGCCGGCCCGCGCGGCTGCTGGAGCTGATGTTCCGTTTTATCCTGTTCGACGCCGGCGAGAAGAAGATCGCCCGTTACCAACAGTATTCCTGTGTGCACAAGATGTTGGAACGCCTTCGGTCATTGGACGCCGAGGGGCGGCGGCAAGGCGGCGTGGTCTGGCACACACAGGGCAGCGGGAAGTCACTGACGATGGTAATGCTGGCCAAGGCGATC
>Ga0187875_10002652_pt1 | contig 13086 bp, 7 predicted proteins | sample June2016WEW_17_1_2_FD_132978 | JGI IMG/M metagenome (GOLD analysis project Ga0187875, IMG submission 132978) | Peatland microbial communities from SPRUCE experiment site at the Marcell Experimental Forest, Minnesota, USA - June2016WEW_17_10 | ecosystem: Environmental > Terrestrial > Soil >... | reverse complement strand
GACTCCCAGGATCTCGTTCTCGCCGGTGGCGGGGTTGCGGCGCTCGGCGACCAGGGCCATTTCGCGGTTGTAGTCGATGAAGCAGATGCGCGTCAGCCGCTCGTGCGCCACGCGCTGCGAGAGATTCATCCAGTGGAAGTAGCGCAGGTAGACGCTACGCTCGGAGAGGGTCGCATGGAACTTGACCAACATGGGCTCGTCCTCCGGGCGGATCGGCCGAATAATGACATCGGTCCCGTCCTTCATGGTCCAGGTATAAACGTAGCGGTTGGGATACGGCCGGATGGCGGGCCGGGGCAGTTGCTCCTGGGTGACCTCCGGTCCGTGCACCACGATGCGCGCGTCCAGCGCCACCAGGCGGTCCGGCGTTGCCAGCAGCGGGTTGATGTCGATCTCCTTGATCCAGGGCTGCTCGACTACCAGGCGGCTGAAGCGCACCATCACCTGCTCCAGTTCCGCCAGGTTCACCGGCTTGCGCCCGCGCACGCCCTGCAACGCCTTGTAGATCTTGGTCTGCTCCATCATGCGGCGCGCCAGCGTGGTATTGAGCGGAGGAAGGCTCAGCGCGCGGTCTTTGAAGACCTCCACTAACTGGCCGCCGGTGCCGAACAGCAGCACCGGTCCGAACTGAGCGTCCAGGCTGCTGCCGATAATCAGCTCATACCCGTCGCCACTCTTGATCATGGGCTGCACGGTGACGCCCTGGAAATGCTCCGCACCCACTTTTTCGGTCACCGACGTCTGGATGCGGCGCCAGGCCCGCTCCACGGCCTCGCGCTCGGTGAGATTCAATTGCACGCCGCCCACATCGGTCTTGTGCGTAATGGTTTCGGAGAACAGTTTGAGCACTACCGGATAGCCGATGCGCCCGGCCTGTTCGACGGCTTCCTCCAAGGTGCGCGCGACCACGGTGCGCACGGTCGGAATGTAATAAGCGTCCAGCACCTGCTTGGACTCGGTCTCGGTGAGAATAGTCCGGCCGGCGGCCCGCGCGTTTTGGATGATCTCGCCGGTGAGCGCCTTGTTGGGCGCGGTGTCAGCCGAGTCCTCCGGCAGCGACGGTGTTTCGTAGAGGCCCTTCAGGTTGTACGCCCACCGCCACATATAAGTGAAGGCCCGCACCGCGGTATCCGGGAACTGGAAGGTGGGAATCTTAGCCTGATTCAGGATGGCGATGCCTGCCGCCACTTCCGCGCCGCCCATCCAGCTCGCCAGAATCGGTTTGCCGTCCAGCTTGGCGTAGGGTTTGAGGTGCTCGGCGGTCTGGGTGGGATCGGTCATGGACTGCGGCGTGAGCACCACCAGCAGGCCGTCGCTATTGGGATCCTTGGCTGCGATCTCGACGGCCTTGGCGTAGCGCTCCGGACTGGCGTCGCCGATCACATCGATGGGATTGTTGTGGCTCCAGGTAGCTGGGAGGACCTGGTTCAGCGCCTCCATGGCTTCGGGCGACAGCTCGGTAAGCTCGCCCTTGGCGGCGATCAGCGCGTCGGTGGCCAGTACGCCGGGACCGCCGGCGTTGGTCAGAATCGTCAGGCGCGGACCCTTGGGACTGGGCTGCTTGCCGAGCACTTCCGCCATGTAAAACAGGTCGGCGATGCTGTTCACGCGCAACACGCCGCTGCGCCGGAAGGCCGCTTCCAGCACTTCGTCGCTGCCGGCCAGCGAGCCCGTATGCGAAGCCGCAGCCTTGGCGGCCGCTTCGCTGCGCCCGGCCTTGATGACGATGATGGGTTTGTTGAGCGCCACTTCGCGCGCGGCGGAGAGGAAACCGCGGGCGTCGCCGATGCTTTCCATGTAGATGACGATGCTGCGCGTGCGCGGGTCGTTGCCCAGGTAATAGATCAGGTCACCCCAGCCCACGTCGAGCATGGAGCCGATGGAGACAAAGGCGCTAAAGCCCACCAGTTCACGCAGGCTCCAATCCAGGACGGCGGTACACAGCGCGCCACTCTGGCTGAGGAAGCCCACATTGCCGGGGCGCGCGATGCCGGCGGCGAAGGTCGCATTGAGCCCCGTGAGCGGGCTCATCACGCCCAGGCAGTTGGGGCCGATGATGCGCATGTTGGCGCGGCGCGCCTCGATCAGGACCTGGCGCTCCAGTTCTTTTCCCTCCGCACCGATCTCCTTGAAGCCCGCCGAGATCACGATGGCGGCTTTTACGCCTTCCTCCCCGCAGTCGTGGATGATGCCGGGCACGCTGGCCGCGGGCGTCACGATTACGGCGAGATCCACCTGCTCGGGCACCTCCGAGATATGTTTGTAGGCCTTGACGCCTAGCACGCTCGGCCGCTTGGGGTTGATGGGGAAGACCGTGCCGCCGAACGGGTTGCTGACCAGGTTCCAAAGAATAGTGCGTCCTACGGTGTTGGCGGTCTCAGTAGCGCCGATGACAGCGACGGTCTTGGGAGCGAAGAATACATCGAGGGGCTGCGTGCCTTCTTTAATAGCTTTACGAGCTGGTTTGCTGACTAACATAAATCCCTTATTTAATCGGTTATTTATTGGCCGGCGTTCGAGGGGAAGGCGGCCTGGTTGAGGGCGGCCACCACGTCCAGGCTCGAAATGCCGTACTTGCGCGCCACGGTTTCGATATCGCAGTCGTCGCAACTGGAACGGAAACCCAACGACTCGAAGACCGGTATGGTTTCCGGATGCGACTGTTTCACGTCGCGGACGATCATGTCACGGCGGATCAATTGATCGAATCGAAACATTGCGATAGCCTGGCGCGCCCTTTCCGGGTGGCTTGCGCCCCCTTACTTAAAAGTGTAGCAGGAGTATCGGGCCGAAATATCAAAAAGTAGGGCAGGCCTGCGGCTCGGCAATAGTTGCATTGATTTCGCAATCTTTACCGAGCCGCGCACGTTACCGAGCCGCGACCGTCAGGGAGCGGTTTCTGTCAATCATCCGCTATCCGGCCTGTTTCCAAATGGATGGCTGCTGGATACCGGGCTCTTGGTGGCGGCGTCGCCGCGGTTCAAGGCGGAGGCCCCGGCGCCCGCGGTGGCCGGTCTCCGCGACAGGGGTCGCCGGGACTTGGACCTGTGCGAGCGCGGAGCACACGTCTTCGGTGGCGCCACATACGCATGGCAGGACGTCATTTTCGAAATATCCAGCGCAAGGCGCGGGCTGGCCGGAGAAGCAAAACGATTTGTGGACGACCGGCGTTGGAAATGGGAGCGTTTTCATGATGTCCTCCATTCGGGCGTGACCAGAGCACGCGGCGGGCCAAACCGAGCCACGCGCGTTAGCAAGCGGACGTTGCCCAAAAAAAAGCCCCACCGCACAACATCGTGCGGTGGGGCTCGGCCAGGGCGATCGCCGGTTAGCGGGCGCTCAAGGCAGGAACGATGACGGCAGCCAATGGTTGGCCGCCACCCTCCGATGTGAGTTCACGCTCCAGCTTGGAAGGGGAAACGCGGCCGCTCACCGCGTCGGTCTTGACCTCGGCCAGGAAGTAACGGTCGGCGATCTTGTGGAACACGACGACGTTCTTGTCCTGGGTGCCCCGATATCCGCTGGCGGCGCTGGCCGCGAGCACCATGACGGCCTTGCGCGTTTCGGCATTCCGGATGGTCATCACGTCGTGGGTCGCGGAAGTCGTGGATACGGTATAATCACCGGCCGGCAGCGTGGTGTTCTGCACGGTGAATTGGAACGGGATCGTGGCAGTCGCTCTGGTTTGTGCGGAGAGCCCGCTGGCTCCCAACAGCGCAAACGCGCCGGCGCTCAGCATGATGGTCTTCAACGTTGTCATTTTCTTTTCTCCTCTGCTCTCCTCCAATGGCTTCTGGTGGATCACGTCGCGTATAAAAGCATGCGCTGTGCCAAACTGGAATGCGCGCGTAATTGGCGCAAGTGGCTGATAATCCAGCGCGGGGGACGCTCGCGCGGCTGCCGGACTGAACCTCCAGGTGAATCCGCTAACCAAAAGGTGAGAGACTCAACGGGGCAACTTCATCAGCCACACGGACCCGCTGGTCTCCCGGTGCGAAAAGACCAGTCCGGGACCGCGAACCATCCAGTCATCGTCGGCTGTAAGCGTCACGTCGGAGCCCGGCACGAACTTGATTTCCCGAGGCTCGTTGAAGCTGGCCTTCTGAGGATCGAAGCGGGCCGCCATGAGTTTCGATCCCTCAAAGAAGTAAAAGAAGTTGCTCACGGGGGAAACGCGCCAAGTGTCGCTCTCGCTGCCGTCGGGTAATGGGATCTTTATCCACTCCCGTTGCGGTACCGGTTCTGCCCTGTAGGGGACTAAATAGCGGCGGCTGAACGACCACGATCCCGGCGCAGCCAGCTCTATCTGGACCCATCCCGAGTCCTGACCAAATAGGCGACCGACGAAAACAGACTCGGTCGGGTGTTCCAACCAGGGCCTATCTTTGCCGGAGGACACTTCCAGAAGCCGAACAGTGAGCTTTGCCTTAGAGTTGAGCTTGGCCTCGGGGCAATAGAACAGGAATCGCCCGTCGGGAGAAAACCCTTCAGCCGCGCCACACGCCTTGCAGACGACGCGCGCCCCTGCCGAATCGGTGCCGGCGTCGCCCACGCGGATCGAATACGAATCCCCTTCCGCGACGGAATACGCAACCTGGCGACCGTCGGGCGAGATGGATAGGCCCGTCCCCACAGTCTCGGTGCTCACAAGAGTCCGCTTTCCGCTATCCAGATGCACTGCGTAGACAAGCAGAGTAGTGTTCATAAACACTTCGTAGTAAGCGCTGCCGGGATCGCCCCATAAATCGCGGACAAAATTCTTATAGGATCCGCCCTGGGTGAGCGGCCGGACGGCGCCAGTGGGTTGGCCGGTGGCAGCAGAGAGGGGAATCAGATGAAGGTTGGAGGACCCGCTGCCGACTTCGAGCGCCACAGTGCCCGTGGCACTAATGCTGACGGGCCCTTCGGGCTGCGTTCCAAACGTGAGCTGGCGCGGAACTCCCTGTACGCGCCACGAGCCCGGCGATAGGCGGATCTCCCAGGTGTTACGCCGCCCGGCTGGTCCACCCAGAAACAGCGCGCGGTCGCCAGTCACCAGGCCTGGTCTTGATATAGTCAATCCCGCCGCACGCAACGCGTCGCCGACTCCCGTGGCAACCGGGTTGCTTCCATCCACCGGAAATATAAACCAGTCCGAGTCTGCGGTGTCTCTGGCCTCCGGCTTCATTGACATCAGGCAGAGGAGGATAGCGATTGTCGGGTGTCCACGCGGCGCCACCCCAGTCCTTCATGTGCGCCCAGGCCGGTAATTCCCGCGGCTGGCCGCCGCTGGAGGAGATCGTCATCAAGCGCGTGCGATTTTGGTTGCTCTCGAAGTAAGCGATCTGGCGCCCGTCCGGAGAAAGCTCTGGGCCCCAGCCCTGGATCAACACATGCGGATCTCCACCTAAGGCAGGGATCACTTCGAGCACGCGCTTGGAGTAGTCCGCCGAGGTGGCGCCGTAGAGGATCCGCTTACCGTCAGGGAAGAATGCCGGACTGAAGAATGCCGGACTGTTCACCTGTTCTCCGGAGTGAGTCAACTGGATCGGGTCCCCGCCGCCCACCTGTTGCAGCCACAACTCTCTCTTGCCGGAGCGGTCCGAAACGTAGGCGACGAATTCGCCATCGGGCGAGATAGCCGGTTGGTTGTAAATGTGCCCGTCATCGGGCGACACTCGCACCAGCTCCGGGCCTTTCGACTGACTTCCGCGGAGGTTGAGGTAAGTCCAGGTGAAGGCGGCCGCGGCGAGCAACAAGCCGGCGGTCGCCACGGCTGGCCACAGCCAGCGGCGGGCTCCAGCGTCAACGGCCGCGGCGGGCCGGGCCAGCTTCCCCGATTCGGATTCGTCGCGCAATTCCTCGAGTGCCAGCTTCACATCGGCCATGTTTTGGCTGCGCCTATTCACTTCCTTGCGCAGGCACCGCGAGATCACCCGCTCCAGCTCCGGCGGGGTGGTGGCGGAGATTTCCGTGACCGGCGGTGGGTCCTTCTCCACGATGGCGGCCAGCGTGGATGCTCGCGACTCGCCGCGGAACGCGCGCTGTCCTGTGATCATCTCGTAGAGCACCGCGCCGAATGAGAAGATATCGCTGCGCTCGTCCACCGGCTTGCCTTCGGCCTGCTCCGGCGACATGTAGGGAACGCTGCCGAAGACAACCCCTTCTTCGCTGACGGGCTGGTCCACAGCCAGGGTGCAGGTGGTTTCGTCCGCACCGGCGGTGGTGGCGGCGGGCGCCGAGAGCTTCGCCAGGCCGAAGTCCAGCACCTTGACGCGGCCGTGCGCATCCACCATGATGTTGGCGGGCTTCAGATCGCGGTGTACGATGCCGGCGGCGTGCGCGGCGGTGAGCGCGCCGGCCACTTGCGCGGCGATGCGCAGCGCATCGGTGAGCCGCATGCCCTTGCGCGGGATCAGCTCGTTCAGCGCCTTGCCATCCACCAGCTCCATGACAATAAAGGTCCGCCCGTCCTGCTCGCCGATTTCGTGGATGGTGATGATGTTGGGATGGTTCAGCGCGGAAGCGGCTTTGGCCTCCTGGACGAAACGGGCCCGGCGGTTGGAATCGGCGTGGCGTGCTTCGGGCAGAACCTTGATCGCGACGAAACGGTCCAGGCGCTTGTCGCGGGCCTTGTAGACCTGGCCCATGCCGCCCTCGCCGATCTTTTCCACCAGGGAAAAATGTCCCAGCTCGCCGCCGTCCATATTCGCTCTATTCTAAATCAGCAAGGCGAGGGGAGGGTCCGGAGACCCGCCGCACGGTCGAAAACGCACCGCAGGGTATTGACCTGCCCCACAATTAGCGAGCCGAACCGCCCGAAAGGAAAGCTATCGCATAACTCGGATTCAGGCTAGAATGTATGACAAGCACCATGGAAGGGAAAACTGTCGGCCACTTCAAAGTGATCGAGAAGATCGGCAGCGGAGGTATGGGAATCGTCTATAAGGCGCAAGACCTTACCCTCGATCGCATTGTGGCACTGAAGTCGCTTCCCCCAGGAGCGGTCGATGACAGAGAGGCCATCGCGCGGCTCATTCAGGAAGCCAGAACCGCCTCTATTCTCGATCACCCGAACATTTGTACCATTCACGAGATTTCACAGACACCCGAAGGGCAAGTGTTCATCGCCATGGCCTTTTACGAAGGCGAGACTCTCTCCCAAAAACTAAGACGCGGCCCGCTGCCGCTACCCGAGGCGGCAGGGATTGCGATGGACGTGGCCCTGGGTCTGGCCAAGGCGCACCGGCACGGCGTGATACACCGCGATATCAAGCCCGGCAACATCATCGTGACTACCGATGGCGTGGTGAAGATTCTGGACTTCGGAGTTGCGAAGCTCGCTTCCATGACTTCAACGCGCACGGGAACGGTGGGAACCGTCGCTTACATGTCGCCGGAGCAGTTACAAGGGGGACCCGTCGATCAACGCACCGACATTTGGGCCTGGGGAATGGTACTGTTCGAGATGCTCATCGGCCGGGCGCCATTTCGGGCCGAAAAACGGCGCGCGCTAATGCGCGCAATCTTATCCGAGCAACTCGAACTGACTGCGTTCCTCGAAAGCGCCGTGCCTTCCGGCCTGGTGCAAGTGCTTTCAAAAGCCCTGCAGAAGGACCCCGCCGAGCGCTACTTGCGGATCGACGAGGCGCTGGCTGAATTGAAGCGATCCTGCCCGCCAGGGACCGATTTACAAGGCCCTCCGAAACTGGTTGCGGGCGAGCGGGCCGTCCCGTCCATTGCCGTCCTTCCATTCCGCAGTCTGAGCGCCGACCCGGAGCATGCGTACTTCAGCCATGGTCTGACCGAGGAATTAACCGGCGCGCTGGCCCGGCTCGATGGTTTGCAGGTGGCGGCGCCAACTTCCGTCATCGCGCTTAAGGATGTGCAAAGGCGGGCGGAAACTGCCGCGAGGCTGGGGGTGGGGCTGGTGCTGGAAGGCAGCGTCCGAACGTACGGCAGCAAGATGCGCATTCATGTGCAGTTGATCAATGTTGCCGAAGAGCGCGTGCTATGGTCGGAGCGTTTCGATCGGGATGTCACCGACATCTTCGCGGTCCAGGAGGAGATCGCCGCCCAGGTGGTCGGCATATTGAAGGTCCGTCTTACCGGCAAGGCGACTCCGCCTCTGGTAAAGCGGTACACGCAGAATCTGCGCGCCTACAATTTATACCTCAAAGGCCGCTATCAGTGGAATCGTGCAAGCCCCGACGCTTTATTCAAGGCCGTGGAAACTCTGGGGCAGGCAACCGCCGCGGACCCGGGCTACGTTTTGCCGTTCTGCGGCCTGGCTGAGTGTTACCTGGTGATGGGCGAGAGGGCTTTGCTGCCCCCGGCCGAGGCATGGCGCAGAGCGAGAGAGGCCAGTGATCGCGCGCTTGAGTTGGATCCCACGCACTCAGACGCGCACGGATGCCTGGGGGCGGTGCTGGCCGTCAACGATTTTAATTGGGCGGCCGCGGAACGGGAATTCCGGCAGGGCCTGGAACTGAACCCCGAGTCGGCGCTAAACCACCACTGGTACGCGATCGGCCTGCTGACCCCGCAAGGCCGGCTCGACGAGGCGCTGGCCGAAATCACCCGCGCCATCGAGTGCGAGCCGCTTTCCCTGATTTACAACAGCACCCTGGCATGGATTTACTACTTGTCGCGGCAATTCGAGCTGGCGGCCGAACAGTGCGCGAAGACGCTGGAGATGGACCCCCATCACCCCGATTGTTTGTGGTGCCTGGGAGCCACCTGCCGTGAACTCGGGCGACCGCAGGAAGCTATGGCGGCGCTCAAGAAACTGGAGGAAATCGGCGGAGGGCTTCCCCTCGTATATGGCTCCCTGGGGCACAGCTACGCCACGGCCGGCAATACAGCGGAGGCCGAAAGAATGCTGCGCGCGGTACAGGACGCCGGCCGTAGAAACTACTCCTCTCCGATTTGCGAGTCGTGGATACACGCCAATCTGCCGGGACATGAAGGTGCGGCGCTCGATTGCCTTGAAAAAGCCTATGCGGACCGCGATTTTCTCATTCGGTACATCCACATAAGCCCGTCGCTGGCGCCGCTCTATAACCATTCGCGATTCCACGCGCTGGTGCACGGCATGGGCCTCGACGATTCCGCTACCGAGTCGATGGAGAGGACCGGGGCTCTTTCATCGAGCTGCCTGGGCCGGGATGCGGCTGCCGGCGGAGCGGTGTGAGTGGCGTTCGAGAAATTTGAGAAACTTCGGAAAGACATCCTTGTCGCTATTCTTGCCCATAAAGGGATCCTGGTGGCCGTAGCCGGGAAGGTCCTCATATTCGTTCCGGTTACCCGGCTTCAGTTCATTGAGCCTCTGGAAAGTGACCGCATTCGAGTCCAGAAACTCTCTGTTGTGGTCGCCCGACACGAATAGTACGGGCGTATCGATTTCCTGCGCGTGCTCGAGATATTCGTCGGGCAATAGATCGTATCGCGAATCGTTGGGGTACATCTTTACCGCCGCCCCCTTCCTCACCATCTTCCGAATATGGATGTAGTAATTCATATTCACGGCGCCGAACAAGTCGCCAGCGCGGTGATGAGTGACTTCGTCCATGTTCTCGTGCACCCAGGGCGCAGGATTGCCGGAACCCCACATGAAACTTAAGATATGACACGCGGCAACGTTGCACTCTCTGTGCCAAAGTGAGAGCCACATGGCAAGCCATCTACCGAAGGAGCGCAGTGGAAAATGGGCCCAGCGCGGGCTGAGATTCATCGATCCGGGGAACAGCTTGGGCGCGAACCACAGCTTCCATTTGGACCATGTGGGTACCCGTGGCGTCAGAGAGACGCTGTTGGAGATCACGCTGGCGATTCCGTCGATGCGTTTCGCGTACAGGCTCATCATGAAGGTCAGCGAGCCGACGCAATGACAGATGACATGGATACGCGCCTCGGGTCCAACGATCTGACGGATTTTCGAGAATGCGGCAGGCATATCATAGAGCGCGATATCGTCCATCGTAAACTTCGCGGGGAAGAGGTCATAGCTGTAACGCATGCTGCCGCGCCAATCGAACGACCACACATCGGTGAATCCATTATCCAGTAAGTAGTTGACGATGTTGTTGTGTTCCGGCATGATGAACATATCGGTGGATGTGGTAAGCCCGTGCAGGAGTACCACGACATCATTGCAGGGAGCCCGCTGGAACCTGAGGATGCTCAAGCCCAGATGGTCCCCGGTCGTTATATAGTGAGTCGAAATCGCGGCATTGTCAACGCCGCTCAGCGTGAACAACGGGATGTGTCTCTGGTTCCCGTGGCAGCGAACCGTCCCCCGCATTGGTTTGTAAACATCCCACAAGGTACTCAGGAAGAACCTGCCGAATTTCGCGACCGCCTCAACCTCCTCGGTGAAGGACCCTCCTTCGCCGCGAAATGTGGTCAGCTCCTCCATGAAGTCCAGCGGATGGATGTGAAGGATGCCGGCAGCCTTGGGTTGTTGCGTTTTTTCCTGCGCAGCGTCGATGTGAGATTCGAAAATCCTGGTGAAAAGCGTCGTACTGTCGCGCCAGACATTGAGGATTCCATCCTGGCCGATCCTTTTCACCCCACTGAGGGTGTACGGGGCGCCGTTCCCATCGCGAAAGAACAGCCGATAACGGATTTCGCGGCTGTTCCCCGCCGTGCCGACAAGGCAGTCGAACTCGCCTTTTTCGACTGGAAGCTCGCCCCCCAGGGCATCGTATTTCACATACCCTTCGACGGGCCCGCGATGTTGCGGGTCGGTCAGAAAGAAGTCGATATCCTCGGTGTGAATCTTGAGATGGACCCTCAGCGCCTGGCCGCTCAGCTCACCAAGTTCACAATCTGATTCGCCGAGCTTTACGAGTCCTTTCATCACTTCTTCAAACTCAACCGTCGTTGGCATGCTGGCTCCTATTTCGGTCCCTGTCTAAGGCCGTGCCTGTGCGATAATTCCGTCGGCGACCCGGTCGGCGAACGCCGCGATTGTCAGCGAAGGGTTTGGTCCCACGGGTCCCGGCATGGCGGATCCATCCGCGACATACAAACCGGGATAGCCAAATACTTCTCCCCATTCGTTAACGACCCCGTCCTGCGGGTTCCGGGCCATGGGGCAGCCACCGAGCGGGTGGGCGGTCAATACTTTTTGGAAGTCAAATCGCCAAAGCGGATTCTCCACGTATTTCGCCCCGATGGTTTCGGCGATCTTCCCAAGCTCCCGAGCCACTCTCTGGTGATACCGCCTGGAAGGCACAACCGTCCAGTCGCAATCGAGGAAGCCATCTTTGAGACTAAACTTGCCACTCGGGACATCCCGGCCCATCACCAGCACGGGCATGGCATGACTGGATCTCCGACAGCTTCCCAGTAACTTCGCGAACCGGTACCCCAGATCCGGCTTGCGGGCAAGGCGCAGTTTAGTTAACAACGTGTACCAGAGAAAACGAAACGCCCTGCGGATTAATCCGAGCACTCCGGAGAGTTCAACCATCCAACTCAGGAGGTATGGGTTGCCTCCGTCCTCCACATAAAAGCCTCGGCCTACCTCGCCATCTCCGTCCAGCGAGTCCGGATAGCGAATGGCAGTCGTGATGACGGGGCCAAACTCAGGCCGCAACTTGTTCTTGGCATCCAAGAAAAATGCAAGGTCGTCTCCATTGGTGCTGAATCTGCTTCCCAGCGCGGGGCTCAGGTTGGGAAAGTTGGATTGGTTGCTCATTAACAAAAAGGTGGTTCCCATGGTGCCGGCCGCAAGGATAAGGCGGTCGCACGATATGGTTATCCTTTTGCGAGCCAGTTTTTGCCGCTTGTCGAGGTGTTTTCCCGTAAGGCTATCCGCATCGTGCGTGATGAATGTGACATGGTAGCCTTTGCCGTCGCGCCGCGGCGCAAACGTCTCCACTTGCGACAGCGGCCGTATCTCGGCGCCGTGCCGCCTGGCTTCGCTTAGATAGTTGAAATCGAGAGTATTCTTGCTGCCGTAGTTACAGCCGATGTCGCACTCACCGCAAAGCCGGCAAGTGGACCGGGGCATTCCGTGAAGATTTGGATAGGGTTCCCAGATCGGTCCGCCAACGACGGGCGGGTTAACAGCGTCGTCGGGGTGCGCGGGGTCCGCGACGGGCATTGTCCGGAAGCTGACGGCAAGGTTTAGCGGGACAGGTTCGTGGCCCAGGCATCTCGCCGCGCGTTCGATCTCGATGGTTTTGTTGGTCTGAGCGTATGGGTCGCGGTGCAGCGGATACCGCTGCACGTTCATCATCTTCTCGACTCGCTCGTAGTGCGGTACGAGTTGGGAGTACTGAATCGGCCAGGACGCATCGAACCATCTCGCATCCTTTCTGATGAGGACATTGGCGTATATCAGCGATCCCCCGCCTAAGCCACTGGCCACCAGACCGGCGGAGCCCTTGAACGACCAGACATTGTTCAATCCATACAGGCCATTGCTGGGATCCCAAAAGTTGTTTCGTAAGTCAACGGGGGAGCGGGGAAATGAATTCGGGGGATACGCCTTGCCGCGCTCGAGCAGACAGACGCGGAGACCGGCTTGCGCAAGCCTGTAGGCCAGGACGGATCCTCCGAATCCCGATCCTACTATCACGGCATCGTATTCTTGGCCCTCGAGCATGTGAAAGAACCTCCGATCTGAGAGAGCATACCACCGCAAGGATTGAGTCACAACAAAAAAAAAGGCTCCACCGCACAACATCGTGCGGTGGAGCTTTGCCAGGGCGACCGCCGGTTAGCGGGCGCTCAGGGCGGGAACGATGACGGCAGCCATCGGTTGGCCGCCACCCTCCGAGGTGAGTTCACGCTCCAATTTGGACGGGGAAAGGTGGCCGCACACCGCGTCGGTCTTGACCTCAGCCAGGAAGTAACGGTCGGCGATCTTGTGGAACACGACGACGTTCTTGTCCTGGGTGCCCCGATATCCGCTGCCGGCGCTGGCCGCGAGCACCATGACGGCCTTGCGGGTTTCGGCATTCCGGATGGTCATCACGTCGTGGGTCGCGGAAGTTGTGGATAGGGTGTAGTCACCGGCCGGCAGCGTGGTGTTCTGCACGGTGAATTGGAACGGGATCGTGGCAGTCGCTCTGGTTTGTGCGGAGAGCCCGCTGG
>Ga0187875_10002650_pt1 | contig 13092 bp, 11 predicted proteins | sample June2016WEW_17_1_2_FD_132978 | JGI IMG/M metagenome (GOLD analysis project Ga0187875, IMG submission 132978) | Peatland microbial communities from SPRUCE experiment site at the Marcell Experimental Forest, Minnesota, USA - June2016WEW_17_10 | ecosystem: Environmental > Terrestrial > Soil >... | reverse complement strand
TCCCTTGCGCCGGTCGTTCAATTGAATCAGGCCCAGGCACTCCGGCCCCACGTACAACGGGATCAGGGCCACCGATTCGTATCCCTCGCCGTTACAGCCATTGCGCATCCGTGTCTGCCGGTCGGCGTCGCCGGTGGTAGCCAAAAGCAGGGTTGTGCTGTTGGTCCAAAAACTTCCTGCCGGCGAGAAAAAAGGCATGGATGGATCAACCCGCCCACAGATTACGTTTCCACACATGCATTCGATATAAGGATCGCCGCTGCTGTCACGAATGATGTCACCGGCTGCATCCCGGGCGCAAAGAGAATTTTCCAGCTCAACGAACTCCCGTGGAAAGCCTCTCGCTTCATGGTAGGGATAATCGTCCCCTTCTTGCAGTCGGATGCCGACGGCCTCGCAACCTGACTGTTGCTGGAAGAACTTGGCGGCGGCATGGGCCAGGTCTGCTGTCCCGATGCTTTGGTTCGCAAACCTCAGAAGCTCGATTGTTGCCTCGCGCTCTTGCTCGGCGCGCTTGCGCTCGGTAACGTCGCGCACTACCGATACCGCGCCGATGATATTGCCTCCGGCATCGCGCACCGGAGATGAGTTGACCTGGCGGTATCGCAGTTCGCCGCTGCCAGGAGTGCGGACAATCTCATCCTCGCCGTGGACAACCTCTCCCGCGAGAGATCGAAGCGGCGGCATCTCTTGGACCGGCCGCGGGCTGCCGTCCCCGCGATATACTTCGAGGCTCGCGGCTAGTTTCTCAACCTCGGTCTCAGCCTCGACGCCGGGACCAAACTCACGAACCGCCGACGAATTCACAAGAGTGAACTTCCTATTTGTGTCCGCAAACCAGATTTCATCGGTTGTGCCGTTGACCAGCGCCAACAGCCGCTCCTTCTCCGCCTGAACCTTGGCCGCCAATACCAGGGCTTCCTCCTCGGCCTTCTTGCGTTCGGTGACATCCCGCACCACACTGATCAGAACCTCTGCGCCGTCGATAACCGCGCTTCGCGAGCCGACCTCCACGGGGAAGGCGCCGCCGTCGCGGCGCCGGTGGACGCTCTCAAAGAGGACGCCCTGCGAGTCTGCCTCGGCAATCTCATCTGCGGTCAGTTCTTTTGCCCCCGGCGCACGCAGATCCTGGATCGTCAGCTTCAGCAACTCATCGCGTTCATAGCCGTACGCCGCGCAAGCGGCGGCGTTGGCCTCCAGAATGCGGCCGTCATTACGCCGCCTGAACAGTATGATGTCCCGACTGTAGGCGGCCAACAGCTCGTACTTACACAGCGCCTCAGCTTCCTTTGCCCGTACTTGAGCACGATGTATCACCGCCGGGAGATAGGAGACAATCGTGCAGCTCGTGGAAAACACAATCAGGCTCAGCAAATCGGCAGGTTCGGAGATGCTGAGGGACCCAACCGGCTCAAGCACGAGAAGCGAAGCCAAAATGGCGGAAAGGACCGTCGCCAGTATGCCGGCGGAAAATCCACCGATGAGAGCAGCGGTCATCACAGCGGGATAGAATGTCACGAAAGGAGCGCGTGTCCCAAAAGTCCCCCAAAAAACCACCCGCACAGCAGCAGCGGCAAGAACGATGAGTATGGCCGCGAGATAGGACAGCAACGCCGAACGAGACATTCTATCCCACACCGTATGTGTGCTCCTTTCTGTATGGCGGCAATTGAACCGGAGTCGCAGCCGGCGCGTTGTATGGTGAATACGCCGCCTGAGTGAGCCTTTTGTTATGAACTCCCCCGGTTATTCCAAATCAAAATCCCGTTAGCCAATCCCGTTAGCTCCAGTGGTTTCCAAGGAGAGGACAGCCCTCACGAACGCCCTGCCGCCTTCTTTTGTAATATACGCCCCCAGACCACCGGCACAGGGACTTTTGGGTAAAAAAGTTCTACTCCAGGTGATCACAGTGAGAACAACTCCTTGGAAAGATGAGCCAAAATAATCTTTAGCTCCTCACTCACAAAGCGTTTCAACACGGAATAGAAGACTGCCGGTTTCCTGACCTCAGGTTAAATCTTTCCTGTCTTTATCGCTGCAGGGCGTCCACAGCCGTTGCGGATTTGTCGCCATGGCGGCCCCAGCACTCGATCATTTGCGCGATCCGAGATGCGAAACAACAGCGCGGGTATGCTGGTTTGCCAACCTGACTGATTTGGGGCCGGCTCTCCCGGGAATTACTCCAAATCCGCCCCGCAGAATACTGCCTCGACCCCATTTACAGCCGGAATGCGTTGTACTATTCGGAGAATGCCTTAAACGGCAATGAAGGTTTCAACAGGTCCACTTTGTACCGAAAGGATTCAATCGTTCTGCTTGTATCTGACAGAGAGTTGTTGCCGGGGAACTCGAAATGGATCATAAACTTACCGATCTGATCGACATCGAGAGATCTCAACAGGTGCTTGAGAACTTTTTGAGCGCGGTTGGAGTTCCTGCGGCGATCATCGATCTTACGGGAACAGTCCTCGTTACCTCGCCCTGGCTTAGAGTGTGCACCGATTTCCATCGGCAGAACGAGATCACTTGCAGGAGGTGCATCGATAGTGATACGGTTCTCGCCAATGATCTTTTGGAAGGGAAAACCTTTTCACTTTACCGATGTCTGAACGGGCTTACTGATGCAGCTTCCCCGATAATCATTGAAGGAAAACACCTCGCCAATGCTTTTATAGGGCAGTTCTTTATCGAAGAGCCCGACCTGGAATTTTTTCGCGCTCAAGCCAAGGAATTCGGCTTTGATGAATCGGCTTATCTGGACGCTCTGTCTAAGGTGCCGATTGTACCAAAAGAGACCCTTCCGTCGATCCTTTCATTTCTCACCTCGTTTGCCGTGATGACAGCGAATCTCGGCCTGAAGCAGTTGAGACAATTGGAAACAGAAAAGGAGTTGCGAGAGGCCCGTCTGAGACTGGAGATTCAAAACGAGGAACTCCGAGCCGGCGAGCAAGACCTTCACCATGCTCAGGCCGTCGCGCATATCGGAAGCTGGCGAATGGATGTTCAACGCAATACTTTGCATTGGTCAGACGAGACCTACCGAATGTTTGGGATTCCCAAGGGGCTGCCCCTGACCTACGAGGCATTTCTCGCCAATGTTCACCAGGATGACAGGGAAATGGTGGATCAGTCGTGGCAAGCCGCCCTTCGCGGCGCCCCTTACGATATAGAGCACCGCATCCTGGCAGGCGACACAATCAAATGGGTCCATGAACAGGCAGAGCTGGAGTTCGACGATCAAGGGGTGCTTCGCGGCGGGTTCGGGACGGTCCAGGATATTACCGAGCGCAAGCGGATGGAAAAGGAATTGCGCAAGTCGCGCGATGAACTGGAAACACGGGTTCAAGAGCGGACAGTCGAACTGATTGAAACCAACAGGCAATTAGAGGCGGAAATACACAACCGCGAGAAGATCGAGGAAATAGTCCGGGCAAGGAACCAACTGCTTCATGCCATGGCCGGCGCCGAGTCCAGGCAGGAGTATCTTGAGGTTGTTGTCAGGCAAATCCAGGAATTGAGTGGGTGCCGCTGCGTGGGGATTCGTCTTCTGAATGAAAGCGGAGCCATTCCATACGAATCATATACCGGATTCAGCAAAGAATTTTGGGAATTGGAGAACGAAATCATCCTGGGGAGGGATCCCTGTATCTGCACTCGCGTGGTAGCTGGAAAATCCGAACCCCCGGATACTCCCCATATGACCGCCAGAGGCTCCTTTCGATGCCAGGATACGGCGTCCTTTGCCGCGAGTCTTACCGACTCTGAATTGTCCCGGTACAGGGGTGTTTGCATCTCTTCGGGGTTTCAATCGGTCGCTGTAATCCCCATCCGCTACGGCGCCGGAATTTCCGGAGCTATTCACCTGGCCGATACAAGGCTGTCCATGATACCCGATCGGCTGGTTGACCTGCTCGAAGATTCCACTCTCCTGATAGGAGAGGCAATTCACAAGTTTCAGATCCGGGACCGGTTTAGGCGATCTCAGCAACTCCTTGAAAAAACCTTTGAGGGCCTTGATGACTCGGTCCTCGTAATAGACTCGAAGGACCGAACCGTTATTGCATGCAACCCTGCTCTAACCCGGGATTTTGGTTACAGCCAGGAGTACGTTACGGGACAAGATACCGAGTTTTTGCACGTGAACCGAGGCGCGTACGAGGAATTCGGAAGGCGCACGATTGCCGCGCTGGACAAAGAGGGCGTGTTTCGGACCGAGTTCCTGATGCGCCGAAAAGACGGCTCGATCTTTCCGACCGAACATATCGTGACTGACCTGGTGGATGATTCGGGGCTGCGGATTGCGGTCGTCGGGACGATCAGGGATATCACATCTCGTAAAAATGCGGAGGAAGAACTCAAGTCCTATGCAGCCAGACTGGAACAGAGCAACCAGGCTCTCCAGGAATTTGCCTCTATTGCCTCCCATGACATGAAGGAACCTCTTAACAAAGTCTTCTCTTTTGGTAACCTGCTCAGACAAAAGCATAAAGATTCGCTCGGGCAGACCGGCAACGATTATTTAAACCGGATGCTCGATGCGACTCGGCGCATGCAAGCGCTGCTCACATCTCTTTTTGAATACTCGAAGGTTACGATGAATACCGAGCCTTTTCGAGAGATTGATCTTAACGACGTCATTCATGAAGTTCTCGCTGACCTGGAATTAAGGATAATGAAGGCCGGCGGAGAGGTACGGGTCGGAGAACTGCCGGTTATTGCAGCCGACCCCACACAGATGCGGCAGCTTTTCCAGAACCTCATCGGTAATGCGCTGAAATTCCACAAACCTGCCGAGAAGCCAATGGTTCAGGTACGCTCGGTAACTGATGCCGATTCAGGATGTCAGATCATTGTAGAGGATAATGGTATCGGCTTCGATGAGCAGTATCTTGACAAGATTTTCGCCCCCTTCCACAGGCTCCACGGCAGAGGCAGCGAATACCAGGGAACGGGAATGGGCCTTGCCATCTGCAGGAAGATAGCCGAGCGGCATGGCGGGAGCATCACGGCCCGGAGCACCCAGGGTCAGGGGGCAACGTTTATTATCACGCTGCCCTCGAACAAACCTGATTAGACGTGACAAGCAAACATGGGAAGGCAGTAAAGCCTCCGACAATCCCATATCTCGCCCCCTTTCTCCTTTGTCGTCAAAAACCTGCCAACCCGCGCTCTATGCCTTTAAAGCGGAGATGCTTTCCCTGCATTCAGGCCTAACCATATCGATTGACAATCCGGCTTGTTCAGGCGACAATACCTGAAACACGTGTTCCAGTATTCCCGGAATAAGATCCCTGCGGAGTTGATCTAGAGCGTGAGGATCGGCGAGGCGCTTCTGATGGCCCCCCAAGGGCTGTTTCCGGTTGTGCAACGATAATAGACCACGGCTGTTCGAGCCAGGTTATCGGCGAGAAGCTAGAGAGAAGCAAAATAATGACAAATTCCCCTCGAGGTGGGTTCAATTCATTTCGCAAATCCGTAAGGCAGGTAGGTGCATTGCCTCGAACCACCAAGAAGAGTCCCGTTGAGGTCTGGAGACCCAAGCTCAACGATAGGGTGCAGATACCCAACGGGATCGGGATCGTGGTGGAGATCTCGGGGGACATGTATCTAATTGATCTGGAGAACCAGCTTGCAAAAGTATGGGAGCGGCTTACCTCCATCAAACTTCCGAAATAGCACCAGTATGCTTTAAACCGCACACATGGGAGATTTATCATGGAGATTCCGCATGCCTTGGTGAAAGACTTACGTTCCACCGGGTACTTTTTTGAAGAACTTAAAACTTATTCTCAATCTCCGGAAATGTACGTTACAACTTATTGTATCGATTTCGCAATTCCATACCTGGCCAGACTATCGGAATCCTACGACAAATCCGGCAAGCCCGATAGAAGCAGAATTTTGAGGCTTGCAATCAAACATTTATCAGATCCAGGCGATTACGAAGTAGTGGATTCCATTTTTGGACTCAAGAAAGTAGCTCAATCTGAGATTGACAAAACAGGTAAAGCAGCTCTTCAAGAGCAGTTCGATAAATCCAAGTCTTTGGCGAATCGCCAAAGATTGGAATCGGCGGAACTTATTATTAAGCTGCTTGTGAATATCATTAAGATGTTCAGACTGGCTGAACCGAATGCCAAGCAGAGAAAAGCCGATGGGATAGAGAACCCGGTTGGTGATGCCATAATCCAGAGCTGGGAAATTTTGGGATTGGCGGGCATTTAGAGCTGCCTTGCTTGGATTCGCGGCCGGGTCCTCGCACGGGAAGGGGGGTAGCTGAGAGAAAAAAGTGCGCCATGCCTTGCTTTTTTCGCGAAGAGGCGCTACCATACCCAAGAGATACGAGCAGTGCTGTTAAATTGAGTTGCCCCGGGAGTCGATCTTTCGCCTGATTGGAACGATTCTTAAGTAGCTCCTAAGCCGCACCAAAAAAATCAGAAAAGGATCAAAGATGGCAGAAGGTAGAGTGAAGTGGTTCAACGAGAGCAAGGGTTTTGGATTTATTGAAAGAGACGGCGGGAGTGACTTATTTGTGCATTTTTCCGCTATTGAAGGCAGCGGATTTAAGTCCCTGAGCGAAGGCGATCGGGTGAGCTTTGTCGAAGAAAAAGGCACAAAAGGCCCTCAGGCGACTAAAGTGAGAAAGCTTTAGCCTCTATAGAGAAATTTTCGTCTATTCTACGATGGAAGAAAGAGCCGGAGTAAATCTCCGGCTTTTATCTTTATAAGAGGAAGCCAAATTTGCAAGCAGCAGATTAGCATAATTCGGTTGCTCAAGGCGGAAACAGAGGAGAGCGAATATGAATATTCATGTCGGCAATTTAGCCTTCAATGTCACTGAAGATGATTTAAGATCTCTTTTCTCCAGTTTTGGAGAAGTATCTGCTGTGAACATTGTAAAGGAAAGGTCCTCAGGGCAGTCAAAAGGGTTTGGATTCGTGGAAATGCTAAACAATTCGGAAGCAGACAAAGCTATGAAAGCCCTGAACGGGACGCGGCTAAAGGACCAACTTATAAAGTTAAGTCAAGCAAAACCGCCTGCTAAACGACCGCGGCGTGGGTTTGGGTCAAGGTATTAGTGTTTGCGACACTTCTTAACAATTTGGCGACAAGCCAAGTTCTGTGGAGTTAAATAATGGCTCAAAGGTCAAAAGCCACCTTTCAGAAACGGGAAAGAGAGAAAGAGAAGCAACAGAAACAAAGGGATAAGGAAGCTCGCCGCACGGAAGCCAAGAAGGCCAAGGCTGAACGTGAACCGTTCAACGGTAATGAAGACCCGGATATTGCCGGAATTAAGCCAGGGCCACAGCCTCTGCCCGATCAATGGCAATGGGCTGCGCGGCGGGATGGCAAATAGGCTGCACTCGAATCTTATCTGCCGTAACAGATTCAATTAAAATATCCGTTATTCCAAAGAAGGCATCCCGCGAACGCCCAAAGCGGATTATAGACACATCAAGCGGATGCCTTCCGCGCTCCGCGAAGTACCTTCCGCCTAGAGGCGGTAAGTTGAATGACCAGATTATCGCAAAGTGTTAAGTACATCGTGAAGGGTGGTATATAAGTCTGTCATACGAGGATTGGTTTCGTTTCTTTTATCCTGTGAAATACTTTCCAGATCGTTTTGAAAGCTAAATATTGCAAATGTCCCCCCGGCCATCGGAACCGCGCTGTACGCTGCAGCCGGCATCCGGAGCACTTGCGGTGGAAGACGATACGCGGTCAATCACCGGGGTCTGTTCATAGCCTGCACGCAACGCGACAGGATTGAGAGCACCTCGAAGGGCTGCTCGATATAGGTGAAGGAAGGAACCCCGCGGGGTTCGATATACGCCTTGCACTCATCCTCGAAGTGTTTGTCCCCGCTAAAGGTGACAAAGACCGGTTTTTCAGGATACCTGCCCGCCAGATCGACTATAAAGTCGAACGACGGTATGCCGGTGTCCTGCGTAAGCATGAGCACTGCAACGACCGCATCGATGTTCGGGTCCTTGAGGACCGCTTCCATGCCCTCCCTGTAACCGAATTCGACCCCGCTTACGGAAGCGGCCGCCCAGATATCAACTGGATTCCTCATCCGAATAAATGGAGGGCTGAGTTCTTGAAGCCTCCCCAGGGCCTGCGGTGTAAGGTCGGGCACTTCAAGGCCCAAGCGGATGCAAAGGTCCGCCAGAGTAACCAGCATAGCGCCGGACGGGGCGAGGAAACTTATCCTTTTGCCCTTCGGCAAAGGCGCCATCGAAAGGGCCTTTCCCGCAAGGATCAGGTGGGTATAATTCCATATTCGGACAATGCCTGCCTGACGAAGCAGGCCGTCAATCAGACGGTCTTCAGCGGCCATAGCCGCTGTGTGTGCGACGGCGGCATGCCTTCCCGCCTCGGTGGCGCCGCTCTTCAAGATTATAACGGGCTTGAGTCTGGTAACTTCTCGGGCAATTTCCAGAAAGCGTCCCGGCCGCTTGATGCTTTCAAGGTACATGATAATCGCGCTCGTGTGCGGGTCTTCGGCCAGATACTCCAGGGCGTCACTTTCGTCGATATCGATCTTGTTTCCCAGGCCAAAAACCCGTGAGACACCGAAATGCTCTGCCGTCAGGATGTGCTTCATGGTATGGGTGGCAAAATTGCCTGTCTGGGCAACATAGGATACTTTGCCGGACCGGATCTTGCCGAGTGGGAAAAAAGTGGAAGTAAACCTGCGCGGCGTTGAGATATGACCAGATGTGTTGGGTCCCATGACACGGACCCCGGTCTCCTTGATGATATCGATTAGATCGTGCTGAATCCCGGCGCCGGATTCATCCACCTCAGCAAAACCTCCGGCGGAAAGTACAACCTGCCTGATTCCCTTTGCGGCGCATTCTCGAAGGGCCCCAAGGGTATCTTTTGCGGGAAGAATGATGACGGCCAGGTCGATTCCCTCAGGCAAACCGGTGATAGAAGTGTGAACTGGAAGGCCGAGAATTTCCCCACCCTTTGGATTGACCAGGAAGAGCTTGCCGGCATAACCATTGGCCAGAATATTTTTTATCACGTCGTTTCCCGGCTTGTGGGGAGTAGCGGAGGCCCCAATGATTGCGACGCCGGCGGGTTCGAAAAATGGACCGAGGTTTCCTCTCATCGCACTACTTGTGACAGGCGGATTCTCAGCCGCCTTGAGAACGACAAGAGCGTCCACCGCCACGGGTTTTCCGTTTGGGCGAATCTTCAAAGGGTTTATATCGATTTCGAGCACGTCACCGTATTTGATTCCAATTTCCCCCAAAGCCACAAGGATTTGACACAACTGATCCGTGTCGGCAGCCCCTTCTCCCCTGAAGGGTTCGACCATCTTTGTTCCGCGAATCTCCGCAACCATATCTCGAGCATCCGAAAGTGTCAGAGGGGCGATGCGAAACACGATGTCTTCGAGGACCTCCGTCAATATGCCGCCGATCCCGAACATGACGCATGGTCCGAATTGAGTATCTCTCATCAGGCCGCAGACGATTTCCCTGCCGCCTTTAACCATTTCCTGAACCAGCAGGGCTTCACACCCTGGAATCTTCAAAAGACGCTCACCTTCTTTTCTCACTTCTTCCCCGGTCCGGAGGTTAAGCGACACCCCTCCAACCTCGGTCTTATGAGACAGACTCGCCCCCGATGCCTTCAGGACAACGGGAAATCCAACTAAAACTGCAGCAGACGAAGCAGCTTCTACAGCATCTCGGGCGATGACCTCGTTGGTCACCGGGATGCCAAAGCTTGAGAGCAACTGTTTGGACTCGTGCTCACTGAGTGCCGACCGTCCTTCTGCCAGGGCTTTTTCAATCATATTCACAGATTCCTCCATCCTTGCGACATCTTGTTTGTTGTTAACCCTGTCCCCAGTTTGAATTAATTTATTTGAGGCCTTTCGGAGAGATTACAGCCCAAAGTGTTTAAAATAGACATTAGATAACCTCCCGCAATGAGTGTACGCACGATCTTGTCATCCCGGGGCATTGAACTTAATTTATTTCACAGAATTTGCGCTCATCCTGCACTTAACGAAAAGCTGTATCAAACGTGCTTTTGGATTACCGTCAATCGACACCAGCATTGATAACCAGGGCCGTTTACGTTACCAGGGAGAGTTCAAATGATAAATGATGGAAGCACCATTTGTGCGGCGGGAGTTGGAGGCGAAAATCGTCTGGAAGATCCGGCCCGAATTTTTGCAGCGGGTGGGGCAATGGAGGCGCCACTCGAGGCAAAGAAGGCGGGAAAGATTCGCTACATTCTCGAAAGCAAGACGGTGACTCCTGTAGAATGTGTGCATTATGCCATGAACCTGCCGACCAGCGTCGTGATCACCGGATGTGACTCCATGCGGATACTCAACCAGGCGTTGAACGCGGCAAGGAGTTTCCGGCCAATGAAGTCACACGAAATCGAAGCCCTTCTCGCCAAAACCGCTCAGGCGGCGCGGCTCGGAAAATACGAGCTATACAAGACGTCGCACAGCTTCGACGGCACCTGGCGAAATCCTGAATGGCTGGGATGAGCGTGCGTCAGGGAAAAAGCAAAGCCCAAAACGTGCACAGCGGACAAAAGGAGGAGTGAGGTAATGAAAGTCGGATTTATAGGACTTGGGAACATGGGGTCCGGCATGGCGGCGAACCTGCTCAAGGCCAGCCATGAGGTCACAGTTTACAATCGAACGACCTCCAAAATGAAAGCGCTCGTTGAGCAAGGTGCGCAGCCGGCGGCCCAGGTGACAGAAGCCTGCCGGGGCGAGGCCGTCATTACGATGCTGGCGGACGACGGCGCTGTTGAAAGCATAGCGTTCGGCGATGAAGGCGTGACAGGCAACCTGGGCAAGGGTGCAATCCACATTTCCATGAGTACGATCAGCGTCGCGTTATCCGAAAGGCTTGCCGCTGCGCACGCAGGAGCCGGCCAGCGTTTCGTCGCTGCACCCGTCTTCGGGCGACCGGAAGCTGCGGCTGCAGCCAAGCTGTTCATAGTTGCCGCTGGCGCGCCGGATGCCGTTGACGCCTGCCTGCCTCTCTTCGAGGCACTGGGGCAAAAGACTTTTACCTTTGGCAATAATCCCCAAGCCGCGAACCTTGTCAAGCTCAGCGGTAATTTCCTGATCGCCTCGGCAATCGAGGCGCTGGGCGAGGCCATGGCGCTCGTCGGCAAGGCCGGCGTCAATCGAGGCCAGTATATCGATCTTCTGACCTCGACGCTTTTCGCCGCACCGATTTATAAGATCTATGGTCCCCTGATTGCCGAGCAACGGTTCGAGCCGGCCGGGTTCGCAGCACCATTGGGATATAAAGATATGCGCCTGACCCTTGCCGCGGCTGAAGCCCTTCGCGTGCCCATGCCGTTGGCAAGCCTTTTGCGCGATCGGTTCCTGACCTTGTTTGCTCACGGCGGCGAGAGGCTTGACTGGTCGGCTATCGCACGGCTTGCAGCGGAGGACGCCGGTCAGCAAAGGCAGGGACCGGGATAAGAATGCAGTTGCTGGGTCTGATCGCCCAACCCTCCACCGGATGAATCGGAATACCGTGGGAAGAGGGAATCTTCCTCACAAGACCTTCTATTATGTTAGAGTGATGGCCGTACCGAAGAGATTTTCAACCGCTGGAACACGGCTGCCCGGATGCTCTGTGCACGGGACATTGGTAAAATCAAGGAGCGATAATATGACAACATTCGCCCGAGTAGCGGTGGTTCATTCAGGGCAATGATCCCGAAATTGTCATGATGCGGGGGGGAAGTTGCATTATCAGCCCTTTTGGCCAGGTCCTCGCCGGCCCCAATTATGAGGAGGAGTGCATTCTTACTGCCGATATCGACCTTGGGGAAATCATGCGCGGTAAGTATGACCTGGATGTCGTAGGGCATTATGCCCGTCCTGACGTATTCAGACTATATGTAAACGAAGCCCTTGATGCTAAATCCGGGTATGGGCCGGTTCCCATGACGACTATGAAAAAATGGTCAAAAGACGCTAAATTCGAAATACCGTTGGGTCTATTCAGCCCCGAAAGATCAGGGGTCATGGCAAGAGTTGACAAATAATCTCCCAATGCTTCGTCCATCTGTGAAATCCTCCGCCTTCGCCTCTCTACTCAAACCTTTGCTCCTGCCAGTTGGCGTGAGGGGCAGGATTTTGTGTGTGGCCGCAGCCCTGATTTTCATTTTACCCTGTTTCAGAGCGGCGTGGGGCGCCCAGGTCTGCCATCACGATCTGAAAGTCGAACTGCAGCCGGAAGTTCACAGGCTGCTCGTTAAGGACGATATCCGGCTCGAAGGGTGGAAGGGCGGGGAGCTGAGCCTTATGCTCTCAGGTAAGGCCAACATCAAATCTGTGCTGGTCAATGGAAAACCCTCGGGGTATTCCTTCAGTTCAGGCAAGCTGACCCTTTCGGGCGTTTCTGGCGCCGAGGGGCCTTTTCGCGTTTCGATTTCATTTGATGCTGTATTTAACGACCCGGTAGATCGAGAACCCGCCAGTTTTGACAATCCCGGATTCGGGGTGGCGGGGTCGATCGGCGAGAGGGGAACTTTTCTGCTTTCGGATGCGGGCTGGTATCCAAGCTTTGCGGGATGGCGAGCCGCCACTGCCGGGTTTCCCAGCCCGCCCACCCTCCCCAAAATCGCCGCGGGCGAAATACCGGAGGACTTTAACCTGGAGGTTACCGCTCCGCGGGGCATCTACGCGGTTACCGCCGGCGAGCTGATGGGACATGAGGACCGGGGTGCAATCAGCATATCGAGCTGGAAAACAGGTCCAATCGGGCAGGGCCTGTCGCTCTCGGCGGGCAGGTATATCGTTCGCGGCGGCTCGCCAACCGCGCGCGGCGATTTTGCAAGCGCGCAATCCGGCAGTGGCGGCTCGCCACCGCGCGGCGATTCTGGGGAGGGTGGGCGGGCTGGGCAACCTGGGAGCCGGTCCCACCGGCAGGTCCCTGTTTACACATACTTCACTTCGGAAAACGATGCGCTTTCGGAAACCTACCTTAATGCCGCTGCCAAACACATCGAATTTTACGAGCGTTTGCACGGGCCGTACCCTTTCCCAAAGTTCGCCATAGTCGAGAATTTCTTCCCGACCGG
>Ga0187875_10002649_pt1 | contig 13092 bp, 12 predicted proteins | sample June2016WEW_17_1_2_FD_132978 | JGI IMG/M metagenome (GOLD analysis project Ga0187875, IMG submission 132978) | Peatland microbial communities from SPRUCE experiment site at the Marcell Experimental Forest, Minnesota, USA - June2016WEW_17_10 | ecosystem: Environmental > Terrestrial > Soil >... | reverse complement strand
TCGCAAGGCGGTCTCGCGGTCAACGTACCGGAGTGCTGAGCGTATCGATCGAGTGCTGAGCGGCGGCTTCGTCCCTCGAGCGCCGCCGCGGCTCCCGGCGCCCTGTCGGCCTTGCGCCGCTCGAGGGCGGCAACGCGGTCACCTTCGACCGTATCGAAGAACTCCTCGCCTCCCTGATCGAGCAGCACCTCGCCAATGAGATCGCCGAGAGCGTGCACGTCCTCGCGTAGTCCCGAGTCCTTGATGGGGAATTGGATGGCTTCGCGTTGCATGATATGGCCGCACGGGTTGCAAGGCCTCAGCGAGGCCCCTGCCGGCCATTCTAATGCGAATTCAGCAATACCGTCGTATCAAAGCTCTCGAAGCTGGTGAGCACGCGCCGATAGGCGTTTTGCATGATGCGCTCAGCGTTCTTGTCGGCGCGGTGACCCAGGAGCATTCGGATCATGACGTCATCGGCGGGACGCGCCGCGTCCTCGGACAGAAGCTGGAAGCTGAATCGAGCGAGTCTCTGCAGCATCTCGTTGGAGAAGCGCAGGCGGCTCAGATCGTGGCCATCGCCGGCGCCGACCTTCGCTTCCTCGGCGATTTCGCCGATCAAGCGAATGATGAACCGCGCCTTGTCGACCAGGCCGAGATCGCTGAAGAACTCGATTTCGGATTGAATGTTCATCCGGCTGGGAAGAAATCGATGGGTTTGGTGGCGGTCAAGGTCGCCACGTCCTTCGCGTCGAACTTGAACAGGCGCACTCGTGCCAGCAATTTCGATTCGAACTCGGGATCATTGAGATCGCTCGAGACGATGCGCGCCGCGGTGATGTCGCCGGACGGCGCGATCGTGATCTCGAGCACCACCTTGCCCTGCAGAGCGGGGTTGTCGCGCAGCGCGCGGGCGTACATCGCGTCGATGGCGCCCTTATTCCGCGTGAACACGAGTGCGATCTCGTCGGCGCTGCGTGAGGCCTTGCCGCTGCCGCCGCCGCGCGTCGCGCCGGCGCCCTGGTTTCCCGTCGCCAGCATCGGACCCTTTACCGCGTCCGCGTGATAGCCGTTGAGCGAGCCGCTTCCCGCGGCGAGGCCCGAGCTCGAGGGCGCGCTGATGCCGCCGCTGGTGCCTCCCGCCTTCGAGAGGATGAGCGAGCGAGTCACCTGCGTGACGTCGCCCGGATCGTTCGTCTTCGGCTGGTTCTTCGCGAGCTTGTCGAGATTCATATCCCGCAAGGCCGCGAGATCGTCCATGTTCGCGAGCAGCCCGCTTTTCGAAGCCTTCACGCGCGGATCCACCGGCGCCACCGGCTTGGGCGTCACCGGCGCTTTCTCCACGGGCTTTTGCGGCTCGGGTTTGGGCGGAGGGGGCGGCGGCGGAGGGGGCGGCGGCTCCTGCACGAGCTGCACCACGCGTTCGGGTAGCGAATCGGTATTGACGACCCGCTCCGTCCGCGGCAGGAACGGCATGATGACGGCGATTATGCCTAAGACGATGAGGAGATTGCGCAGAATGCGGCGGAAACGCCGCTCCATTTCCTCGGACGGCGACCACGGCAACTCGTAGCGGCGATAGTACGGAGCCAGCCCGGTCGCCGGGCGCTGAGCGGGATTTGCTGCAGTAGCCATGTTAGCTGTGCGCCCTCTCGCGCTCGACCACGGCGAACGACACCTTGCCGTACTCGGCATCGCTGCACGTCAGCATGATTTTCTTGAGCACGCTATATGGAATGCTCCTGTCACCCATGATGGTGACCTCTCGCTTCGCGATCTCGGTCTTCTGGGCGCCGGCGAGCACCTTGTCGTTCTGCGCCATGAGCGCGACCTTGAGCGGTTGGAAAACCGGACCCGGATTGGCGGCGACCTGGTCGATCGTGCCCACGGGCTGGCCGTCGACGTAGACCGAATCTTTGGTCAACATGACGACCACCGCGGCGCTCGGCTTGCGATCCGACAGCGACTGCGGGATCGAGATGTTCTTGGTGTTCGGCAGAATGTCGACCTCCGCCGTATGTGCGAGCAAAAACACCACGAGAATGGTCATCATGTCGATGAACGGAATGAGTGCGAAGTGGTTCGCCCCGGCCCGGTGTTTTCGGTGTCCTCGTATGCGGCGCAAGCTCATGTCGGCGCGTCCCCGATGGCGATGTCGGGAAAGAGTTCCGCCTTGGAGTACGGGGGCTCCGGTATTTGATATACGCGCACCGTGTCCATGACCTGTACGAGCGTGTCATAGGAGACGTTCGGTCCCGGCAGGATGGTCGCATCCGTCATCTGGGGATAGGTAGCCTTGACGCGCCGCATGTACTCCGACAAGCCGTCGAGGTCGTAGCCGGTGGGCGTGTTATCGAGCACCTTCAACGGTCCCGAGTTGCGGTCGTTCACGACCAGATCGTCGGGCCGAATGATGACCTCGAGCTTCAGTCCCTTCGGCAAATCGAGCGGAGCGGCACTCGCGTTCGCCGGCAGATTGAGCTGCAGGATGTTGGTCTTGGAGAAGACCGCCGTGAAGATCAGGAAGAACACCAGGATTACCATCATGTCGATCATCGGCACGATGTTCAGATCGTCACGCCCCTGGTGATAGCGGGCGTGATTGCGACGGACCATGCTCGCGGACTTGGACTTCATGAGTATCGCACCGTTCGGCTAAGCGCTAGTTCCGTTTCCTTCAGATTGTTCCGCGGGCCGCGGCGGGAGCGCGGGTCTGCGGCGCGGGCGGAGCCTGCGGAACCGGCGCGTCGTGCTGGCGCTCGGTGATGGAGTTCAAGAACTTGACCGATGCGATCTCCAGGCTGTCGATCATGTTGGTGGTCTTCGATTCGAGAAACATGTGCGCGAGCAGCAGCGTGATGGCGACGAACAGGCCCGATGCGGTGTTGTTCATCGCGACCGAAATCGCGGCCGCGAGCAAGCTCGCCTTCTCGGCCGGGTTCGCGGTCGCCACGGCGCTGAATGCCCCGATGAGGCCGGTGATGGTGCCCAACAGGCCGATGAGCAGGCCGACGTTCGCGAGCGAGGAAAGATAGTGGGTGCGCTTCTCGATACGCGGGATGACCTCGAGCAGGCTCTCATCCATCGCCTTCTCGATGTCGTCGCGGCGCCGGGCGCTCGCCACGCGAGCCACCCCGTAGTTCAAGATCGTGGCAATCGACGCTTTGGAGTTCTGCGTGAGCGCTACCACTTGCTTGAAGTTGCCGGCGGAGAGCGCGGGCACGAGGTTTTCCCATAGGCCGCGATTGCGCATGGTTTCGCGGGTCAGGTACACGTATCGCTCGATGGCGATCGAGACACCTACCACGAAAATCAAGGCGAGCGGATAGAGGAACAAGCCGCCGTCCTTGAAGAAGTTGATTGCCGAGCTCATAAAATTCATCTTCGCGCTCCTAGAAAATACCGTGCCGCTGCGACCTTGAATTCAAACAGATTCCGTAAAATCGGCTATGACTTACTTCTCACCCTGCGTCGGCGGTGCTTTGGATGCACCATTTTGAGACGCATCCGCCTTGACCACCTGGTAATACATCACTTGCCGTTTGAACTCGTCGCGGTCGACCGGCGCCAGGGCCTCATCCAGCAGACTGTTCATGGGTTTGCCGGAGAGGTCGCCGATATCCGACTTCTTCCATGGCACGATATACATCACTTTGGGCTGTTCGCGGTCTCCCGTCACGGTCGCAGTGCCCAATTCCAGTCGGTCGGCCGCTGCTGTCTTGCCGCCCGCGGCCCCCGCCGCGCGGGCGGACGGGTGGGCTGCCGTGCCCGCAGCAGGCGGGCCGGCCGCGGGCGCGGTTCCGGGCGGCGCGCCGCCGCCCGATGCGACGGGGTCGTCGGCCGACGTCGCGGCACGCGGCTCCCCGGCCTCGCTCTGGGCGCTCGATGGCCGGGCATGGGAGGGCGCGGTGCCGGGTGACGGCACGCTCGATTGTGACGGAGATGTTGCAGGCACCGCTGGATCCGATTGCGCAAACGCGCCGAGCGGGCCCGCGAGCCCCGCGAGTACCAGGGTCAAGGACCTTAAATAGAGGCTCATGCAGGCTCCTTCTTGGCGGCGGCCGGCGCCGCCGGTGCGCCGACCCGCTTCTTCAGCTCGATCACCCATCCCGCGACTTGCTTGTTGTCGCCCGCGAGGGTGAGGTAGTGCTCGAATTGCTCGAGCGCCTTCTGCGGCTGAGCGAGATATAGGTCGTACAGCACGCCCAAGTTCAGATACGCGGGCGCGTAGTTCGGTTCCACGGCGATGGTGTGTTGGTACGCCGCCTCGGCCTCGGCGAATTTGCCGAGTTTTCGCTCCGCGATGCCGAGCTCGTCGCTGGCGATGGCATTGTCGGGGTTGCGCGCAAGTGCCGCCTTGAAGGCGCCCTCGGCATCGGCGTAGCGCGAGGCGTGCAGGTACAGGAGGCCGAGGTTCACCTCTGGTCCAGCGAACTCGGGATAAGCGAGCGCGAGCTGCTTGAACTCGAGCTCCGCATCCGTGTTGCGTCCCGATTTCATCAGGGTGAGCGCCTGCGCGTATTGTTGCGCTGCACGTTCGGGGATTGGAGCCGCGGGCACAGGAGCGCTCGCCGCCGGCGCCCCCTTGCCGGCGGCGGCGGGGCCCGCAGGGGCCGGATTGCCCGGTTTTCCCGGCGCGCTCGGGTTGGACGCAGCGGACTGCGCAGCGGCCGGCGTAGACGCCTCCGGCTTGGGCGCGGCCGGCTTGGGCGGCGCGCTATGGCAACCCGCGAGGAGCACGAGCGCCGTCAGGCTAACGAATCGATTCGACTTGCTGTTCACCGATCTCCACCTTCGCATAGCGGCCGGGGTTGAGCTGCGCCAGCGCGGCAAAGCTCTTCTGCACCCACTCGTCGTAGGTACCGTCCTTGGCACGTGCCGTATTCACCTCGTGCAACTGGATCGCCTTTTCCTCGAACGGGAACGCCTGCTCCTCGAGCAGCACGTTGTATTGCTCGAGCTCGTCCTTCGACAGATTCTTCGGACGTTCCGAGCTCATGAGATCCTTGCCGAGCTGGCGGTACAGCTCCGCGCTCTCGTAAGTCGCTGCGGTGGTCACCTCGGCGACCTGATAATCCGCCGCCTGCGAGTACGCCTTCAGAGCAGTCTCCATCGCCTTGCGCTTCTCCGCCAGAGATTTTTTGAGCGGGCTCACCAGCTTGATGCTCATGAACTCGTCGCGCCACGGCGCGGCCAGAGTGAGCGTCGCCTTGGCGGCGAGCGCCTTGCTGCGATCGGTGCGCGCCGCGCCCGCGGTACGGTCGGCGGCCACGATCTCCTTCAGCCAGTAATCGCGCGCGTTGATGTCTCCCGCTTTCGCGGCAATGACGCTCAGTTTGTTGCGCGCCTCCATCGCCGGGTTCAAGGGCTGGGGGAAACGCTTGACGAAGGCCTCGAGCATCGCGCGCGATTTTCCCGGATTGCCCGCCTTGTCATAGAGATCCGCGGCTTGCAGCGTTGCTTCCCGCTGCAGATCCGCGCTCTCGGTCGGTGTCTGAGCGATCTGCTCGAATTCGGCAGCGGCCTGCCCCGGATGGTTCGATTCCGAGTACGCCACGGCGAGCTTGCGCGTCACGTCGGGCTGCAGCGAGCTTTGCGGAAAGTTGCGCCGAAAGCCCTCGAGCACCACGATGGCCCGATCCCACTGTTTCTGCGCGATGAGCAACGCGCCCGCGTCGAAGTCCGCATTCGCGCGCACCTTGGAGCTGGGCGCCTCCTTCGACACGCGCAGGAAATCCTCCACCGCGCCGGCGCTGTCCCCGGCCTGGCTCTTCTGCTCGCCCTGCTTGTAAATCGAGGCCGCGAGCCGATCGACGATCGCCGCCCGCTCGGGGTCGTTGGCCGGCATGAGCGCCTGCGCGCTCGCATAACTCGCCTCCGCCTTGTCGAAATGCCCCTGCTCGAAGTTCGAGTTCGCGATCACGGTGTAGGCGATGCGCTGCTTCGTGGCGTCCACCGGCGGCTGCCGCGCGAGCAGCATCTGTGCGGCCGCGGTGGCGCGTTGATAGTCCTTCGCCGCGTATAGATCCGTCGCGGCGCGAGTCAGCACCTGCGCGCTCTCCGGATGGGTCGGGAACTCCTGCGCAAACCGCAGCGAGCTGTCGATTTCGCGGCCGTGCATCTTCGCCTTGGCCTCGCCCGACAATCCGTCCTCTTCCTTGCCGTAGGACACCAGCGCCGCATAGCCGGCATCCGCCGCCTTGGCGTGCGAACCGTAGGAATAGGCGGTGTTCTCGTACTGTTGCGCGGCGTCCAGGTATTGCTTGCTCTCGAACAGGGTGTCGGCCAAGAGGTAATTCGTGACCGCGGACTCGGGATCGTCCGGGAACGAGGTCAAGTAGCTGCGGTACCATTTCGCGGCTTCCTGGAAATCCGCCACGTTCTTCGTGCGCTGCGCCTGCGCGTGGTAGTACTGCGCGACGTCCTTCAAGTTGATCTTGAGGACTTCGACGACCTTGGGTTCGTCCTTGGGGGTGCGGCCCTGCCAAAACGCCGTGCCGTAGCTGTAGTTCTCGACGAACTCCTTCTTGCCTTGAAGCACGAGATCGGGGAAGCCGCCCTTCGAATAGGCTTCGATAGCCTGCATTTCGAGGAGCGGCGCCTTCTCGTTGTTGCGATCCTGCGAGACGAACGCCCGATACACGTCGGCCGCATCGGTGTAGCGCTCCTTCTCCATGTACAGATCGCCGAGGCGCGCATAGAGAAGGTAGTAATACGGCCGCTGCTGCTTGCGGTGCTTGACGAATTCGTCGATGGTCTTCGCCCCCTCCTGATACGAGAAGGTGATCGACATGACGCGGAACGTGTCCTCCACGAGCTCGCGATTCGGCTTGCTCAACGTCTCGAGCTCGATCAGGGTCTTCGCGTTGCTCTTCGCCACGAGCACCGAGTCGAGCACGTCGGCGAAGGAATCGAGGCTGCGCTGGTTCTCGCCCTGCTTGAACAACGACCAGCCGTGCTTGTACAGGCTTTGGTTGTAGAACCCCGACGATGAGCCGAACTTGATCACCGCCTCGTAGGCCGCCTGCGCCGCGGGATAGGATTTGTTCGAGAACAGGATCTCGCCGCGCCGGAATTGCGCCTCGTCGAGGTACTTGCTGCCGGGATAGGAGGCCACCAACCGATCGAGCGTCGCAAGCGCCTTGTCGGGCTGCGCGTTGAGCTCGTAGGCCCGCGCCAGCTGATACAGCACCGAGTCGTTGCGCTCGTACTTGGGATAGGCCTTGAGCAACGCCGTATAGAGGTGGATCGCCTCGGTCGCACGCAGTCCCTCGTTGGTCGCGAGCTCGTGCTCGATGCGCTCCGATTCCGAGCTTTCCAGATTGAGATCGCCCAGCCGACGCATCGCCTCCTCGCGCAGCGCCGCGTCGCCGGCGTTCAAGTCGAGGAAGCGCTTGTAGCTCTGCATGGTCTTGTTGGCATCGACGTCGTGCGGCGACTCGGGACTTACGTCCACCTGCTGTTGCTTCTCCAGGTCCTTGATGGTCGGTTCCTTGCTCGAGGACGCGCCCGCAACGGTCGAATACAGCAGCACGCCGGTCAATGCAATGCGCATAGCGGCACGACGCATCACCACGGCCACCACCATTTTTTACTCTTGGGCTTGCCCGCCGGCGGCGTGTTGGTTGGGGGCGGGGCCGCCGCCGGCTTGGCCGCCGGTTTGTTCGCCGTCTTGTCGTAGATCGCCGCGAGCTCGAAGCGCGCCTGCACTTGATAGGTCTCGATGCGCTGTCTCTGCCGTCCCAGCTCCTCGATCGCCAAATCCTGGAGATAATGTGCTTGCTTGTCCGTGAGGGCGGCGAGACGCGCCTGCAGCTCGTCCATGCGCGCGCGGGTCGCGCCGACCCGGTCCGCGAATGCACCCGTGTTGGTGGGAACGCCAGCGCGCGCCTGCTCGACCTGAACCGCACGCTTCTGCGTCTCGATGAGCGAGGCCTCGAGTTCCTTCACCGACCGCCGCTCGTTCCACAGTCGCGCCTTGAAGCTCTCCGAGAGCCGCCAGTACATCACGCCCTTGATGAGGCGAATCTTGTCGCGCATCTCCGCGAGATCCGGGTCGTCCGGATGCATCTGCACGAAGTCGTCGATGCGCTTGATGCGCACCCAGGTGTGCTGCTCCTCGGGGGTGCCGAGCGCCGCCACGTCGTTGGATTTCTCGATCGCGTTGATCCGCGACTCGAAGTCGACCCGCCTGCGCGTCAGGGCATCGAGATCGGTGGCCGACATCACGGCGTCGGCCCTCGGCACCTCCTCGTTGTAGGCGTGCTGGCGGGTATCGAGCATGTTGTCGAAGGCCGCGACGTCCTCGCGCCAGTCATCGATGTTGCGGCTCATGAACTTGAGCTCGCGGTAGTTCTTGAGACCTTCCTGGAACTCGTTCATCGCGAGCAGCTGATACAAATAGCGCGATTCCGGCGCATCGGGCAGCGACTTCAGCTGCCAGTACCAGGTGAGCGTGTCCTTCTTGTCGTCCTTCAGCAGCCGGTCGAGCAGATTGCCGCCGCGGATTTCCTCGATCGATTCGTCGATCCGCTTGAACTCGGCGTCGAACGAGTCGATCGCAGCGCTGTAATACTCCGCTGCTTGGCCGGGTGCGCCGAGCTGGTTGTAAGCGTACGGCACCGTCAGATAGGACTCCTGCACGGCGGCGTCGAGGAGATTGCGCTTGCGCAGCGCCAGCCACGGCACGAGAGCCCCCTTGAATTCGCCGAGCGCGGAGTCGGCCCAGCCGACGCCGAGCAGCGCCATGCTCGAGAAAGGTCCCTCGAGGCGCACCCGCTCGAGTATCGGCCGCGCCTCCGCCGGACGTTTCGATTGCAGGTAGGCGAATCCGAGGGCGAGATTCGCCTTGTCCCGCAGGCTGAGGAGCTCCTCGTTCTGCGTCTCCATCCTGCCCACGCGATCGAGATAGGCGATCGCCTCGGGCAGCCGGTCCTTGCGCACCAAGGCGACGCCCAGGTTGAACTGCGCGTAGGCCGTCCAGTCGGGCGCGCCGTGCCAGCTCTGCAGCGCGGCGATGGCTTCGTCGTATTTACCCTCGCGGAGCTTGAGCTGCGCGAGCAGCATGTAGCGCTCGGCGCTGATGCGTGGCTGGATCTTGTCGGAGACCTGGCGCAGCGCGCGCTCGGACTCCTCGAGGTAGCCGCGCTGGTACCAGACCTTGCCGAGGTAGAACCACGCCTTGTTGCGCACGGTCTCGGAGGCCTTGCCGGCGAGCAACGCCTCGAAAATCTTACCCGCCTCGACGTGCTCGCCGAGCGAGAGATAGAGCCCGCCGAGCAACAACTCCGCCTCGCCTTCCGTATGCGGCAACCGCTCGAGCTGCTGCGCCGCCAGCAGGCGCGTGATCGAATCGAAGTAATCGTCCTGATAGAAATAGAAGAGGATGTCGCCGTAATGCAGGTCCTTGACGTCGTGCGGCGGCAAGCCGTCGGGGTCGGGCTTCTGGTACTTCGCCGCCCATCCCGCCGCAACGGGCAGCGCGAGCAGCAAACCGCCGAGCGCAATCGGCCGCAGCATGGAGCTCAAACGCCGCACCGTTACACCCGTCATCATTCCCAGTCTTTGATCAGGAACTCTGGCTGGTGCTTCGCGACCTTGTCGGAGATCTTGAGCTCGAGATACTTCGCGCCGACGCCCTTGTCGAAATTGATCGTGGCACCGCGGCGGTAGTCGCGCTCCACCGGGCCCTTGCCGGTGAAGAAAGCCACGAGCGCGTGCTTGCCGACCTTGAGATTCCCCAGATAAATCTGCTGCACGCCACCCTTGAGCAGCGCGTCAGCCTCGCGCGCGGTGTACAGATAGTTCTTAACCTGCTTGTTGTCGATCTTGACCGTCACGGAATCGAGCGCGAAAAAGGTGCCCACGTCCATCGAGACGTATACCGCCACCTGCGTGTTCGCCGGAAACAGCAGCTCTTCCTCGAGCACGAACAGATCCTTGTTGAGGTCGATGACGTCCTTCTTCATGCTCTGGACTTCTTGATCGAGCGTCTTGAAGTCGCCTGCATCGGCAGCTGTCCCGGAAGTCGCCGCCGCATCGCCCGCGGCCGGTGCCGCAGCGGCCGGCGCAGCAGCGGGCGACGCAGCGGGCGGCGGTGCATCGGCCGGCGTGGCTTCCGCGAAACCGGCGCGCGCCGTCGGCGCAAGGCAAGCGCACGCGAGCCACAAGGCTCCCGCGACGGTGGACAAAAGTCGAGACGTACGATTCATATCGAGCCTTACTCGCGAAGCAACTCGCGTATGTGATCGAGGTACAAGCGGTCGTCGCCGCGCTTGTACCCGAGATGAGAGTAGCGCACCACACCCGAGCGATCGACCAGAATGGTCATGGGCAACCTCCCGAGCTGATAGTCACGGCCGATCTCCGAGCCGGTGTCGAACATTACCGGATAAGAGATCTTCATCGAATCGGCAAAATCCTCAGCGCGGCGCAAATCATCATCGATCGAGATGCCGAGCACCACCAAACCCGCGCGCCCGTAGGTGGTGTTGATGCGGTTGAGCGCGGGCATCTCGCGCCGCGTGTCGTTGGCCCAGCGCGCCCAGAAGTTCACGAGGACCACCTGACCACGAAATTCCGACAAGCGCAGGTTGGCGCCGTTCAGCGCTTTCAACGTGAAATCCGGCGCCTCCTGGCCCACCATGGTCGGCGCTTCCGCGACGCAGACGCTCGCCGAGCCGAACGCGAGGCAGGCAAGGAGCGCAAGCTTGGCGGGAATTACCCTCACCGCGCCGCACCCGCGCTGTTGCGATCATCGTCGGCGCGCGCGCGCGGCCTCATGTCAATCACGCTGGTAACCCCGCTGTCCTAGGTTCGAGTTCGAACGGAACAACCCTGTAGACCGGAAGCTTTGCGCCCTCGCTTTTCAACGAGTTTGCCCTGATCAGACCTTATGCAAAATCGCATACTGCGAGCCGCAGTGTCAACGCGTCGGGCTTCGCTTTGAACGAATCGAATATGACGTGGCGCACATTCGTGGAAAGTCGTCGCGCATCACGATCGTTGCGCGGGAACCCCGCGGTGACGCCAATGAGCAATGAACGATCCGTGTCTCGATGGAGACACCGGGCGATCTCGCAGGCGTTGGCCCGACCTCACGGCCGGACCAACGGGCGGGTGCGATCAGGCGGGAACTCTGCCGTTCACCAGACCCGAGAGCGGGTTGTACATGACCAGGGAGTCGAGTGCCGATCCGCTGCCGAGCGTGTTCACGGTGTTCGGACCGCTCGGACCGCCCCACAGGGTCGGCCAGCGCGCAAGGTCGGTGGCGCTATGCAACGCCAGATAGTTGAGCACCACCATTTGCACCAGGTTCGGCACGTTGTTGCCGGCGGGGCTGCTGGTCGTATTCTGCGAGCCATCGGGATTGAAGTAGCCGAGCTGCAAGCTTGCTTCGATGCTGCTTTGCGCAGTCGTCGCCTTGCCGGCCGGGTTGTAAATCAACCAGTAAGTGGCCGCAACGTTCTGATTGTCCGCCGTCCATACGCCCTTGCCGCGACCGCCGACCGAACTATCGATCGTCCCGTCGCTCGCCAACGAGCCGTCGCTGAAAACATAGATCATGACGGGCTTACCCTTGCTCGCCGCATACTGCAGGACCGCGCCGATGCACTGGCCCGCACCGAAGTCGCGCGTCTCGCCCGTGGCGCGCTCGCCCGTATGGTAATCGAATCCACCGAGCTCGATCGTGCCGGCGGCGGCATCGCCGTCGATCACGAGCTTCATCACGGCGGCGGTTTTCTGGAAGTCGCTGTTGCCCTGATATTCCGCGAGAGAAAAAATCGAGCCCGAGCCGCTGGGGCTCACGATCGACGTATCGTCATCGGGATCGACCGCGCCGGGATTCGGGTACGCATTGAGCAGATACGCTGCCTTGGTGTAGGCGCACGCCTGGACGGTCTGCGCATTCGCGATCGCCGTCGGACTGGCGTAGGTTTGGATGACACTGCTCGAGAGTTTCGCGTCGCTGATGCGCTTCATCGACTCGAGCACGTTCGTCACGTCGTTCGAGTTGGGCAGCAAAGTGCTCAGCTGACCTGTGCTCACGAGACCCGCCGTATCCTGGCCGCTGTCGATCGTGGTCGGCTGGGCGGCCACGTTGATCATGTTCGGCGGGGCCATGGAGTTGCCGCCCGAGACCGAGCTGTCCGTGCCGATGAGATTGAGCAGCGCACCCTGCGCCCCCGCCTGCCAGATCCCGTACATCGGGTTGTGGGGGTTAGTGTTGGTATCGTTCTGCGAGAGCGCGGGAACGATGGTGCCGGTGACATTGGCCATGGCCGCCGTATTGGTGAACTTCGTCTTGATGCCGCGCAGTTGCGCGCTGTCGGAGTGATAGCGCAGCGTCAGGCTCGAATCGACGAAGCTTGTGGTGCTGCTGTTCGGCACCATGGTGCCCGGGAGCCCGAGCTTGCTGTAGCCCGCCACACTCAGGAAATCGAGCTGGCCGGTCGGGCCGCCGACGAGCACGTTCGAGCCCGCGATGTTGGCGCCGCCCGAAAGGTCGAAGCAGATGAACGGGATCATTCCCGCTCCTTGCGTGATGCCGCAAGCGTGCACGGCCGACGTAATATCCGGAGCAAGCTGCGCCTGGGCGATGCGCGGATTCGCCAGCAAGGCGGCCAGCGAAGGAAGTACCACCGAGGCTCCGCCTGCCATGAAGCCCTGCGCGATGAATTCTCGGCGCGTCGTGGGCCGCGGATGATCCGGATGCCGGTACGGCTCGTGCCGTCCCTTACCCTTGGGTACTTTGCGGAACTTCGGTACGTTGCGCATTCGCATAATAAGTCCTCTTCGATCCTTTAGCTGTTAATCGATCATCACGTCGGCATTGCCGAGAGCCGCGGCACAGGCACCGACCGTCACGGCCGACACACGCGCTGCGCTGTTGCAAGGAGTACTGCCGGTGCACAGGTTGCCGATGAGATTGGTGAGCTCCGTCGTCACCGTGGAAGGCGCGGGCTGATGCGTGAGCGTGCCGCTGCCGACCGCAAGTGCCGCGAGGTCCTGGACGACCTGAGTCGCAGTCCCCGAGCTCGTGTACTGCATGACCCCGGCGCCATTCGCGCCGGTGGCGGTCACGCCCGAGAACGTCGAGGCGCCGAAGGTCAC
>Ga0187875_10002648_pt1 | contig 13098 bp, 10 predicted proteins | sample June2016WEW_17_1_2_FD_132978 | JGI IMG/M metagenome (GOLD analysis project Ga0187875, IMG submission 132978) | Peatland microbial communities from SPRUCE experiment site at the Marcell Experimental Forest, Minnesota, USA - June2016WEW_17_10 | ecosystem: Environmental > Terrestrial > Soil >... | reverse complement strand
GAGCCACAGGCGGGATGCCGCCGCGAGGCAGCAACACGGCGCGAATCGTGTTATGACACTTGCCGTAGGCGCGCCCGATCTCATGCAGCGTCTGTCCGGCCTTCCATCGACTCCAAATCTCACGCTTGTCGATCGCAGAAAGTCCCAACCTCCCTGACCTCATAGCAACACCACCTTTTCAGAGCAGACTTACATCAGATGGTGTTGCATCGACCTGTCGAATGCACCGCTTTTACCAGGACCTATGGCCGGAATCGAACAAGGATATCCCCCCAGTTTGGGGCAGTTCTCCTTCCTTTGAGGTTTTTTGAGCATGCCCTATGCGCGTAGGCCACTGCTCGCCAGTTTCGTGCAAAGGTTCCAAGCACGTAGAGGCCGTGGTTCCACAAACCAGCGGGAGCTAGCTTTAGTCTGGGAACTGAACGAGACGGCGCACGAGGGCGTCCCCGGCATAACTCGCGAGGCTTTTAAGGCTCCGTGATTCGGAGGACAAACAGTTACCACTATTGCGACGCAACCGGGTGAAGGATCTGTTCAATCTCTTCTTTCTCCCGCTTGGCATCCTTGGCTCTGCCAGCAGAAGTGTAGGCGCGAAGAAGATCCCAGTGGGTTCGCACTGTTTCCGGTCTGAGTTTCCGGGAAGTTTCCAACGCCGCAATCCCACGATCCAAGTCGTTTTTTGCTACCAGTGCTTCGCCCAAAACCATAAATCCGCTCGGGTTTTGGGGGTCAAGCTGAACGACTTCGCTCGCCAGTCGCAGGGCGTCATCGAACTTCTCTTCCTTTAGATACTCGTCTGCGAGCCTCAGTTTCGCAGTTAGATTGTAAGGAACGATCACCAGTTCGCGTTGGATCTCTCTGATTCCGTCGTCGGGGCGAACGTCCAGAAGGAACACACCAAAAAGAAAATGTACCCCTGGCTCATTCGGAAACTCAGCGGCCATCGCCGAAAAGAGTTTTTCGGCTTCGTCGCGCTTCTGCGCCTCGTCCGCCAACGCCGCTTCACCCGCCAGGCGGAACATCTCCTTGCGGGCGGGGGGAATCTCGGAAGGCAGCAATGGATAGCGCAGAGCGCTCAGACCAATCGGCTCCACGAGCAAGTCGGGAGACGACCCGGACTTGCGCAAACCCATAAGCAGGGTCATGGCAGCATCGTACTGCTCGAATCGCGTGAGGAGTACGGAGACATGGTAGAAGAGGGCCTCGGACATTTCTTGCTGTTTACCAAGGCCAATGGCGCGGACGTGCTGGAGGTGTTCGAGAGAACGAGGGTACTCTCTGGTTTGAAATTCGCTCAAGCCAAGCAAAGCCCATCCTGGACCAGCCAAGGGCTCTACAGCAACAAAGCGACGCATCAGGTCGCGGACCTCGGCGTACTGTTCCTTCTCATACAGGAGCATCCCCAGGAACCAGAGCCCTTGTTTCCAGTCCGGCTGCACGCTCAATCCCTGGCGGTACAACCGAATGGCGTCATCGTTTCGCCCTTCTTGTCTCGCTTTCTCCGCAGCATCCGACAGCGCAGCGAAATCGGGTGTGGTGCGGGACGAGGTCGCTGGGGGTTTCTGCTGTGCCAAGGCCGTGCTCCCATGTCCCGTGACTGAGGAAATCGCAAGTGCCCAAGAGCAGGCAAGCAGGACGACAATTTTCTGATTAATCATTGGGGGTGCTCAGTCGCTTGGGGCGCTTTGAACTTGTCGCCCAGTGGGGCCAAGACATTATCCTTGTCTTTCAGTGCGAGAAAGGCGGCCTGCTCACGTTCGGAATCCTGCTTTCTTCCCAGTCGCTTGTAAGCGGTGGAAAGCGCGAACCGGACGCGCGAGCTTTCCGGCGCCAAGCGTTTCGCGATCTCGAGCTCCTGCGCGCTTTCATGGAACGACCCGGTTTCTAACAGAGCCCGGCCAAGAATGTAGTGGGCTCTGGCACTCTGTGGGTCGATCTCGAGGGCACGTTTCGCCAGAGAGAGCGCCTCGGAATCGTAGCCAGCTTCGAGTCGAGATGCAGCCCATTCCGTAAGAGCTGGATCGTGACGAGGCGATATTTGAAGTTCCTTCCGAAATTCCTCCGCGGCGGAATCCTCGTTTCCCTGAAAACGCAGCAATATTCCGCGGAAATAATGGACGTTTGGTTCCTGACCGTAGTGCGAAAGGAGTCTTTCCGCGTAGGCGTCCGAGAGCCGGAACTCACTTTGCGCGTTGTAGACCGCGGCCATGCCGGCCAGCCAGACGGATTCACGGCGCTCCGGTGGATAGTCTTCTGGCAAGAAAGCCATGCGTAGAGAAGCCAAACCCAAGGCTTCGGTCAGGACGGGAGTGGCTCCCCGTTGCTTAGACTTGGTAGTGAGAAGAAAGAGCGCTTCATTGAAGCGTCCCGCGCGGGTAAGGAGCAGCGCCCAATGAAAACTTGCGACGTCGAGAAGAGCACCCTTACCTGGGGAGCCGGCGTTCGACCAAAGTTCGAAATGGTGCAAAGCCAGAGCGTAATCATGTGTTTCGTACTCACACAGGGCCAAGAACGCATAGGCGGGCGCGGGCTTGGGAGAGAGCGCGATGAAACGCTTGAATGAAGCTTGAGCCTCTGAAAAACGATCTTGCTCGTAGAGAATGCTGCCGAGCCACCACCAACCGTCGGCCCAGGTGGGGTGAAGGTGGACAGCTTCTGAGTAAAGCTTCAGTGCGTCAATCAGATGATCGGCTTGGCGCGCAGCATCGGCTTCTCTGGCAATCGCCTCGAAACTCTTCTGAGGCGTATCCGGAAAGGCGGGATGAGGAAGTGATAAAAGTACAAATAGGGAAATGGCCGCAAACATAAGAAGAATATACAGGGGGTAGTCAGTGACGGCTACCCCCTGCTGGGGTGTACTACGTGTCGGTCAGAACGTGTACTTCAAGCCGAGCTCGAGGACGCGCTGTCCGAAACGAGTGTCGGCGGTGCCGAAGGTTGATTGTTGTGTGCAACGGACTCCACCCGACGTGCCCGGGCAATTCGTGCCGGTGATCATCTGCCCGAGGTCGTTGAAGTTCGCCGAGAGATTCTCGTCGTGCGAGGTGTATGTACCGTTGAAGGACAAGAGGGCGGCATTGAGGAAGTCAAAGGCCGCGAAGCGGAATTGCAGCCTCTGACGCTCGCCAAGCTTGAACTCCTTTAGGAAGGTGAGATCCGAATTCCAGTACATGGGGCCAGGGATGTAGGGCGTCGCCATTGTTCCGATTTGCCCAAGCCCTGGTGCAGTAAAGCAGTTGGGATTCAGGAATTGATCGTGTCCCAGGTGCGAGCGCGGATTGCAAGTAATCAACGGGGTCAACGTTACATCTGGAGTGCCCACCGCCGGGACCGGATTTGCACTATATTGGAAAGCGGCACCGCCGGACTGAGCGTTGAGCTGCGGGCCACTGCTGACCTGGGTGATGCCTGAGATCTCCCAGTTATCGAAAGCGCCGCGAACGAAGGAGTTGCTGCTCTTCGTTTTGGGCAGAGCGAATACATACGCGGCGCTGAAAGTATGTCTGCGGTTGAGGGTGGAGTAGCCATAGAGTTCGCTGGCACCCCAATCCGGCAGGGCGCCCTCACCGAGGTTGTTGTCGCCCAAGTTTTTGGAGAAAGTATAGTTGGCTTGCAAGGTCAGCCAGCCCGAGTAACGAATGAGGCTCGCCTGTAGGGAGTCGAAACGCGACTTAAAGACGGGACGAACCTCGGTGATGCCCTGGTAGAGCGGATAGGGGCGGTAAATCTGTTCGCATTGCGGTTGGGTAACGTTGAAACCAGTCGGACATGGTGGTGGAGTGGCAGTGTTCAGTGTGCCGAGGGGAACGGAGTCAGCGTTGGCCTCCGTGTCGATGAATTTCCCTTCGTTCCCGACGTAGGAGATCTCAGCTTTGAATTTGTTAGGCAGAGCCTGGTCAATAGTGAAGCTATAAGCTTCGACCAGAGGCGTTTCGTTGTTTTTCGGGTCGTCTACGGTGAAGGCGGTATTTTGCAGGACGGATTTGCCCAATTCGGGAGTAAAAGCGTATTGGTCGAGGGACTCCCATGTGGGGCAGTAAGAACTGTTAAATCCACAGTTGCCCCACGCCACAATGCCCATGGCGGTTCCGGCAGGATCGGTGTAGTTGCGCGACTGGAAGGGATCGAAGGCACGGTACTTTCCCCACCCGCCGCGAATGACGGTCTTGCCGGTGCCAAACACGTCGTACGCTCCGCCAACACGCGGAGAGTAGAAGAAAATGGGAACCGTAGACCCCGAGGGCGAGACGCTGGAATCAATGCCATGCCAAGCCACGCCAGTATTGACGTCTGCCGCAGCATTGGGATTGTAATTCGCAGGATTGAAGATGGCCATGCCGAATGGGGTATTGTACGGCTTGGGATAGTGATCGAAACGCAAACCGATATTCACGGTCAAGCGGCGGGTGACTTTCCAATCGTCCTGAGCGTAGAAGGAGGCAATGTTCTGGGCCACATTCACGATCGGTGGCGGGCCCTGCTGATAGTAGCCTTGCATGCCGATCCCCATGAGCATATCCGACCACTCGTTTCCGGTCGCCTGAGGTCCCCAATCGGCATACTGGTAGGTACCCTGATACTGCTCCCAGTTGTCCTGGTTGTTGTAAGCGTGTTCGTAGTAGAAGCCGGCTTTCACCGTGTGTGTTCTGAGGACTTTTGTGAGATTTGCGGAGGCGCTGGGAATGCCCTGGTTGTCAACCACACTGGGGTTATAGGTGTAGCCAACGTCTCCCAAATTCGGTACGGTGCTCGACCAACTCGAGACGGACGGAATATCCGCGTCTTTCAGGACCCCGGTAAGCGGGTAGCCGGTGCCGGAGCGAGTGAATTTATTCAGGTCGGTTGGAGTGTTAAGCAGACTCGACTTCATGAATCCAGCTCGCAGCTCGATAGTCATGGTCGGCGAAAACACATGCACAAACGTACCGTTTAAGACGTCGGACTTGTTCTTGCCGGCAATGGGACTCGGCGTGGGAACCATGTTGTCACCGACAGTCACCCACAGGCCCGCGGGCCACACTTGCGACTCCTGCTGGTGGCTCCAGCTGACGTAGACTTTGGTGTTATCGCTAATGTTCCAGTCCTCGCGAGTAACGTTCTGCCAGGAATTGTCCGATGTCGTGAAGGTCTGAACATAGTTGTAGCCGTCATTGGTTACGGGATTGGCGTTGGCCAGAGGGATCGTGTCCTTCATGAAAATCTGTGCCGCGGGGGAAATGCAAGCCGACGAAAGGACTCCGCCTGCGATGGTGCAGCCGGCGGCCTGCCGAATGTCGTATCCCGGGAAGCTTCCAGGTGCAGGCGCTGTCGGGACATTGTACAAGTCTGCGGACTTAGGCCCGGTGTAACTGGCTAAGGAACTGAAGTCGCCGTTGAGCATGTCGGGGGTGGGTACCCAGGCGCGCGCCACGCCGGCATCCAGCTGCTGTTTGTAATACTCGAATGCCTCAAAGAAGAAGAGCTTCTTGCGGCTCTTGTTGAAGCCTGTTCCTGGAATGATGAGCGGTCCCCCAACATTGGCCCCCGGGTACTCGTAGGAGCTCGGCGTCTTGGGATTGGCCACGCCCAGCGCAAGGTTGTGGTGATCGGTAGCGTTCAGCGCCGAATTTCGGTCGTAGAGGTAGGCTGCGCCATGAAAATCGCTCGTCCCCCCCTTGGTCTCGCTATTCACCACCACGGGACCCTTTGCGTTCTCAGCCGAAAAATTGGAAGTGAGCACTTTGAGTTCCGAGATCATCTCGGGGTTCTGGTTGACTGGCGTAAAGGTGCCCTTCCCGGTGTCGGCGATGCGTTGGCCGTCCTGGGTGACGTCGGCAGTTTGGCCATTGATATTGACGTTTCCGAGCTGGCCACCGAGGGATTTCGGCGACTGGGCCATTTGCACGACTTGGCCCGAATCACCTGGCGCGTTCAGAGAGTTGTTGTTGGACAGGGTCGCCCCCGGCAGGATCTTGAGGTACTCGGTTGCGTTGCGTCCGACCAGGGAGAGATGCTGCAAGTCGTCGGACGAAATCAGAGCGGACTTTTCCCCGGAGTCCGAGGTGGCAAGTTCAGTGGTTCTCGCCTCCACAACGACAACCTCTGTGGAGGAACCGAGTTTCAATTCGACCTTCATGGTGCGAGTGTCTGAACCATTCAAAACAAGGTCCGTGGCATGCCACTTTTGGAAGCCCTTCATTTCCACATATACCTCGTACGTACCAGCCGGCAGCGCGGGCACGCTGAAGAACCCATCCGAGTTGGTAACTGATTTTCGTGTGTTCTCGGAGTGTGCCAGTTTGACGGTCACGCTAGCGCCGGAAATCACGCCGCCGCTGGAGTCGGTGACTGAGCCGCTGAGCGTCGCGAACTGCGATTGAGCCGAAAGGCTGGGTTGCAATAACAAGGAAATGCAGAGAACGAGCGCGGCGAATGCGCACGTCCGTTTGAGTCCTTGAGATACTTGTACTATCAAAGTTAGCTCCCCTCTTCGAATGTCTTTATCTTTCACTAACTTGGACCACCCCCCTGAGGAGCCGGAAGCCCTTGTCGATACTCTGCAACTGCTAGAAGGCGACCTGGAGCGTTGACCTGCAGGGTTGAGTTGAGCCTGCGCCGTGGATTCGGGCTGCGCAAGGTATGGCACAGTGGTTTAACAGTGTTAAACGTTGTTAGATTTCAATGGTCAAGGGCTGCAACTGTATGTTGCCTTTGTAAGTTGCTGGGAATACAATGACCTCAACTAATGCTTTCCCCGGTTCCGACCCCGGTTCATCCTGTCGCTCAGAGCTACTCGGCTGCCCAGCGCGCTGAAATCCTGGAAGAGCTTCAGACGATTCTCCATAGCGCCGCCTTTCTCGGCAGCAAACGCAGCCAGCAGTTCCTAGCCTATGTCGTAGAAAACAGTTTGGCGGGACACAGCGAACTGTTAAAGGAACGCTTGCTAGGGGTCACCCTATTTGGCCGTCCTTCCGCTTATGAAACTGGCGAAGATTCGGTGGTGCGGGTTGCCGCAAAAGAAGTTCGCCAGCGGCTCGGGCGCTATCATGCCAGCTTGACATCTCCCGGGGGTGTGCAGATTGAACTGCCGCTGGGGTCCTATACGCCGGTGTTCCATTTCCCGCCATTTCCGCATGCGCGCGAGGCTGTGGGGACGAAGACTTTCCCGCGCCGATATTTCTGGGCCTTGCTAGTAGTCGGGCTGGTTCTCGTGCTCTCGGTTTGGGGCGCTCGCGGCATCAGAGAGACTTTGTTTCCCAGTTCGCTTGACCGGTTTTGGAGGCCGATGGTCAAGGCTTCTCCTCCCGTTCTGCTGTGCGTTGGCGGAATCGCGCGGACCAGCGCTGACGACTTATTGCAACGGCCCTCGTTCACGGGCGGCGCGGGTGGAACTGGAAACGCGGATTATTCGATCCAGGTTGTCACTCCAGAGGAGACCGGGGTCACCGTGCGGCTTTCTTCCTTTTTAGGGCGAAGAGGTAAAGCAACACTAATGCGGACGGTCGAAGCTGTGTCGTTTACGGATGTCCGCGAGTCTCCCACTATCATGGTCGGCGCCTATTCGAATCAGTGGACCATTCAAATGACAAAGGAACTCCGCTATGTGTTTGACCGGGTGCGCGGAGAGAACTGGTCCATTCGGGAACAGGCAGCGCCGTTCCGAAGCTGGACGGTTCTGGACCAGTCTCTTCTCAAGGCTCCGGCGGACCGAGATTACGCGCTCATCACGCGGTTTTTCGAAAAGGGCACGGGTCAGCCATTCCTCGCACTGGGAGGCATCAACTCTGCGGGGACAATAGCCGCTGCGGAATGCGTTACATCCTCCGAATGCATTGACGCAGTGGTGGCGAACGCGCCTAGCGGGTGGGAGCAAAAAAATATGCAGATCGTGCTATCCGCCAAAGTTGTCGCAGGCGCTCCCGGTGCTCCCGAAATCCTAGCTGTCTATTTCTGGTAAAGCCCGCCAAACTCTGTCGGCCCCAGTATCAGTTGCAGGTACCCGCGAGGAAGAGTGAGAAAAAATTATCCCTGCTCTCCTCCGAAGCGCGTCGGAAACTTTTGCCCTCTTGACTAAGAACAATCATGGAGTCGGTAAACCGGACAACTTGGTCTCAGCACCAATATGGACGATTCGGCGCACAAGGGAGTTATGGGGATTGAGCGCTATTGCCCACGAGCGAACCGCGGATCTTCAATGTCGTTGGAGTTGTAGATGCCACCGCCAGCCGCGCCCCGCTGGACTAAAACTGCAAATCACGCAAAGCCACCCACCCTTCCGCTGTCTTACTGCAGGTGACCGCGCGAACCAGAGTTTCGGAGACCAGGTCCGCTGCCAACGCCCCGATTACCGATATTCCAAGTTCGGAATGTATCCTGTTGGTTGACACCGCAAAAGTGGAGTCACCGTCGCCGGTGGTGTGATAAGGATTGATCGCTCGCGCAGCCCCGGTTGAGGTCATCATAGCAATCTTCGTCAACTCGGTCTTTGTGAACGAGACGTTCGTTGCAACCACAACCAGGGTGGTGCTATGAAAGGGCTCATCGCTGAGCTTGAACGAGGCGGAATCGGCACGCGAAGCCAGCTTCTTGAGCGTTTCACTGAGACTCGCAAATCCCTTGCCATCCGGTCGCAGCGCTCCGGCGACGATTTTCCCGGTGTGCCGATCCAAAATGTCACCGGCCGCATTCGCCACTACCAGTGCGCCGATAATAATCTCACCAAGCCGTAGGCTGGATGTGGCCAGACCGGCCTTCATTCCTTTGTAACCCTCGTTTTTCAGCATTTTCCCGACCGTCGCCCCGGAACCAGCGCCAACATTGCCTTCTTCCAATTGCGCCGAAGATGCCGCCTTGCACGCTTTATACCCCGCCTCTGCGTCCGGGAGAATTCTCCCATCTCCCAACGACAAATCGTCAATCACCGCACCTATCACAATCGGAATTCGGACGTTGGGGATTCCCCAATCCAATCCGATCGTGCGCTCCTCAAGGTAGCGGTTCACTCCTGTTACCGCCGCCAGGCCCAGGGGTCCACCACCGGACAACATGATTCCGTGGATCGTGTCGACGGGGCTCACGGGCTGAAGCATCACTCCCAAATGGGACCCGGGCGCCGAGCCGTCGTAGTCCACGCCCGCAGTAGCTTTGCCTTCAAATAGCAATGCCGTGCAACCCGTAGGCCGGCGCGCGTCCGTGTAATGACCGGCTTTGATCCCCGGAACATCCGTGATACACCCGGCCGGAGCCGGTTGTTGCACCCCTTGATATGAACTGGCCCCCAGAACAGCGGGGCTCCAACTCGCGCCAATTGCTGCCGCCATAGTCTGACTGAATTGACGCCTTGTGATCGCTGCCATCTTCATCCTCCGTGATCGGGCTGCCTGTCATTTGAATCACTCAATTCTACGGGTTTATGCGTCGGTCCTGACCTATTCCTCGTTCGCACTAAATTTCGCCACGCCGAAGTAGTTCCATTGATTGTCGTTCTGGTTGTCATAGAAGCCGATGCCCGGCGCGCCAGAAGTGAACACGGGCCGCCCTGGCCCGCAATCCGTCCCTTCACCGCGTTCGTTTCCGGTGTCGGACACCTGCATGATCTTCACCCCGTTAAGATAGCCTGTAATCAACGCCGGATTTGAACCCGTCACCGTGCCCTTGAGCACGTCTCCGTCCACGAGGATGATGCTCGGCGAAGCCCGCTCGATGTTGCAATACAGTCCGTTCGGCCCGCTCCATCGCGCGATATGGCAGTATTTGTTTCCGGGCACGATGCTGCAGTAGACCTCATAACCTGTGATGCTTTTGGCGCTGATGGTCACGCGCAGGCGCACCTCGATCTCGTGGCAGCACACCGTCGGCGTGCTGTTGATCTTGACAGTCGCTTCCGCTTCTTGATTTGCAGCCCACGAACCAGTAAGAATCGCCGTGGGATCTCCGAAGGTCGTCGGCTCGCTTACGCCAAAGGCCATTCCGCCGCTAGTCCGCACGTCGCCCCAAAGATTTCCACCGGCCGACTGTCCTCCGGCCCACTTGCCTCTTTCCGAAATAGGATTCTCGATAAGTGGGAAGGAAGTTGAGTAGGTCTGCGCGAACTCCCGCATGGGCCAAAACACCAAAATGACCGCGAGGATGAATTCTTTCACTTTATCGGGAATCTGCTCTCTAAGTTAAAGAACGGGGCCATTGTACACCTGGCTCCCAGTCCGACAGCGTCTGCAAGCATTTTCATAGGCATTTGGTAGCGTGGCGCCCCCGCACTGAGACAGTGCACAATCATTCCATTCCGGGTCGCTTTTGGGAACACCTCACCCTCTCCCAATTGGCTAGAGACCAGATCTCCTGCCAACTGGACCATCATTTCCCATCCCGTCGGAACCGGGAGCAGTGCAATTCGCCCCAGCATCGCTCCGAATCGCCCGTTCCAACAACAACCTGGGAGGTTAGCGCGTTCTATAAAGGGGAGAGTCAAGAGAAAAAACATCTCCGGCGACTGGAAGGAGCGAGGTTGTTCGCTGCGCTCTCCAGCCCAAGTCATGTTGAGAGGCTCTGGGGCATGCGCTCTTCGTAGATGCATTCTGTTGTCGTGACGGCGCTTTCAGATTCTGAAGCAAGACAAGCTGTGCGGTTGAATGTTGTCAACCACGGTTCTATCTGAGGCTCGAGGCCTATAGCTTTTTCTGGTTATCCGAGGGGGCCTATAGTTTACCAAGAGACTCGTGGTGCTCGGAGCACACTCTCCGCCTAACGCGCTAATGGAGACTCACCCTCGAACCAAAGCGTCAGAAGAGCCGAAAAGCCATCACCAGAAATGAATCCAGCAAAGGGCGGTCCGCAACCCGACGCTCAAGCTGCTTGTTGTTTCAGATGTTCTGCGTCGAAACGAACTCCTTTCTTCCAAACGAGCAAAGTGATGGCCGCGATCTTGCGCGCCAAGGTGAGCCGTGCCAAATGCGGCTTTACACCCCGGGCGACGCAGGCCTCGTAAAAGTCCTGGAAAGGTCCTGCCGTCGAGGCGGCTCGCGTCGCGGCACCCTTGAAGATATTTTTCAGGTCGTGGTTGTGGTTGCGGCTCAAGCCACGGATGGCCAGGACCTTCTTCGAGCGTTTCAGTTGGCCGCCGACGATGCGATATTCCCCGCTGGTGTAGGTCCGCAATGCCAAACCACAGTAGGCCCAGAGTTGGCGCTTGGTCCGGAAGCGGTTCGGTGTCTGCATCAGCGCAAGCAACAGAACGGCGCGAATGGGGCCGATCGAGGGAATCTGCTGCAGCAACCTCGTGTTCAGATGCTTCCGGCCTTCCGCCAATAGTTCCCGGCGGGCGCCCTGACGCAACGCCGCTAGAGAGTCGAACTGCTGGTAGTAGAGTTCGGCGCGACGGCGCACACCGGCCTCCGAGATCTTCGCCAGCCATTCCGCACGGTAGCGGGGCGCATACACCTGCTGGCCGGCACAAGGAATCGCCCAGCTTCGGTAAATCGCTTTCACTCGACTCATCACGCGTGTCAGATCGCGAGTGATCGTCAGGTAGCTGCGGGCCAATTCCTTCAGAGTGCGGATGCCCTGTTCGCCGTGGTACACCGGGTTGAGCTTGTTCATGTACAGCAGTTCGGCCAGCTTGCGTGCATCGATGCGGTCGCTCTTGTTTCCGGCTTTCAACAGGGCATTCTTGCGCGGGTCGCAGACCAGCACTCGCGTGACATGAGGCTGGAGCAGATCGTGCAACCAGGCGGCCCAAGTTCCTTCTTCCAAGGTCACATGCAAACTGCCACGCAGGCCACCCAGAAACTGCAGAACCGTCTCTGCCTTCGTTTCAAGAATGGCCTCCATTACCAACTTCCCTGCAGAGTCCAGAACGGAGACGGAGATCGTTGCCTGATGCACATCCAGCCCAATATACTTGGCATCGTTCATGAGGGCGCTCCTTGTAGGTGATGATGCGAACGATCAGAACCTACTCCAAAGGGGCGCCCTTTTATAATGCGTTTACCAGGCATATGGTGGGACGAGACTCAGATCCCAGGACTGATTCAGAAGGCCGAGAAGATACAGAATGGAGATTCCTCCCAATACTCGCGTCAGCTCTAGGGCTTGAACTCCCTCCGTTTCCTCTCTGCATCTGCTGCGGCCCGTTCCTGGACGACAGCTTTGTATGCGGAATTGCGCAAGCTAAGCGTCCCGGCTCCCTCGCCGTTACTAATCGAAGCTTGAATCTCCCATCCACTACACGTCAGGCTCTTGGGGCCATGGTCGGTGTCTCCTGTAAGGCTCCAGTTCCCCGCCGATGGTAGAGTGAACGCTTCCGACAGCTTCGCAATGAAGTCGTCCACTTTAAGCCATCGCGGCCCACGCGGGTAGGTATGATAACCAACCATGATTTCTGTCAATCGCCCATCAAACGCAACAACGTTAATTACCTGAATGCCCGCAAACCTGTCTTTATCGTTCGCAGTGTAGAAGCCCATTTTTGCGACACCAAAAGTCGGATAACCCTCACTCGTATCCAATGCGCGTTTGATATCTTCGCTGCTACCGGGGAAGACAGACAGAAGTTCTTGCGTGGTCATTCCAAGCTTGACACTGCCGCGAATCGCCGGAGCCTGAGGCGGGGTCAGGCTGCACCGAGACGGGTTCTGGACATTAGGGGGTTCTTGGGGTTGAGCCGGAGCTAAAGCGAAAAGTACGAGCGCAAACAGAGTTATGAACACTCGGTTCATATAGAACTCCTCCTGATACTCGTGCTCTGGTGTCACGCGAAGGACATGTTGAGCACTAGAATTTGTTTTACACTTATTCAACTCCTAGCGGAGTTTCACTACTAAGACGTAAATACCATGGAACGAAGTTACAGTAACGTGAACCCCTTTCATTCGGGGAACAAGTCCCGGTAAGTCGGGTGCATTCGACAGGTCGATGCAACACCATCTGATGTAAGTCTGCTCTGAAAAGGTGGTGTTGCAATGAGGTCAGGGAGGTTGGGACTTTCTGCGATCGACAAGTGTGAGATTTGGAGTCGATGGAAGGCCGGACAGACGCTGCATGAGATCGGGCGCGCCTACGGCAAGTGTCATAACACGATTCGCGCCGTGTTGCTGCCTCGCGGCGGCATCCCGCCTGTGGCTC
>Ga0187875_10002640_pt1 | contig 13119 bp, 14 predicted proteins | sample June2016WEW_17_1_2_FD_132978 | JGI IMG/M metagenome (GOLD analysis project Ga0187875, IMG submission 132978) | Peatland microbial communities from SPRUCE experiment site at the Marcell Experimental Forest, Minnesota, USA - June2016WEW_17_10 | ecosystem: Environmental > Terrestrial > Soil >... | reverse complement strand
TGACTTCGAGAGTCCGTGATGGCGGAATAACTTATCTGCAGCCTTCTTCTGCGCGTCCGACATGCCGGCATAGAGAGGCTCGAAGGCCGGGATGAATTTCCTGATGCCGTCTGCATGCGCTTCGACAATTTCGCCATAGGATTTGAGATCGTCGATAGCGGTCATGGTGCTTGCTTCTTCCGACCTTGCCTTGATGAGCGCCTCCATCGTTTTCGCATTGTCCCGCATCACCTGGGTGACGTTATTCCATAGCTCTTCCTGTGCCGGGGTGATCTTGAGCTTGGTTTGAAGCTCTTTAATGCGCGCTTCAACACGGTCGGGCCTGGAGACCTTACCATCGGTCGCCATGCCTGGCTCGGGCGATGCCGCTCGCGAAAAACCTGGACTAGCCAGAACCATAAAGGCGAGAAGCACCACCGCAACAGCGAGTGCAGTTGGATAAGCGAACTGACAGGCAATTCTTTTCATGATCTGTCTCCTTGTAAGGTTAGAAACACTACAATTAATGGTAAGTTGCAAATTCTTGAATTCAATACGCTGAGTACGCTGACTTAAATTTAGGACCACCTGGATGCAAGACTTCACGCTCCTTCCGTATGGTTGTCTGATTTCGATTACCCCGGACTATTTGTCTCACCGGCTTCATCTTCCTTATTATTGTAATGCCTTGTTTACGGAATTAAGCAGCATTGCCTGTCTTAGCGGTTTAACGAGGTAACCAACGGCGTGCACGCTAAAACTATCTTGAGCTGTTTCTGTACTGGGATATGCCGTCATGATGATCACTCGAGTCTTAAGGTTCCTCTGCATTACCTCCCGTAAAATGTCTATTCCCCATCCATCATCGAGAATGATATCCGCAAGTATCAGGTCAAATTTCATCCCATCCATTCTCGACAAAGCTTCGCTGTAGCCTTTGGCAGTAACCACGTTATGCCCTTCGGCTGCAAGGAATCTATGAAAGCTGAACCTTATGCTTTCTTCATCATCGATTACGAGTATATTTGCCTTCATTCATTATCCTTGTCCTCTTGTAACCTCTCTGAGCCACAGTTATTATCGACTGATCTCCCGGTTTAAGAAGCCCATTTGCATGCGTTCTTGATGAGAGGCCCCGCTATCCCCGAAACCAACAGCGGCAGTACCCGCTTCTTCTTCAGAAACGTCAACCACCGCCGCTCACTATCAGGCACGTGGTGGACAGATGAGAAAAGTTTAGGATGACATCCGTCGCAGTTTGCAATTATCAAGATCTATGCCGAAGATGCAGATGCCAGCACTTATTCCATATTGTGATGGTATAACGTAAGCTTAAGTCTGAGCGGGCGGTGTTCCGGTCTATAGCGGGCAGGAAAAGGGGGTGTTGCATGCAACGGAAGCGTTGCATGATTTCTGTGTCACGTGCAACACTTCAACATTGGGAGTTAGTGAGGTTGTATCTTTTGATTTTCCGGTAGAGGGTCACACGATATATACATTTGACGGCAACACTTCTGTTGCATGCAACACTATTTCTACTCAAGTCCATAACCATCGACTGGTCTCATCCTTCCGTAAGTATCTATATATATTAGCCAAAAGGAAAACTCTACGCTTCTCAATCCGCTAGGCATAGAATTTGCTCAATAATTCGCGCAGCATAAGTCCACTCTTATTATGCTGCTCCCCGTCGCCGTCCCACATTCGATAAGGGAGAATAGCCAAGAGTTTAACTGGTGGGACTCACTTGATTCCGAGGATGAATGTCAATGAAGAAACGTTTTTTCACGAGCCTTCAACTCCTGGCTTGTATCTTGTTCGTTTTACCGTGCTGCTCCGTTTACGGTTCTAAAGACGACCCGTTTCCTGCAGGATCGCAGCTTCCCAGGTCCACCTTCCCGGCGCCGGACTCGCAAGAGACATTGAGTTATCTTGGGCTGACCGCGATGGAGCCTTACACCATCTCCCAGATAGGTGCAAAACTTGTCCTTATCGAGGTCCTGAAGGTCTGGTGCCCTGTATGCCGCGAGAATGCGCCTGTAATGAACAGGCTCTACCAGGTGGTCCAGAACGACGCTGATTTGGCCAGGGACGTGAAGATCATCGGGATATGCACGGAAAACAACAAAAAGCAAGCAGATGCTTTCAGGAAGAACTTCAAGGTAGCGTTTCCATTAATCCCCGACGAGCATTATGGTATTGGCCTGACCGTGAAAGTGTCGCACACGCCGACCATGGTCCTTGTAACGTCCAGCGGCAAGGTGCTTTGGAGCCACATCGGGGAGATCAGCGATTTCGACGGGTTGCTAAGAGAACTGAGAGAAAACCTCAAGAAGCTGTAGAGGCAATGACCGAGAACGATAACAAAGTGAACATCCTGATGAGAAGTCCGGTCTTCCGGGACTTGCCAAAGGAAGCACTGAACGCCATTACCCTGGCGGTTCGAGATCGGGTGGCGCCGCAACATACTATCATCCATAGACAGGGCGACCCTGGAGATAGCCTCTATATCATCAGTTCGGGCAGAGTGAGGATCTTTGGAAGAAATGAAAAAGGAGTGGAGATTGACCTTTCCATCCAGGGGCCGGGAGATACTTTTGGCGAAATGGCGCTCCTCACGGGCGAATCGATGTCTGCCGATGTAGAGGTCTTGGAAGAGGCTCACTTGATGATCCTCTCAAAAGATCAGTTTGACCGTATATTAAGGGACTTTCCTGACATCTCCAAAGTGTTCGTGAAAGAGATGAGGCGTTGGCTTCTCCGGGATGACGAGCGCCTTGAGATGGAAGCCCGCAAAGCCTACAAAGCCTCCCGGATGTCCTGGGTCGATTTTTTTCTGGTCATCCTAATCAGTATTGTTCTTGCGGTGGTTTTCAACACCACCAATCCCAACGGGATATCCCTTTTCCCTGAATTTCCAGACAGAAGCTCCATTCCTACGGTGAGTCCTTCTGCTGCGATGGAAGAGATTCAGCACGGTGAAACGCTTATTTTAGATGCTATGCCAGCCAACTTTTATCAACAGCGCCATATCGGGGGAGCCGTCAACATCCCCCTGGGGCTTTTCGACATTGTTTACCTGATTGCCTTCGCCGAAGAAGACAAGGAAAAGCAGATCGTCGTGTACGGTGAAACGATCAGTAAACCCTACGATCTTGAGGTTGCCGATAAACTGCTTCTCCGTGGTTACAGGAATGTAAGGATTCTGGATGGGGGATTGACGGCCTGGGAGAACAGAGGGTATCCGGTGGAGGAGAGGGCAAAGAAATGATTTGGTCTTGTCTCAGACGAGTCGCTATGAGCAAGTACACGGCTTTTGTACTCAGGATGTGCGTTGGCTGTTTTTTCCTCTACGCGAGTACGAGCAAGATTCCATACCCGGCCCAGTTCGCCGAAGCGACGGCGAACTACCGGCTCGTGCCTTACTGGTTCCTCAATTTGGGGGCAGTCATTTTGCCGTGGGCCGAGTTTGTCTGCGGTCTGTTCCTCATCATCGGGTTTCTGTCGAGAGCTTCCGCAATACTCATTGGATTCATGATTATTATGTTCAATATCATGGTGCTGATCAACATGTACTGGGGCGCGCCCATAACTTGCGGGTGTTACGATACAGTGGGTGAACCCATTGGCTGGAAAAAAATAACTGAAAATGTCGTCATGCTGATCTTCACCATCCAGGTCTATTATTTCGATCGACTCTTCATGTTCCGCCGGGGAGGACTGGCAGATCCTGCAAGAATCAGGATTGCTGCTGCTGCATCGCGATAGGCTGCGCAATGCCGATGGAATCAAGATCTAACGAGATCGTATGCGGCTGCTTCCACTATGCCTGCTATTGATCCTCATGGCTTCATATTGTAAGTATGCCGCCTCTCGATTTGCCGGGCATGGAATTTGCTCAAAGATACTGCTGCATGGCCCATTGGGCTTCTATCCCGGTTTTCTTCTATTACCCGAATTTGGTAAGGGACAACAGCCCCTCTACCGATCTGCGAGCCAGGGGACCCGAATGACGCCATGTCTTTTGAGAGGGCGGAGCCCGTTCCGCCATGTGAAACGCCCTGTCTTCTGCGGGCTTTGGGCATGAAAGGAGTATGGAGATGATATTGCCAAGAAGATCGATTGCGGGTCTCTCGATTTGTCTTGTCATGCTCTTGGGATCTCTCTGGTTGGGCATTGGTGCGACATCGGTTGGCGCCTTCGATCCAAGGGAGATGCTCATGCTGCTCGATGAAATGGATTCAAGCTACTCCAGGGTGAGCGATTATGTGGGAGTCTTTTATAACCAGGAACGAATAGGCGGAAAGCTCGATGAGGGGCAGACTTCACTCTTCAAGTTCCAAAAGCCCTTCAAAGTATATATGAAATTTATCGACGGCCCGTCCACGGGAACCGAGGCACTCTATGTGGAAGGCGGTTACGAAAATAAGCTGCTTGTGCGGCAGGGAGGGATTTTGGGGGTTATGACATTTTCGCTGGACCCCAAGGGCTCGCTGGTAATGTCTCGGAATCGGCACCCGGTCACGGAGCTCGGGTTTGGTTTTTTACTCGCTGAATTCAGGCGTAATATCGAACCGGCTATCCGGTCCGGAGAACTCGAAATTATGCGGCTGACGGATGAGACCTTCAATGGGAGACCCGCGACCGTGGTCGAGGGCAGATTCCTGCCGCATGGAGGCAGAAAATACTATTGCGCCCGATTTATTATCCACATGGATAAAGAACTGCTCCTTCCCGTAGGGGATGTTTTCTATGACGGAAAGGGCGAAATGTTCGAAGATTATGTTTTCACTGATGTGAAGCTCAACATGGGGCTTACGGCGATGGAGTTTTCGAGGCGCAATGGATCCTATCGGTTCTGATAAATCAGTCAGGCCTATATGGCTTTCCTTGAGCTGGGAACGAGCAATTGACAAAAGGTTATATCTAATTATATTCCATCAGAATTAATTTAACGGAAAGGAGTATGCAATGCCGTTCCATCTTGCTGGTCTTCCGGCTATTTCAGGGCCACTGGTATCTTTAATTGCCGGCCTGTTAGTTTTAATCATGCCCAGGCTCTTAAATTATGTTGTGGCGTTCTACTTGATCATTATAGGTATTTTGGGGTTGCTTCATCGATAACTGGAAATAATTCACCCCATAGGGATTGGCTTATTCTTGCCGGTTGAGCAAAATCAAGTATTGCGAGTAGCTATATTCCTTTAGATGCTGCCCGCGGTCTTCCAGGCAAGAAGGCAGAGCCGATTCTGCCCGTGTCTATTTCCAATCGTGCCAAGAGAGCCCCGGCGCCATTAAGAGAGAAGGAAATACAGTGAAGCACAAAGAGGTGACCCGGCCGGATTTGAAGCGGACCAATAGATGAACGTTTCAGAATCATTCTCTCCACCACCATCGGCTGGCGGGCCTTGCCCCCATCAGACCAAGTATGCCGGTTACAATCAGATAGACCGCCACAATGACACTCAATAAACCGGGTTGAATCAGGATCAATATCCCGGCAGCTAAAGCAACGACTGGACCAAGGTAAGGATGGTATGATAACATTTGTGTATCCTTTCATCCGCGACTGTTTGGCAACCACCGCAGTCTTGCTGCAAAGCAAGGCTGCCTCCTATGTTATGCATGATTCAGAGTAATAATCCGAATCATTAAAATAAGGAATTTCCTTGTAAAGTAAACAGACTGATAAGTGGATACAGATCAGAAAAGATAGCTTGCCAATCCCTTCATAGCCTTCTCAATATCCTTAATCGCTTCGTGCATTCCTTCACCGTAAGACCTGCTCCCCGGTATGGGGAACACAGCCGGTTGCGGCGAGCGTAGCCGACAGTCCGATCTTTCCTTGCCTCCTTTGCATGCGGACTGGTTGGGGATTGTATCTCCCGGCCCTCTGGAGTTCCTACGATGAACTCCCTTCTTCGAAGCGTGACGCGAGATTTGTTCCCTGGCTGTGGCAACAACATGTTCAGGCTCAAACCTGAAGCGGTGTGTGACGACCTGCATTGGCGCCGAGCAATGCGGTTAAGTCGTAGTTGACCAGATCTCCGATGAGCTCAACGGTGAGGTCAGCCGGCGGATACGCAGTGAGGGTCTTCGGGTCAAGGGCATAATGTCCCTGGCGGGGCCATATAGTCGTTAACCGTTTTCCCCAGATATTTTTCATTGCTGTCAGAATGCGCAGCTTATCGTCCACCATGACATAATGCCGCGCAGGGTAGCGCCGCTCGACATCGTCCAACATCTGCTCTTTGTGGATGTAGATCAACACACGGCCCCCTACCGCTTCCCATAGTCCCGACCTTTGAACTTTCCGCGGCTGGAAGACCACGTCCCCATCGGACAGGATGACCGTTGCTCCCCACTGGCGAAGATGGGCAAGGACGGCGAGCGAACCAGGATACAACCGGTTTGCAAACGGATAATCCACCAGAAAGGAAGACATCAGCAGCAGTCGGGGATCGCACACGTCCTCGAGGCGATAGCGCTGCAAAGCACCCAGGTAGTCCGCATAGCCAAGTTCAGCGTACAACTCTTCCAAGATAGCGAAGTAGCGGTCCCGGGTCTCAGCTCCGAACTCTTGCTCAAGATGGTTCCTGAGGTCATCCAGCACCCGGTCATTGTCCAGCAGGGTATTGTCCACGTCAAACAGGAACACAACTTTGCCGGGTAATGTCATTAGATCGCCTCCTCAGATTGCCGAACTGGCTCCGTAGCGCGGTCAAAAGTAGGCAGGGGGAAGAACAGTTGTTTTTAGCGTTTGAGTTCAGCAGTCGCTCGTTTGCGGCTCATCGCCGGTGGGTTTACTGATGGTGCTCAAATGTCTCCGGCTTGTTGCGCTTGAGGATTTCTTTGGCATGGGTTATGTCATCCACGGAGCCGTGGGCAATCAGGACAAACTTGCCGGCCTTGATCGCGGTCTCGTACTGCAATATGCTGTCCTTGGGGATGCCCAGGCTGTACAAGCCGGCCCCAATAGCGCTCAGACCGCCCACCACGATGGCGCCTTCCAGTGCCCCGACAATCCAACTGACCAGCGGCCCTGCCACCAGAAGCGGCCCCAAACCGGGAATCCAAAAGAACGCTGAACCGAACAAAAGTCCCCACAGCCCGCCCCAGAAGGCGCCAGTTTTACCCCACACTTTCATCCGGTCGCCGACATTGTAGTAGCCGACCACATGCTCATCTGTGTGATAGTCCTTCCCCACCACTGAGAGCTTCTTCATGTCAAAGCCCGATTTCTGAAGATCTTTGACAGCGGCTTCGGCCTCGGTGTGGGTCTTGTAGATTCCAACGACTGTATTCTGGTTGCTCATTTCATTCCTCCTTTTGTATGTTTAAACAGTTATTTGACTGGATGAATCTGAAACTCTCGATGTAATCCCAAGGCACAACCGTCTTCGAACAAATTGCTGAACGCAGGACAGTACGCCGCGTTTTTCATACGGAGGGAATCAGGTTCTTTTGCCTCTGGCGGCATTGACAGCCTCCATTCATAGGGAGGGAAGTTGATAAAGATTGAATGCAGACTGCTCAGAGGCTCGCAGCGGTCATTGTCCCCCGGAGAGCGATTTGATCGCCAGAGCGTCTTTATGCCAGCGCTCTGCCTCATGGATCATTATGAAATTGTGGTGGAAAATCCATGAATCGGGCGTAAAGCCGGGGCCTCTGGCCCCGGACAGTCCGATTCACGCAATCTCTTTACTGCAAGAATTCGTAAGAATCAAGGAATGCTCCCACAGCCTCTACCTCGGTTATTGCCGACTACCTACATGTATTGAGGCATTTCTGTTCACGTTCCCGAGCCCACTTGTCGCATTTATTGTGGTTGGGGTGGCCCGGCTCATTGCACTCCCTCAAACTTTGGTTATAGTGTTCACGGCAATTACTGACACAATGCTCTGGCGGCGCCTCTGTCGTGGATCTCGTAGTGATCGAGGAACTCTCTGAGGAACGCTGCTCCTGCACTGGCGGCGGCGTCTGTACCGTGGAACTCGAAGAGCTCTCGGAGGAACGATGCTCCTCCGTTGTCTGTGCCATTAGAAGAGGGGATTCTGATTGATTTAAGCCTTTGATATCAGTCTGGTTAACGTTGGATATCGAGGAGGCTGGAGAATCGTTTGGGTTATCTATGGGTCCAGCGTTGAGCTGAGCAGATGGTAACATGAGCATTAGTGCCAGGAAACCAATAACGAGTAACATTGTCGAATAAGTCGTCTTGATCATTTTATTTCTCCTTCTTAGATCTTTGTAACTTTTTCTGCCTGTTCACATGCGATGCCGTGTCTTTCTGGTACGTTGCCGGGGAGTATGTCGCGTTTTCCGGCAATGACGTCCACATTGTCGTGGGTGAGTTTGTCCCTCCCCTCCCCGGCCGCTCCTTTGACTTGCTTCCAGTTCCCTATGACTTGATGGCAGTTCATGACTTGTTCCTTTTCTCCTGAAGAAGTTTAGTGTTTACGGTTGCAGGACCATGCACTCCTTTGGATGCCATCACTGCTGTCAAATACGGCCCACTAACAGGAGCACGACCACGATCAGAAGGACCAGTCCCAGGCCACCGCTGGGATAATATCCCCACGCCCGACTATGTGGCCATGTCGGGAGTGCGCCTACGAGTAGAAGAATTAGTAAAATGATCAGAATTGTTCCCATTTCCATCTCTCCGTTCTGCCGATAGTCCGGCGTTTAGAACTGACATCTCATTCGCTTCTCTCACCTCAATGTGCCTGTTGTCCCTTACTGAATGTGGAATAACATAAGATAAGCAGGATGGGAGCCAAATGAGCCATGCTGCATTATCTTTGAGCAAGTTTTATGCCCGCCGGATCGAGAGGCGTCACGTTTACACTTTAGCTAAAAGATACAGGCACTTGCGGTATGACGAGAGCCATCGAAGGGTGTTAACTTGAATCGAAGAAGTGTTGCATGCAACAGAAGCGTTGCATTACTTTCAAGTCACATGCTACATTTCAATTATGAGTTTCTAAGTTGATTTGTTTTACAGGCAGACGGATAATGAATTTCGAACCTTTTCCGGGCTCGCTCTCGGCCCTGATACTTCCCCCATGCCGTTCCACTATCTTTTTGCAGATAGCAAGGCCCATTCCGGTTCCTTCATATTCGCTCCGGCAATTCAATCTTTGGAAGGGTTTGAAAATAAGTTCTGCAAACTGCTGGTCAAATCCGATGCCGTTGTCTTCTGCTTCGAAGACATCCGCCGCCGCCCGCACAATTCCGCCGAGATCTATTATCTTGAATAGTTCCGGTTTCGCACCGAGTTCTGCATTTCGAGTTCGACCTGATGTATCCGCAGTTCATGAATAAGGGAGTTTGCCTCTTCCAGGCGCGTATCACCCGATTTGTCAGGCCCGGATTTCAGACTTTCCTCGGCCCGCTTCCTAAGATCTACGGGACCTTTTGGGCTACTGTTGTTTTCCATCCTCAGAACCTCCAGGTGAGAGAGGTCTACCCGACAGACCTCATCGAGTCGCAATCATATTCAGTGGCTCGGATTTTTCAGCTCCCCTAGTTCTTTTTCCAACTCAGCTTGAACCGTGACGTCTTCTATGGAGAGGAGAATCATGCCTGGGCGGTCACCCTCCCCCAAAATCCGGTGGGCGGTGAGGAACATCTTCTTAAAACCGATTCCCGGAAAATCGTGCTCGACCTCAAAGTCATCAACAGAGTTGTTATGGAGCACGATTTGCTCCAACAGTTCCCGAAGTCTCTGGATATTCCATTGGCCGTTTCCAAGATCATAGATGCGCTTGTTCTCCGTTTCACCGCGCGTCGTCCTGAACTTGCGGCAGAATTGGGTGTTCACGGAGATTACGTTAAGATCCGGATCGAGAACCAGCAGAGGCACGCGCATTGTCTCCACGATTTTTTCGGCGAAGTTTTTGGCCTCACGCATTTGCTCTACGGCCCGCTTGCGATCCGTTACGTCGATGAAGGTGATCACCACTCCATCTATTAGATTTTCTTTCGTCCGGTAGGGCAGGATACGCATTATAAACCATCTGCCGTCTTCGCCCATAACCTCGGTTTCCTTGGCCTGGAGGGTATCGATGACCGTCTGCGCATCTTTATACAGATCCGCGTATGATATTCTTGTGGTCAAATCCCGGATAGGCCTTCCAATATCTGTTGGGATGAGGCTGAAGAGTTTCGACATTGAGGGAGTGAAACGCTTGATCTCAAGATTGACATTAAGGAAGATGGTCCCAATTTCAGTACTCGCCAGAAGATTATTGATGTCGTTGTTGAGATCGGACAACTCCTCTATTTTGGCATGAAGCTCGGAGTTGACAGTAACCAGTTCTTCGTTTGTGGACTGGAGTTCCTCCTTGGCGGTCTCCATCTCTTCGTTCATACTCTGCAGTTCTTCGTTTGTGGACTGCAGCTCCTCATTTGCCGACTTGAGTTCCTCATTGGCTGCCTCTTGTCCTTCGATTGTAGCCTGGAGGTTTTCGCGGGTAACCTGGAGCTCCCGTTCGATCTCCGCGATGCACGAATTAGTCTCCTCGCCGGAGTTTTTCGTATAGCGTTTCTCGGAGTATGGTCTGTCAGTGAACACTAAAAGGACGAGCTTCTGAGTATCTGACGGCATCCGCAGGGGACAAATGGTGACATCGACCGCTCTCGCGCGCGCCTCCCGCTTGAGCCGCAATCCACGAAGAACGGAAGATTCTCCATCCCTGATCGCTTTGTAGATTGCCGCCGGCAGGCAGTGGCGCAGTGGGTCGGGGACAATCTTGAGAATATTGGAACTCGGCTCCCCTTGGGGATAGAGCAGGTACCTGTCCGCCGGTCCCCGGAGATAGATCACATCGAATTTTTCGTTGATGAGAACGCTGGCCGGTGCATACTGATCCAGTACTATTCTTTCCACAAATTCCCTGACGGTTGGCACTTTTAGCTCATGCCTTTCCCGGTTTGCCCGAGCGGCGCCAATAAACTCACCCGATGACAACACAGGGGCAGCTTGCGGGGTTAGAAGCTTCTTTGACCTATAAATCTTTGCCTTTACATCCACAGGCGAAAAAAGGTCGGAGAACTCCCCGATCGATTCCGACGTCCCTAGAAAGAGATACCCGTTTTCACTCAGTGTAAAATGAAAGAGGTTCATTATCTTCTTTTGCAGGGGCGTGTCCATGTAGATCAGGACATTTCTGCAACTGATCAGATCCAGCCTGGAGAATGGAGGATCTGCTACGAGGTCATGGACGGCAAATACAATCGAATCGCGAATGTCTTTCTTTAGTTCGTAGACCCCGTCCTTCTTGATGAAGAAACGTTCAAGTCGCTCCGGCGAAACCTCCGAGGCGATTGCTTCGGGATATTGGGCAACCCGTGCGCGCTGGATAGCCTCGGGGTCCACGTCGGTTGTAAACACCTGAAGTGGGATGTGTTTGTTAAGCTTATCCATCGCTTCGATAAAGAGCATCGAAATCGAGATGGCTTCCTCTCCCGTGGCGCATCCAGGCACCCAGACACGCACCTGTGAGCCATCCCGATGATTGGACAGGATATGAGGAATCACTTTGGCAGCCAGAACTTCAAAAGCAGACGGGTCTCTGAAAAAGCTCGTCACCAGGATCAGTAACTCTTTAAAGAGCCTATATATTTCAGCATGGTTCTCCTGGAGATAGCGGTGGTAGTCCGCCACGTGTTTGATCTTGTGAACGGCCATGCGGCGCGTGATTCTGCGATGGATGGTGCTCTTTTTGTATCCGGTGAAATCCCGGCCGGTAACGGAGCGAATAAGCATCAGGACCTTCTGCACGTAACCGGCGAATTGCTTCTCCTCGATCTGGAGTTTTCCAAAAGGTTTGAGATAGGGTTGCTCTACATAGCTCAGCAACTCCCGTGGGATTTTTTCAACGGGCAGAATGTGGTCTGCAAGACCGGCCTCTATGGCGCTCCGTGGCATTCCATCATATTTTGCACTCTCCGGGTTCTGGACAATGGTCATCCCGCCCGACTCCTTGATTGCCTTGAGCCCCAGGGTGCCGTCACTACCGGTGCCTGAAAGAATGACGCAAAGGGCTTTTTCCCCCTGGTCCTGGGCAAGGGAGCGCAGGAAGTGATCGATGGGGAGGCTGATCCCTCGTGTCTTAACAGGGTCTGTCAGTTGAAAAACACCGTTGAAGATGCCGACGTCCTTTCCGGCAGGATTGAGATAAACGCGGTTTGGTTCGACCGTCACCTCATCTCCCGCATCTAGAACATCCATTTGCGTGTGCTTTTGCAGGATAGCCCCCAGCATGCTCTTCCCTTTAGGGTTCGAGTGCTGGATGACCATGAAGGCCATGCCTGAGTGAGGCGGCATGTGATCAAAAAAATTCTGAAGCGCTTCGAGCCCGCCGGCCGAAGCCCCAAGAGCGACGATAGGGAAGGATTTTTCCGCAGTCTCGCTTGCCGGTGGAGCCTGGGTATTCAACTTTTTCACTTTCATCCCGGTCCCCTCATCGATAACCAACATTAAGAAAGCTCAGATACATGACGCAGTGAGTTTCACCTATTGAAAAAGATTATTCCACATGAGTTTTTAAGATCAGCCCCTGCGATCTTGACAACGTCTTCAGGCTCAAACCCGAAGTGCTGTGTGACGACCTGCATTGGCGCCGAGCAGTGCGGTCAGGACGTAATTTACCAGATCTCCGAGCCGTCAGAATGCGCAGCTTATCGTCCACCATGACATAATGCTGCGCTGGGTAGAGCCGCTCGACATCGTACAACATCTGCTCTTTAGGGAAGACATCATCAGCAGTCGCGGATCGCACATGTCCTCGAGCCGGTAGCGTTGCAAGGCGCCAAGGTAGTCCGCATAGCCAAGCTCAGCGTACAACTCTTCGAGGATAGCGAAGTAGCGGTCCCGACTCTCAGTTCCGAACTCGTGCTCAAGATGGTTCCTGAGGTCATCCATCACCTTGGAGGAAAATCAGGAAAGATAGCTTGCCAGATCCTGCCGTGGTCTGCGCCGGAGCGGTTGTCTGAGTTTTTCGTTGCTGGGCAAATACAGCCCACTACGCAATCACAACGGCAAACAAGAGTAGGCATAACACCACTTTTTTCATGACCCTTTGCTTCTTTGGCCATGAATCGGGCGTAAAGCCGGGGCCTTTGGCCCCGGCC
>Ga0187875_10002638_pt1 | contig 13124 bp, 7 predicted proteins | sample June2016WEW_17_1_2_FD_132978 | JGI IMG/M metagenome (GOLD analysis project Ga0187875, IMG submission 132978) | Peatland microbial communities from SPRUCE experiment site at the Marcell Experimental Forest, Minnesota, USA - June2016WEW_17_10 | ecosystem: Environmental > Terrestrial > Soil >... | reverse complement strand
GCACCAGGATGGCATTGGGCCATCGCGAGCGAATGCGCTGTGCGGCCTTCTGCCCGCGGTGGGCCGAGCAGTTGTCCATGATCCAAAAGACGCGATGGGCAGACTGGTAAGGCTCTTGGGTCATGACTTCAGTCATGAGGCGGTCGGTGGGGGCGATGCCGCTTTTTTTCTCACAGCGACCGAAGAGTTTGGCGCGATGGACATTCCAGGCCGCTAGATAGGTCCAAGCGCCTTCTCGGAAGTACTCATGCTCTACGCGCATGGGGCAGCCGGAAGCCACGGGTAAAGTGGGTTGCTTGCGCCGGCGAGCTTGCACGCTGGTTTTTTCGTCGGCGGAAAGGACAAAGTCGGTAGGGAGCAGAGTGGCTCCCTCCCACAGGCGTTCATAGAGGTCCAGGATGCGTCCCGCTTTGACTGCGAAATCTGGGTCGCGGGGAAAGATCCAACTGCGATGCTGCCAAGGCCGAAGGGCATCGGCATTCAGCCAGCGCCACAGGGTAGTGCCGCTGATCTCAGCCACCAAGCCTTGCGCCACTACCTCCTGTTGGATATCGGCGATGGAGAGTCGCGAGAGTGGGAGTCCCAGACGATGAGGAAGCTCACAGGCGAGGGCCTTTACCTGAACGACGACGCTGGGGGGGAAAACAGGGCGAGACGCCCGCCCCGAGGTTGCTCCTCCAGACCGGGCAGACGCGCCAAGGCAAATCGTTTGCGCCACTTGCTCACGATCTGCCGGGGTGTATCCAAGCGCGTCGCGATGACATCGTTGGACAATCCCTGCGCCGCTAAAAGAACGATCCTAGCTCGAATAACGTCTCTATACGGTGACGTATATTTTCGGGCTCGTGTTTGCAGTTTTTCTTGCTCTATGGATGTGAGCACGATGCGAAATGGGCTAGAACGCGGCAAGGCAGTCCTCTCCTGAGGACCAGTCTAGACGCATTCCAGCGTTAAGTTCTATAACATTATACGTCACTGTATTTACGTTCTTGAGTACTAAGCTAGCAACCTGCAAAGTGTGGTTCACAGCGATCGCGTTACAAGTGAATGCCTAACTGTTGGTGATTAAGATTGAGCATTATCGCGTGATGGTGATCGTCAGGGCAGCGGCTTAGTTGATTGTACCAGTGCCGTTTGTCGAAGCCGTCAATCAATCGTCTTGAAACGGATGCCCATGTGTTGGCGATTACGATCGCGGACTATTGCGTGATGGTAATTGTCAGGGCCGCGGTGTGGCTGGTTGCACCAGTGCCACTCGTCGAAGCCATCAGTGTAATTCTGCTTGATCCGGGTGGGGTGCCCGATTTTGACGGCTTACTACTGCTACCACACGAAGCTAGACCCACCGCCAATAGCACAAGGGCACACATGCTGTATACACGCGACCGGAGAAGCGCTGGTTTAAGCCAAACGGCGGTCCCGAAGACTATCCCTAAGGGAAGAAGCAGAGCATAGTTGAGGTGGCGCGAAGATGACCCCGGGTCCCGCAACGCTGCACTCGCCGCAGTCGTAGTGATGGTTACGGTGCTTGAAGTCGGATTACCGCCGCTGGGTGTGACGGACGAAGGCTTAAAGCTGCACGTGGCTTCTGAAGGCAGCCCGCTACAGGTAAAGCTCACCTGTGAGTTGAATCCGTTTAATGGCGTAACGGTGAAAGTCGCGGTCCCGCTCTGCCCAGCAACTATAGTCAGAGTGGACGGTGTGACCGACAGTTGGTAGTCGGGGCTCAGGCTGATGGTGTAGGTCGCGCTCGCGACGGCGCTATTGTTATAACTGCTGGCTTCAGCGATCGCCTGGAGCGTCTCCGTGGAACTGACCGTGATCGGCCCGTTGTAGACGGCAGAGCCCGTCGTTGGTGTCGTCCCGTCGTTGGTGTAATAAATCGTGGCTCCAGCCGTCGCGTCGGTAATAGTCACCGTTTGCGCGGAACCATAGGTACCAGATCCGGGTGAAAATGTTGGCGTTGCCGCCGTTGGCAAGGAATTGATCGTGAGCGTTTGCGCGGGCGAGGTCGAGGTGACAAACGTGCCGTCTCCGCTATAGATGGCGGTGATTGGATAAGTGTTCAAGGCCAGACTGCTGGGGTTGTAGTCGAAGGTGGCCGCCCCGCTGCTCAAGTTCAAAGATCCCACTTCATTCGATCCATTCAAGAACGCGACCACGCCCTTGGGAGCCCCGCTCCCCGAGGTGGGGGCGACCGTCGCAGTCATTACCACGGGGCCGGCCGAGCCTACGGCGACGTTCGCAGGCGACAGGCTCAGACTCGTGGTGGAGGCGGTGATTCCACCAAGCCCTATCGCGAAGCTGAAAACCGTGCCATCGTTGCCGGTACCGCCGTCTGCGGCTGTCCCGTAGAAGGTTCCGTTCGGAGCCTGGAACAGTCCGTTAGGCCAGGCACCGGAGGCACCGGTGCTGGGGAAGCTGTAAAGTGTGATCAAAGTCCCCGCCGGCGCGATTCTGAAAAGCGTCCCGTATCCGTTGGCTCCCCCACCCACCGTTGTCCCGTAGAAGTTTCCGTCGCTGCCTTGTATCACTCCGCCGAGGGGCCAGCCCCCGTCAGTAGAGTCGAAAGGATGCAGTGTGGTCAGCGTGCCCCCTGGCGTGATTTTGAAAACCGTGCCACAGGAAAAGTAGACAGGATAAGCGAGCGTGTCGCACGCCACAAGATTCGCCCCATAGGCTGTGGTCCCGTAAAAATTCCCGTCCGTGCCTTGCACCAGCCTACTGGGATGAAACCCGTCAGGACAGCCCCCATGTTGCATGCAGAAGCTGTAGAGTGAGGTGAGCGTGCCCTGTGGGGTGATTTTTGAAGATCGTGCCACAGTCACCCTGTGGGTCGCTGGGGCCGCACCCAAGGGCTCCCCCTAAGGCAGTCGTCCCGTAGAAGTTTCCGTCGGTGCCTTGCACCAGCCCACCGTTAGGGCCGATTCCCCCCGTTCCGTCGAAAGTGTAGAGAGTAGTCAGCGTACCCGCCGGAGTGATTTTGAACACCGTGCCACAATCACCGGGACAGCTGCTGCCAAACCCACCAGCTGTTGTCCCATAAAAGTTCCCGTCGGTGCCTTGCACTAGCGGACCTTGAGGCCCACTCACGGAAGTAAGTAAGACGGGCGTGCCGCCAGGAACGATTGAGTAGATTGAGGTAGCGGTTGTTCCGTAGAATTTCCCATCAGAACCTTGGACCAGCCCGTTAGGGGCGTAACCATCAGTCCCGTCGAAACTGTGCAGGGTGGTCAGCACACCTCTGGGGGTGATCTGAAAGACCGTGCCACATCCAGGACCGCCGCCGTTAGGAAAACAGGGGTTGATGGCCCCGCCATTTCCGGTTGTCCCATAGAAGTTTCCGTCCGTGCCTTGCACCAGCCCATCGGGATCTGCGCCGTCAGTTCCGTCGAAGTTGTGCAGCGTGGTAAAAGTCTGCGCCGGCGAAGCGATTGCCGCCGCGACACAAAGCAGAGACACGATGGAAGGCCTTTTCATGAATCCAAGCTTGTTCATTCCTTGCCGCGCGATGTTCCCAGGGTCTCTGTTCATAGTTTCGTGCTCCGAAAGCCTGTAGTGGCCATGGCTTTCTGTCGGTGTCCGGTTTATCACAAAACCAGCCCCTTCTACACACGGATTCGCAAAGCCATGTCGATCATTCATCCGCAAAAAAATTCGAGGCAACCGCTTGAGCGTGATGGCTGATTTCACACGGCGGGGATACAAAACAAAGCCAAGCTCATCGCGAAAGGATTGTCTTCGAGAGTTCCCGGGTGATTACCAGTTACCGTCTTCCAAAATGAAAAGCCATCTGGTATAGTAGACCGCTTTTTGTGTGTATGCGGCTACAGGGGCGAACAAGCACGGGGGATTTGATTGCAAGAACTACCCAACCGATGGTGTCTTCTTACATTTAGTTTAATTCTGACAGCGTGCGGAGGGACACCTCCCACAATTGCGACCCAACCTTCGAACCAGAGCGTCGTGGCAGGCCAGACGGCTACGTTCTCGGTAACGGCGATGGGCTCCGGTCGTTTGAATTACCAGTGGGTGAAGGGAACTACGGCGATTGTCGGCGCGACCTTTGCGAGCTACACGATACCGCCAGCCTCCACTTTCGATAACGGCTCGAGGTACAGCGTTGTAGTCAGCAACTCCGGAGGAAGCGTAACCAGCAACGCAGCCACTCTGTCGGTGAATGTGCCCGCCGCTACCGATGTACTGACCTATCATAACGACGTCGCTCGTACCGGACAGAACCTCACAGAAACCACATTGACCCTCAGCAATGTTACTTCCGCGAAGTTCGGCAAACTCGGTTTTTACCCGGTAGACGGACTGGTTGACGCCGAACCGCTCTATACCTCGAATGTTACAGTTCCGGGTAATGGCAAGCATAATCTGTTGATCGCCGCCACGGAGAACGATTCAGTCTATGCCTTCGACGCGGACTCGGGCGCGACAATCTGGCATGCGTCCGTGTTGAAGACCGGCGAGACCGCCTCACCCGATCCACCCTACCCAACAAATCCATGGATCGGGGTGAACGCCACGCCGGTGATTGACCGCACCAGTGGTCCGGAGGGTGCGGTTTATGTGGTGGCTTCGTCGGCCCTAACGCAAAACGGTGCGACGACTTACTACCAGCGCGTGCACGCACTCGATCTCGCGCTGGGAACAGAACTGTTCGGCGGACCTGTCGATATTCAGGCGACCTATCCGGGAACCGGCGACAACAGCAACGGCACAAGTGTGGTCTTCGATCCTTCGCAGTACCGCGAGCGCGCCGCGCTGCTGTTGCTGAATGGAGTCATCTATATGGGCTGGGCGTCGCATTACGACGTCCGCCCTTACACTGGATGGATCATGGGTTACAGCGAATCCACCCTGGCCCAGGCGAGCGTGCTGAATGTGACGCCCAATGGTAACGAAGGAGCCATTTGGATGTCTGGAGCAGGGCTAGCCGCCGACCCTTCGGGCAACATCTATTTTCTCGATGCCAACGGCACCTTCGACTCTACATTGAATCCCAGCGGGTTTCCCAGCGAGGGCGACTACGGCAACGCATTCATGAAGCTTTCCACTTCGTCGAAGGGCCTGCCCGTGGCGGACTACTTCGAGATGGATAACCAGGCATCGGAAAACGGCAGCGACACTGACCTCGGTTCCGGCGGGGTGATTGTGTTGCCCGATCTGCTCAACAGCTCGGGTCAGACTGTGCATCTGGCCGTCGGCGCTGGAAAAGACTCGATCCTTTACCTGGTGAATCGCGACTCCATGGGCAAGTTCAGCTCGAACAACAGCAACATTTACCAGCAATTTGCGGGAGCATTGCCGGGAGGGATTTACTCAGCGCCGGCCTATTTCAACAGCACGGTCTACTACGGACCGGTGGGAAGCCCCATCGAGGCCTTCACCTTCGGCACCGCGAAGCTGTCGACCAGCGCTACGGCAAAAACTGCCACCAGCTTCGTTTATCCCGGAGCGAGCCCGAGCATCTCGGCCAATGGTACGAGCAACGCCATCGTGTGGGCCGTCGAGAACACAACCCCGGCGGTCTTGCATGCCTACGATGCCACGAATCTGAACGAGCTCTATAACAGCAACCAGGCCAGCGGCGGCCGCGATCAGTTCGGCGCCGGCAACAAATTCATAACGCCAATGATCGCGAACGGCAAAGTCTTCGTAGGCACACCCAACGGAGTAGCAGTCTTCGGCCTATTGCCGTAGCGCTGGTCCCTCCTAATCTATTGTCATCCCGAGGAATCGGAGTCCTGCGCGAAGTGATGAGGCAGAGGAGCAGATAGGCTGCAAAGCCTGTAATCTTTGTGTCTGCTTCCTCTGAGCCTTTCGTGCGTATACCGAAAAAATGTAGAAAACAATAACGCAACTATTTGTCACTGTCGTCAGCAACAGTAGACTGCTGCGATCCGACGATGGCGGGAAACCTTGATGCAACACTGCGCAGGGGCAAAAATCCAGCATAAGCTAGGACAGAACAATTCGTCCGGCTTGCGAACGCCCATCCTGACGACAACTGGGGATCCAAGCCTTTTTCTTCTCAGTACGGCCAGGTAACGCCAGGATAGAGGCTGGGAACGCGATAGGCGCGATAGGCGTTCCCGGTGGCCGGTGTGAAGTCAAGTTTCCACACTGTCTGCGGGGTAGAGGTCTGTGTGACCTCCTGGACTTCAGAAGCGAAGGCTCGGGTTAGGCGGCGCAACGGGAGCGTTGATATCAAACTCGCCAGGAATGGTCGCTGAATCCGTCATGATCGATGTCTGTCGGCCGTAGGTAGTATCGGTTCCGAACTCAACCCAGGCAGTCAATCCCGAGTGAAAATGCTCAGTGCTGTACTGCGCTACGAGCGGGTTCGCAGTAGAAGCGTTACCCGCGAAAGGGTGGTGTAAAGTCGCCAAGAACCGCAGCCAAATGATCCGAGGGTGAGTAAAAGGCCAACTGAGGAGCGTAGGGCCCCTCGGGAGATCTTCATGCACAGCTCTTGTCTACAGGGCACACCTTTTTCTCCTATGGTTGGACTCTCTGTCAAGTCGGTTTCATGGGGAGGTAAGCGCATTCAACAGATATTTTCATGATCGGGTGGGTGCGTCACACTCCCGTTAATCAATTCCCGCACCCTGGCAGCCGTGCTTGCCCATGAAAATTCAGCAGCCCGCGTCAGGCCCTTCTGTCGTAACTGCTGGCGTAATGTAGTGTCGCTCACAATTTGCTCCATCGCCCTCGCGATCTGCTCCACCGAAGTTGGGTCCACAAGCAGAGCAGCGCCTCCAGCAACCTCGGGCATGGCAGTGACGTTTGCTGTGACCACGGGCGTGCCGCACCCCATTGCTTCCAGGATCGGGAGCCCAAACCCCTCATAAAGAGAAGGGAATACCAGCGCCTCGGCGCCGCGATAAAGCGAAGGCAACTCTGTTTCTCGAACCACACCAGCAAAGTACACCCGTTGGGTTATATGTAAATGTTCAATGCAATCGGTAAGCTCCGCTGTGGGCCCGCCCGTGAACACGAGATGCATCCCGGTAGGGATGTCAGCTCTGGCGAAAGCTTCCACTACCCGGAACTCGTTTTTATGTCGCTTGCGATTACTTACGCACAAAAGGTAGGGAAATTGCAGACCGTAGTAATTCTCCGCGGGCTGATACGTAGGATCAACCCCGCACCCAACGTTGAGGACCTTTTCTGTCGACACGCCCGACCACTCGACAATCTGCATACGCGTAAATTCCGAGACCGTAAGGATGCTGAGGGCGCGTTGACAAGCCCTTTTCATTATCGTTGCGTAGTACAGCCGAATGAGCGGATTGCTGTTCTCCGGACAGTAAATGTGACTGAGGTCGTGGATGGTGAAAATGAACCGTGAGGGACAGAAAAGCGGCGAATTATATCCAGGCGAGAAGAATAAGTCGTCGCGTGTTAGCCCGCTGAGCGAGCGAGAGAGACGCCACGCATCCAACGGCGCGGCGGGATGCCCAGCCAGGGGAACCGGACGATAATCGAGATCGGCGAGCACCTGCCGCGCAAAACGACCGATGCCATGATCTCCGATCCACCGCTGGTCCGCATAAATCATGGCGCGACGATAGCTAATGCTGCGCCAGTAATTGCAAGCTGCGAAGTAATCTGCGTCCAGTCGCGTAGTCCGCGGATGAAGGCTCCAGTCGGGAGTTTGTAAGGAACAACGATCTGATCACCCGGGTACACTCGGATACGATCGAATTTTGTTCCGGTAAAGAGACCGTTAACATTATTGGCCGCGACTACAACGCCGTTTGCGCGCAGCACGAAGGCGTGGTGCATGTCTGACTGAGGTTTTCCCTTGCCGGCGATTTCGAGATACGCGCCGGCCGTACTACGAGCTTCGTAAATGAATGATCCGGGATTGTACACATCTCCCACCACCGAGACGGTGGAAGGAGTATGAGGAATGGTAAGCCGGTCGCTGTCTTCCATCACCATATCGGGAAAATCGGTGAGGCTGTTGTCCTTGGGCTTGACCGGGAGTGCAACGCGTCCGCTGGCGCGGGTACTACGGAGCTGGTCAATGATGGCTTGTTGTGCCGCCAGCAATTGCGGTAGTTCCCCGGGGCTGGCGGAAGCTGCTACCGATACAGCCGACTGCCGGATTTGTACCTCCATGGTGTTGGCCAACTGGTCCAGACTCTTTTGCTGGTCGACTCGCGCGCTTTCGCGAGTTAATTGAGAACCGTAGACATAGGCGTTGGGAGTCAGGCCGCCGGCGCGTTGCAACACGGAGCGAAGTGTTTCATTGGTTTCGAGTTTATAAACGCCAGGGCGCCGCACTTCGCCTTCGACGATCACGTACTGAGAGCGTTCAGTTTGCGGAACGGTGATGTCGCGCTGGGAGAATATCGTTATGATATCGCCGGGCTGCAATTCCAAGTTACTGGCTTCGTCATGTTCCAGGATTGCCTTGCGGGGGCTCATCCACAGAAGCTTCGAGGAGAGATCGATAGGATTGACGCGCTGGATAATAGCGTAATCCCAGTTGATCTCGGGAGCATAGCGGCGCACATCCTCGGCGATGTCCCTGACGGTGTTTGGGTTTGGATTGTTGGGATTGCTGCTGGCAGCCTGGGTGGCCGGTTGACTCCCGGAGGGAGAACTGCCGGCGTTCGAAGAATCGTTGCCCGGTAGGTTTTGTTCACTCTGCGCGTAAATAGCGTCCGCCAAATTTGAGGAACCCGCTGCATCGGGCAAGATCTCCGGGGAATTGGGATTCTGAGTTGAGTCCGGAACGCCAGGTGTTGCGGTGTTGTTGGGCGCGGTCCCATTGGACGGTTGTTGATTCCCTGTGGAGCGGTTGCTCTGCGTCTGAGGAGGTGGCGCCTGAACCGGATATTCGGTAGCGCGGCCATTGACGATGGCGGCGCGATTGCGCCAGTAACGGCGTGTAAGCAATGCCTGGGCGTCGGGAATCAGATCGCTGATGCGCATGCCCGGCTTCCAGGGATAGCGGCCGGGGTTGGCAACATTGCCGCGTAGGGTGACGGTATCTTCGAAACGCGGAACGATGGAAAAAACGCGGACAATATCGCCATCCTGGAGTGGCAGAGAGCGGGACTGGGCATCGTAGGGAAACTCGAGAGTCTTGCGCGACTGGTGTTCGACGAAGCGATCGACTGTGATCTTATTGATGTCGGCGACGGTGCTCAGGTCACCTGCTATCTCAATCAAATCGTTCAGAGTCGAGTTGTCCTTCATCTCGTAGATCGCGGGTGAGTTTACGGAGCCGGAGATGGCCACGAGGGGACCAACGTGAGGAATGTAGAGGACGTCGCCGGGCAGCAGACGGACATCCTTTGACTTGTCGCCCTTGATAAGAAGGTCATAGAAATCGAAATCGGTGATGGTGGCGCCATCGCGGCGGACTTGGATATCGCGCAACGAGCCCTGGGGGGTTGGGCCACCGGAAGCGAAAATCGCATTGACCAGGGTACTCAGCGAACTGATCGTATAGGTGCCGGGATAACGAGCATTGCCAACAACAATTATCTGGATCGATCGAAGCCGGCCGATGCTTGCGGTTACATTGAAGTTCTTAAATATCTTCGAAATCTCACTTTTTAGGTGTTGTTCCAGATCTACATAGTGGATGCCAGCAACTGATATTTGTCCAACCTGGGGGATGTAAATTTGGCCAGACCGATCCACGATGACTCGCAAGTTGGCTTCAATTTGGCCCCAAACCCTGATCTGTAATTCGTCCCCCGGGCCGATGATGTAGTCGCTCGGAACCTGCATGAAATCGACGGGAGAGAACGTACTGGGAGCCTGGACGAACAACGACTGGCCGAACAATGGCAGTGGCCGTCCAACCGAGTCGGACACCATCTGTTCGAATTCAGTTTCCGGCCGAGTCGGCACGGGGCGGTGCCAGATTTGCGAGGGATTGAGCGGAGCCCTGGTCGGCGTGTACTGGTCCGGACTAAAACCGTAAGGCGTTGTCAACATCGGCACGCGCGTGGAGAGAGACGAGCCGCCGCCGCTTCCTTGAATACTATTGGATCTTTGCTGCAGCGCAGAACTGCATAGTGGAGTGTTGGCGATCGTCGGATCGGAACAATCCAGGGATGCTCCCTGAGACGATGTGCCCTGAGATAAAGGATCACTGGCGGACTGCGAGAAACATACCCCAGCGGTGAAAACGACGAACAAAACGAGCAGCCGCGACTTTTGCATGATCAATTCAGAAATCCCGTAATCCCGAAGAGTGTAGGCTCAAACCTTGAATTGTACCAACTGGCCGATGGAAGTATTCTCAAATGGTCGAGATTGCGCGGAGGTCGTGAAAATTAACACTCTTAACGTCATCAACGTTAAGCGATCTTTTACTTCCCGAGCAAGAGGTGTGGGGATCGTACGTACATCGCACCCAATGGCTCGCTCGTGCTTTGCCAGACCAACTCTGGCGAGCTTAGTGAGCATGAGTCAGCATCTAGAACGTCCGGCAAGCTTGTGATTGCGAAACCGGTGCTCATTCGCCGTGCGAGGACATTTGCAGATCGTTCTCCAGTGACAGCAATGGTTTCGCTTCACTTTATTGGAATGCTCATCATCTCGGTGCAGAATTACCAGCACCAGTTTTGTAAACGATAAGCCGATGTGTTTACAAATTATTACTACGCATTTTCACCGTTTGAAGGTATGATCTTGCGCTAACAGAAAACCTGCCGCGATCGTGAAGGCGCAGCTCTCGCTGCGGGCAGGTCTTCTCGACCAAAGGGGAAACCGCAAAGATGAGAGAATCGGCTCCGCCTCAGCCGTTCCTTTTGTTCGTGATGATCAATTTGCTCTTTCTTACGGCTGCCTGCGGGGGCGGAGGGTTCAATGATCCGCCGGGAATAGGTACTCCTAGGGTCGGACCTACGCAGAACCCATTGGTCGCACAGTACGCCCTAACCACAGCTCTCGGATGTCCCGGACAGGTGATGGTCGAGTTTGGACCTAATACATCGTACGGGAGAAACACCGCATGGTATCCCGCGTCAGCCACCCGCCAGACAACCACCATCCTGGTCGCCGGAATGAAAGCATCCACCACATACCATATGCGTGCCCAGGCTCAGGCTCAATGCGCGGGAGCAACCAACAGCTTCGTTACGGACGACGCCACATTCACTACCGGGCCACTGCCTGGTACGCAGATGCCAACCGCGTCCTCGTCCGCGCAGTTTCCCGGAATCAGTGTCACGCTGCCCACCCCAGGGCTTACCCCCTCCCCAGGCGTGGAACTGCTTAGCCTCACCTCTGATGGCCCGCAAGCTGTGGTTGCCGATCTTCAGGGCAACGTCATCTGGTATTGCCCCGGTAACGCGGAACCGGTCAAACCCTTACAAAACGGGCACTTCATCATCGTTCGTCCTTTGGATTTGCAGGAAGTCGACCTGGCGTGCAACGTCATTCGCGATGTTTCGTACACTAAAGTGAATCAGTCGCTTCAAGCCAATCTCTATGACTTTACCATCCCACCGCCGCTAGGACTGAACGGCGGGAACCCATTTCACCATGACGTATTAGTTTTGCCCAATGGCCACTGGATCGGGCTTTGTGAGATAGCGAAGAGCTTCACTGATTTGCCCGGTTACCCTGGAACCACCCAGGTCGTTGGTGACGCTGTGGTTGACATCGATCTGAACGGGAACGTGGCGTGGGCGTGGTCGTCCTTCGATCACCTGGACGTTAATCGGTACCCTTATTTTGGATTGCCCGATTGGACGCACAGTAATGCCCTCGTTTACACGGCTGACGGCAATCTGCTCGTCTCAATGCGTAACCAAAGCTGGATTCTGAAGATTGATTACGCAAACGGGACCGGCTCCGGGAATGTTTTGTGGAAGCTAGGACAAGATGGAGACTTCACTCTGTTGGGTGGTAATCCGAGCGATTGGTTCTATGCACAACATTATCCGAACATTTTGAGCGTCAATGGTTCCCAGACGACTATGGCCGTCTACGACGATGGAAACGCTCGGATCCTCTCCGATGGGCTGCCCTGCGGACCACCCGCACCACCAGCGCCGAACTGCTATAGCCGCGCCACGATATTCCAAATGGACGAGAGCACAAGTCTTGCCAGCTTGGAGTGGCAGTATCTCCCAGGTTTCTTTTCCTTTTGGGGCGGCAGTATCGATGTTTTGAGTAACGGTGATGTCGAGTTTGATAGTAGCGCGCCGTCCGACTTTGCGGGGTCGCTAGTCATAGAGGCGTCCCAAACTGACAGCCCCCAGGTTGTCTGGCAAATGAACATCGCGGGTGCGGGTGCTTTGGGCATCGGCGCGTATCGGGGCTACCGCATACCAAGCCTTTATCCGGGAGTGACATGGCAGCAATGAAATTCGCGGTAATTTTTCCGCTAGCGCTCCTCCACTCAGTCGCATCTAGCGCAAAAACAGCGGGCTAGGCTCGGAACGCGTTTTCGGGAGTGTGTTCGAATTGGCAAGCGATGTTATGCGGAGCGGTGCGCCTCTGGTCTCTTTGGCGGAAACTGAAGCATCCACAATGGTTATCGCACCTCTTCGAGCTCCTCATACTTCATTTACAATTCCTCGGAGACTCATTTGGAGTCGGTCGTGTCACCAACGAGTCGCTGATAATTACGACCATCAGTCGGTTAACAGAGGCGAGTCAAACCGTTTGCCGGCGGCAGTCCATGAAATGGTAGAGCGCGGACGGGAAACAATCCATATAATTTTGCAGGCAAGATGGAAACCGCTGGGAATTGAATTCATTTTCGCTGGGAGACCTACTCTTGAGAAGCTTTAGACTGCCGTCCTTCTGTGTGGCAATTTCGATCTTCGGAATCATCCCGCTGTTGAGCGGACAACAGTCGAGAGGCGTGTCGCCGGGACCAGTACCCCCACAGATCGCTGCGGCCGAGAAGGTTTCCATTACGAGTGCGGGCGACCAAAACTCCGAGAGTGTTGTCGATCAGACCGTATTCAATGGCGGCGCAAACTGGCCCTACTACCACATTCGCGACCTCAACGGCGCAATGAACGCTGGGCTGTGCGGCTCATCGGCCCGGCCAGCTTGGTGTCGCGGATCTGAAATAGGAGCCTGGACGAATAGCGCCATTGCTGTAATTGGGTGCGGCGAGGTCT
>Ga0187875_10002632_pt1 | contig 13142 bp, 10 predicted proteins | sample June2016WEW_17_1_2_FD_132978 | JGI IMG/M metagenome (GOLD analysis project Ga0187875, IMG submission 132978) | Peatland microbial communities from SPRUCE experiment site at the Marcell Experimental Forest, Minnesota, USA - June2016WEW_17_10 | ecosystem: Environmental > Terrestrial > Soil >... | reverse complement strand
TCCCAGTAGCGGGTGGCCGCAGCCCCGAGCTCCACCTCGACCGTCTCCCGCTGGCCGGCCTCCAGCGCGACTTTCACGAAACCCACCAGCTCCCGGTCGGGTCGCGGCAGGCGCGGCTCGAGCGCCCGGAGGTACACCTGCACCACCTCGGTGCCGCGCCGCGCGCCCGCGTTGACCAGGCGCACGCGCACCGCCTCGGGCGTCACCGTCACCTCGTCGTAGGCGATCGCGCCATAGGAGAGCCCGTGCCCGAAGGCGAACTGCGGCGCGGCGCCGTCGTGGCGGTACCCGACGAACACGCCCTCGCCGTAGACGACCCTGCCGTCCAGACCGGGGTAGCGCGCCGGGTCACCTCCCGTGGCCCCGTCCTCCGGCCGGACTGGGAAGGTCACCGGCAGGCGGCCCCCGGGGTCGGTGAGCCCGACGAGGATGTCCGCCAGCGCATCGGCGCCCTCCTCGCCGGGGTACCAGTTGACCAGGACCGCACCGGCGCGCTCCGCCCACGGCATCTCGACGGGCGAGCCGGCGTTGACGACCACCACCGTCCTCGGGTTGGCGTCGAGGACCGCCTCGACGAGCTCGCGCTGGCGTCCCGGCAACGACAGGTCCGGCCGGTCGTGCCCCTCGGACTCCCACTGCCCGTTGGAGCCGACCACGACCACCGCGACGTCGGCGCGGCGGGCCAGGGCCACGGCGCGCTCGAGCTCGTCGCCGGGCTCGGGCCGCGCCGCCCCGAGGCGCGCCCCCATGATCGGCGAGGAGGACGACCGGGGCCACACCTCGACCTCCAGCTCGTACGAGGTCCCGGCCTCCAGGTCGCACTGCGCCTCGACCGGCTCGCTGCCGGCGCCGTAGAAGCCGATGCCGCGCGTCGGCTCGGTGTTGTCCACCACCACCGTCCCGTTCACGCGCAGGACCGCGCGCCCGGCGCTCTCGAGCCCCAGCCGCCAGCCGCCCGACACGTCGGGGGTGAAGGTCCCGCCGATCCGCACGGTGTAGCGCCCGACGGCGAGGTCGGGCTGCGGTGGCCCGATCCACATGAGGCGCGCCGCGTACGCCGTGCCCGACGCCACGGGCGCTCTGCTCGGGGGTCCGGCGCCGTCGAAGTAGTCCACCCGGAGCCCTCCGCCCTCCATCAGGCGCAGGTCGAGGGCGGGGAGGCCGCGGTCGATGCGGCATCCGACCTCGGAGGAGACCACGGCGCCGGGGAGCCGTTCGGCCAACGCGTCGGCCACGCTCCGGCGCCGGTGCGGCGTGACCTCCGAGCTGCCACCGCCCATGGCCAGCTGGCTGGCGTTCGGTCCGAGGACGGCCACCCGGGCGACGTCGGACAACGGCAGCAGGCCGTCGTTGACCAGCAGGACCGTCCCGTCGGCGGCGACCTCACGGGCCACTGCCCGCCGCCCGGGGTCGTCTTCCTCCCGCTCGTCGGCCGGCGCCGGCGCCGCGCCGTCGAGCAGCCCGACCCGTCCCATCAGGCGCAGCAGGTGGCGGACCTGCCCGTCGACCACGGCCTCGTCGACCAGGCCCTCGCGGACAGCGGCCGCCAGGGTGGGGCCGAGCCAGGCGGAGGGCCCCGGCATCTCGAGGTCGAGGCCCGCCAGCGCGGCGGGCGCGGTGGAGTGTGTGCCGAACCAGTCCGACATGACGAGCCCGTCGAAGCCCCACTCGCCGCGGAGGATCCCGTCGATGAGGTCGGGCTGCTCGCCGCAGTAGACGCCGTTGACCTTGTTGTAGGCGGTCATCACGGACCAGACGCCGGCCTCCCGTACGGCGGCTTCGAAGGCGGCGAGGTGGATCTCCCGCAGGGCGCGCTCGGAGACCTCGGCGCTGATCGTCATCCGCTCGTGCTCCTGGTCGTTGCAGGCGAAGTGCTTGATGCAGCACCCGACCCCGCCCCCCTGCACCCCCTCCACGTAGGCGACGGCGAGGCGGGACGTCAGCAGCGGGTCCTCGGAGAACGACTCGAAGGTGCGCCCGGCCAGCGGCGTGCGCACGATGCAGACCGTCGGCCCCAGCAGCACGTGGACGCCCTTGGACCGGGCCTCGGCGGCCAGGACCTCGCCGAGGCGCGCCACGAGCGGTGGGTTCCACGTCGACCCGATCGACATGCCGCAGGGCAGCGACAGCGAGCGGCGACCGATCAGGCTGTCACCCCGGACGCCCGACGGGCCGTCGGAGACCTTGAGCGCCGGGATGCCGAGCCGCTCGACCGGCGGGAGGTACCACAGGTTGGCCCCGGCGGTGAGGGAGCACTTCTCGTCGAGGGTCATGGCCCCGACGAGGTGCTCGACGACTCCGCCGCCGTCGCCGCCGCCGCCGCCGCCGCCGCCGCCGCTCACCACGTGTCCACGAAGGGCCGCCGCGGTTGTCCGGCCGTCCAGTCGTCGCGAGGTCCCGCCGCGTCCAGGGCGTGCACGAAGCGCGCCCGGGTGTCGGCCGGGTCGATCACGTCGTCGATCTCGAAGTGGGCGGCCACGTTGAGGGCCTTCCCGTGCTCGTAGGCGCGCGCCACCATGGCGTCGAAGGCCGCCTCCCGCTCGACGGGGTCGTCGACGAGGTCGAGCTCCCGGCGGAAGCCGAGGCGGACCGCCCCCTCGAGCCCCATGCCGCCGAGCTCGCCGGTGGGCCAGGCCACGGTGAAGATGGGGCGGCGGAAGCTCCCGCCGGCCATCGCCTGCGCCCCGAGGCCGTACCCCTTGCGCAACACGACGCAGGCGAAGGGCACGGTGAGCGAGGCGCCGACGACGAACATCCGGCTGACGTGGCGCACGAGCGCCGTCTCCTCGGCCTCGGGCCCGACCATGAACCCGGGCGTGTCGCACAGGAGCAGCAGCGGCAGGCCGAAGGCCTCGCACAGCTGCATGAACCGGGCCGCCTTGTCGGCGTTGGCGGCGTCGATCGCCCCCGCCAGGTGCATCGGGTTGTTGGCGATGACCCCGACGGCACGGCCCTCCACCCGGGCCAGCGCCGTGACCATGCCCGGGGCGAACGACGGCCGCAGCTCGAGCACCGAGCCCTCGTCGGCCAGCAGGTCCACCGCCCGCCGCACGTCGTAGACGCGGCGGCGGACCGCGGGCACGACGTCCCTGAGGAGCGCCTGATCGGGGCTGCGCCACTCGGCGACGTCGCCCTGGAAGTACGACAGGTACCGTCGGGCCACCTCGACGGCCTCCTTCTCGTCGGCGGCCAGGACGTCGACGACCCCGTTCTGCACCTGCACCGACACCGGCCCCACGTCCTCGGGGGCGAAGACGCCCAGCCCGCCACCCTCGATCATGGCGGGGCCGCCCATGCCCACGTTGGCGTCGGGCGTGGCGATGACGACGTGGCAGCATCCGAGCAGCGCGGCGTTGCCGGCGAAGCAGCGCCCCGACACGATGCCGACAAGGGGCACGCGCCCGCTCAGCCGGCCGAACAGCGCGAAGGCCTCCGTGTCGAGCCCCGTGACCACCGCCATGTCCGTGTCGCCCGGGCGCCCGCCGCCGCCCTCGGCGAAGAGCACCACCGGGAGCCGCAGCCGCTCGACGAGCTCGAAGAGGCGGTCCTTCTTGCGGTGGTTCATTTGGCCCTGGGTGCCGGCGAGGACGGAATAGTCGTACGACAGGACGGCGCAGCGCGACCGTTCCGCGTCGAAGACGTCACCGTTGACCCGCCCGATCCCGGCGACGAGGCCGTCGGCCGGCGTGTTGGCGATGAGGTCCTCGGTGCTGCGCCGCGCCCGCTGGGCCGCGATGACCAGGCCGCCGTACTCCTCGAAGCTGCCCGGGTCGCACAGGTCCTCGATGTTCTCGCGCGCCGTCCGCCGCCCGCCGGCGTGCCGGCGCTCGGTGGCGGCGGGCCGTCCCGGATCGAGCGTGGCGGCGACGCGGGCCCGCAGCTCGGACAGCTCGGGGCGCTCGATCCCCGCCGCCTCGGCGTCCACGCCCGGGGGGCGGCCCCCGCCCTCGCCCGCCGTCTCCTCCGCTTCGGTCATCTGCACGATCACGTCCCCGGTCTGCACGGCGTCGCCCGGCGCCACCAGGACGGCGTCGATCAGGCCGGGCGTGGCGGCCTCGACCACGTGCTCCATCTTCATGGACTCGAGCACGACGAGGACGGCCCCGGCCGCCACCCGGTCGCCCGCCGCCACGGAGACCCGCAGGACCGTGCCCGCGAACGGGACGGTCAGCCGGGCCACAGGGGTTGAGGGACCTCGAAGCCGACGGGGGCGCCCCAGGTGTTGCGGTGCGAGACCTCGTGCACCGGCCGCCTCGGGGCGATGCCCCAGGTGCCCGTGGGGTAGCCGAAGCTGACGGTGCCCGAGAGGTGCCAGCCCTCGTCGGTGGGGACCCCGAGGATCTCGAACGTCTCGGCCGGGTGGAAGAACTGCAGCAGCGCGGTCATGCAGCTGCCGATGCCCTCGGCCCGGGCGGCGAGCATGGCGCTCCAGACGGCGGGGTAGATGGAGCCGCCGGTGGGATCGTGCTGGCAGAAGGGGAAGAGGTAGAGCGGCACGTCCTCGAAGTGGTCGGCCAGCCACTGAGCCGAGCGCTGGACCTTGACGAACTGGACCGACTCGGGCGCCTCGGGGTGGGCGTTCGCCGCATCGAGCTGTGGCTTGTAGACGCTCTTCCACAGCTCACCCATGGCGTGCTGGTACAGGGGCGCCAGGGCGGCCTTCTTCTCCGGGTCGTCGAGGAGCAGGAAGCGCCAGTTCTGCTGGTTGCCGCCCGAGGGGGCGCGGATGGCCGCATCGAGGATGCGGGCCTGGACGTCGAGGGGGATGGGGTCCGTCTTGACCCGGCGCATGGCGCGCGTCGTGTACAGCACCTCGTGGAGTTCCATATGCCCGGCACCTTACGTCGCGGTCACCGTCCGAGGCATCCGTTGATCACCGCGGAAGCTGGTGAGTCCGACGAAACACAGTGGTTTGATGGGACTGGTGCCGCCGGTCGCCCTGCGCTGCGATCCGACCGCCATCCCACGGCCATCCGACCGCTGTCTGACGGCTCTCTGACGGCTATCTGACGGCCGCCAGACAGACGTTCTCGTTCGCATCGAAGCTCTGGCCGGGGTTGTAGCTGACGCCGTAGGACCCTGGTGGCGCGATCCAGACGTGCCCCGCCGAGTCGTATTCGATCACGTAGTACGTCGTGGCCGGGACGCTCGGCAGGAACGGACCCCCACCGCCCGCCGCGGTCAGCGGCGCGAAATTGGCCGCATACGTGGCGGCGCTCCACGCTGACGGCGGCGACGGGTAGGCGCCCTTCTCGGCCATGTACGCGTCGAGAGCGACCTCGACGACCTTGGCGTCGGACTCGCAGTTGGCCACCTCGGCGGCCGATCCCTCCTGGAAGGTGACCGGCGACTGCGCCGTTGTCGACGTTGTCGACGTTGTCGACGTTGTCACCTGGTGGGACGTGGATGTGGACGTCGATGTCGACGTCGATGTCGAGGCCGCCGTCGGAGTCGACGAGGAGCTACACGCAGGGATGGTCACGAGAAGTGCCACGGCTCCCGCCGCGATTCCGGCGGCAACCCGTCGGTTGCCCCTGCGACCGCGGGCGCGCTCGCAGGGTGCCATGCCGTGCCCGGGTCGACGGGGAGGGGACGGCATGGGTCAGGCGGTCGCGCCCTCGTTCACCTGCTGCAGCTTCTCCACCGCGTCGATGTACTCCTCGACCATGCCGAGCACCACGTCTTTCGTGCGGCGCACCGACGTCGCCCGGCCGATGACCTGTCCGGCCGGGTTGAAGTTCACGTCCCGGGCCTCCTCGGGGTAGGCGTGGCCGCGCGACACGCAGTCGATGGCCACCATCATCTGCAGCGGCATGCCGAGCGGCTTCGGGTTGCCCGGGGCCTCCCAGGCGTCGGTCCAGTCGTTCTTCAGCAGCCGGCACGGCTTCCCGGTGAACGAGCGCGAGCGGACCGTGTCCCGTGACGTCGCCTTCAGGTACGACTCCATCTGCTTGGGCGGCACGTCGGCCTCCTCGACGGTCAGCCACAGCGAGCCCGTCCAGACGCCCGCGGCGCCCATGACCATGGCGGCCGCCATCTGGCGCCCCGACCCGACACCGCCGGCGGCGAGCACCGGCAGGGGAGCGACCGCGTCGATGACCTCGGGCCACAGCACGATCGACCCCACGTCACCGGTGTGCCCCCCGCCCTCGGAGCCCTGGCAGATGACGATGTCCACGCCGGCCGCCTTGTGGTTGAGGGCGTGCTTGACCGACCCGGCCAGTGCGGCGATCAGCATCCCGTGGTCGTGGACCTGGGCGATCACGTCGTCGGGCGGCGTGCCCAGCGCGTTGGCGACCAGCTTCACCTTGTCGTGGCGCAGGATGACCTCGACCAGCGGCGCCGCCGTGGCCGCCGTCCACCCGAGCAGCTCGCGCCGGGGGCCGCCCTCGATCTCGGGCACGCCGTGGTCGGCGAGGATCTTCTTGGCGAAGGTGCGGTGCTCCTCGGGGATCATGGCCCGCAGCTCCTCCTCGAGCTTGACCGGGTCCAGCTCGCCCATGCCCTCGTACTTGCCGGGGATGACGATGTCGACCCCGTAGGGGTGGTCGCCCACGTGCTCGTCGAGCCACGACAGCTCGACCTCGAGCTCCTCGGCGCTGAAGCCCACCGCACCGAGCACACCGAGTCCGCCGGCGTTGGACACGGCGGCCGCCACGTCGCGGCAGTGGGTGAAGGCGAAGATGGGGAACTCGATCCCGAGGCGTTCGCAGAGCTCGTTGTGCACGGGGAGACCTCCTAATTGGGTGCCCGACGTCGTCGGGTGCCCGTCGATGTGGACCCTTCGTGTGACGAAGGGCGGCGCAGTTGCCCGGGTCCTCCCCGGCTACTAGAACAGATTCTACTTTTTGCCGGCGACTCCCGCAGGTCCGGGCTCGGGGAGCCAGGATGGGACGCCCGGGACCACCGGACCACTCAGGGGAGGGAGCAACCCACCATGCCGATCCGCACCGAGCCGGTGCTGCCCGAGGAGGACTGGCAACTCCGCCTCGACCCCCCGCAGGACGGCTCCGGCATCGGCACCCTGACCCTGGACTACCCCGAGAAGCTCAACATGTGGTCCTGGGAGGCCACGCGGCAGCTGGGCGTCCTCGCCGACCGCGCCCGCTTCGACGACCGCATCCGCGTCCTCGTGGTCAAGGCCGAGGGCCGCGCCTTCTGTGCCGGCGTCGATCCCGGCATGCCCGAGGACCGGGTCACCGGGCGCTCGCCGGCCGAGAAGGTGCGCAACTACTACGAGGGCATCCGCTGGGTCCACGAGCGCTTCCGGGTCTTCCACGAGCTGCCCCAGCCGATCGTGGCCGCCGTGCAGGGGTACTGCCTCGGCTTCGGCTTCGAGCTCGCCCTCATGTGCGACATCCGGGTGGCGGCCGACGATGCCGTCTTCGCGCTCCCCGAGGCACAGGTGGGCGTCTCCATCGACGCCGGAGGGGACCTGCGCCTGGCCAACGAGATCGGTGCGGGCAACGCCAAGCTGCTCGCGCTGACCGGCCGCCGCATCGATGCCGCCAAGGCCGAGCGCCTCGGCATCGTCCAGGAGGTCACCACCCGCGACGAGCTCGTCCCGACGGCCATGGCGATCGCCACCGACATCGCGGCCAACGCGCCGCTGGCCGTGCAGTCGATCAAGCGGACCATCGACGCCTTCGCCTACCGCGGCCTGTCGGAGGCGCTCAAGTTCGAGGCGCTGAGCGCGTCGGTCGAGTTCGTGAGCGACGACATGCCCGCGGGCTATGCGGCGAAGGCCAAGAAGCAGCAGGCCGAATTCGAGGGGAAGTAGGGGAGGCCGCCGCCATGGGACTGCCCGAACCGCCGCCGGCGGGATCCACCTTCCTGCCCCCCGGGACCTTCGACGGCACCGTCGCCGTCGTCACGGGCGGGGGCACGGGCCTCGGGCGCACCATCGCAGTCGAGCTGGCGCGGGCCGGAGCGGCCATCGGCATCATCTCGCGCTCGGAGGAGCACCGCCTCGCCGGGGTGGCGGCCGTGTAGGCGGTCGGGGGCCGCGTCGCCCACGCCGGAGCCGACATCCGCGAGGCCGATCAGGTCTCCGACGCGTTCGGCGTGATCGAGGATGCGCTCGGTCCGGTGACCGTGCTCGTGAACAACGCGGCGGCCAACTTCCCGGTGCTCGCGGCGGCGTTGCGGCCGAACGCGTTCCGCTCGGTCACGAACATCGTGCTCGACGGCACGTTCTTCTGCAGCCAGGAGCTGCACCGGCGCGTCACCGCGCACGGCCTGGCCGGCGGGGCGATCGTCAACATCCTGGCCACCCAGTCCTTCACCGGCGGGCCCGGCATGGCCCACAACGCGGCGGCCAAGGCGGGTGTGGGGAACCTGACCAAGTCGCTCGCCGTCGAGTGGGCACCCGACGGCATCCGGGTCAACGCGCTGGCGCCCGGGCTGTTCCCCCACGAGGACATGCGCGAGGACCTCAAGGCGTTGCGGCCCGAGGGCGAGTCGGTCGACGCGCGCCGCTCACCGGCGGGGCGCCTGGGCCGGCTGCACGAGCTGGGGTGGGCCGTGACCTGGCTCTGCTCTCCCTACGCCGCCTTCGTGACGGGCCACACCCTGGTCGTCGACGGGGCCAACTGGCTGCGCCGGGACTTCGTGATGCCCGAGTTCACCCCGGTCGGCGAGCAGCTGGCCCAGGTGCTGCGCCCGCCCGACTGACTCCTTAGGTCTCGACCGGCTCCTCCTGGTCGGCGAACTGGGTGCGGTAGAGCTCGGCGTACAGGCCGTTGTCGGCCAGGAGGCTGGCGTGGGTGCCGCGCTCGACGATGCGGCCGCCGTCCACGACGAGCAGCTCGTCGGCCTCCCGGACGGTGGAGAGCCGGTGGGCGATGACGAGGCTCGTGCGGCCGGCGAGCGTCTCGCGCAGGGCGCGTTGGACGGCGGCCTCGGACTCCGAGTCGAGGTGTGCCGTGGCCTCGTCGAGGACCACGATGTCGGGCGCCTTCAGCATGAGGCGGGCCAACGCCACCCTCTGCTTCTCCCCGCCCGAGAGCCGGTAGCCCCGCTCGCCGATCACGGTGTCGAGGCCGTCGGGCAGCTCACCGACGAGGTGCCCGATCTGCGCCTGCGACAGGGCGTCGAGGACCTCGCCCTCGCTGGCCTCGGGCCGGGCGTACAGGAGGTTGGCCCGGAGCGTGTCGTGGAAGAGGTGCGGGTCCTGGGTCACCACGCCGACCACGTCGCGCACGGACTGCATCGTGGCGTGCCGCACGTCGACGCCGCTCAGGCGCACCGTCCCCGCCGTGACGTCGTAGAGGCGGGGGACCAGGTTCGAGATGGTGGTCTTGCCCGCGCCCGAGGGGCCCACCAGGGCGACCATCTGCCCCGGCTCGACCGTGAACGACACGTCGTGCAGCACCTCGTTGCGCGGGCCGGTCTCGAGGACCGCCACCGACTCGAGTGACGCCAGGGACACCTCCTTGGCGCTCGGGTAGGTGAACGTCACGTCGTCGAACGCAATGGAGGCGTGTCCCCGGGGGATGGCGACGGCGTCAGGGTCCTCCCGGATCATGGGTTCGATGTCGAGCACCTCGAAGAGCCGCTCGAACGAGACGAGCGCGGTCATGACGTCCAGGTTGAGGTTCGAGAGCTGGGTGAGGGGCTGGTAGAGCCGGGTCAGGTAGGCCGTGAGGGCGACGACGGTGCCCACCTGGAGGACGCCGTCGACGGCGGCCACGCCACCGACGCCGTAGACGACGGCCGTGGCCAGCGCCGCGGTCAGCGAGAGCGCCACGAAGAAGACCCGGGCGTAGGTGGCCTGGGCGATCCCGATGTCGCGCACACGCCCGGCCTTGGCCTCGAAGGAGGTGGCCTCCGCGTCCGGCCGTCCCATCAGCTTGACCAGCATCGCCCCACCGACCTGGAACCGCTCCTGCATGACCATGTTCATCTCGCTGTTGAGGTCGTAGCCCTCCTTGGTGAGCGACCCGATGCGCCGGCCCACGTAGCGGGACGGGACGAGGAAGAGCGGCACGAGGATCAGGGCGGCCAGGGTGATCTGCCAGCTGAGGAAGAACATGGCCGCGACGACGATCACGACCGTCACGAGATTGCCGACGACGTTGGACAAGAGGTCAGTGAAGGCCTGCTGGGCCCCGATCACGTCGTTGTTCAGGCGACTGACCAGCGCGCCGGTCTGGGTGCGGGTGAAGAAGGCGAGCGGCATGCGCTGGATGTGCCGGAAGACCTTCGAGCGCATGTCGTAGATCAGGCTCTCCCCGATGTAGGCGGAGATGCGCCGCTCCGTGAGGGCGAGGCCGGCGTCGCCGAGGGCGAGGACGGCGACGAGGATCGCCAGCTCTATGACGAGGTCCTTGTCCTTCTTCAGGATGCCGTTGTCGATGAGCGCCCGCAGGATGAGCGGGTTCACCGCCACGATGATGGCGTCGAGGATGACGACCGGGATGAAGACGGCCAGGATCTTCTTGTACGGGACGGCGAAGGTGAGCATGCGCCGCGCCGTGCCCTTCTTGATCCTGTGCTGCAGGACGGCCCGGTCCTGGCGCACGGAGCGCATGCCGCCCCAGCCGCCGCCGCGGCCACCCCCCATGGCGTGTCCCCGCATGCTCATCCCCTGCAACCTACCGTCGGAAGTTCGGGGATCCGCTCAGAGCCTCACCTGCTCGGCGAGCCGCCGTCAGGCGGAGCCGCCCACCGCGTGGACACCACCGTCCACATGGACGATCTCGCCGGTCGTCATCGGGAACAGGTCGCTGAACAGGGCCACGCACCCCTTGGCGACGACGGCGGCGTCGTGGACGTCCCAGCCGAGCGGGGCGCGGTCGGCCCAGGTGTCCTCGAACGCGCTGAAGCCGGGGATCGACTTGGCCGCCATCGTCCTCACCGGTCCCGCAGCCACGAGGTTCACCCGGATGCCGCGCGGCCCGAGCTCCTTGGCCAGATAGCGGGACAGCGACTCGAGCGCCGCCTTGGCCACGCCCATCCAGTCGTAGACCGGCCACGCCACGCTCGCGTCGAAGTCCAGGCCGACGACCGAGGCCCCGCCGTCCCGACCGGCGGCGGAGAGCAGCGGAAGGAATGCGTCCACCAGGGCCTTGAGGGAGTACGTGGAGATGTTCAGCGCCACCGAGACGTCGTCCCAGTCGGCGGCGAACATGCCGCTGCCCAGGCAGTCGGGGGGCGCGAACCCGATGGCGTGGAGCAGGCCGTCGAGGCGATCCCACCGGTCCGCCAGCGTCGCGCCCGCCGCCGCCAACTGCTCGGGTGACGTCACGTCGATCTCGAGCACCTCCGCCTCGTGCGGCAGCTTGCGGGCGGTGCGCCGCGTGAGCGAGAGGGCTCGCCCCGCCCCGGAGAGGACGATCTCCGCGCCCTCCTCCTGAGCCAGCCGGGCCACGGCGAAGGCCAAAGAGGCGTCGGTGAGCACGCCGGTGATCAGGAGTCGCTTTCCGTCGAGGAGTCCCACTGCGCCAGCGAGGTTATGCGAAGGTAGGGGCGTGCACGTGGGAATTCTCGGAGGAACAGGCCCGGCCGGGCGCGGGGTCGCACTCAGGCTGGCCGAGGTCGGCGTTCGGGTGACGATCGGCTCGCGGGACGCCGAGCGGGCGGAGGGCGTGGTCGCCGACGTCGTCGCGCGCTGGCCGGGACGGGGCCTGGACCTGCACGGAGCCGACAACGCCGCGGCCGCCGCCGCCGACCTCGTGGTCGTGGCCACGCCCTGGGACAGTGCCATCCCGACCGTCCGGTCACTGCGTGAGCCGCTCTCGGGCAAGGTGGTGGTCTCCATGGCCAACGCACTGGTCAAGGAGGGTCGCGAGATGCTGGCCCTGGTCCCTCCCCGGGGCTCGGTGGCGGCAGCCGTCCAGGCCGCCCTGCCGGACAGCCAGGTGGCTGCCGCGTTCCACCACCTGCCGGCCTCGGAAATGGAAGACCTCGAATCGGGGTTGGAAGCAGACGTGCTGGTGTGCTCGGACCACCCGGAGGCGACGGCGGCGACCATCGAGCTCGTCGGGCGGATGCGCGGGCTGCGGCCGCTCGATGCCGGGAGCCTGAACCAGGCGGCGGCGATCGAGGCGTTCACCGCGGTCTGCGTCACCTTGAACATCCGGCACAAGGCGCATTCGACGCTGAGGATGGCCGGTATCTAGCGGTGCTGCTGTACGACACGGCTCGACGCGAGGTGGTGGCGTTCGAGCCGGGACCCATGGTGACGATGTACTCGTGCGGCATCACGCCGTACGACTCCGCGCACCTCGGCCATGCGGCGGTGTACCTGTACTTCGACATGCTGCAGCGGCGCCTGCAGGACGCCGGCCACGAGACGAAGTGCGTGCGCAACGTCACCGACGTCGACGACGACATCCTCCGCAAGGCACGCGAGCTCGGCGTGCACTACCTCGACCTGGCCGCGGAGGAGATGGCGCGGTTCGACGCGGAGATGGGCCTCCTGAACCTGCTGCCCGTCTACTCCGAGCCACGGGCGACGTCGGCCATCTCGGAGATCCTCTCGTTGATCGGTGACGCCCTCGAGGGCGGCCACGCCTACGAGTCGGGCGGCTCGGTCTACTTCAGCGTGGCCAGCTTCGCCGACTTCGGCCGCCTCAGCGGGTACAGCCGGGCCCGCATGCTCGAGCTGGCGGCGGAGCACGGTGGCAACCCGGAGGACCCCAACAAGCGCGACCCGCTCGATTTCGTGCTGTGGCAGCCGTCGCTGCCCGACGAACCCGCCTGGGAGTCGCGTTGGGGGCCGGGGCGGCCGGGATGGCACATCGAGTGCTCCGCCCTGGTGCTGCGGGAGCTCGGTGAGACGATCGACATCCACGGCGGTGGGCGGGACCTGGTGTTCCCCCACCACGAGTGTGAGACGGCGCAGTCCGAGTCGGTCACGGGCCGGCCCTTCGTCCGCCTCTGGTTCCACGTCGGGCTGGTCGGTCTGGGTGGCACGAAGATGTCGAAGTCGCTCGGCAACCTCGTGTTCGTCGGGGACCTGTGCAAGGAGTGGGACCCGGCCGCCGTGCGCCTCGCCCTCCTGGCGCACCACTACCGCGAGGACTGGGACTGGCGCACGGACGAGGACATGCCCGCGGCGGCGGCCCGGGTGGCGCTGTGGAGGAGCGCACCGGACGGCGACGGCCGGGCGGGCCTGGCTGCGGTCCGCGCCGCGCTCG
>Ga0187875_10002629_pt1 | contig 13146 bp, 16 predicted proteins | sample June2016WEW_17_1_2_FD_132978 | JGI IMG/M metagenome (GOLD analysis project Ga0187875, IMG submission 132978) | Peatland microbial communities from SPRUCE experiment site at the Marcell Experimental Forest, Minnesota, USA - June2016WEW_17_10 | ecosystem: Environmental > Terrestrial > Soil >... | reverse complement strand
TTCAACGAACATTATCTATTGATAAAGTGACGCCTGAGCTGGGCTCGTTTTGGTATGCAGCCCTTCTGCTTCGCCAGTCATTTTGTGCCTATCTTGAATAGGATTCGCTTAAAACAGAGACTGTGTAAAAACTATTTTCAATTTCAGAAAAATGCTCCTTCTATGTAAAAAAATAGTGGTGGTAGCAAGCGATTTAAGCACATAGCAATAAACTTTTTTAGACTGATTTGAGTTTTCACACACTCTGAACATTAAGTGCATCCCAGCGGGCCCGCCAATAACATTAAGCTAGTGCTGCCAAAAGGATACGACAGTCTGAAGGAGCGTTTTATGCTGTTTTCATTCCTCTTTTTGCCATTTTTATGTGGCGAAAGATCATTTACGTATTCCAAGAGCGCCTCATAAGGAGTGCGCCGACTCCAACGCAGGCGATAGCGTAAAGCGCAAGAACCAGTAGCGAATATGGAAGCCCAGTGGGGTTAGGGTAGAACAAGGCTTGACGCAACGCATCGATCGAGTACCGCGTCGGGATGAACGCGCTTACACCCTGAAGCCAATGAGGAACAAACTCGATCGCGGTGAAGCCCCCGCCAAGGAGGAACAGGTAAATGGCAGTCATCGAAGAGAGAAACGCAACATATCTTGAGCCTTTCACGCAAGTTCCTATTATTGCGCCGATGCCGGATGCGCACAATGCCGTTCCTAAAAATATCCCAAACAACGCCGGTAACTGTGCAATTGGCGGGCTGATAAAACCGACTAGAACTCCAATCAATACTGCTGGAAGAACGATTGCAAAACACGCAAGAACGCCTCCTAGAATGCGTCCAGAAATTAGCACCCAGGAGCGTTGCGGCGATAGGGCTAGCATACGAGCTGTCTTGCTTTCATTATCCAGTGCGCACAAAAGGGCAGTTCCGACTAGACCAACGTTAAGTACTAAAAGCAGGAAAGTGGGAACTAACTGATAGTGGAACCAGTCCACGTTAGTCTCCCTAACAAATTGCTCGTCTAGGGCTACATGATACACGTTGGGCAACGACGAATTTATCAATTCGTCCGACACGAGACCTTGAGCATCGAATTCCACAACCGACCGATCCACGCTTCTGCGAATGTCGTCTGAAAAATCAAAGTCGACGTTGTTAATCGTCAGAAGCACCTTTCCAGTACCATTTGCCACCTGCTGATCGAACGTGGACGGGATGGTAATGACGCCGGCGACCTTTTCGTCCTGAAGCATGCTGTTTGCAGTAGCCGCATTCGTTATCGTCAGATCATATGCCTCAGTGTCTGATTTGATAATTTGAGCCATTTGCACCGACGCCGGACCATTCCCTTGGACAACCAAGGCAACAGGCTGCTGAGTAACCGCTAGACTCAACGATACAAGGACTAGCATCATGGCAATCGGTGGGATAAGCGCGCAAGCTGCGGTTAGAGGCATTTTCCTCCACCTCTTAAGGTCATGCAACGCGATTGTCCAGATCGAATTTTTTTTCATGAAAATCCTCTTCTGGAGAAAAACCACGCTAAAGCCAACGCCCCGATTCCCCCCCCAACCAACGCAAGGGCAAGCAGGCCGAGCGGCTCAGGCGTGACCTTCAAATTGAAAACGGAGTTTTCCATCAAACCCACTGCATAATATTCCGGAGAAAAGTGCGCCGCCACACAAATGAGGTTCCCATCGAACCTTTGCGGCTCGTATGAACCACTGAAAAGAAACAAAGGAAGGGCACTCCCGAGAACAAACAGAGCCACCGGAAGCGTCCTTTTCATGACTGCACCAAGTGCGGCACCTAAACAACTGAAAATGGCAACGCAAAACAGTAGGGTTAACATCATTTCGAGAGGTTGAACGGGTGAAATACCGTAGCTAACGAGGGCCACAATGACGGTTATTGCTAAAGCCCCCGCCGAAACCAAGGCAGTTACTACGACCCTGCCCATCATGGGAATGAGTGGATGAACGGGCGAAATAGCAAGAAGCCTGGCAGTTTTCGACTCAAACTCCTCTGCAACCGAGAGCGCGCTTAAAGTACCAGCGATTATGAGGGCATCCAAGACTAAAGCGCTTGCAATCATGTAGTCGATGAAGCTCGTATCATGGGTGTACGAGTCTGTCTCGGCCACACTCACGTTCACGCCTTCAAACTTGAGCGCATCGCCAAAACTCATAACGGCTGCAGGCATCGCGCGCTGGATGTCATCTGTCATGTCAGTGTTAATGTTGTCGATAAAAACAGTAACTGGCACTGTTTTTCCTTCACTGATGCTCTGTGAAAACCCTTGTGGAATGACGATCATTGCCACGATGACACCCTGCTCAACCAATTGCTTCGCAGCCGTCTCATTATTCATGAATATTAAGGCGAATGAGTGGTGGTCGTTTTCAAGGCTGTGGATGAATTGCTGTGCAAGCGGGCCGTTGTCGTAATTTACCAGCGCGGTTGGAGCGTAAGCGCCGGTCATGCCGAAAAGCGTTACGAGAATAAGAAACGTCACTGATTGAACTACAACAATTGCAATAAGCAGGCGGGACCTCCGCATCCTGTTTAATTCGGCGTTCATTCCGCCTAGCAATGCTCGCAGGTTCTTTCTCATGGGTGGCGGTTTCCGAGCGATTTGAATACTTCCGAAAGATCGGGTGCGCGAAAACAGAATCCTTCGATGCTGCCGTACTTTGCAAATTCGCTTAAGACCTTATCAGGGTTCGCCCCTTTGTCTAGGAATAATGAAATGCCGCTTAAAGTTAAGTCTGTGCGGGTTACCTGCTGGAGAATGAGAACTTCTGAGGCGATTTTTTTGGCTGTTTGCTGGTCGCATTCGATGTCGATGCAGCTGCCTGTACGCCTCACGAGTTCGCGGGGCTCCGCAACCTCCAATAATGCGCCTTCTCCCAAAACTGCAACGCGATCGCATAAAGCTAGGGCCTCGTCGAGATAATTGGTCGCAACAATGACCGTTTTGTCCTTTGATCTGAGAAGGCGAAGGTATGCCCAAAGCGCATGACGCGTGTCGACATCAACTCCAAGTGTGGGTTCGTCAATTATGAACAGCTCTGGGTCGTGAAGGAAAGCGCGTGCAATCGCAGTGCGTCTCTTGAGGCCTCCTGAAAGAGTGTTCACGACTTGGTCGCGCCGGTCTGAGAGGCCGAGAATTTCAAGGACTTCAAGAATCCTCTTGCGCGAATTTTGCACGTCGTATAGGCTAGCTGAGAATTTCAGGTTTTCAAAGATGGTTAATTCTTCGTAAAGCGCGTTGTCTTGAAGAACAAAACCCATTCTCCTTCGAAACTCAGCTGTATGTGTAGGCATTTTTTCGCCTAGCACATTGATTTCTCCTGAAGTATGGCTTCGTAACCCAGATATGAGGGAGAGAAGTGTCGTTTTTCCAGCGCCGTTTTTTCCGAGGAGACCCATAATTTCTCCGCGACGGACGTTTAGTGTAATTCCTCTCAGAATGTCTTTGCCTGAAATCCTGCAGTCGACGTTTTGAAAATAAATGACATTATCATTCATATTTTCTTTCACAATATCCGTAGATTCGGCAATGGTAATGTCAATACTCATGGATTAGACTGGCAAGTGCAATAACTATAAGTATTGTGAATTTTCAATCATGAGCCATAAACCTTAGTTAGGATCATCAAAAAAGTCAGGCAGAATTTCGACCTCAAAACAAGATTGCTCAAATTCTGTTTCTACCGATGTTCCAATGGAAAGCAGACATGATTTTGGATAATATTCCTCAACAGCGTTCTCCGACTGTTACGACTTGCCACAGTGTCCACAGTCTTCTTTGATCTTGAGCCCGAAAGCCCGCACGCCTAAAAGCTTCCCTTATTGCACTAGGATTGTTGCTTTGAAAATGACGGATGATCTTGGATAATCCCAGCGGTAGCCAAAAATCGGCGAGAAAAAACAGACCGCCTATTTGCAAAACACGTTTTATTTCTCTTAGACCTTTCTCTTGATCTTGCCAGTGGTGAAAAGAAGCCGTGCTGAAAGCGAGATTAACTGATTCGTCAGGCAAAGGGAGCGATTCAGCTTGGCTAACGTAGAATTTTGCATAAGGCGTTAATCGACGGGCATTCTCTATCATACCATCTGCTGGATCAACGCCAATCAACTGCGCTTCGGGCCAGTATTTTCTGGCTTTTCGAAGCAATCGCCCAGTCCCGCACCCGACGTCTAAAACCGTATTAGGGGGCTGTCCTTTTTCAGCCATTTTCAGTACACACCTCTGCAATCGGTCAAAAAGAAGCCACTGCCCCCACGAATTCTCATAAGTCAAGGACCAATGGTTGAAGTGTTCAATGTCATCAGCTTTCTTTTCAGCCGTACTCGCTCCCTCAAGTTGTAATGACTCTTTGTCCTCTCTCCGCCAATCTGGAACATCTGTCCATTTAAGAATTGCGGGATATTCAAATATTCAAACTTGCTTGATGCTGAATCTAGCCTTCGTTTGCCCTCTCGCATAGTTGATAAGGGCGAGTTACGCAAAGGAAAAAAGTTGGATAGTACATATTCGCCCCGTGGGGTTCAACTCGGTTTTGGTCTTGGTCTACAAACGAGGATTAAATAAGAAAATGTTACTAAGCTACAGTGAGGTCATCCATTGTCAAACGATGAACATGCTGCTCAAAAAGATATGCAACAAGCAGAAGTTTTTGATGCATTAGGGCACCCCACACGCATAGTTATCTTGAAAGCTTTAAGTGAAGGAACTGCTGGTTTTGCTGAATTAAAAAAGAAAACTGGAATCGAAAGTAGCGGGCACCTTCTTCATCACTTAAATAAACTTAACGGCTTGGTAAAAACAGACGAGTACGGCAAATACTGTCTTTCTGACCAAGGAAAAGATGCTTTGCTTAGCGTACAAACTGTAGAAAAAGTTGCAGACTTAAAGGCAAACAGGAAGGCTGCAGACTTCATTGAACATGCAGAAACAATCTTGAAGGGTATAACGGCTTTGTTTGCGGTGCTGTTGGTAATAAGTTCTGCAGCGGCTTTTTACCAATTAAAAGAAATAGGCTTGCTTGAACAGACTATTTTTCTCGGCGTTGGCTTCTTTGTATGCTTAGGTGGCTATCTTCGAATACAAGCAGAGTATGTCTCGAAAGTAAGAGCTGGCAACATAGACTGATGGCGTTAAAAGTATCTTTAATATTCAGAATTTGCTTTATTTTCACTATCTCTTCTTGACTAAGACCTAAGTTTTTCACTGACGTTAACTCTCCGAAAATTTTTAAATGAGAATATTTCTCAATTTCAAACCCTTCCTTTTCAAAAAATCTTTTTATTTCATCATCATCGGAGAAAACATTGTTTCCGGACAAAATATTGTACTGGTCCTGTTTCATACGATTTTTAACAAAATCATTACTGAGATTGATGGGGTAACGTTTAGGAAAAGAAAATAGATGTTGAACACTCTGTGCCTTAAAGAAATGAAAAAAACCTAGCTTTAATTTTTTCAGTGATTACATAAAATAGACAAGCATATAGCAAATTTTGTTCTTTTGTTTTTATCATAAAATCAGCTAGGGTAAGTTTTTCATAAGGAATAAGTTCTGCATTTTCAAATAGAACAATCTCTTTGTTTTCTATAGCCCACACACCATGAGCAAGCGAATTACGAAACTTGCTGTAAACAAAGGGCTCTAACTTAGTCCAAGCATTAGGTGCATATTTCTTCATAGTATTACGAAAATTATTTGCTTGATAATTAACATCTTTGAGATGGAAAAGAATGAGATTTTTGAAGCATTCAGTATTCATTATGGTTAGCAGTACGGTGACTTCCATAACTAGGTGAGTTGATGTATCCTCTTTGAATCCAAACTCGGAAGTAACTTTATCAAATTTTTTTGCTTTTTCTAACGTGTCTGGTATGTGAATTAATGTGTTATGATTCATGCTAATATGATTCAGATTCTCCATCAAGCTACCTAGGTGCTGAGTTTCAATAAGTGTAAAATTTGTTTCTATTTTTCCGTTTGCTTTTAATTCATCCAATAATTCCACAAGGATTGGCTCGAGCTTCTTCCAAAGATTCTTCTCTGATTCACCTAAAGCTTCAGGATTAGGAACACGTTCTTTCCAATACTCATAATCGCCTGTATTTGGCATATTAACGGTCTCTGTGCAATTTAGATATAAGATTTGCTTTATCAGTGGAAGAAATAGCGACTTAGTGATTTCTATGTAACAACAACTAATAGCGCCTTAAGTTACTCAGGAAACTTGACTAATTCTGATATGCTGTATGTTGGTCTAGGAAAGGTTCTGTTTTGTTTCTTTGCTTATTAGCAGTTTTATTATGAAGCAAGCATTTACTATCAAAAAGAGAATAAAGACATAGAATGGGAAGTTAGCCATTGATATTGCAATCGGAATAATAACTTGTCCTGTTTGTGCTGGTGCTAAGCCAATGGTGGTTAGAGTGTAGCCTGTTAATACTGAACCGTTGATTTCTGAGAGCATTAGTTGGCTGGAAAGATAAAGAAGCAAACCCATTATAACATTGGCAATGATAATGGTCGCTGTAAATCTTTTTGTCATGAAAGACTATTTTCTACGCTATGCAGATTTAAGACTTATGTGCTTTCAAAAAATAGAAGGCTTAAGATATTTTTAGTATCTTTCGACTTTATAGCGACTTTATTCCCAAAGAAATCACGCTTTTGAACTACAAAATCTCCGCCTTTGTGAATCCTCGTTACTTCATGACCCTGTATTCGTTGTCCCATTGCAAAACTATCCTCTGCCATTGCTCCCCTCATTTTGTTCATTCCAAGCGTGTTTCTTTTGTTAAAACCCCTTACGCCATCATTAAGCGAATCCACGCTACTGAAACTGCCTAATCCAAAAGGGTCATTGCTCTTTCTTTTGGGCATTAGTTACACCAATAAGCTATTTCTACGCTATGCCAATTTAAGACTTTTTGATTGCGGAAAAGTTGCTTAAAAGTTATGTGAACGTATCTTCTAATTTAGGAAAACATCATTTGCCATTTTTCTCTTCGGCATAGAAGCAGATAACGTCTACTTGTCTTAAAATTTGTTCAACTCTGTCAAATGTCGTTTTATCAAGGTCAAATGTTTGTGGTCGAATAAACTTTACTTTGTATTTTTGATTTTCTAAGAGATAGTTGAAGATTTTTAGCAATTCGTTTTTTGTGAAGTTGTCGCCTCTTCCTCGTGTCTTGTCCAAATCCTCATCTGTTTTCAACGGCTCGTAAACTATTACTCTTTCTCCCAAGGAAAGCAATTTTTCAAAAACATTCCGTTCATTAAATCCATATTTACAGCATTCCTCATCCTCTTGACATTCATGTTCTTCAATACACTTATTTGTCCTAAGATGGTGCAGTGCTTTGCTTACTAAAACAAAGTTGAATTTTCCGCTTATTCCTTCTTTTTCTCTAATTCTATTTAGTGCTACATCATCAAACAAGCTACAAGAGTAAAGTCTAATTTCCGTTTCTGTGAGAGATTTCGACCCTGACTCAATCTCCAGCTCAAAAGGACGAAAACCATTCTCGTCTATACCTATGATTTTAGTTGGCTTATATTTGAGAGCAAGATAAAGCGGTTTGACAGAATCCGTTCCAACATCCAAAATCGTCTTGCCTTGTAATTCTGGTTTTTCGTTAGTCTTGAATGCGTCTTCAATTTCAGATAATTCCGTTATTGCATCTGTCCATATCCCTAAGCTTTCCTCTAGAGTCTCTATATCGTCCTCAAGTTCCAGATGTTTCTCTGTCAGTTTCTTATTCAGATTGTCTTTTTCATCGCACATGTTATTTCCTTCTTGCTCCACAGTTAGGGCAGAATATAGATGTTTGAGGCATCAATCCACCACAATAAGCACACGGTATCAAAACTACTTCACGGATAACCTCTTTAATTGGTGTTGCTGAAACCGTAGGCTTTGCAACTAAAATTTCTCCGCCACCATGGGAAAGCAATGGTCTACGGTTTTTAGCTTTCATGAAAGCAGTAACCGACCAACGCAGATTATTATCGACACTGTGATAGGTTTCTCTTCCACTGATTGGTAATTTAAAAGCAAAAGGGAAATCTGCTTTATAACCAGTAGTTAAATGTACAAAACTCATGATTTTCGTATCAGCAGAAAACAGCGATTTGGTAACATCATATTCTTTTTCTTTCCAAACCAATTGTTCCGTTGGTTCCAAATCCCCTACAAAACGTTCAACCTTAACCGATTTTTGATAACGTCTAACTTTAGTAACTGTTTCTATGCACCGTAAGGAAACGTAAATTTCATCTACATCCAACTCTTCTTGGGAGCTAATACTGAGTGAACCTCTTAGTTCATCTCCTAAGTATAATTCATTCTTCTTTACTCCTAACGAAAGTTTCGCTTTTGGCGACGGAGCAAACAGTTGGCTGAACCGTTTAAGGATGCCCATTCGGTTTTGATTCACTCACTCATCATTTTTTACCTGATACGATAATTAAGTTGAACTTCTTAAAAGATTTGCACCATCGGGATCATTTTTAAAAATAAAATGAAAGCATCTTCTATTGTCTTTTGAATACGACTGAAGTTTTTCCCCTTAACATGTTAGCTAAAGCTTTTCCCTCTTTAAAACCCTCATTAACTTCAGCTTTTGTAACTTTGCCTTGTTCAATAATAACTTTTGTTTTATCTTTGTCCTTGCAGTAGCTTATCGGGTGATGTTGATAGCTGTATCTAACTAACCGATGGATTATCAGGTCTCTTAGGTCGTTAAATTTTTGAAGTCTTTCAAAATCATTTTGGTCAATCACTTTGCTGTCTCTGAGACGTCTTGCTGACGTCATGAATCTGTATTTATCGTTAAAAGGAAGTTTCGTACGCAACTGAATATTGTCAGTCATCCACCAGTCTATATAGGCATGAAGTAACGCAAAAGCTTCGACATATCTGGTATCCTTGAAAGCTTTTTCTGCACCTTCCAAAACATCCCCTTTTAAGGTCAGAGCCCCATCAACCATTTCTTCAACTTTCATACATGTCCCACCCTTTCTTCTTTATTTTATCAATTGCTTAAAAGATTTTTTATAGCTCGGGTTAGTCATAAAAAAGGTTGTTGGATGCTAAGAAAGGGGGGCTCGTCGCCCTTGGGCGACGGTTAATCAGGTTTGGCTTTCAGTAGAACAACCACTCGACTTTCTATTGCTGTCCTAATGTCCTCTACTAAGACTCTTCGCAATTCACCATTTAGTTTCTCAATGCTTTCGGCCAAGGTTCCGTTGATCGGTATTGCGAAATTGGTTTTTCCACGTTTTGAAGCCATCCAAATTTCTCCTTCACTAGAATAATATGCATACAGGTACAATCAAGTGCACTGGCAATTCGACTCACTTTTGATCAGTTCTCTTCAGCTTTTTTGCTCTTGGAGAGATCTTGCGATGTGAACAAACTCAACTAACTCTCCTTTCTCATTTGGAACTGGCGAGACCGAGACCACCAAGGGCATCCCGATATGGGTGTCGTCTACTTTACTTGAAGCAGACTGTCCAGTTTTCTGCGCTTTTTTACAGGGACAATTGGCCCAAGGTTGTTCTGTTCCGTGCATAACCTCGTAGCAATGTTTACCTATCAATTCTTCTGGCTTCTTATTTAGAAAATCACAGGTTCTTTTGTTAACTTTGACAATCCTATTTTCCTTGTCCATGACGAAAGACAAATCGTTCGTCGCATTAAAAATTCTAACCCAGTCATCAGCATCTTCTTTTATTAGCGCTTCCTCTTTTTTGCGCTCAGTAATATCTAAAAACATGCCTTGCACAGCTGGCTCGCTCAAATATTCAATGCGATTCGCAAATGCTTCCAGCCAGATAATCGAACCGTCTTTGCGCACTGCCCTAAACTCAAGGCTTGAATCCGACGGCTCCCCATGCATACGGGTTTCTAAACGACTAAAGAAAATAGCTTTGTCTTCGTCATGAATTAATCCCGCAATGCCTAGGGGTGAAAGCGACCTCAGTTCATCAGTCGAATAGCCCAAAATTTTTCCCATGGCTGAGTTGGCAAAAACCAGTTGCAACGGAGAGGTTTTAGTTATGAGTGTTCCCTGAATTGACTTTTCAACTAGCGTGCGATACTTTATCTCTGACTCAACAAGCAACTGCTTTGCCTTTTTACGCTCCACAGTCTTGTTTATGGCATCTGCCAATTCGTAATAAACTGTTTCTGGCGAACCATTCTTGTTGATGTATCTGTCGGCACCCAAATTCAAAGCTTTAACTGCAACGTCCTCTCTGCCTCTTCCTGTAAATAAAATAAAAGAAATTTCTCTTTGCTGACCTCTCAGTTCTCTCAGAAAATCTAATCCGTTCTTTTGGGGCATTTCATAGTCAGAAACTACTGCATCATAAGTTTTTTGTTCCAGTTTTTTGAATGCCTCACCCACAGATGTGACATCATCGATCTCAAAGTTGTTCTCATCCGATAGTATTTGATTTGACACTTCAAGAAGAGAAACATCATCGTCAACATGTAAAATGTGCAAAGGATCCTTTTTGCCAAGAGCTCCGGAATCTATCAGTGCAGATGAATTTGTCTCGATGGTGTGAAGTTTTGCCTCTTGAAGAGCAAGTCCTTTACTCATGGGTTAAAGTGGAAAGTGCAACAACTATAAGCATTATGAATTTTCAAACAATCACTGTAAACCTTACTCAGACTCATTAAAAAAATCAGGTAGAATTTGACAGGTGATGCAAGTGAACGAGGTGAGGTAGCGCGCTGCGAACCCTGCGACAACAAAAACCAGCAGGGCCTACATAATTGTCTGCTTTACCGCAACCTTCAATGATGTAACACCTTTAGAAAAATAGAAAAATCAATGTTTCCGATGTTTCCTAGGTCGAGACAAAACCAGTGTTATGGCAACCACGACGGCAATGAAGACGATAATTAACAGCAGGACACCGCTATTCAAACGGGATTGAGTGGGCGAAGGAGAACTCTGATTGCTTTGTGTCGGAACTGGGCTCGGGCTCGTCAGAGTGAATGGGTAACCTGGAAGCACGCCATCAGGTGATGAAGAGGGCGTAGGGGTAGCTGAAGCTGTAGGCGTTGGAGTAGGAGTTGGCGAAGCAGTTGGCGTGGGAGTTTCCGTCGGGGTTGGTGTCGATGTGGATGTATAACTGACGTAAATAGCCATCGCAAAAGTTGAGTACCACCAGCTCGTTACAGATTGTTGACTCAACGGAGTGTCATAAGACAGTGTGTTACCGGGATAATCAAGCTGAGTGTTCCAGCTGTTGGAATTGGCGCAGACTATGTTGAAATCTCCACTACCAAACACTCCGAACCAGTAAGTAGTGTCTGGAGAAACAGGCAAATAGAACGTGTTAAAGTCAATCCATGTTAAGCCTGTATCGTTCACGTAAGTGTCTCCACTCTGAGCTAACACTGCGTCTGGCTTGTTAGTTGAAGGGTTGTTAGAGTAAATTACGGCACACGCATCTATTGGAGCAGTGTAACCATCCATATAACAACTAACAGCTGTGATCGTATCAACGTCGCTTGGCGTAGTGAAATTATTCAACATTAACGGAGAGGTTGGAGCAAACCACAAAGCATCGTAATTTAAACCAGAGGATGAGGTATTACCGAAAGTTTCTGTGGATTGAGCTCTTACCGCTGGAAGTTTAATTAGGAAAGGAGACGCTATCAAACAGACTAGCAGGATTAAAGCGAACAGTTTCTTCTGCAATATACACACCAATAGAAAAATAGAAAAATCAATGTTTCCGATGTTTCCGAGGTCGAGACAAAACCAGTGTTATGCCAACCGCGACGACAATGAGGACGACAATGAAAAGCAGGACGCAGTCATTCAATTGGAATTGACTGGGTAAAGGAGAACTCTGATCGCTTTGAGTCGGAAGAGCTGGGCTCGGGCTCGTCAGAGGGAATGGGTAACCTGGAGGTGAGCCACCTCCACCTCCCGGCGTTGGAGTCGGCGTTGGAGTAGGTGAAGAGCCTGTGGTTAACTCGTATTGAGCGATTTCTGATACATCTGTTTCGCTATTAGAGAATGCCGCATAGATGTAATTTCCATAGGCACAAATTGCGAAAGCGCCACCGTTGCAATCGTTTGGTGCGCTGGCGTAAGCAACAGAGGTCATGCTTGCTTGGTCAATAACTGAAACGGAGATTAGAGGTTGGTCTGGGTCCATACCTAATACAAGATAGCCGTGGCATTCACAATAGGCTAAGCCGTCGCCGTCTCCTTGCCCAGCTCCAATCGCTGATTCATTCCACGAACCTGTCAAAACGGCATTAGTGTTATATTGGTACAGGACTGTACCGTATTCTCCCCATAGTGTAGCGTAGCAATCTCCAATCGAACTTACGTATTGAAAGTCGTAGTTTATAGCGCTGCTGAAGTCAGTAGAGGAAGTAAGAGAGAGGTTACTTGGATTAAAAGCATAAAGAGTCCCGGAGTAAGAGTATGCGTAAACAACTCCATCAGCGCAGGCTAATGTTCCCATGTAACTGTCAAAGGCAATTGAAGAAGTAACAAGCGTCATAGTTGACGGGGTTATTTTCTCCACATAATAGAGGTCACTTGGCTGAGTATAAATTATGATGTAGATGTAAGAGCCATCGGTTGCCATACCATCAAACCATGTATTACCATTTGGGTCCGAATAACTTCCAACAAGAGTTAAATCGGAAAGTTGCAGTTCAAGTATTACTGGCTGCTGTCCCTCTGTTGTTGCATTGTACTGAAATGTCATCATTATGAGGTCGTTGCCTATAATTAAGGGGTTTTGCGATTCTCCCCTCAGAGCATCGCTTGTAAAGTTGGCAAGGACATTTCCAGAATCATCAGTTTTTAAAATCTCTAAATATTCGTTTTCATCTTTAGCACCGATAAGATACAGATAATTTCCGTGAGCAACGAGTCTCTGAATGCCAGCACTATTATCTGGAAAAGCAAATTCTCCAGTTTGAGAAAGGGTTATGGATTGAGCGTTAACTGTTGGGAGTTTAAGCAGAAAAGGTGACACCACTAAGCAAACCAACAAGATTAACGTAATTAAAATTAAGCGTGTGCTCATGTTTTTCACTTTTTTTTATTTATGAGCAAACCTATTACTGCGATTACAGCGAC
>Ga0187875_10002625_pt1 | contig 13160 bp, 10 predicted proteins | sample June2016WEW_17_1_2_FD_132978 | JGI IMG/M metagenome (GOLD analysis project Ga0187875, IMG submission 132978) | Peatland microbial communities from SPRUCE experiment site at the Marcell Experimental Forest, Minnesota, USA - June2016WEW_17_10 | ecosystem: Environmental > Terrestrial > Soil >... | reverse complement strand
TTTCCCCCCCGGATGATTTGTGGTTATATAAACGGCTCCATTCAGAACGCGAGTCTTCCTGACTCAAAACCTACCTGTTTTGACCATATTCAACGCGCCTCCATCGAGCAACATGCGGCGCATTCTTTCCGATACACGCAGAAACACGCGTATCTGTTCGCCGTCAACTTCAACCGGCAACTCCAGGGCGCCACTCATGAGATGGCGTCGAACCTCACGATATAAGATCGTCGCCCCGGTATTAAAAGAATTGTAGTCATCGGGATTGGCGAACACCAGCGGGAGTATCCCGTAGTTACAAAGATTGGCCATATGGATCCTGGCGAAGCTTTTCGCCAATACCGCTCGGACGCCAAGATAGCGGGGCGCCAGGGCCGCGTGCTCCCGGCTCGACCCTTGCCCGTAGTTTTCTCCGCCGATGACTGTAACCGCGCCCGCTTCCTTGCATTTTCGCGCAAATTCCGTATCGAGGATCGAAAATACAAACTCGCTTATCGCCGGGATATTCGACCTGAGTGGAAGGACTTTGCTGCCCGCGGGCATGATTGTATCAGTCGATATGTTATCACCGACCATCAGCACCACTTTGGTTTCGAGCGACTCGGGCAGCGGAGCGAGTGTGGGCAGTGGAACGATGTTGGGCCCGCGGACGACTTGAGTTTTTCTGAGCTCTTGACTTGGCCTGATGATCGAAATCTCATCTACGAGGTACTGTTTCGGGTCTTCGATTCTTGGGTATTCCATTTCCCGGCCCAGGTCCCTCGGATCTGTTATAACGCCCTTGAGCGCGGCCGCAGCGCTTGTCTCGGGCGAACACAGATAGACGCTATCATCTTTGGCGCCCGACCGTCCGGGGAAATTGCGGGGCATGGTCCGAAGGCTGATCTGGCCGGTTCCAGGCGCCTGCCCCATACCAATACACCCCAGACACCCGGGTTCGTGTATTCGCGCCCCCGCCCGCAGGAGTGGAAACATCCCTCCCCGGGCTGCGACATTCTCGATTACCTGCCTGCTGCCGGGGTTCACATTAAGAGAGATCCAGGGGGATGCATGTCTGCCCTCAAGAATCCGGGCCACCACCATCAAATCCCTGAAGGAAGAATTTACGCTACTCCCGACGATAACCTGGTCCACTTTCAATCCAGCGACTTCACGCACCGGAACCACATTGCCCGGCGAGTGCGGCTTGGCTATGAGGGGTTCGATTTTGGAGAGGTCAATTTGATCATATTCGTCGTATTCGGCCGACGGGTCAGCGCTGAGTTCAACCCAGACCTCTCCCCTCCCCTGGGCCTCAAGATAGGCTCGAGTGTTTCCGTCCGATGGAAAAATCGAAGTAGTCGCTCCCAGCTCAGTCCCCATATTGCCAATCGTTTCCCGGTCGGTTGCAGACAAGCTCGCGACTCCAGGGCCGTAATATTCGACTATCTTCCCAATACAGCCTTTCACGTCATAGCGCCGAAGCATCTCGAGAATAACGTCTTTGGCGCTGACCCATTCCGGGAGTTTTCCGGTGAGTTCAACCCCAAGGACTCTTGGACAGGGAAGATGATAAGGGTGTCCGGCCATGGCCAGGGCAACGTCCAGTCCACCGGCGCCTATCCCAAGCACCGAGACGCCGGCAGCCCCCGGAGTATGGCTGTCGGATCCCAGCAGGGTCCGCCCTGGAATTCCAAACCTTTCCATATGAACCTGGTGGGAAACGCCGTTGCCTGCAGGGCTGAAATGAATTCCATACCTGGCGGAAGCGCTCTGAAGATATATGTGGTCGTCGGCATTCTTGCTGTCTGTCTGGATGATGTTGTGATCAACGTATTGAACGGCAAGTTCCGCCTTTATGCAGTCCATCCCCAGGGCCTCGAACTCCAGCATGGCGATGGTTCCTGTGGCGTCCTGAAGGAGGACCTGGTCGATTCTGATGCCGATTTCCTCCCCGGCAATCAGGTTTCCTTCAATCAAGTGGGCCCCGAGTATCTTGTGGGTCAGATTCTTTACCACCATCTGAACTCCTGTATTTTTTGTCACAACTTTTCGTTCTATTCCCTTCGGACTTGCTAGCGCGGCCTATCTTCGCTCCGGTCACAAGTCATACGTCAAAAACACGCAGAATGGCGGGCATTTTTTGACCTGGAAGAACCCACCTCGCGGGGCGTGGAGATTCCCTCCCGGAACTGTGACCCGAGCGCGAGGCGCCGCTGCGCACCCTTCCTGGAGACAACCAGAACCTAAGATTATGGCCAGGTATTGTCAATTACGGATCCAAACGGACAGACGGCGGGGCGGGAAAAATGGAAGGGACTGCAGCCATTCTCTTCAAGCTGACAGTCCCTTTCAAATTTCTTATTGAAAGTGAGGCTATGGACGCTATTTTACTTTTTCGCTGAGCGTCTTGCCAGCTTTGAACTTGACAACTTTTGACGCGGGAATTTTGATCTTTTCGCCGGTCCTGGGATTGCGGCCTTCACGCTGAGACCTTGAGCCGACACTAAAAGTGCCGAAGCCTACCAGTGTGATCTTGTCACCGCCTGCCAGAGCGCTGGAAACAGCGGCAACGAACCCGTCCACTGCTTTTTCAGCCTGCGATTTAGTAATTCCACCTTCATTTGCAATCTTTCCAACCAGTTCGGCCTTTGTCATTTTCTTTCCTCCTCAGCGTAATGATAAGTAATAGAAAATACCTCCTCCTGAACTGCTCAAAACTGCCGGTTCCCCCACCCATCGAACCAGAACCAAAATAAAATCTGAAACCGTCAGACGGTTTAGCTGGTCCCACAGGCAAAAAGTCGTACAATCGGTTCCTGTTCAAGTTTTGACTAGATTTGGTTCATATATCCAGATTAATGGTTTTGTCCATAAAAATCGACATCAGAGACGAGAAAAAACGGCCTCAGCTCTTACCTGAGAAGAATATGGCCTGAGAATGAAAAGCGCAAGGGAAAATATTCCGAACGAACACCGATTTCTTTGAGCAATTGCTTTTCTGCAGGTTAGAATTAATAAAGGAGTTAATCAGGTTTTCGGGTATGTTGCAATAAAAAGCTTTCACAGGAGGCCGTCATGACCGTGCGAGTTGTCATCGAGAGGGAAGTTGAACCGGGCAAGGAAACCAAATTGCGGGATTTAATGATGCGAGCTCGATCAAAAGCGATCAAGGCACAAGGCTACATTTCCGGGGAAACGCTCAGGGCGTTGGACAATCCGAATAAATTCCTCGTTCTCAGCAACTGGAACAGCGCCAAAGACTGGAAGGCATGGGAAAAGGACCCCGAGCGGGACAAACTGCAGATGGAAATGGAGTCCTTGCTCCTGGGCAGGGAAAAATGCACCATATATATGCATTTATAGTTACACTGTTTTGTGATCATTCCATGGACCTGTGGACTTTGTAGACGCCTCTTTCGTTCCCGAGGGCAGACATTACTCGCTGGAGGTGCCTGGAGTCTCTCACCTCTATTCGCAGGTGACAGACACTTGAGGTGTCCGCCTGGTTCTCGACCTTCAGACTTATTACATTGACATCCATTTGACCGAGCACCCCGTTAAGGGCCGCGAGGGTACCTCTTTCCCCGGAGTGGATGATACGGATATCTACGGGAAAAAGCTGTTCTTTCCCCGAATCCCACTGTACATCTATTTTTCTGCCTTCGTCGCTCCCTCTTTCGAGGTTTTTGCATGAAAGCCTGTGCACTGTAATCCCACGGCCCCTGGTTATGTATCCTTTGACAGGCTCTCCGGGAACGGGATTACAGCATTGAGCCATTCGGATCAAAATGTCTTCGAGCCCTTCGACCTTAATTCCGTCTTTTGAAGGAACCGACTTCCGCTTCTCCACGAGGATCTCTTCCCGGGGGTGTTCCTCTTCGGGCGGAAGTATCGTCAGTTTACCGATTACCTGGTTTGCCGTAACCTTGTGATAGCCAATGCCGGCGAGAAGATCGTCGACACTTTTCAAGGAAAAGGCCTTTGCCGCTTCGGCGAGCTGGGGTGAATTCAGGTAGTTGTTGAAATTCAAGCCTTTCTTTCTGAATTCCCTTTCGCAGATTTCTCTGCCCTGAGAGATCGAACGCTCTCTTTCCTCGGTTTTAAACCAATGCTTGATGCGGCTTATCGCCTTGGTGGACTTGACCTGTTTGAGCCAGTCTTTGCTTGGCCGATGATTGGCAGAGGTGAGCACTTCAACCGTATCGCCGTTCAGGAGTTCATACCTGAGGGGCACCAATTTCCCGTTGACTCTTGCACCGACACACCTGTGCCCGACTTCCGTATGTACCTCGTAAGCAAAATCGACCGGCGTGGACCCTTTCGGAAAAGCTTTGACATCTCCATTCGGCGTGAAGACGTAAACCTCATCGGGGTAGAAATCGACTTTCAAGGCGTCAATGACGGATTTGGGATCGCTCCAGTCCCTGCTCAATTCCATGATCTGGCGGAACCACGAAAAGCGCTGAGTCTCCTGCTGGTCGATTTCGGCAACGGGCTTTCCTTCCTTGTAGAGCCAGTGAGCGGCAATCCCTTCATTTGCGATCCGGTCCATCTCTTCGGTCCGAATCTGTACTTCCATGCGTTCTCCGTAAGGGCCGATCACAGTTGTATGGAGCGACTGATACATGTTGGACTTTGGTCTTGCGATATAGTCCTTGTACCTGCCTTCCACCGGGTCCCACAGTGCGTGGACGAGAGCGAGCGTTTCATAGGAGGACTTGACCGAATCCACTATGATCCGGAATGCTATCAGGTCATAGATACGCGTCATATCCAGCTTCTGTCGCTCCATCTTCTGATAGATGCTGTAGATGTGCTTGGGACGTCCGCGTATACGGCCTTTAAGCCCAAATTCGGCCATCCGTGCCTCGATAATCTGCTCCACCTCTCTAATGTAGTGAATCCGGTCCTCTTCGGTTTTAGCAAGCCCCGTATCTATTTCCTCATAGGCTTTAGGATGAAGACACCGGAAGGAGAGGTTTTCCAGTTCGTGCCTCATCCAGTCGATACCGAGCCTGCCCGCAAGCGGAGCGTAGATATCAAGAGTTTCCTGGGCGAAATTGACGTCATATCGATCCGTCCGGCAGGATGTTCCTCTGATGCCGTCAAGCCGGTCAGCGAGCTTGACGAGGACCACCCGGACGTCCCTGGAAATCGCCATAATCATTTTGCGGATATATTCGGCCTGACGCTCTTTTCGGCTGCTGTAGGCGATTTGGGTCAACTTCGTAACGCCCTGTATTATAAGAGCAACCTCTGCGCCGAACACCTCAGAGAGTTCGTCCGAGGTAATGTATTCTTTTTCCAGGGAATCGTGAAGCAGGCCGGCAGCGACACTCTCTTCATCGAGGCGCATTCCTGCGAGAATCGACGCAACTGCGAGCGGATGTTCCAGATAAGATTCACCAGGCAGGAAGCTTTTACCTCTGTAAGCTTTCGAGACAAAAACATAGGCTTTTTCCAGGAGCTGGACATTCGCCCTGGGAAGGTAATCCAGCATGAGATCCAATAATTCAAAGAAGCGCAACCCCCGCCTCCCCCAAAACGGAAGCCAGGAGCAGGAATGGTCTCTATTTCTTGCTTCCTGCCGCCTGCTTCGAAAAATTCATCGCGCGCATGATCCGCCTCCCGGAGCGTAGAGATTGCGGGGTGTCCCATTGGGACATTATTTACTGCTTCTAATTTTCTCGCCTGTCATTTGCTCTAACTCGGACAACAACCGTTCGAGCAGCTCCGACTCAGGGACCTTTTCCACCCGTTTGCCTTTCTTGAACAGGATACCGCTCCCTTTTCCGCCCGCGATGCCCACGTCGGCCTCTCTGGCCTCACCGGGGCCGTTCACCACGCATCCCATGATGGCAACCCTGAGGGGGGTCCTGACGTTCTTCAGCAAGGCCTCCGCCTTTTGGACCATCGGGATAAGGTCTATTTCCGTACGCCCGCAGGTAGGACAGCTCACAAGCTCCACTCCCCTGTCCCGCAGCTTCAACGCCCTCAAAATCGACCAAGCGACAAACATCTCCTCTTCGGGCTCGGCGGTAAGAGAAACCCTCAGCGTATCCCCGATTCCCTCGAGCAGCAAAAAACCAATCCCGAGGGCCGATTTTATGGCGCCGCTCACTACAGTCCCGGCCTCCGTCACTCCGAGGTGAAAAGGGTAGTCTGTTTTTTTGGCGAGGAGCCTGTATGACTGGATCGTCGTGATCACGTCGCTTGATTTGAGCGATATCTTTATGAGCCCGAAATCGTTGTCTTCAAAAAACCGGATGTGCCGCAGAGCGCTCTCGACCATGGCCTCGTGTGTGGGATGCCCGTATTTTGCCAGCAGGTCCTTTTCCACCGATCCGCTGTTTACGCCGATGCGCACAGGGACCTTCCGCTCCATGGCCATCTCTATGACTTTTTTCACCCTCTGGGGGCCGCCGATATTTCCAGGGTTGATGCGAATAGCGTCCGCACCCGCGCGCATGGCCCTGATCGCCAGGCGGTAGTCGAAGTGGATGTCAGCGATTATCGGAATTCGAATCGACTTCTTTATCATCGCGAAAGCGTCGGCTGCCTGCTCATCAGGAATCGCAACCCTTATAATTTCACACCCTGCCTCCTCGAGCCTTCTTATCTGCCCTGCCGTGGAGCGCCAGTCACGCGTATCCGTGTTGGTCATCGACTGGACTGAAACTGGAGCGCCTCCGCCAATGGCAACGTTGCCGATATGGATTTGCCTGCTTACCCGGCGTTCGTTTTCCAAAATCAGACCTCTGCTTTCATCATGCCGCTACGTAGTCACATTCATTTCGAAACGGTATATTCAGGTTTTATTTTAAAGGACCTGCAAGTAATTTCCAATTACCCAGACTCACTGCGCCATGTGTTATTTTAGCGAGTGAGCGGCCGCCTTTTCCGGCGGCGCAAAACCTCAATAACCCAAAGCTACGGAGTTGAGTATTTAAATATGAACCTGAAATGGTGTAAATGGAAGGCCGAAACTGAAACTAATCGCGCAGACGCCCCGACAGTTGCGTGATAGCCACTAAGAGAGACTTTACATAACATCACAAGCATTATATTAGGGGAAAATAGCTGCGGCGCACCTGTGTGGTGGCTGAAGCGGTCTTTCTCCAAACCGGTTCTCGTGGAAAGCAGAGTGTTCGAAATGCAAATTCTTTTCTGCGCCTCGGAAGTGGCGCCTTTCGCAAAGAGCGGCGGTCTTGCCGACGTGGCCGGTTCTCTACCCAAATCGCTCCACAAACTTGGCTGCGACGTCCGGATCTTTATGCCCCTTTACCGTTCCGTACGCGAGAAGGCCCCGGCCCTCGACCCTCTGGCTCAGCGCATAATCATTCCTATCGGCACACACGATTACCACGTTCATTTGTGGAAAAGCCGGACCGAATCAGGCATTCCCATCTATTTCCTCGAAAAGGACGAACTCTACGACAGGTCGTACCTTTATGGCAGCCCCGTTCGAGGTGATTATGAGGACAACGCCGAAAGGTTCATAGTCTTTAGTCTGGCGGCGAGGCAACTTTGCGCGGCCATCGACTGGTATCCGTCGATTTTTCATCTCCATGATTGGCAAACCGGGCTGGTTGCGGCATATTTCCAGGTGAACTGGCGCTATGACCCGAAATTCGGCCGCTCGGGGACTGTTTTCACTATTCACAACATTGCTTATCAGGGTGTTTTTCCCGCTGGTTTTTTCAGCCTGACCAACCTCCCGCCGAGCGCCTGGTCGCTTCAGGGTATCGAATTCTGGGGGAATTGCAATTTCCTGAAGGCTGGGCTCGTTTACAGCGATTTCATTACAACCGTCAGTCCCCGATACGCTTCAGAAATCATAACCAAGGATTTTGGCTTCGGGCTCAATGGGGTCCTAAAAGAACGAAAAGACAGCCTGCGTGGAATACTGAACGGAATTGACATAAACACGTGGGACCCGCATACAGACCCCTCTCTTCCCCGCAATTACAGCGCCGATGATCTTACCGGGAAGAAAGCCTGCAAAGAAGCTCTCTGCAATCGGGCCGGTTTTGTGGAAAAGAGCTGTGACCTTCCGTTGCTCGGCATGATAAGCCGGCTTGCCGCCCAAAAGGGCTTCGACCTGCTCGAAGAAATCCTGCCAGGTTTGATGAAACTGCCGGTGAACCTGGTAATCCTCGGAATAGGGGATGCCGCTATCGAGGCAAACATCCGCGATATGGAGAAGCTCTACCCGAACCGCCTGAAACTCGTCAACCGGCATGACGAGGAAATGGCGCACCTGATTGAGGCGGGAGCCGACATTTTCCTGATGCCTTCCCGATACGAACCCTGCGGGCTCAACCAGATGTATAGCCTTCGCTACGGTACGATCCCGGTGGTACACGCGACCGGCGGGCTCGATGACTCGGTGACCGACGTTCTCGTGCACCCGGATTCGGGAACCGGCTTCAAATTCTACAAATACGAACCGAAGGCTTTTCTTGAAACAATAAGGTCAGCACTGGAATTGTTAAAAGACGCACGCAAATGGGTCGAGATTCAAAAAAGAGCCATGGCTCTGGATTTTTCCTGGGACAGGTCCGCAAGGCAATACGTCGAGGTGTACGAGAAGGTGCTGGCGGCGAAAAAAGGATTGGGAACAAGACCGGGACCAAAGCCCGTCTGATAGGCTTTTTCTACTTACAGATTGCGATAACCTATTGGACCTCAGTGCTTCTCACTTTGCGGACTTATTGTGACACCCCTTGGCATGACAGAGGATAAAAGTGGTGGAAATGAGGTCAGAAAAACGCTCCTCTAAGCGCCCTGCTGATGCCTTGTCGGAGGACATCTATGGCGTGCTGTTGCCTGGGCATCTGCAGCTCGTTCCAGGGCTTAGCGATGTTTACGAACTGGAACTTGCCTTCTATGAAAGTAAACTCCTTGCCGACGACGAGATTATCCGTCGCGGTGCCTACTTTGCACAGGTTGGCGAAAGCCCGACTTACCACACCCTGATTTGCAGCGGGGAAGCGTTGCGACTGCCCCGTTTCTCTTCGGCAAGGCTGCGATCCTTTTTTGAATTGAAGCAATTCAAGACCGGTTATGCCACACACGGCTTGTTTCCTTATCGAGGTAAGTTTCACCCGCAGATGATCAAGGCATTGATCAACGTCATGGGGCTGAAGCCTGGAGACACGATTCTCGACCCGATGATGGGATCAGGAACCGTGCTCATTGAGGCGAGCCTGATGGAAATCAAATCCGTCGGCATAGACGCGAGCCCGTTCTGCCAGTTCATGGCTCAAGCGAAGCTAGCAGGTTTGACGGTGCCTCTTGAGCCCATTCGCGCTGCTCTAAAAAACTGCAAAGCGATTTTCAACCACTTCCAACAACACGTCGGACATTCGAAGCCTGGCTCCAAAATCCAGTCCCGATCATCGTCATCGTTTTTTCAAGAGCCTGGCGCGGATTACATGGCTTCACTCGGAACGGGAGCCGAGCCGCCGGAAGCCTGCATGTCTGAACCAGTTCGAGATTTCCTCCTCCTCGCATACTTAGACTGCGCCGGCTACTCCGAAAGAAGCACACGCAATTCTCCTTACGAGCACTTTCGCGCCATCCTGCAACGATATCTGTTCGTGGCCGAAAAGATTCAAAGAGTTCTCGCACAAGTGGACTTGGAACCGGCATCGGCCATTCCTTTGCAAGGAGACGCACGATTTCTTCCTCTGCAGGATTCAAGCGTTGACGGGGTCCTTTTCTCTCCCCCGTACAGTTTTGCCATTGATTACTTGAAAAACGATTCTTTTCACCTGGAGTTCCTCGGTGCTGACATGGACGCCCTGCGGGGAAAAATGGTCGGCCTTCGCGGAAGAACACCCCGGCAGAGATTTGACTTTTACAAATCTGATATGGAAATAGTGCTTTCCGAATGTGCACGTGTTTTGCGTCCGGGTCGATGCTGTACGATCATTGTGGGTACCAATGACAATCAAATCGGAAGAATGTTAGGAATGCCAGCGAGCAGTGTTCCCGGGATAGATGAACTGCTCCTTGATATGAGCGCACTATGCGGATTTCACCCGATTCTGAAACTAGGCCGGCAAATCACCGGAATGGCAAATACTATGCGGACAGAATACATCATGATTTTGGAGCGCAGGTGAGGTGCTGAACTACTGGAGGGCTCTTCCGTCGGTACCTTTCGGGATGCGTGGAGCGGAAGCACTCACTCCATCGTGTTCGATCGCAATTACCGCCAAAAGGCCACCTTCGACCCTCAGCGCTCCCCAGAGCCCAAAATACGGTTCGATTTCAGCGAAGTTGCCAACGCGATCTGTGAGATATCTGTACATGGCCCGAGTCGGGAGAACTAAAGCTCCACCGATGAAGATACCCCGCAGTATTCCGAGAGCCATTTTATTGAGCGCACGATGGCTTGAAGAGATGTTACCCGTCTCCCATTCCATGCAAAACAGCCGGTTTCCAACCGGTATGGTCGCGTCAATAGGCCCGGGTCGTCTTAGTGTAGCGACATCAACACGGGTTTCCAGCTCCCAGCCGAGCGACCTCAGATGTTGCATGCAAGCATCTTTTATGGGTTTTACCCCGCTGCCCTCGCCACGCTTTTTGCCAGGCTCGTCACGAAGCGTGAAGGAGCCTGAGTGAGGAGGCCACTCGATGGATTGGATGGCACTCATGATATGGTTTTCGATCATCTTCCATTCTCGTGAAGAAGAGAACTCACCAACATCAATTAGATGCTCTATCCGGATTATCTTCATTAGCCTATTGACCCAATCGCCCAGGGTCTTGCCTCGATCCGATAAAAGCACGCTCCACGCACAAAATGATTTCAGAAGGCGACGCCTTCAGAGCTCCAGCCAACTGGAAGATCGTTTTCAGGGAGGGACTCTTGTGGCCTCGCTCAAGTTGGCTGATGTATGTACGGTGATACCCGCTCTCAAAGGCCAGCTCTTCCTGCGATATCTTCCTTGCTTTGCGCAGCTCGTGTAAAGTCAGTCCGAATGCTTCTTCAATGGTCAACGGCATCCCCCAGAATTTTTCAGCTTCCCTATGTTGCTTTGGCGTGTATTATGATGTAGACTAAAAATCTACAGACTATAGTCTTCATATTCAGAGACAAACCGTTCGAGGACGCCGCTGATGAATTATTCCGACTTCTTTAAGGCCTTGGGGATAAACGCAACCGACAGATTTGCGGTAAAACGATTTGCTGACGCTTCGGGCGTATCGGTGGACAGACTCCAGCATTACAATGGCAGCAACACGGTACCGTCAGGATGCGACTTGGACCGAATTTGCTCTGCGTCCGGGCTACCGCCGATCGAGTTGATGCTGAAAATGGGGGTGTTGGACCGCCGGATACTGAAAGCGCTGAAGGCCAATGCGAGAGAGGTCCTCGAACTTATCCAAGATGATGTCAAGCATCCAGGAAATCAAATGGAACCTCCTCCTGTCGTTCTTCAGACGAACCTTGGGAGACTCCATCAAGGGGATTGTTTAGCCCTCATGCAGCATATGGAAAGCGATAGCATTGATGTGATCTTTGCCGATCCTCCGTTCAATCTCAAAAAGCTCTATCCTTCTGGAGTTAATGACGATCTGAAGGAAGCAACATACCTGGAGTGGTGTGAGAGTTGGGCTGGTGAATGCGCCCGTCTGTTGAAGCCGGGCGGCAGTCTGTTCTTTTGGAATATCCCCAAGTGGAGTACCCACATCTCCGGATACCTTAACGGCCGCCTTACATTTCGGCATTGGATAGCTGTAGATATCAAATACAGCCTCCCTATTCCGGGCCGGCTTTATCCATCTCATTACTCTCTGCTATATTACTGCAAAGGGGAAAAGCCGAACACTTTTCACCCGGACCGTTTGCCGATGGAAATTTGCCCCGCTTGTAAGACAGATTTGCGCGACTATGGCGGGTACAAAGACAAAATGAACCCTCTGGGAGTCAACCTGACTGATGTCTGGATGGATATGGCTCCTGTACGTCATTCCAAATACAAAAAGCGCAAAGGCTCCAATGAGTTGCCCGTTAAGCTGATGGACAGAATTATCCAGATGGCTTCTGAAGAGGGAGATGTCGTTTTTGACCCGTTCGGTGGTTCGGGGACAACATACGTGGTGGCTGAAATCAAACGGCGTCGGTGGATTGGAATAGAGTTAGGGCCTGTAGACGATATTGTCAGCCGCTTCGAAGAAATCAGCACCGAGGCGGGTCAGGTTGAAAAAATCCGTCGTAACTGTAACTGCCTTTTCACCGAAGAAACGCTGAGCGTCCGTCGACAGTTGGGGCTGTGGACATGCGAGTCCGTGTGCAAGGCAAGCAGGGCCAGCCGTTAGCACAGGTACGTCTTCTTGTGTATGCAACAGGCCCAACCAAGCCTCCCGCGAACGCCCAACGCGCCAGATAGACATGTCGCGCGGTCGGCCTGCCCGCTACGCGCTCGCACGACGTAGAGTGGTTATTTTTTTCAGTGGGGTACTCTATATAGGTCTACCATACGAGGCGTTGAACCTGACGAGCAACCGCATGAACGTTTTCTTGGACTCCAAAGTCCTTCGGGGCGGTTGCTCGCAAGTCAACTCGGTCGTTAAATTTCGATCATGCTCTCCTGGAGCAGGTCAATGTCTGCGATTTCCTCTTCGAGGTATGCCTTGAGCTTCTTTTTGAGCCGGCTTTCGATCTGGCGCACTCGCTCGCGGCTGATCCCGAACTTGTCTCCGATTTCCTGGAGGGTCATGGGATCTTCGGTCAGAAGTCTTTTATCGAATATTACGGCTTCCTTGCCTTTGAGCTGTTCTCTGAATAGCATCAGCTTGTCATGGAGAATAGCCTTGGCTTCCTGGTCTGCTATCTGATCGTCAACGGGCAGGTCGTCCGAGGGCAGAAAAGATTTGTGTGTATCCTCGGAGTCTTCCTTCAGCGGGCTGTCGAGAGAGATCTCCCAGCTATTGAGCCTCTGATCCATTTCAATGATCTCCGACTCCTTCACATCGAGCCGGTGGCTTAGCAGCTTGGGGGAAGCCTCGATGCCCTGGGCTTCCAGTCTCTCTTTTTCCTTGCGCAAATTGAAGAAGAGTTTCCGCTGGGCCTGGGTCGTCCCGATCTTGACCAGTTTCCAGTTGTCCATGATGAACTTGATTATGTAGGCCTTGATCCAGAACGAGGCATAGTAGGAAAACTT
>Ga0187875_10002617_pt1 | contig 13177 bp, 11 predicted proteins | sample June2016WEW_17_1_2_FD_132978 | JGI IMG/M metagenome (GOLD analysis project Ga0187875, IMG submission 132978) | Peatland microbial communities from SPRUCE experiment site at the Marcell Experimental Forest, Minnesota, USA - June2016WEW_17_10 | ecosystem: Environmental > Terrestrial > Soil >... | reverse complement strand
GTTTTCCTTCCACGGCATCGCTTCCCAGCATGCCGTTGCGGAACCCAGAACCTGTCAACCCCAATCAACTGTCACCCATGTCCTCGGTCAGAAATGTCACCCATCTCCCCGGTTTGGACCGTTTCAGAGCCGCGACCGTAAGGGAGCGGACGCGTTGCACAACCGTACCACCTTACACGGATGGCCGACTAGGTGGCGGCGTCCGTCTTGCGCACTTCCGCCGCAAACTCCGCGCCCTCGCGGAACGCCTTTTCCAATTCCCCGGCCTTGAGCAATTCGAGCGTTTCAACCAACTCGCTCTGGAACTCGGCCAGCGCCTCGCCGATGTAGTCGCCATTGGTCGCCAGGATGTCTTTCCAAATCGGCCATGCGCTCAGCGCCAGCCGCGTCATGCCCGTCAGGCCCGGACCCGCGGCGGCAACCACCGCTGCGCGATCCACGCGCGCGCCCAGCCCGCGCGCCAGCGTCGTCGCCAGCATCTGCGGCAGGTGCGACGAGCGCGCCACGCGGCGGTCGTGATCCTCGGGCGAACAGACGATCGCGTGCGCGCCGATGCGCTCGATCCAGCTCAGGAACTCCTGTGCCCGCGCGCCTTCCAGGTCCTCCGCGACGCGCGGCGTCAGCAGCCACGGCCGCCCGCGGTAGAGCTCCGCCTCCGCCACCTCCACGCCCCGGCTCTCCTTGCCGGCCATCGGATGCCCGCCCAGGAAACTGCCGCCCAACGCCTGCGCCCCGCACTCCATGATGCGCCGCTTGGTGCTGCCGGCGTCGGTCACCAGCGCGCCCGGCCGCAGTTTGCCCGCGAGCTTCGGCAGCGTTTCGAGAATCACGGAAATCGGCTGCGCCAGCAGCAGCAGATCGGCTTCGGCCGCTGCCTGCTCCAGACTCACGCCTGCGTCGATGGCGCCGCGCCGCACTGCTTTCGCGATCGTCGCCGGCGAGCTCACGCCCACAATGCTTCCGCCGAATCCGGCCGCGCGCAGCGCCAATCCGAACGATCCGCCGATCAATCCCACCCCGGCGATGGCAACCGTCTTCATGCCGTCTCCACCGCTAGGCCTTCCGCCCCACCGCCTCCGCGATCATCTTCAACTGGGCCATCAATTCCTCGAACTGCGCCGGGTTGAGCGCGTGCGCACCCTCGCCCAGCACGCCATCGGGATCCTGATGCACGTCGATCAGCAGCCCGTCCGCGCCCGCCGCCACGGCCGCGCGCGCCATCGGCGCCACCTTGTCGCGCCGTCCCGTCCCTTGCGACGGATCCACCACGATCGGCAGATGCGACAGCTTCTTGACCGTTGGAATCGCGGTCAGGTCGAGCGTGGTGTGCGCCGGCGGTTCGAAGCTCCGGATGCCGCGCTCGCACAGGATCACGCTGTAGTTTCCGCCCGTCAGAATGTACTCGGCCGAGGTGAGCCATTCCTCCACCGTCGCCGCCGGCCCGCGCTTCAGCAGCACCGGCCGCTGCCGCCGGCCCAGCGCGCTCAGCAGCGGATAGTTCTGCATGTTGCGCGAACCCACCAGCAGCAGGTCCACGTATTGCTCCATCATCGGCGCCTGCGCGGCGTCGACGATTTCGCTTACCACCAACAAACCGTTGCGCTCGGCTGCGTGGCGCAGCAGCTTGAGCGACTCTTCGCTCAAGCCCTGAAACACGTACGGCGACATGCGCTGCTTGAACGCGCCGGCGCGCAGGAATGTGGCCCCGGCGCGGGCCAGCGCCTCCGCCGCCCGCTCGATCTGCGCCTCACCCTCAACGTTGCTCGGGCCGGCCAGAACGGCCACGCGCGGCCCGCCGATCTGCGCCCGGCCGAACTCGACGACGGTGCCCTCGGGCCGGAAGGCGCGGCTGGCCAGCTTGTACGGCGCGATCACGCGGTGGCATTCCTTCACGCCTGGCAGCACTGCGAACTGCGCGGCGTCGAAATCCTCGTTCGGCCCCACCGCGCCCAGTACGGTGTGCACTGCGCCGGTCGAGCGGTGCACCGAGAAGCCGAGATCCACCAGTTTTTCGATGACGCCTTCCACCTGCTCCTCGGTGGAGCCCCGCTCCATGATGATGATCACGGCTTGTCTCCTTCGGTCTGCTGCGCGGCCTGGCTCTGCGCGCGGCGCATGCGTTCCCGCTGCAGGGTGCGCATCTCGTCGATGATGCGCTCGTAGAGCCGGCGCACGGCGTCGTCCGGCAGCGGCCCGCGATTGTGGCCGGCCACGTTTGAGAACACCAGCTCCTCGCGCTTCGGCTCGTAGATCGGAATCGCGGCCTCGCGCTTGATGTCGCCGATCTCCTCCACTACCTTGGCGCGCTGGTTGAACAGCGCCAGTAATTGCAGGTCGAGTTCGTCGATGTCCGCCCGGAGCTTGTCGAGCGCCGCCTGGGCCTGGTCGGGCGTCATTTCGCGCTCCTCGGCTCGCCCGCCGAAGCACCGCGGCGGCGGGTCAGTTCGGCGAGGTAGCTTTCCAGCCGCTCTTCGAGATCCGCCGCCGACGCCTCGGCATCGACGATGCGCATAATCGCGCTGCCCACCACGGCTCCGTCGGCGTAGCCCCCTAGCGCTTCGACGTGTGCGCGCGTCGAAACGCCGAAGCCCACCGCCAGCGGCTTATCGGTCCACTGCCGCAGCCTGCGGCACAGCGGTTCGACGCCCGCGGCCAGCGAGGCGCGCTCGCCCGTGACGCCGGTGCGCGAGACCACGTACACGAAGCCGCTCGAATACTCCGCCACCAGTTTCAGTCGCCGCTCGGTGCTGGTCGGCGCGGCCAGGAAAATCGTGTCCAGGCCGTCGGCGCGCAGTTGCGCTACCGGTTGCTCGGCCTCTTCGACACTCACATCGGTCAGCAGCACGCCGTCGACGCCGCTCATGCGGGCGTCGTGAGCCAGGCGCTCGAAGCCGTAGCTCAACAGTGGGTTCAGGTAGCTGAACAGCACCAGCGGGATCTGGCTTTCGCGGCGGATTTCGCGCGCGATTTCGAGCACCGCGGCGACATCCGTGCCGGCTTTGAGCGCGCGGTCCGAAGCCTGCTGGATCACCGGCCCATCGGCGATCGGATCGGAAAAAGGAACGCCCAACTCGAGCACGTCCGCGCCGCCGCGCTCCAGCGCCAGCGCCAGCGCGGGCGTGCGCTCAGGGTGCGGGTCGCCCGCCGTCAGATAGGCCACCAGCGCCGTCCGGTGCTCACTCTTCCGTTGCGCGAAGCGTTGCGCGATACGTCCACTCGATTCCATCGTTCTCCCCAAGTTAACATCTACGCCGCATGTCGTCCGAATCGGGGCGCTTTCTCCGCTTCAATCCCGCGACCTCAGTCAGGCGTCAGTCAGACGTCGCGGAGCCTCGGAAGCGCCGCGCAAAAACGATCCTCGACGAGGGGTGGCCGCTACAGCGTAGCGGCCACGCCTTGATAAGCCTCATGGAATCAGCATGTTACAAAATGGAGGCCGCTATTAGTAGCGGCCTGACCCCTTTCGGCTGGCCGAAAGGCCTGTCCCAGCCGGTACGCCGCGCGACGAAAACGAAGCTCGATCCGTCAACCCACGGAGCGCCACGATCGCGCTCCCACGAGCGCCCGCCTACCGCAGCGGCCGTGATGCAGTACTCTAAAAACTAACATGGTAGACATCGGTTTGAGTATTGTGGACCGATTGATTCAGCTGCTCACCATCCGCCAACGTAATCGGGAGGCGTACTTCAACCAGTTCATCGAGCCGCTCTACAGAGACGCTGAGGGCGTCGTCAACGACTACGTGGCCCTCTTTGGTGACTTGATTGAACTCCTCAAGAAAGCAGACTCGACGGAAGAGGTAATTGCCTGGATAGAGCAACGACGGCTGAAAATGCTTCCCCTGCGAATGAAAATGCGAGCCCTGCTTGACAATAACACCGTAGACCCAGACAAGGTGCCCGAGGCATCCAGAATGTTTGTTCAGGGCCTATGGGGCGTAATGAAGGGAGGCATATCTCTTGTTGAAGACGGCCACACGCCGATGTTGGAATACGGGTGAGGAAACCATACTGTTTTGGACATGCTCAAGGGGATTTCCGAAATGTCTCCCGCCAGCTGTTATCGGGAGCGGTACATCAGGAATGCACGGCGCCAGCTGAAGGCGATAGAAATGGCTTGGAAGGACGCTGTACGTGGGTACGCAGTCCTGAAGCGCGAAAGTCTTCGGCCCGCCTAGGCTGGTTGCGAACTGCTTAACGGCTATGACGGACGCAATGTTCCGGCATTCCTATGCAGTTCTTCGCGCGACGGGGAGACATCGGAATCAGCAACTGATCAAGAATGGGACGGTGATCCTTTCCCCTCGCGCGCGGGGGACACCGAGGCCCACTACCCTCGCAGTCGCGACCCCTCAGCCTCACGCCGAGGGCGACACCAAGGCCTCCGCCGCGGAGGCCGCAGGTGCGTCCCCGCGCCACCCCGAAACTTCGTCCAGATGACTACTGAGTAGTCACCTGACTTTGTAAGTCACTGCTTAGCAGTAATAAACGACATTCAGATGACTATTCGTAGTCATCGGCCCCGGCCGCTGCCGTTTTGGACTCCCGCCCAAAGGCCATTTGGCCCGAGGGGTACCGGCATTCCGAATCGGTTTCGCGCCGCTCAATGCGGCTCGGGGCAGGAGGCCTGCTTGCGACGACGACGTATATAGGCTGTAATAACGTTTCCATGTGTACTCTTATTCTTCCTCCGACGACACCCGGCAAGCCCAACGAGATTTGGACAGAGGCGAAGTCGGTGGTGATCACCGGCGCGAATGGCTCCGGCAAGACTCGGTTTGGTGTCTGGATTGAGGAGAACAACCCAGCTCGCCGAGTCCAGCGGGTCGCTGCCCAGCGTGCTCTGAACCTCCCCGATCTTGTCAATCCCACTCCCTATGAGCGCGCCACGACCCAGCTATATTTCGGCGCATACGATCCGAGTTGGAGCGAGTCATTGTACAGGAGAATGAAGTTCGAGCGACGATGGGGCGGAAACCCTAACGTGCACATGCTGTCAGACTTCGAGTTCGTAGTATCTGTCCTATTTGCCGATGAGGCGAAACGCAATCGAGAGTACGCAGTCCCTGCCCGGAGCCAGGTTCCAACTGAAAAGGCTCGAGACTGCAATCTCGATGTCTTGAGGAGGATCTGGGCCGATGTCTTCCCGCATCGAGAGCTGGTTGTCGGGCAGGATAAGATCGGTGCGCGGATCTCGTACAATGCGCAAGAATATGCCGGCAGCATGATGAGTGATGGAGAGCGTGTGGCCCTTTACCTCCTCGGTCAGGTGCTTTGTGCTCCAACGGAGGCGATCATCGTCATCGACGAGCCTGAGATTCATCTCCATCGGGCCATTCAGGCGAGCCTTTGGGACAAGGCCGAGGCAAGTCGTCCCGACTGCACGTTCGTCTACGTCACACACGACCTGGATTTCGCCACTTCCCGAAGTGCGGCGCGGAAAATCTGGATGAAATCCTACAATGGTTCTCAGTGGGAGTGGGAGGAACTGGAATCTACGACGGACCTCCCGGACGAACTGCTACTCCGGATTCTAGGCAGTCGCCGTCCGGTGCTCCTCGTCGAAGGGGATAAGAGGAGCTTGGACAGTACGCTCTACCGTGCCCTGTACCCAGACAAGCTGATCCTGCCTATGACGACATGCCGCGAAGTTATTGGCGCGCAGCGTGCGATGCGGGAACTCAGTTCCCTCCACAATCTAGAGATCGACGGCCTAGTGGACCGAGATCACAGGAGTGAGGAAGAAATCAGTGCTCTGCGAGATCGAGGCCTAATGGTCGTCGAGGTGGCCGAAGTAGAGAACTTATTCTGCGTTCCTGCCGCGCTGCTTGCTGCCGCCGGTCAGCTTCAGAAGGCTGATCCTCAGGCAGCAGCGCGGGCGGCTCAGGCGCGCGTAATTTCGGAGCTACAGAAATCGATAGATTTCCAAATCGCTGCCCGCGCAATTGCCGAAATTCAGTTTAGGCTAGGTGGGTTCGGCCCAAAAGCCGGGAAGGCGAACGCCTCCAACATACAGGCCAACCTCGAAGCTCACGTCGCTGCCATCGACGTGGCCGAGGTGTTCAAGAGGTCGGCCGATCTTTTCAATGACATAGTCACGAGGGCGGACTACGAGTCCGCCCTTCGTTTTTACAACTGCAAGGGAATCACATCCTTTGTTGCCGGGGAGCTCGGAATGAACCCGAGCGCCTACTGCACCATGATTACCGGTATCGTGCGATCGGGGCAGGGAGCCGCACTGGCTGCGGACTTACAATCCAGAATCTCCTAAAGACGATCACCCTGGAGCACCCTTGGCGTTCTCGGGAAGATTCTTACTTCAAAGCGGACAGGGGTTCAGCAATTCAGACGGCCGGGTAGTCGGCGAGAGCGTGGAAGTGATCGGTTGAGCGAACCCACTGCCCGAGGGCGGGGGAACGGCGGGCGTTCCACCGTGCGCGGAGTGTGTTTTCACCGTGGATCCACCGTGCGCGAGCCACGTCTTTACCATGCGCGGACCATGATTTCACCGTGACTTCACCGTGTCCGCACCGTGCAAACACCGTTCTTGCGTGCACGGTGCTTCACGGTAGGGACAGAAAGACAGAAAGGGCACAGGGACAGCCCGCTTCCACGTCCCCCGAGTCGTGGCTTACTGGGCAGGTGGTGGCTGAGGCAGGGGCAGGGTGGCCCCGACTTGAGTCACGTCCTGGAACACGGTCACGCTGGCGATGTTGCCGCCCAGGCCGCCGCCGCCCAGTACCTGGTTGACGAACGGGATGATGGGCTGCGAGGCTCTGAAGACCAGGTTGGCGTTGGTCCCCTTGTCCTGAGGCAGGTTAGCCTCATTGGGAAAGAATGCCGAGCACTCATAGGCCGTGTTCTGGTACTGCTGACTCATGATTGGAATGGTTTCCTGGTCAATGACGTTGCCCGCCACGTCTTCCAGCGAAACGGTGATGGTGGTGCCGGCGCCGGTTGGATCCATATTCACCACGGCGAAGGCGCAGTCCTTGAACCACCCGGGCTGGCCACCGCCGCCGACCACTACGGGCGCGTGCCAGGACGGGTACGCCTGGTCAATCCAAACCGCGGGGTAGGTGTCGTCCCAAGACACCGTGTTGGTTAAGCCGTTCCAGTACATGACATGCACCGAGGGGGGCGTCAGCGAGAGTAACCCGTTGGGAACTGGATTCCCGTATTGATCATTGGGGGAGGCAACGACTTGCGCCATCCCTTCACCGGCAAGATCCATTTCTGGCGGCGGAGGGCCTCCCGTTGGGCAATTGGTATTTGAGGGATCCTGATAGGCACAGACGGGAGCCACAAGATCCAGCGTGTCCGTGCACCCGTTGGCGGTGCATTGTTGTGCCAGAAATACAATCTGCTCTGTGCTGGCAGTTCCACCGTTCTCGCTCACGCTGAGGGATGATTCCCACTGCACCACCCCGTCCGGGGTAAGGTTATGCCATGTAAGCCACCAGGCCACAGCGGGGGTCGTGCCAGTTTGATCGTTGGGCAGGTTGTCCAAAAACGTAACCCGAGCCGTGAATTGGCCTCCTACCGGGATCCACGGAAAGACAAACTCCCGCGAGCAACTTTGCCCGGCCACGCAGTTAGGGTAAACCTGTGCGTTCACGCCAAGCGCCACAATCAGGGCCAAAAGCAGGCCTAAGAGAGCAATCCTCAGTCGAACGTGGGAACAGACTTGCCGCCAGACAGTTTTGTGGTGCACAGCCCCTCCATGACCAATTTTGACGCTCTAGTGGCGTTTCCTGGGTACGTTTCCACCGTAGAGTATATCGCCGTTCGCTGGCAGCGGCGCGCGTGCCTGAACCGCCAGCGCTGAAGTCATGAGTTTGAGTATCTCACGGCGGCTGGGCCGGAGTTTGGTTGCACCGTGCGTGAGGCCGTGTCTTGCCGTGAATTCACCGTGTTTGGACCGCGAAAACACCGTTTTTCTCGGGCACGGTGCGTCACGGTGGATCTGCGGCAATCAAAGGACTTATCAAGAATTCGCCGTGCTTTACCGGCGCGGTGGATCCGTGGTGTTTTTGCGGTGATTTGATGCGCCGCGTGTCAGGCTGGATGGTCGAGCTCGGGCAGATTCTCGCGATAGATATCGGTGTCCTTGTCGCCGCGTCCGGAGAGGTTGATCAGGTAGATCTGGTCGCGCGCGGCGGGCGCGCGTTTCATGGCTTCGGCGACGGCATGGGCCGACTCCAGCGCCGGGATCAGGCCCTCGGTGTGGGCCAGAGTGCGGGCCGCGTCGAGGGCCTCGCGGTCGGTCACGGAGACGTACTCGGCGCGGCCCTGGTCGTGCAGCCAGGCGTGTTCCGGGCCGACCAGAGCGTAGTCCAGGCCGGCCGAGACGGAGTGCGTCAGCGACACCTGACCGTGTTGATCCTGCAGGAGATAGCTGTAAGCGCCGTGGAGCACGCCGGGGCTGCCGCCGGCGAAACGGGCGGCGTGGTCGCCCAGCGCTGCGCCGCGGCCGCCGGCTTCGACGCCGACCAATTGCACGGCGGCGTCGGGCAGGAAGGCGGTGAAGATTCCGATCGAATTCGAACCGCCGCCGACACAGGCGAAGACGGCGTCCGGCAGGCGACCGGCGCGCTCGAGAATCTGGGCGCGGGCCTCGTCGCCGATGCAGCGCTGGAAGTCGCGCACAATCATGGGATAGGGGTGCGCGCCGAGCGCCGAGCCGAGGAGATAGTGGGTCGATTCGACGTTGGTCACCCAGTCGCGCATGGCCTCGCTGATGGCGTCCTTCAGGGTGCGGCTGCCGCTCGCGACGGCGGCGACTTTCGCGCCTAACAGGCGCATGCGAAAGACGTTCAGGCGCTGCCGCCGCATGTCCTCCTCGCCCATGTAGACCGTGCAATCCAGGCCGAACAGCGCGCAGACCGTGGCCGTGGCGACGCCGTGCTGGCCGGCGCCGGTTTCGGCGATGACGCGGCGTTTGCCCATGCGCCGGGCCAGCAACACCTGGCCCAGGCAGTTGTTGATCTTGTGCGCGCCGGTGTGGAGCAGGTCTTCGCGTTTGAAAAAGATGCGCGCCCCGCCCAGGTTTTCGCTGAGACGTTTGGCCTCATACAACGGGGTCGGACGGCCGGCGTAGTTGTGCAGCAGGTCGTCGAGTTCGGCCTGAAAAGCGGGGTCCTGGCGGGCGGCGTAGTAGGCCTGTTCGAGCTCCTCCAGCGGGGCCATGAGCGTCTCCGGGACGTAGCGCCCGCCGTAGGGGCCGAAGTGGCCGCCGGCGTCGGGAGTGGGCGATTTGGTGCTCACGGTTTCTTTAATCCTCCTCGAGTTCCGCTTGCCGGATGGCCTGGATGAAAGCGCGGACCTTGAAGGGGTCCTTGCGGCCGGGCGCGCTTTCGAGACGCGAGCAGGCGTCGACGCCCCACGGGCGGGCTTCGCGAATGGCCTGGGCAACATTATCGGGCGCGAGACCGCCGGCCAGAACGATCTTGCCGGGCAGGCCGAATACCACGCTCCAATCGAAGGCGCGGCCCGTTCCGCCGCGTTGCGCACCGGCGGGCGTGTCGATGAGAAAGGCCTCGGCGCGACTCGCAGCGAGCGCGGCGCGCAGGTCGTCTTCGAGACCGGGAGCGGCCGAAAATGCCTGCCAGAATCGGAGCGTCAACGGCGGGACCAGGCCGTGAATCTGAGCCAGATCCAGGCCCGCGACGCGGACGGTTTCCGCGATTTCCACCGTGGTCGGATCCACGAAGACGCCGATTTTCACCGTGTTTGGGCTGAGTTTGGCCGTGATTGTTGCGGCGTCTTGCGGCGCGATGTGGCGCGGACTGCCGGGCCAGAAGTTGAAACCGAGCGCGTCGGCGCCGGCCGCGACGGCCATTTGGGCGTCCTCCAGGCTGGTGATGCCGCAGATCTTGACGAAAACACGGTTCATGCTGTGCCGGTCATCTTCCGGTGAGGGCTCGCACGGCTTCGGCAGGGTCGCTCGACTGCATCAAGTGCTCGCCCACCAGGAAGGCCTGGAAGCCGTGCGCCAGCAAGCGCTCGACGTCGGCGCGCGAGTGGATGCCGCTTTCGGCGACTTTCAGGACCGTGGCAGGAATGAGCGGCGCGAGCTGCTCCGCGGTTTCGAGGGACACCTTAAACGTGCGCAAGTCTCTGTTGTTGACGCCGACGATGCGGGCGCCGGCCGCGAGCGCGCGCTCGAGTTCCGGCTGGTCATGCACCTCGACCAGCGCATCCATTCCGTAGTAGTCCGCCAGGGATTGGAAGCGCTCGATATTGGCCTGTGTCAAGAGAGCGGCGATGAGCAGAATGGCATCCGCGCCGGAGGCGGCGGACTCGATCACGTCGACCTCGTCGATCGTGAAATCCTTGCGCAGCACGGGCAGGGCGGCGCAGGCGCGGGCGGTTCTCAAGTCGCCGAGCGAGCCCTGGAAAAACTCTTTGTCGGTCAATACGCTGAGGGCGTTCGCGCGGCCGGCGAAGTATTCCATGGCGCGGCGGGCGGGATTGAAATCGGCGCACAGCAAACCCTTGCTGGGGCTGGCTTTCTTGATCTCGGCGATGATGGCCGGGGTGACGGCTTCGAGCGCCTGGCGGAACGGGCGGCGCTGGCCGCGCTGAAACTCCGCAATGCGCTCCAAGCCCTTGCGCAGCTTGAGTTTTTCAGCGACTTCCAGGCGCTTGACGGCGAGGATACGAGCCAGAATGTCGGGCAGGTCCGGCTGCATGAGGAGAATCCTACACCATAGCAGACGTGGGCAACGGGTCAAATCGTCAGGCGGGCGCGGCTGCGGTTCGATGATCTGAAGGGGCGGTGTGATTGGTCCGGAAATGCCATTTATCAGGAACTAGCGCCGACCGGCGAAGAGGTCGAGCCGTCGCGTTTTCCGGTACCCGCGCGGCCGGCTCCGTCTCACGGAATCAGCGATTGCGTGTACTGCCCCCGGATTCCCGGATTTCGGGAGACTAGCAATTCGGCGATCAACGTACCTTTCCGGCACTACCGGTTTTTGAAATGGAACTCCTTCAGATGCGAAGCTGAACAGAGATGAAGACCTCCTGGCGTGAGCGGTTCCGGCGCATCATCGCGGACCCGTCTCACCTCGCGCTTGCGCTCCTGATCGGCGCTCTGGTCGGCTCCACGATTGTGGCATTCCTGGCCTGCACAGACTGGATGAACAGGCTGCTGTTCAGCCAGGCGATGCCCGTTTGGATGCGGCCGCTGATAACGGCCGCCGCCGCGCTGATCGCCGGCTATCTGCTGCTGCGCGTGTTTCCCAACGCGCGCGGCAGCGGCATCCCACAGACCAAAGCGGCCCTGATTGCCGGTGGTGGACACATCGGCCTGAAGACCGCGTTCGGCAAGTTCTTCTGCTGCGCCCTCTCCCTCGGCGGCGGTGTCGCCCTGGGCCGCGAGGGGCCGTCGGTGCAGATCGGCGCCGGGATTGCGTCGTTCCTGGCGCGCAAGGCCCGGCTGGAAACGCGCGACGTGCAGGCGTTGGTGCCAATCGGCGCGGCAGCGGCGCTGGCGGCGGCCTTCAACACGCCGATGGCCGCGGTCCTTTTTACGCTGGAGGAACTGCTGGGCGATCTCAACGCGCGGGTGCTCGGCTCGGTGGTCATCGGCGCGGCGACCTCGTGGATGGTGTTGCACCTGTTCCTTGGCGACGCTCCGCTGTTCCACGTTCCTTCCTACAGCTTGGTGCACCCTTCCGAATTCCTTTTCTATGCCCTGCTCGGCGTTGCCGGAGGCTGCGTATCGGTGCTCTTCACTTCGTCGTTGCTGTGGCTGCGGCTGAGGTACCGGCGCCTGCCGAAGTGGACGCTGGCGTTCCAGCCGGCAACGGGCGGGCTAACAGCCGGCGTGCTGGCACTCTACAGCGCGGACGTGCTCGGCGCCGGTTACGCCGCCGTCGAACTTTCCCTCCACGGCGCCCTCAGCGGCTCCGCGATGTTCATTCTGCTGTTTCTGAAACTCGCGGCGACCGTGGTCTGCTACAGTTCCGGCAATGCCGGCGGCATCTTTGGGCCCAGTCTGTTTCTGGGCGCGATGCTGGGCGGCGGCTTCGGTTCGGTGCTGCACGGCTGGCTGCCGGCCACCACCGCGCCCGCAGGCGCTTACGCGCTGGTCGGCATGGGCACCACGTTCGCGGGCATCATACGCAGCCCCATCACGTCGGTCGTGATGATCTTCGAGCTGACCCGGGACTATAACATCATCGTGCCGCTCATGATCTCGAATCTGGTGGCGTATGCGGTCGCGCGGGCCTTCAGCCACACCCCGATCTATGAGGCACTGGCCATTCAGGACGGCGTGCACCTGCCGCTCGCCAAAGGGCAACGCCAGGAGCCGGACCTGCTGGTCGGCGATGCGATGCGCAGCCCGGCGATTCTGCTGCGCCGCTCCACATCGATTGCCGTCGCGCGCCAGTTGGTGCCGGAAGGCGACTGCCTCGTCGGGGAAAACGGAACTCTGCTCGGCATCGCGCATGGCGCCGACCTCGACGAGGCGCTGCACAAGGGTGCGGGCGAGACGGCAGTGGCAAGCGTTGTTCGCAGCGAAGTGCTCAATGAGACGGTACATTTGCACCCCGACGAGCCGGCAGACATCGTGCTGCACCGGCTGGGCCAGTTCAATCTGAGCGTGCTGCCGGTGGTTGACCGGCGCGACATTACCAGAGTTTTGGGCGAGGTGACGCTGGAGGACTTACTGGAGGCGTATCGCAACGCTTCGGCGTGAAAGCCCCGCCCGCAGTGCGCTTTGGGAAGACTGACCGGAATGAGTCGCAGGCGCGCGTGTTGGCACAGATCGGACAACGGCGTATGCGGGAACTGCGCCAGTGGCTGGCAAAAGGCGTGATCGGAGAACCGACGCCTGACGCCTGGAACCTTGGCCTCAAGCACAAATCCATCGCGGCTCCATCGGGCTACGGGCAGCGGCTTCGATTCGCAGAACGCTTGTCGAACGGCGAACGGGTCAGGCTGACACGGGCTAACGGGTCAGCCTGAAGTGAGCAGTTGGTTATTCGGGCGCTGGCGGGTTGGAGGATCCGCCAACGCCCGCTGCTTCGCTCTGCGGGAGCTACTGGCTGATCGCGACTCCGTTGAAGCTGGCTATGCCCAACGGCGCCGACGTGGCCGCCAGCGTCAGGCCGCCGTACGCATCGATCGAGAAGACGGCCACGTGCCCGCCGCTGCCGTCGGACGCCGCG
>Ga0187875_10002606_pt1 | contig 13210 bp, 10 predicted proteins | sample June2016WEW_17_1_2_FD_132978 | JGI IMG/M metagenome (GOLD analysis project Ga0187875, IMG submission 132978) | Peatland microbial communities from SPRUCE experiment site at the Marcell Experimental Forest, Minnesota, USA - June2016WEW_17_10 | ecosystem: Environmental > Terrestrial > Soil >... | reverse complement strand
CGCGGCTGGCGGTCCCGGCTGACCACCGCGGGCCTGGCCACGGCCAGCTTCGCGATCCCGGTACTCGTGTACATGACCTACTCGGCGGTCGTCCTGCACGACCGCTTCGAGCTGTCCGACCAGGGCGACGCGGTTCTTTACGGCCGGGTGGCGGCGGCCGCAGACTGCGCGACGCTGCACCTTCCGGCCGCCGAGCGGGCGCTGTGCCCGACGCCCCAGATAGTGGCGTCCTACGGTGTGGACGGCCTGGTGAACGACCCGTACTCACCGGCCTACACGGCCCCGCCCCCGGTCGGCCTGAGCCGGGCGGAAATCGTCAAGCGGTTCTCCTACGCGGTGCTCGAGCAGCAGCCGCTGCGGGTGGCCGGGGCGATCGCCGGTGACGCGGTGAAGCTCTTCGCGCTGACCAGGGACACGGCCCCCGGGGACACGCCGATCTCCCGGTGGCAGTTCCAGACGACCTACCCGACGTACTCGGACGCGATCACGGTCCCATCCGCGTCCGCGCTGTTCAGCAGCAACGGCGGCGGGGGCGCCCCGGTGGCGGCCCGGCCGCTCGCCGTCTTCCTGCGCGACTATCAGCTGCACGGCGGGTACGCCCCCGGACCGTTCCTGCTGCTGTCGCTGCTCGCGGGGCTGGCCGGAACGGCCCTCGGCCGACGCCGCGGCAATCCGCCCGCCGTCCTGGCCTGCCTGCTGGTCACCGTAACGGGGGTCGCGGTCCTGCTCGGGGCGGACATGTACGAGTTCTCCTGGCGCTACCAGCTGCCGGCCCTGGTGACCTTCCCGGCCGCCGGCGCGCTCGGGGTCACTGTCATTCAGGCCCGGATCCGGCAGGCTCCCGGCCGGAAGAGGAGCGCAGCGAGCGCACCCGATCCCGCAGTAACGTTGGGCAGGTGCCCAGCGAGCCCGAGCAGCCCGACGTCCGGCCCCTTGACTCCCGCGTAATTTACGAGGACCACTGGATCCGGCTGAGGCAGGACCGGATCGAGCGGCGGGACGGCTCCCGCGGCACCTACGCCGTGTTGGAAAAGCCCGACTTCGCGCTGATCATCCCGGCTGAGAACGGCGGCTTTCACCTGGTCGAGGAGTACCGGTACCCGATCCAGCGGCGTACCTGGTCGTTTCCCCAGGGCAACTTTCCGGGCCGCGCGGATGGCGACCCGGCGGAGCTCGCCCGGCTGGAGCTGAGCCAGGAGACGGGATTCCGGGCGCGGGAGCTAACCCGCATCGGTTTCTTCCACTGCTCCCATGGGACCAGTAACCAGGGCTGTCACGTGTACCTGGCTACTGGGCTGGAGCCAGGAGCACCGGACCGGGAACCCGAGGAGCAGGACATGCGCCAGCAGTGGGTCCCGCGCGCCCGCTTCGAGGACATGGTCCGGGCGGAGGCTATCACCGATGATTCCAGCCTGGCCGCCTATACCCTGCTGGTGCTGCACGAGAAGCGTTCCCGGTAGCTCCCGTGCCAGGCTTCATTAGGGAAAAGCAGCGCTGGTTGCGGCGGCACTGGCTGATTACGGCGCTGCTACTGCTCGCGGCGGCCCTGCGGAGCGTGGTCCTTCTCGCCTACCGCCCGGCCCTGATCTTTCCCGACAGCCTGCGGTACCTGCAGGTCGCCGGCCGGTTCGCCGCCGGCCACTGGTCTCCGGACACCATCCGCCCCAGCGGCTACTCGATCCTCATCGCTCCCGCGACCGCGATCCACATGCTGGCCCTGATCCCGCTGGCCCAGCACGTACTCGGGCTGGCCGAGGGCGCGATGATCTACGCGTTGCTCACCCGCCGGGCGGGCCGCCGCTGGCTGGCCGCGCTCGCCGCCGTGCCCATACTGTTCGACCCGCTCCAGCTCGATCTGGAGCAGTACGTCCTCAGCGACGTGTGCGCCGCGTTCTTCGTCACCACCGCCCTGGTCGTGCTGGCGTGGAACGGCAACCGGGCCGGGCGCGGGGCGATGGCCGCGGCCGGGCTGCTGCTGGCCGCCGCCGCCGTGACCCGGGTCGCGGACCTGGTGCTCATCATCCCGGCTGTGCTCTATGTCGCCGTCATCTTCCGGCCGTGGCGGAAGCTGGCCGCCCGCGGCGCGGTCCTGGCCGGCTGCTTCCTGCTGCCGGTCGTGGGTTACGCGGGCTGGTTCGCCGCCGCGCACGGGCCGTGGGGCCTCAGCGATTACAACGGAACCTTCCTGTACGGCCGGGTGGTGCAGTTCGCCAACTGCACCGGGCTGCCGCTGCCGTCCTACGAGCGGCCGCTGTGCCCCACCCAGCCGTCGGCGCAGCGTAACTATGACTTCTACATGTGGTCAGCGAAGTCGCCGCAGTGGCGCTTCGTGCCACCGCCCGGCTTGACCCGGCAGGCGGTGGTGCTCAACTTCAGCCGCCGGATCCTGGCCCACCAGCCGCTCAGCTACCTGGACGCGGTGGGCACCGACATCGTCTACAGCTTCTCTCCGGTCCGCGGGAACGGCCCCGAGCACTACCCGGCCGCCTACCTGAAGTTCCAGGCCGGCTTCCCGCCCTACGACGAGGTGCAGACCGCGCTGAGCAGCTACGGCCACACCGGCCCGGCCGCTGTGCCGCAGCTGACCGCGTTCCTCAGCGCCTACGGCCGGTACTTCTACGTGCCCGGGCCGCTGCTGGCCGCCGGGCTGCTCATCGGCCTGGCGGGCCTGGCCGGGACCAGGCGGTCCCGGCGGCGCGGCCTGCGCTCCGCGGATCTGCTGTTCGCGGCGGGCGCGGTGGCAGCGGTCGCCGGTGCCGCAGCGTCCGCTCCGTTCGACTGGCGCTACCAGCTCCCCCAGCTCACCCTGATCCCGGTGGCCGCCGCGTTCGGGTGGATGGCCCTGGCGAGCTGCGGGCCACCGCACCACGAGCCAGCCGTTCAGCCGGACGGTCCCCCCGCGGCCTCCGCCGCGGGCGAGGACCACTCGCCGGTAATCCGCTTCAGCGGCTCCCACCACAGGCGATTGTCCCGGTACCACCGGATGGTGGCGGCCGCCGCGAAGGATGTCCGGGGCCGGTATCCCATCCCGCGCAGCAGCGAGTCGTCCAGCCAGTAACGGCGGTCGTGTCCCGGGCGGTCGGCGACCGGTACCGCCCTGTCCCAGTCGGCCCCGCAGAGGTCCAGTACGGCCCGATGAGACCAGCCCCGCCGGTCACCAGGATCCTCATGCCCTGATCTATACCGTGCTGACCAGCCTGGGAATCCGGCCAGGTGGCTCGTAACGCCTGGGCATCGCCGGTAACGTCTGCGCATCGGCCTGCGCCGATGGTGCACCGCAGGGCCGCGACGTGCGTCCCTTTATTCGTATCCGGAGTGCAGTGGGAGGGACCGGGCGATGAGCATCACCACGGCGATCAGGGCTACGGACGGAGATGACGACGCCGTCGGGGCTCATGAAAGAGACGAGGCTGGCGGGCCTCGCGACTTGAACGACGCCAGCATGGCACCGTACTGCGGAGCCTGCGGCGCCTGGGTGGGCATGTTCGCGCCCAGGGAGGGCTGGCGGCACTTTCGCGGCAACCCGGCGCCGAACGGCACCCGGTCACCCTTCGACCCCGGGCACGACGTCGAGCTGGCCTGGTGCCTGCCGCCGGCGCGTTCGGTCTCACCCGCCCAGCGCGAAGAACTGCTCGCCGCCCTGGACGACGCCATCGCCTACCGGGAGCACGCCGCCTCCACCGGCTACGCCACGGCGTACCGCATGCTCCGCCGCCAGCTGGGGGCACCGGTCCAGCCGCAGCCCTGACTTCCTGATCTTCGGTTGCGGCCCGGGTCACGAGATCAATCGGTATATCTCCGCCGGCGACCTCAGAAACCACCCTTCTGGCGAAGAGGAGAGACCATCACCCGAGCGCGTAGGATTCCTGTCACCCCGCCCGCCGCCGAGCTCAGGCCCGGATTGCGACCGTGGCGACCAGATACCGGTGGTCGCTGCCGAACCCTGGCTCGGCGGCAGTCTGGGTGACGGCCAAGCGCGCTCCCGTCAGCACGTGATCTATGCGGACGAAGGGCGGCACAACGGCACCGTTCGGCCACGTCATGTCGGCCGCCTTCCCCCGGGCCGCGGCCCCGTCGGTCAGCCCGTCGTGCAGGAGGGCAACGAACTTGCCGTTGCCCCATGTGGCGTTGAAGTCCCCGATCATCAGCACGCGACTGTCGCCGCTGGCGCGCACGGACCGGCCGACGGCGGCGAGCGCCGCCGACCACTCCCGCCAGTACGCGGGAAAGGGCGCCAGGGTATGCGCGAGGCGCAGGGCCACCGGCCCACCTGGCGACCAAAGGGTGGCCTCGACCATGTACGGGATCGGCTGATCATCCCAGCGCACGGTCCGTACCCGGCAACCGGTCAGACGCAGCCTGGAGGCGATCAGAAAACCGGTCGCGCCGTAGGCCGGCGCAGAGCAGCGGTAGGGGAGGCGCGCCAGGACGCCCGATACCACCATGCTGTGCAGCGCCGGTGGCGTGAACTCTTCCAGGGTTACGAGGTCGGGACGGTCCTGCTCGATGGCTCGCACGTAGCCGGCCTGAAAGTGGAGGCTCGTGTCAATGTTGGCGTCGAACACCCGTACGACCGGGGCATGCCGGGCCCATGCAGGCAACGGAGCCGCAGCGAGCAACTCCGGCAGGACGAACGCCACCTGGGCGGCGACGATGACGCCCGCTGCCGCGGCGAGCCACCAGCGCCGCGCTATGAGCGCCCCAGCGGCCACGATCCAGGCCGGTAGATAGACGATCTGGGTGAGGGCGTCGAGCACGATCAGCGGTTCGGCCGAGTCCCAGGCCACGAGCCGCAACAGCGCGACGAACCCGAGCACAGCGACGGTCGACCAGGCGGCGACGAGAAGTCCGACTCTTACCACCGCCGGTCCGCGGTAACGACGGCGCAGCGGGCGGGTCTGTCCCGCCCCGATGGCGCTAGCTGCTTCCGACACGGTCGTCAACGTACCGAGAAAAGCGCGATCTCCGACGCAACTGCCTGCGCTCCGGTGCCGTTCTGTGCGGGCCCCGTCTCATCGGAGTCGTTCAGTGAGCTGCGTGCCAGACGATCATGGCGATGCCGACGGCAGCCCGGGCGGCTCCGATAGCGGCCTGGCTACCGTGACGTCCCGGATGACCTCCACCACGGCGGCCATGGCGGTGACTCCAGCGATGCCCCGCCTCGTGCTTCACTGTCTCGCGCTGATATCGCACAAGCCCAGCGCCCGTGGAACGCTGCGGTCCGGGGGCGGCCCGTCCTCCCGCGGGTCGTCCTCCCCGTTATGGAACGCTCCTCCAGGGGCAGGCTGCAAACGAGCACCGCCCGGAGGAATCGAAACGGTATGGCACCGGAGACCTATATCCGGTCGTCACCGCGACGGTTGCCCAACTTGATCCAGCGTTTGAGGCTGGTACGCGGTTCTTCGAGCGCAACCGCAGCTGCCGGAAGGGTGGGCTTGGGGCGGCGAGGCTCACGAATACCTGCCATCGGCGGCCGTCGGCGCCAGCTCCGAATGTGATCGAACACGCGCTGTAGCGAAGCGGACATGCTGCGCCAGACGGCGGGTCGGCGTTTTCGCGTCATATCTTGATTATCCGCCCGACGGAACTGGGGCAGGTCCTTCCGGACGGAGCCGGTTACACGCGAACCTGGGTGCGACGGTACCCAATGCACACGTATCGCCATATCTATCGACTTGGATGTTTACTTGTGGGATTCCAGTTCAGGTGCGTGACGCATACTACCGGTGCATCTGCCGGGCGCACCTTGGCTATGTACCCCGCCGCTTACCTCGGCCATGGGTACCGGGCGTCGTCGATGGAGGGGATGTCTGTGCGCATTCGAACGCCGGCGCGTAGCGCCGTATCGTCCGCGCGCCGCGCGCCGTCGCGCGGGGGATCCGCGTTCAGGCGGGTTTCCGCCCGGACCGTAGTTCCGCTCGCCGCCGTCGGCGGCCTGGCCGCGCTGTCGCTAGCCACACCCGCCGCCGGCGTATCGGCCGTCACCGCCGCGGAGCAACGATTGCTTCGGCGACGCCGCCAGGGCTTGCTGGTGCTTGCGGAGGGTGTCGCGTTGGCGGGCGGCATCGGCGCGGATCCGTTCTGTCTCGATCCGCTTGGAGCATAACGCGAACCCAGACAACGGCAGCGCCGTCCAACCGGTCGCGCTGAGGTGGCTGCGATTAAACGGCGGTGGGCTCGCGCCATTGCGCGACCACGCGGCGCAGCTGCTGGCGTCCTTGCAGGCCGTACTTGGCGTAGATGTTGCCGAGGTGGTATTCGACCGCCTTGCGGCTGATGAAGAGCTCGGCCGCGATCTCGGGATTGGACAGGCCCTGGCCGACCAGGTGGGCGACTTCGGTTTCCCGGCTGGTCAGGGCCAGGACCGACTGTTTCTTGGCCGGGTTGGCGGGCAGATGGCAGGCGGCGAGCTCCTGTTCGGCCCGTTCGGTGAACGGAGCGGCCCGCAGGGCCGCGAACAGGGCGCGGGCGCGGCGGAGGCGCTCGACGGCGTCTTTCCTGTTGCCGGTGCGGCGCAGCAGCCGGCCGTGGGCCAGCAGCAGCCGGGCGGTGTAGACCGGGCTCTGCACGCTCGCGGTATCCTCGCCGCCGGCGTAGATATCCAGGGCCCGCTCGGGGCTCCCCTGCTGTTCGGTCAGCCATCCGTCGAGCCAGGCCAGGGCGGGCCGCAGGTAGCGGACCTGCCCGCCGCCGGGGCGCAGCTGGTCCAGGACGGCAGCCGCGGGCTCGGCCTGACCCGAGCCGATCAGGCCCTCGGCCAGCAGCGGCCGCCACAGAACCGCGTAGACCCGGCTGCGGCCGTCCAGGGCCGAATCGTCCTGCCAGGGGCCCAGCGCATCGGCCATGCCGAGGTAGTCACCGGCGGCCTGGCACACCAGGGCCCGGGCCATCGCCGCGTACACGCGCTCCTGGCCGTAGTCCAGGCTGGCCGCGGCCTGTTCGGCCAGGCGGGCGTGCTGCTCGGCCTCCTCGGTCGCGCCCCGGCCAGCCGGCACGCAGGCCGCGGCCAGATGCAGCAGCGGCAGCTCGAAACGGCGGGAGTGAATCGTCGCGGCTGAGAACCCCTGCTCGGCGGTGAGCAGGACGTCGTCCCACTGGCCGGCCAGGTACTGGGCCAGTGCCACGTAGAAGTAGGCGCGCAGGCCCAGGGTGAGGGCAGCGCCCTGACGCGCCATCTTGAGGCTGGCCGTCATGTCGCTCACGGCCCGGTCCAGCTGGCCGGCCAGTAGCTGGAACACTCCCCGGAACGACAGGCCGTCGACATCGACCGGACCGACACGCGCCGGGTCGGCATCGAGGTGCCCCAGCTCAGCCAGCGCGGCACGCGGCCCGGACACCTGGGAGGCGCCGATCGCGACCAAGGTGTGCGTCTGGCCGGCGGCCGCCGCGTCCAGACGCCCGGTGCCCAGTGCCCACCGGCCCAGGGCCATCACCTTCTCCCCGTCGCCCAGCAGCGTGTAGGTGCCCGCGAGCCGGTTGGCGATCAAGGCGGCCAGTGGCTGCCGGTCCGGGTCATCCCGCACCTCGGCCAGGGCTTCGCTGAACAGCCGCTCTGCCTCGGGCAGCTGGCCGGACGAAAACGCCATCGTGCCCAGCACGCAGCTGCGCAACGGAGACGGCCCCGCCGCCTTCACCGCCTCGCGCAGGCTCATGCCCCGGGCCTCATCGGCCAGCGTCAGATGCAGCGCCGCGGTCAGCAGCCGCCGTTCACGGTCGGCCCGGGCCGGGGAAATATCCGAGGCCCACTGCAGGTGGGTGGCGGCGAGGGGCAGCCGGCCCCGTGCCGCCTCGTCGGCCGCCAGGCCTTCCAGCTGTGCGGCGAGGCCCTCGTCGGGGCGGTCCAGTGCCGCCACCCGGTGTTCCCAGGACGCCTGCTCGCCGACCGCCGAGGCGGCGCGAGCATGCAGCACGCGCCGCCGGCTGGCGGTGATCCCGGCGTAAATGGCGTCCCGAACCAGAAGATGACGGATCTGGACGGGGCCGCTCGGCTCGTCAGGCCACCAGTCCACCAGGCCGGAGGCCACGGCCGACTCTATGGCCGTGCTGGGCGAGCCGACCTGCGCCGCCTGACCCAGCTGGACCAAGGGCATGCGCAGGTTCACGACCGACAGCATCTCCAGAATCGCCCGGGTGTCGGGCGGCAGCACCCGCAGGTGGTCGCCGACGGCGATGGCCAGCGACCGGGGAGGAATTAGACGTCCTTCCGCCTGCGGGTCGAAGCCGGACCCTTCGCTCAGCACCGTGCGCAGGTACAGCGGGTGGCCGCCGGTGCCCTGATAGAGCCGCCGGATCACCTGCTTGTCCAGCGGCCCCGTGGTGAGCGCGGCCGCCAGCGACGCCACCTCATCCGGGCCCAGGCCGCCGAGCAGAAGATGCACCCTGTTCTCCACGCTGACCAGCAACCGCCGGGCCGCCTCGTCCAGGCGGCCAGCCGGGCCGCGGTAGATAACGAAGGCGACGACCGGATCCACCGACAGCCGCCGCAGCATGAACGTCAAGGCCTCTACCGACCCACGGTCGGCCCACTGCACGTCGTCTACCACGACCGCGACCGCCCCGGCGGCCTGCAGCTCGCCCACCGCTTGGAGCAATCGCGCACCCACGGCGAACGACGAGTCCGCCGGGTCTGTCCCGGCCGCCGGGACGGCGCCCCGGGCCGACCGCAGCAGCTGGTCGGCGAGGCCGAAATCTAGGTCGGTCTCGGCCTGGTCGGCACGAGCCGACAGCACCCGCAAGCCGGACGCTGCGGCCAGGCAACGCCTGGCCAGGGTCGTCTTCCCCATCCCCGGCTCGCCCTCGATGGCCACCAGCCACGGCTGCCCCGCCTTCGCCCGGGTGACGACCTCGGCGACGCGCGCGAACTCCGCATCCCGGCCGACGAACAGGTCCAGCTGCGGTTGCCCGTACGGCACGCGCCCACCTCGTTCCGCCCGTCACTTCCGGCCATTTCGGACGAATACGAGCGTAACCGGCGCCGAACCGGCGCTCCCTCCCGAGGTGGGGCGCCGGCCCCGGGCGCCGCCCGGCCACGGCCTACTCCGAGATCTGACGGCGGCGGAACGCTGGCTTCAGACCGTCACAACGCGCGAGGGCCTCAGGCGCCGGGGAACGGTCGCTCACATTGGTGCGGCCGTTCCTCCTCGCGCTTCCACGCGTCCTGGTGGCTCTATCCGCTGGGGTGATCGGTGCTTACGGCCGGCAGGTTCTCCACCTGCTGCTTGGTGATGTTGAGCTGGACGGTGTCCACGACCCCGGTGACGGCGCCGATCGGGATGGCTACTTCCCTGCGGCCAAACAAATGCCCCTCTTGCAGCAGCACGTGACTCACGTGATGGCTGCCAGAGTTGACGACAAGCCCCTCGACTCGCCCGATCTCGCCGTCGGTGGCGTAGACGAGCTTATTGCGCCGCACGTCGACCTCACCCGGGGGCAGGGAGTCGTAGGCGCCGGCTGGCTCATCTTCTCGGGTCTGGGGGACATCCTCGCCTCCGATCGGGCTGTAGTAGGGCCACATGAGCATCTGTTCCGCGCTGTAGCCCGGGTACTGGTCCGGGCTGGTCCGCGGCGCGAAATCCGTATCCTCGGCGAAGCCGAGCTGATCGAACTCCGCCCGGGTGCAGCGCAGCCGGACCTCCTCCGGTGTCGCGGCATCGACAAGGTCCAGCGGGACAAGGCGGCCCAGGCCAGGCCGGTGCCTCGGCTCGACCACCAGATGGGTGACCGCCCGCTTGACTGGGTTGACGACCACGCGGGTCACCTTGCCGCAAACCCCATCGGCGCACCTGGCGTCGGCCCCGATCGCGAAGGGTGTCTCTGCCATGGCCGGCCTCCTCATCCGCTTGGAGCATAAAGCGAGCCCAGCCAGCGGCAGCGCCGTCCAGCCATTGGGGCCCGTGAAGACCTGCCCGGCGCCGCTGGCCTGAGGATTACTCAATCTCCACCCGAGATGCTTGGGACCGCGCTTTCGCGTCTCAGCAAGAGGACACTGCTCACGAGGACGAAGACCAGCAAGAGGACGAACCCGATGCCGTCCAGGACGACGCCAAACGTGGCGATGCCGAGGCCGAAGCCCTGAAGGAAGAACAAGATCCCGACGAGGATCGACACCCAGCCGAGCCAGCGTGGCAGGACACCGCTCGCGATCACCAGCAGGCCTGCGGCGAAAGCAAACAGGCTGCCGAAGACGTCGCCCACGCTGTCCAAGGCATAGGTCATCAGGTACAGCGTGTAGCTCACGCCCGGATCATGCTGAAAGCCGAACGACGCGAGCTTCGCGCCGAACAAGCCGGTGATCCCGACGTCGCTGACGGCATGCAGGGCCACAAACAGCACGCCGCCCGCCAGCACGAGCGAGCCAAGGGCCCGTGGCCGCGGCCGGCCTGGTTCCTCGCGCAGCAGGTGGTACAGCCTGCCCAGGTAGATCGGAAACATCGCGGCATAGACAACGGACAGGTACGCGATCACCAGCAGCCGCCCGCGGTGATCATAGAGCGCGGTCGCGATCTTGGCCGCCGGGTCGTCCTGGTTGACTCCGACTCCGAATGCGACCGCGGCCTCCCCCGCCAGCGCGACGACGAACAGGATGCCCGCCACACCGGCATACCGATCGTCAGAGAGCCGCCTCGCCATCACGGTGTCATCCTCCCAATGCGCGTCGCGCATAACAAGCGCGGACCGGTCATCGGGACGATGCCAAGTGAACGACAACAATGCGCTTGGCGCGGTGCGGGGCTCCCTCACCATGGCAGAGGGTTCCCTCACAGACTGCCGCTCTCGACAAGGCGCTCATCAAAAGTGATATCATTTTGATAGATGATCGGGTGGCCGACACCACAAGTAACAGGAGGCATCCCGATGAACGCACCCAACGACAACAGCGCTGCGAAAGGCCTGCGCGGGTGGTGGGCATCTCCCCCGCGATCCGGCATACGGCGCACGATCGTGCCATGGGAGTACCGCCACCTCCGCGCCTCTGGAGTCACGCGTATTGCCGGTGGCAGCGTCCTGGCCCTCGGCGGCGTCCTGCTCCTCTCGTACGGCTCCTACGGATGGGCAGCCCCGTTCTTGGTTCTTGCGGGGCTGAATCTCGCGGGTGGCTACTGGTACATCACTATCGCTCGTTCCGAGTCTGCCCGAACCTGAGCATGCGCTGCTCGCACTGGTCTGGCGGCTTGGCAACAGTCCCACCACGACGGCCCGCTAGTGCCACGCGGTCAGGGACGTGAGCGAAGCCAGATGGGTATGCCTGCTGCCTCCGAGAGCCGGACGGTGGTGGTGCTGGCGGCCCGGATGAAGGCCACGCATCCGTCCGCACCTTCGCTGATGGCGTCGTCCAGCTCGGCGGCGATGCTGGTCATGTCGGCCGCTCATCACTCCTCGATTTGCCGCGCCCCTCCCCTCGCCGTTTTCCGTCCAGGCCGCCTATCGGAATCGAACCGATGACCTACGCATTACGAGCCTGTCCCGTGCGTTGGCCGCAGGCTGGAGGTCCGCGTCTACGTTGGGGTTTGCAAGGTGCTGCTGGGAGCGATCATTGGCTGCTGACGGCGCTTCGGGGTACATCGGGGGCACGCCTTGGCCCGGTACATGGCGCGGTGCTGTTCCTCGGCCTTCGGCTGTAGGCTCGCTCCCATGGGTGGCCAGGTGACCCTTCGGCCTGTGATCGAAGATGATCTGTCCTGGCTTGCCAGCATGAGGCATGACCCAACCGCTACGGGCCTGCACGAGTGGCATGGCTGGCGCGATCCCCAAGCGGCGAGGCGGCGATGGACCGAGTCCGGGCTGCTTGGCGATGACGGCGGGACTTTGATTGTGCTGCACAGCACTGATCGCGTCGGCACTGTTTCCTGGCGCAAGGTTCAGACCGGACCGATCGCCTGTAACTGGGCCATCGGCATCGGGCTAGCACCGGAGTTCCGGGGACGCGGCTACGGTTCTGAGGCGCAGCGGCTGCTGGTTCTTTACTTGTTCGCCTTTACGCAGGTCAACCGCATAGAGGCCACCACGGAGATAACAAATGTGGCTGAGCAGCGGGCACTGGAGAAGGCTGGGTTCACGCGTGAGGGCATACTGCGCGGCGCTACGTTCCGCCAAGGCCGATGGCACGACCAGGTGATTTATAGCGTGCTTCGCGATGAGGTTGAACTAGAGGCTGATGGCCCGTCATGAGGCTGTCCTCAGCGTTACTGAGCGGCCCGGCGGGTGATGCCGAGGCGAGAGCCGATCTCCGCGCGCACCCGCTAACCAGCCTATTCCGCTGCTACCTGCTGAGCTGCAACTCGCCGGTGGGCGGCGACGTTGAGCGTCGTTGTGCGGCCAATCTGACCCGGCTGTCTACCCGGCACGGTCGGGGCTGTCCGGCATCCTAGGTGGGAAGATCGCGGGAAGACCTACGCCGGAAGACCTGCAAAGGCCAGTGCGCCGCGCTCCGTCTTGTCTGCTCGTTACCTGAGTGTGCCTGCGGCATTCCTTGACCATCTTGTTCCCAGTGAACACCGGGGTCAAGGGGCAAGGGCGGCGATGCCGGTCAGTGCAAAATCGCCAGATACCCGGTGCGAATCCTGCATAGCTTATGGGAATCGCGCACCACGGTGGATCATCGACCAACGGGAGGTTCGCCGCGCGCCTGTAGGGTCTGGCCTTTGGCCTGGCCCTCGCCGTCAGGCCGCTGGGTCGGCAGAGGCTCCGCGCGTAAGGGTGGGTCCCGAAGATGCTTTCTACGGAGCGGTTAGGAAGGATCTTTGGGTGCCCTTGCGGGTGGGGGGGCCGACCCGGACAATGCGTGGCATTCCGCCCCCGTTCCCTGTGATCTTCGCACGGCGATAGGCACACCTGGCGCGACGCCGGCAGCCGGGTCCAGCTCGCGTCGCGCGGCATCGGGGGACGTTGCGGGGGGGGGACCGGCTACGGCCGGTGCCGGGGCCAGCCGTGCGCGGCAGCCGCTCGCGCCCGTAGGGCTATCGCCCGGAAGGGCGCAGGCCTGGCCAGAACACGACCAGCGCTCGGTTCCCCGCATGACTTCCATGCCAGGGGGGTTCCCATAGCCTCCAGGATGGGTTATCCCGGGTTATCCCCAGATATCCCTTGAGGGCAGGTGTGCGATTAAGGCCTCGGAAACGACGACTCACAACCCTTCTGGCCAGTGCGGCCCTCGTGCTCGGCCCGATCGCGGGCCTGGGCATGACGGCCGGCCCGGCGGCCGCGCTCACGT
>Ga0187875_10002605_pt1 | contig 13212 bp, 10 predicted proteins | sample June2016WEW_17_1_2_FD_132978 | JGI IMG/M metagenome (GOLD analysis project Ga0187875, IMG submission 132978) | Peatland microbial communities from SPRUCE experiment site at the Marcell Experimental Forest, Minnesota, USA - June2016WEW_17_10 | ecosystem: Environmental > Terrestrial > Soil >... | reverse complement strand
TCGTACTGCATCTCGGGAACCGTGAGCGCGTACCCCGCAAACACCACCTCCGCGTCCACCGTTGGCGCCGGATCGACGCGGGTGCCGATGATGGCGTCCTCGCCCAGCACCAGCTCTTCGGATTCCCCGTTGCGCACCAGCGTCAGGCTGGATTCCATTTCCTTCAGCCGCCGCGTGTGGAAGCGGACCGGCTGGATGTAGCCTTCCGTGCCGGCCGGCTTCAGGCCCGCGCGTTCGAATTCGCCGGCCACATAAGCGGCGGCCTTGCGATGGCCGGCGCTGCCCGTGTCGCGGCCTTCCAGTTTGTCGTCCGCCAGGTATTGCACGTGACTCCACCAGCGGCGGCCATCCGGGGCGCCCGCCAGTAGCGCGGCGGCCAACAGTGCCGCGGCCAGTCGAAACCGGCTAGTCATTTCTTGCCCTTCGCCTTCTTGTATTCTTCGCGAATGGCCTGCATCTGGCGCGCGTGGCTCTCGGCGTGCTCCGCCAGCAGTTCCAGTTGGAAACGCAGCGTGATGGGGCCGCGCTCGCTGTGATTGCCCGTGCGCGCATAGGCCGCCTCGGGCAATTCCTTCAGCAATTCATAGTTTTCGGCGCGCACGCGCCGGAAACTTTCGAGCGACTGCTTGGGCTTGCGCCGCGCGTAGTCCAGATTCCTGGTCCAGGCTTCCTGGTCGAAGGCGATCAAAGTGGGTTGCTCCTCCGCCACGATCTGGCGCATGCGGTGCGCGCAGACCATCTCGGAGTCCGCGACGTGCGCGATAATCTGCCGGATGCTCCACTTGCCCGGCGCCGCCACAAAATCTTCCTCCTCGCCGAACACGCCGGTCAGGACCATCGCCAGCAACTCGGGCCCGCGCCGGAAGCGCTCCAGCAAATCCAAAATCTCACTCATCGCTCAACTCCAAGAAACACCGGAACCACAGATGGACACAGATGAAGGCCGCTCTTAATAGTAGTCCGCGCAACTCAGATAATATCCGCACTTCGGACACACCAGCTTGCATTTGTGCGGGACCAGGCGCGTGGAGCACACCGGACAATATAGCATCGGTTCGTCGGCGGACTTCGGCTCGGATTCCGGCACAGGCTTAACGCTATTATATCCGTATGAAAGCGGGCCGGCGCCCACTTTAACCCATGTTGATGGCGGACACTCTTTTTGACGAACCTTCCTCGTTCGACCGCGACGCGCTCGCCGAACGCCTGCGGCGCCTGGCCGCCGAAGGCATCTACATTGGCGGCAGCTCCTGGAAATATGAGGGCTGGATCGGGCAGGTTTACACGCGCGGCAACTATCTTTCGCGCGGCCGCTTCTCGCGGCAGCTCTTCGCCTCCACCTGCCTGAAGGAATACGCGCGCACCTTCCCTACGGTCTGCGGCGATTTCGCGTTCTACCAGTTTCCTACGCCGGAGTTTTGGACCAGGCTGTTCGCGCTGGCGCCCGATGGCTTCCGGTTCGCCTTCAAAGTGCCCGAACAGATCACCTGCAAAATGTTTCCCGTGCACCCGCGCTACGGGCCGCAAGCCGGCCGGGAAAACGAGGCGTTCCTGAACGCGGAGATGCTGAAGGAAATGTTCCTGCGGCCTCTCTGGCCGCACCGCGACAAAGCCGCGCTGCTGATCTTCGAGTTCGGCGCGTTTTCCAAACGGGCGCTCGCCGCGCCGGATGCCTTCTTCGAGCGTCTGGACCCGTTCCTCGCCGCGCTGCCGCCGCAATTCCGGTACGCGGTGGAGGTCCGCAACCCCGAGTTCTTGCAGCCGCATTATTTCGATTGCCTGCGCGCCCGCGGCGTGGCGCACGTGTACAGCGCCTGGACCCGCATGCCCGAATTGCGCCGCCAGATCGAAATCCCGGGATCCGTCACCGCCGGCTTCCTGGTGTGCCGCGCGCTGCTCCGGCAAGGCCGCCCCTACGAAGAAGCAGTCGCGAAGTTCTCGCCGTACAGCGAAATCCGCGATCCCAATCCGGAAGCCCGCGAGTCGCTGCGCATCCTGGTCCAGCGCGCCAGGGAGCAGCGCACCATGGCCTTCCTGTTCGTCAACAACCGCCTGGAAGGGAACTCGCCGCTGACCATCATGGCCGTCACGGAGCCGGATTAGTTTCGTGCTGCCGTTCCCGGGGCGGCTAGCCACGCCCCATGCTAAAATCGAATTCTTGCCCCGACGGGCCCGTAGCTCAGTTGGTTAGAGCGCTACCTTGACACGGTAGAGGTCTGGCGTTCGAGTCGCCACGGGCCCACCACTTTTTCAAAGACTTACGGCCATCTCCCCTCCCCAAAAGCCCCACTCGGGTAACAAGTTGGGCACAGGTTTTTGTGCCGAGACAGATCCTCGCCGCCGCAGATCGTCATCGTGAAGATAGTAGCCCTTATATGAGCTACCGCCAGTGGAGCCCGGCGAAGGTCGGTTCGAGTGGGAGGAGCGCCCTGGGCCTCAGCCGGCCTCGAACGCTACCAACCCCAACGACGCGTTCCCCATCCAAGTTTGCTACGTCGTGCCGAGAACGCCGGCTGGAATTCACCCAGTGCCATAGTTTGATTAAATTGATATCAACGGGTATTTGCTGACTGGCCCGCAGTGCGACGGGGCCATCCGGTTTGTATCGCAAGACGGATTTGAGTATCTCAGGAGAATTCAATGAGGCAGAAGGCTATCAAGACGATGGCGTTAACGAGCTTCGCGTTGGGGGTCATGCTGGCCGCGGCACAGCAGGCGCAAGCACAGGAGACCAAAGCATCGTATCCGAGTATGGCTCCGCTCGATCAATACCTGATGGAGCGAAACGCAGAGATAAGACTGGCACGGAGCGCTGCTCCGGAATCGATCTCACGGGATGCCCAGGTCATGGTTCTCGGAGGACATGGTTACGAAACCGTGGACAAAGGCACGAACGGTTTCGTATGCGTCGTGCAACGATCATGGACCGCTGGAATCGACGATCCCGATTTTTGGAATCCCAAACTGCGGGCCCCGATCTGCTTCAACCCGCCGGCGGTGCGATCCTACCTTCCCCAAACGATCAGGAAAACCGAGTTGATATTGGCCGGACGATCCAAGGCTCAGATGTTCGAGTACATCAAAGCCGCTCTCGACCGAAAGGAATTGCCGACGCCCGAATTCGGCGCGATGTGCTACATGATGTCGAAGCAAGGGCACTTGAACGACCGCGACGGGCACTGGCACCCCCATGTGATGTTGTTCGTTCCGCTCACAGACCCGACAACCTGGGGTGCAAACCTGCCGGGCTCGCCCGTTATGGGATCTGAGGACACTCAGGGCCGGCTGACCGTGTTTTTGATTCCGGTCCACCGGTGGTCGGATGGGACATCTGATTCCGAAGAATGACACCGCTACCGATATTCACGAACAAGGTCCCCGAGGGGTTGGTTCCCTACGTAACCTGAAAGGGCACGTTGCGCCAGGGGTCACTACCTGGATGGCGCCGGTGCTCGCTCCCGCGAGACTTACGGGAGCGCCTCATTCGAGGCTTGGCGAATTCGGGTGTGGTGGACGGCGGACTCGACGGCTACGTCAGCGCGGGAAGCGCTTTGCGCGCCTCGCGGTCGGGATTGTTCTTCGCCACACAGGTGTCGTCGAAGATCACGGTCTCGCCTTTTTCGGCGGTGTACTTCGGCCAGTTCGGCAGCCCCGGACCGTTGGGATCACCGGTCTTCATAAACTGAAGCAGGGCGCCCGCCATTTTGGCCGATACCGCTCGCGGACGGGCTCCGCCGCCGGTGAGGGTCAGCATCAGGTCCGTGTTGTAGAACCAGAAGCTGATATCCAGACAGTGGAACGCGCGGATGCGGCCGTCGAACAACGGCGGCTGCCACATGAACCAGTTCACATAGACGCCGGCGGGCCGCTTCGATTTCGCGTCGGCCAGCGCCACCACGCCTTGCCGGTTGATGCTGGCCAGCGTCCAGATCTCCACCGGCTTCCGGCCGGGAAACTCTTTGGCGTAAGCTTCCACTACTTCGCCTGCTTTGTCGCCGAAGCCCGCCCTGGTTTTCAGCCGTTCCACCACCTGGTCCATGCCGATCGATCCGAGCGAGGAATCGGCCCAACTCATGGACATCTCGTTTGCGACCGAACTGATGACCATGGGCACATTTGCCGCCGTTGGCGCGCCGCTTCCGGATCGTAAGAATGCTGCGGCAGAATCGTTCCGTCCACTACGGGGCTGAAGCCGCGCATCAAGCCGCCGCCCGGCCCGGATTCCCTGGCCAGAGCCTGCTGCGCCTTAATGGCAATGGCGTAGAAATCTTTCCACGGCATGGACTGCAGCTTATCGAGTTCGCCGGCGCGCAGCACGACCGCATTGTGGAACAGGCCTGTGGCGGAAGGCATCGCGGTCACAGACCTTTTCACCGCCGCCCGATTGCCCCATGATGGTCACGTTTCCAGGGTCGCCGCCGAAGTTGGCGATGTTATCGCGCACCCATTCGAGCGCGGCCACGATGTCGAGCATGCCCACGTTGCCCGACGCCGCAAATTTGTCGCCGCCGGCGCCCGCCAGGTTGCGTTTTGGTCCCGGCTCACCATGTCATGCTGTTAGTTCCTTCGCCTGAGCCGGTCGAAAACTGCCAGAGAGAGAACGGCGTGTTTAAGGTGGTGTCGATCCGTGCGAAGCTCCGAGATGGTTCGTTGCGGTCTTCTGGTCCTTCCGGTTCCCGTTTGAGATCGAGGCAGTCCTTCTTTTGTCCGACTGAGGAGGCGATCCCATCGGCTTGCGGAGTTGATGGCCTGTTCTATGCCTGCCAACTCAGAGCGAAGGTCCAGTATGATGCTTGCCACATTCATGAGTGCTCCTGCTCTATACGATGCCGCTATTGTACGGTCTCGGTGAGCGTCCAGGTCCATTGGAGTACCTTCGACACGAGCGCCACCTAATCGGCGATCAATCTCTTGACGAGGAAAACCAATGTTCTAATGTTCAAGCGTCGGTGAGATGCTACGGGTTATATTCGCCGTTATGGCCGTTTCTGAACTTGACGTTGCGCCTTGAGCCAGTCCTCTTGCAGCGATCCATCTCGGAATGCTCTCGCCAGCCAAAACCCATAAGCGATAGTGGCGATTTCCCGCTGCTGCTTATGAGTTGTGTCTCGGAGAGCGAATCCATCGCACGATCCAGGAATGAACTCGGATTGTGCAGGTACAGATGCGACCGCCTGTGTTCGTCTGTTAGCCATATCAACCTCCTAATGTCATAGATCTGCAACGCTTTGGCCCTGTCAAATCAAGCGGCGGTCGGTGGTTGGGCCGGTGGTAATATCCGCGCACTTTTTGGCGGCTCAACCAGCAATAACCCGCAAACCGCCTTTACGGTCAGGTGTTGTGGATTTTGTGAGTTGGTGCGTAACCACTCGTTAGTTTGTTCGATGCTGGTAAATGTGCTGCCGGATTTGGCGCTGGCGTATGCGAGAACCGCAGACTGCCAGATGGAAAGTGTCGACTTTCCAATCGAAGCAATGCAAACAACTTGCGGTCGCCGTGAAACGAGGTACGGCTTTCGCTGCATCTGAACCGCCTTTCTAGAATTGCAGCCGCTCATTCGCTGTTGTTTCCACAGCTTCGCTGATTTGGCTTTATTAAACGATAAAGCGGTCTCTCGGGTGTCGTCCGGTTCTACAATCCGTGGACGAAATGGAGCCTGAATGAGCATTTCATACCGCACAGCCGAAGCCCTGGACCGCTTTTTAATAATAAGATCTCGGCCTCACCGGATAAATCCTGGTGATTCTCGGAAAAACCCTATACTCTGTTAGAATTGACCCAAAGCGACGAATTGTCAACCAGGGTCCTGAAGGTCTTGGGGTTGATTCGAGATGCTGCACCAAGCGAATTGGCTGCAATCGGCACAAACTACGGCGACAGTTTAGCACTGTGTCATTGAGTACATCCCGTAAAAATAAATCTTATCGGCCCTGACGCTTGCGGGATTTCATAGAACTGTTGGTCGCTCCCATCCTGCTTTCCAGCAAATCGTGCCCTTCGGTTCCGGGTTTCGCTTAGAGCGCCGGTTTCCCCGATCATTTGGATTGTGTTCATGCCGGGATCGGTCGAAGCCGCCAGAGCAAAACTGCACCGGACGAAACGGCACCTTCACATATCAATCCGCACGGGGGACGGTTCGACTACGTGGTATTTCTTCAAACACTCGGTGTACTTCCTGCAACCTGCAGAGTGACACAGACTCCGGTTTCTGGAACGTTTACAGCACAAACCCGGCATGGCCAACAAACGATCAGTTCACTTCTTACCCCGATACGCCGCCCTGGGCGGCCGCCATCCAGCCCGCATTGACCACTCGCGAGGGAGTCGTCAACGCCGCCACCTTCGAATCGCGGGGTGGTCTCCGGATCGTTGATCTCGCTCTTTGGCGTCAACCTATCTCTAGCGACGGCGGTCTGGAGTATGGCAGATGTTGTTTCATGGTCAATCGCCGACATCCCTGAAAGCCGGCATAGGTCGACGTCAGCGTCGGGATCAACGGACAGCCCGCTTACGTCTTTGTCAGCCCGACCCAGATTAACGGGCAGGCCCCGGAAGGGCTAAGGCCGGCATGGGTGACCGCTGAGGTGGAGATACCTACCCTTTTTCCGGCCCACAGCCGGAAGGAGTACTTGGCCCGCGAAGCCTACCCAGGACGACTCGTCACGAGTCCAGGCAAGATCCTCACAAGCTACCGCTTGGGTTTGTATTCAACAAACAGTTCCGGAAACTGCTGCTTCAACGCGGCAATCTTCGGCCGATCGCAAACCTGAATATAAGGATTATCGGGATTATAGTAAGCATAATCCTGATGATAGTCCTCTGCCCGGTAGAACGCCTTGAGGGGTGTCACTTCGGTCACGATTGGTTTTGGAAAAACTCCCTGCCGATCCAGCTGCGCGATGTACGCATTCGCCAGCCGCTTCTGCTCCGCGTTCGCATAAAAAATCGCCGACCGGTATGAGGTTCCCACATCCGGCCCTTGCCTGCTCAACTGCGTCGGATCGTGTGCGACCGAAAAGTAAACGCGCAACAATTGGCCATAGGTGATGCGCGATGGATCGTAGACTACCTCGACCGATTCCGCATGCCCGGTTGTCTCGGTAACCACCTGTCGATAGGAGGCGGTCTTGGCATCTCCACCGGAATATCCGGCGGCGGTGGACAGTACACCCTTCACGCGCTGAAACACGGACTGCACGCCCCAAAAGCAGCCGCCGGCGAAGACGGCAGTTTCTTTTCCCGGCTTTGCGGCAAGGGGAACATCGGTGGATGGCGGCGGAATCGGCGGGTTCGGAGCGGCGACAGCCGGGCCGGCGGCCAGAAGAAGGCTGGCCGTCACAAGGCGCAAGACAGTTCGAAAAAACATGAGCACCCCCTAAAACCATTTTACTTCCCTGGGTGCTGCCATCTTCGGTACCAGGGCGATTCCCAAACCCGCCGCCACCAACGGAAAGATGCTGGCGAATTGTCTTTCTTTCAGGAGCAGGATTTTCTCCCGGCGCAGATCCGGTACGTGCACCTCCTTGCGATCGGCCAGGCGATGCGTCTTCCCCACCGCCACCCAGATGGGTTCGCCAAAGAGATAGCCGCGGGGCCAGAAAGCAGGGCGTGAGCGTGGAGATGCAGCCCACGGATACGTGCCCGCTTACGCCGCGCCGCAGAGATTGCAGGGCACTCCGCGCTTCGTTCACCTCGCGCGGAATAGTTTGCGCTCTGGGCAGCAGCATCCGCCCGGATTCGATCGACCGCACCGGCACGGCTGAGCCGGTCGAACAGCTTGGCTCCCAGCGTCTTTTCCAGCTTCACAATCTGCTGCGATAGCGAGGGCTGCGCCACGCCTTCATCCACCGAAGCCCGCGTAAAGCTACCGGTGCGCGCCACCGCGCACAAGTTCCTCAGTTGATGGATCTTCAGAGGCAACGCCGATTCCGACTATTGCCGATACCCCCTTGGGTTCCGTGCGCGCGCGGAGATAGAATGAGGGTTCTACGAAGGAAAATACACCTATGGATAAACCAGTTACTCCCGCGTCGGCGCCGCCGACCGCCGATCATAAGACGCAAAGCGTGTCCACGGAAAGCCCGCGCCCGGCCTCTGAGGGTCCAGAAAGCAAGTGCCCGATAATGGCCGGCGCTCGCCAGCATATGGCCGGGGGCTCCGCGAATGCAGCCTGGTGGCCGAATCAACTGAACCTGAAGATCCTGCACCAGCGCTGCCCCCTCTCCGATCCCATGGACAAGGAGTTCAATTACGCCGAGGAATTCAAGACTCTCGACCTGGATGCCGTGATCCAAGACCTCCATGCCCTGATGACCGCGTCGCAGCCCTGGTGGCCTGCCGACTACGGCCATTATGGACCGCTCTTCATCCGCATGGCGTGGCATGGCGCGGGCACGTACCGTATCGCCGACGGCCGAGGCGGCGCGGGTTCCGGCGCACAGCGATTTGCTCCGCTCAATAGCTGGCCGGACAACGTCAGTCTCGACAAGGCACGCCGATTGCTCTGGCCGATCAAGCAGAAGTATGGCAAGAAAATCTCGTGGGCCGACCTGATGATCCTGACGGGTAACGTTGCTCTGGAGTCGATGGGCTTCAAGACCTTCGGTTTCGGCGGCGGACGTCCGGATATTTGGGAACCGGAAGAAGATGTTTATTGGGGGCCCGAGGGGAAGTGGCTCGGAGACGAGCGTTATAGCGGCGTCCGCGACCTCGAGAATCCTCTTGCCGCTGTGCAGATGGGGCTGATTTACGTGAATCCGGAAGGTCCCAATGCAAATCCGGACCCCGTCGCCGCGGCGCGGGATATCCGCGAAACGTTCAAACGCATGGCGATGAACGACGAGGAGACGGTGGCGCTCATAGCCGGCGGACACACGTTCGGTAAAGCCCATGGCGCGGCCGAAGCGATTACGTATGTCGGTCCGGAGCCCGAAGCCGCCGACATCGAACAGCAAGGCTTCGGCTGGAAGAACAGCTTTGGTAGCGGTGTCGGCGCCCACGCGGTCACCAGCGGGTTGGAGGGCGCATGGACCACCAATCCGGTGAAGTGGGACAACAACTACTTCGACAACCTGTTCGGCTATGAATGGCAACTGACGAAGAGTCCGGCCGGCGCCAACCAATGGACTCCGAAGAACGGCGCCGGTGCGGAAGCTGTGCCGGATGCCCACGATCCGTCGAAGAAGCACCCCCCGATGATGTTCACGACAGATCTGGCGTTGACGGTGGACCCGAGCTACGCGAAGATTTCCAGGCGTTTCCACGAGAACCCGCAGGAATTCGCCGACGCCTTCGCCAAAGCGTGGTTCAAGCTGACGCATCGCGACATGGGGCCTCTTTCGCGGTACCTTGGCCCGCTTGTTCCTACAGAGACGCTGCTGTGGCAGGACCCCGTTCCGGCTGTGGATCACGAACTGATCGGCGAGCAGGACATTGCCGGGCTGAAGGCCAATATCATTGCATCCGGACTGTCCATCTCCCAACTGGTCTCGACGGCTTGGGCGTCGGCTGCGACGTTCCGCGGCGGCGACAAACGAGGCGGCGCCAACGGGGGCCGCATTCGCCTCGCGCCGCAAAAGTATTGGGAAGTCAATCAGCCGGCCGAACTGGCCAAGATTCTTGAGACGTTGGAGGCGATCGCGAAAGAGTTCAACGGCGAGCAGTCCGGCGGGAAGAAGGTTTCGCTGGCTGACCTGATTGTTCTGGGCGGCTGCGCGGCCGTCGAGGAAGCGGCGAAAAGGGCCGGGCACGAAGTAAAGGTTCCTTTCACGCCGGGGCGGACGGATGCGTCACAGGAGCAAACCGACGTCGACGCCTTCGCCGTACTGGAGCCGGCCGCGGACGGGTTCCGGAACTACCAGCGGAAAGGACGCCAAAGAGCGGCGGAAGAACTGCTGGTGGACCGGGCGCAGTTGCTGACGCTGACCGCCCCCGAGATGACGGTTCTGGTGGGCGGGATGCGCGCCCTGAATGCAAACTTCGGGCAGTCCAAACACGGCGTCTTTACCAGCCGGCCGGAGACACTGACGAACGATTTCTTCGTCAACCTGCTCGACATGAATACGAAGTGGCAGGACTCTTCTACGTCCGAATGCGTGTATGAGGGCTGCGATCGTGCGACCGGCCAAATCAAGTGGACGGGCACGCGCGCCGACCTTGTGTTCGGTTCCAATTCCCAGCTCCGGGCAATCGCGGAGGTCTATGGAAGCGACGACTCGAAGGAGACGTTTGTGAAGGACTTCGTGGCTGCGTGGAACAAAGTGATGAACCTGGACCGCTACGACCTCGCGGAACGAAAGGCGTAAGATAAGCGGCCGAAAAACGAAAGCAGGCCCGTTTGCCTTGGCTGCGCAATTGAAACCGGCCAAACTCGAATCGCTACGGCCGTACCAGCCGGCGCGACCAGCAGAACAGTCCAGGTGGTAACACCCAGCGGCGCGTAATTCGTCCGGAAACTGGAAGATCGGTAAGCGCCGTGAGCTTGCTCGCGGTCCCAGGGCGCTGTCTTGCCTCAAAAGGATTCCGGAGCGCATGAGAGGGCCCGCTGCGCCGCAAACGATTCTGTCAAACGAGGACGACTATCCGATGTTGAAGGCCTATGGCGCGCCCCAATCGAGGGCCAAGATCTCTGCGAACCAACTATCCACGCGCAGGTGTTTCAGCCGCGTCGCGGGTTAAGAGCGTACTGTAGGTACCGAAATCCAGAGAAGAGAAGAAACCTGCTCTCAACGGTTGCAAGAGAAGCAAGGCGGGTGTATATTAGCCCAAACGGGGTGCCAAAATGGGAATTCTATCTAAGAACTGTCTACTGACAAGCATTGCAATGCTGTTCGCGCTATGGATGCCGGTTCACGCCAGTGTCCAGATTCAATCCGTGAATCCGTCGCCCGCATCGCCTCAGACGATCGGCCAGATCGTCACGTGGACGGTCACGGCAACCGACAGCAATGCCGGTCCGTTGACTTTCCAGTTCAATGTAACGGCGCCGGGCGGGCAGAACGACATGGTGAAAGATTTCAATGTTGGTACGCTCAGCTCCGGCGCCTGGACTGCGCAGCCGTTCGTGTGGACTCCGACGGGGATCGAAGGCACCTATCAAATAAACGTAGTGGCCAAGGACTTTACGTCGGGTGAAACCGCCAGCAGCACGGTAAACTTCAGTGTGAATCCCCTGGTGACAGGCAGTACTCCCGTGGTGGTGCAAACGGCCAATCCGCTGGTGGCGCTGTTTAGTGCGCCTTCCTGCCCGCACGGCAGCAGTATGCGGGTGGTCTTTCAGCCCAATGGCGCCAAGAGGAGCACGGCAACGCCGTGGATGGCCTGCCACCCGCCCGCCAGCATGACTTTTGAAGTGGCCGGCATGTACCAACACACGGCCTACACCATGTTCGCCCAAACACATACTGGAAGTAATGTCGTGAATGGTCCGACTGTCGGTTTCACGACGGGGGCGCTTCCCGGCTCGATTCCCTTCCCAACCCTCACAACGCTGGTGCCGCCCGGCGCGGACACGGACGCAAACGATTCGGTGATTCTCAACGACTATTCGGCTGCCGAAGGGGTGCACTACCCAAGAGTGGCGACGGACCTTACCGGCAGAATTCTCTGGTATTACAATCCGCCGTCGCCGAACGTCGACCTGATCACGTGGCCCCTGCCGAATGGCACCTTCCTGTTAGACGCCTTCGGTGAGGCGTGGAATCCGCTTACCCAGTATAACCAACTCCTGCACCAGGTGGACTTGGCCGGCAACCTCATCAAGGAAACCAATATGGGCGTCATCCAGCAGGAACTGCTGGCGATGGGCGCCACGGATGCGCAACCGTGCGAAGCGTTTCCGCACCCGGCGCCGGTGGGGTCGGCGTGTTTGGGAATTTTTCACCACGACATCATCCAGACCTTGCCGAACGGTTATAGCGCGGCCTTTGCGAACATTGAAAAGATCTTTCCGGCGGGGACCCAGGGGGACACCACCGGCCTCCCCGTGGATATTATCGGAGACATGATCATCGTGCTGGATCCGAACTGGCAGGTGGTTTGGTATTTTGACACCTTTGAACACGATGGGGGCGGCACGCAATTGGATATCAACCGGCCGGCGGTGTTGGGGGAAACCTGCACATCATCCGGGTTCGGTTGTCCGCCCTTGTTCCTGCTGGGCGCCGGCATTGCGCCGCTGGCGCACGATTGGCTGCACTCCAACAGCCTCTATTACTGGCCCGCGCCCCAGGATGGCAGCTCCCAAGGCGACATCATCTGGTCGTCGCGGCATCAGGACTGGGTGATGCGCATCGATTACAAGGACGGCACGGGCACGGGCAACATTTTGTGGCGGTTGGGCCTGGATGGCGACTTCACTTTCAACAACATCAATAACGACCCCTGGCCGTGGAACTCGCACCAGCATGACGCGGAAATCGCCCAAAGTGGAAACGGCCCCATGACGATGTTCGACAATGGCAATACGCGGATTACCGATCTGGGCAGCAGTTGCGGGCCGAGTGACTGCCACAGCCGCGGCATGGCTCTGACCTTTGACGAATCCACCATGCAGGTTACGCCGGTCATGAGTGTGGATCTGGGAGTTTATTCGCATGCTTTGGGAAGCGCACAAATTCTGGATAACAACAGTTACTTTTTTGCGACCGGGTATGTGCCCGTGACTGCCACCACAATTGATACTCAGCTCATCGAGATCCTGCCCACTTCCGGCACTACTACCGGCACGCAGGTGCTGGACCTTCAGGGTCCGAGTGCCTATCGCGCCTGGCGGATGACGAGTATGTACACCCCTCCGGGCCCGTAGCGAACGACTCTGGGCTTTCGAGCTACACGAAGACCATCGGCTCTTCGCTGGCTGGCAGTCAGGCGCTCGTCCAGCCGTGCCAAAAATTCGCGCTGTCCGAACAAACTTAGTAGCCGTCCTACCTGCGCTTGCGCATGATGGTGACGATACCGACAACCGCCGCGCCGAAACACATGCCGGTGCCAATCAACTGGACCACATCTACAGCCCGAAGAGCTTCAAGCCGCCCGTTCAGCGCCATATTCATTAGGCTCACGGCGCCGAACAACACGGCAATGAGTGCGCCTGTTCCTGGTCGCTTCATAGCCATCAAGAGTATCACACGGTTTCCGAAGCGCGCATGCGCCGCACCGCGCGCACCTGCACCGCCAAATCCTCCTCGGCCTTGCATCCGCGGCAAATACCAG
>Ga0187875_10002594_pt1 | contig 13254 bp, 3 predicted proteins | sample June2016WEW_17_1_2_FD_132978 | JGI IMG/M metagenome (GOLD analysis project Ga0187875, IMG submission 132978) | Peatland microbial communities from SPRUCE experiment site at the Marcell Experimental Forest, Minnesota, USA - June2016WEW_17_10 | ecosystem: Environmental > Terrestrial > Soil >... | reverse complement strand
CTGCCGTTGCCAGTGGCGTCGTTTCTCCCAGCCCGACAGCGTAGAGGACAATCTCATCACCCGCCTGTGCGGGAGTTCCTGGCTCGGCGTACTGACCGTCGGGCCTGATGATCACACCTTGCCCCGTCCCTTCCCCCGACTTCGTGAATATCGCCGGAGCGGCTGCGGACAAAGTGATAGCTTGCGGGGACGTATACGCGTTGCCCTGTTGCACGATTACCTGTGTGTTCGTGTTGACCGGCAACCCATACGGAATGATGGCGTTGATTTGCCCCTGGCCCGCATAAAGCAACGGCGCCGGCTCGCCACCGATTATGACAAGCGTACCGGAAAGCTGCGTGCTGAGTGGAAGCGCCGACGCAGCGGAGGTTCCATTTGCCAGGTTCGCGCCGAAGATCGAAACCATCGTGCCTGGCGCCAGAGGCGCCGACAGCGAATAACTGGCGGCATTCAGTACGCCCCCGGCCGCGATGACTGGAGCATTGGCCGAGCTCTGGAGGCTTCCCGAAACTGAGAACGAACCAGAGATGTTCAGGCTCGGATTGTCGGCATTTACCGTAATGGCGATGACCGAGGCACTCGCATTGGTAACCTGCCACGTTCCCGTCCAGTTGCCGTTCTTGAGCGAAATGAGCGGCAAAGGGGGATCTCCATTGGAAAACGTCGCAATCACGGTTCCACTCACGTGAGGGTTGCCGCAATCGTCGACGACTTGCGCTGCAAGCGTGTTCGGCCATCCAGCCGGAACCGTGAACTGAGATCCGAAAGAGGTGACCAGCGGCAGGAGTTTAGTGGGTGTGCAACTCCCAGTGGTTGCCAGCGGATGGGAAACACTGGCAGTATTGCTTGAAATGCCGCCGGTCGCCAGCAGATAAAGAATGTTCACCGTCCGTACCGAGCCGTCCTGAAAAAGCAGTGTGAGCACGCCCTGCCGGATTCCCGGAGACAGCCCTGCACTGCTGACGGAGACTGTCAGAATCGTTTCCTGCGTCGGGGTCGCGGTACCCGCAGCCGGCGTAACGGACAGCCAGTTGGCGCCATCGTTGGTGAGCGTTCCCGTAGCGAACGTCAGTTGCGAGCCGGTAAGATTCGCCAAAGCTATTTGTTGCGATCCAGCCGGGGTACCACCTACCGCTTCCGTGAAGATCGATCCCGTGGGCAGAACCACCGGGCCTGGGTCGCTCCCGGCGGGCAGGATGTTCAGAATCACCGAAACGAATTGAGGCGTATTATCAGCCGCTGACGACGTCACCTGAATTTGCCCGCTGTACTGGCCCGGAGCCAGATTGGCTGGACTCACGTATACGGTTGCCAGCGGGACGGTCAACGAGCTTGCGTCCGTGGTCCCCGAGTTCGGCGTGACCGACAGCCACGCGTTGCCACCCGTGACTGTCGAGCTCGATACGGACCAATCCATGGAACCGGTGCCGCTGTTAAGGATGCCGAACGTCTGCGGCGGCACAATTCCTCCGTTTGCGACAGCAGTGAAAGTGAGCCCTGTCTGCGACAGCAGGATCGTCTGCTGTACCGCGCTGACGGTGACGGTAACCGGAATATTCTGCGTCGTGTCAGCCGTTATGGTGATCAGGCCCGTGTAGGTACCGACGCCGAGACCGCTCGGGTCGATGGTCACGGTTAGCAAGTCGGGCGTGGAAAGCGTGGCGCCAGCTGCGTCCTGCGAGACCGACAGCCAATTGGCGCCGGAATTGGTCGACGCGGAAGCATTATAGGACAGCGTCCCACCACCGGAGTTGCCGACTGGAATCCTCTGTTGTCGAACCTGCTGCGCTCCCTGAGCGAAGGCATAATTCAGACTTGTCGTAGTGAGGGATAGCGTGGGCGATCCGGCCGCGACCACCGTCAACGAAACAGAGAAGGATTGGGAAGACGGGTTCGCAGTCGGCGCGGTAACGCTGACCGTTCCCTGGTATGTGCCGGGTTGCAATGAGGAAGGGTTGACAGTGACAATGATCGTGGCCGGCGCGCTGCCCGAAGCGGGACTAACGGCGAGCCAGTTGCCCGTAGAGGAGGCGGCGGCTGTGTAGCTCAGCGAACTCGTGGCGGTGAATACCGAAAGTGGGATGGCGGTGGGGAGCGGGCCTTGCTGGCGCCAGTGCACTGCGATGGAGGTCGGGCTCAGGAGCAGCAGCGGAGCCGTGCCTGCCTGGTTGATCGTCGCCGTCTGCCCGGCAACGGTAATCGTGCCCGCACGGGCAGCCGCATCGGAATTGGCGGTTGCGGAGAACTCGATAACTCCGGGGCCTGCGCCGCTCAAGCCAGACGTGATCGACAGGAACGATGCCGAGGTCGACGCCGTCCACGGGCAACCAGCAGATGTAAGAACCCCAACGGCTCCCATCCCCGCCGCGGCCGGGAATACTTGACTAGCGGGGGCGAGAGCGAAGGCGCAGGTCGCCGGAGGCGGCGTTTCCGAAACCGGTACACCTGCCAGTTGGATCGCGTTGAGGTGTATCTTGTCCAGCGCTGGGCCATACTGTGTGTATCCAGCAATCACACCGATCCCGTCGGGTCCCACAAAGATCTCGCCGTTACCCACTGGTATCAGGTACAGGCTATACTGGGCCACTGACCGGTCGCCGGTACACCCGCCCCAACTCTGGCAGTAGGTCGAGTCCGTGCTCTGGCCGTCCCAACCATAGGTAAGAGTCAAGTTCCAGTAATTGATGGTATCGGCGCCTGATGGCGGTGCGTAATTGACTATCCCGTACACGCTGGTTTGCAAGTAGTACTCGGTATACTGCGCGGGCTCATCTGGCGGATTCGGCGGATCCCACGTCGGGATACCATTGAAAATGGCGCCGGAACCCGTCACGTATGCGTGATGATCGAGCACCACGGGGTCGGTGCTTGTCATGGACACGCTGCCAATGCCGGCGTAAACCGGCAGATACGCTCCATACGCCTCGCAGATCAACCAGGAACCGTTGTTCACAGCATTGCCGATCACACTCGCCGCCCCCTGGAATTCCGTCGGCTGCGCGCTGAAACCCGCGATCAGGATCGAGTTGGCGACGTTGCTTGCGTTGACCTGGGCCGCGGTCAACCTCGTGAATGGCAGTCCCGCGGTGGTCAACAGGTTACTAAAATAGTCGACCGTAGCATCGTCTGAAGTGCGCGTTAGGAGCACGATGGATTTGCTTGAACGGCCCGTCGCGGCGTTAACCGTGAACGTCTGAGTCACCGGAGTTGCCGCGGCGTAGGTGGAATTGCCAGGCTGACTCGCGGTAACCGAACATGTGCCCACGGCGACAAGCGTCACAATCACCCCGGAAACCGTGCAGACCGACGTGGTGTTCGAAGCAAACGTTACAGTCAGGTTGGAAGTGGTCGTCGCGCCAATCTCGAATGGCGCCGCTCCCAACACCTGATTGGCCAGCGGTCCGAACGTGATCGTCTGGGGCAACAGCGTCACAACGGGCACTGCGCAGACGCCAAAGCATTGAGCCGAGAGGTTGTAGTTGCCGGTGTTCGTGTCTCCGCAGTCGCCGACGAGCAGGGTATAGTTGCCGGTCGCCGGGAGCTTGGTGCCGTCCAACTCTGTGGTCGAAGCACCGGTGCAACCACCGAACCCGGTGTCAGAGGCAGTGCTGAGCTGCGTGCCATCGGGATTGTAAAGGCGAAGTTTCGGGCTCAGAGTACCGCTTGTTGTCACCATGGTGAGATTCACAACGTCGTTGGCAGTACCGCTGAAGTTGTAGCTGTCGCTCTGCGCCGCCGAAGCGATCTTGCCGGCCTCTACCTGACCCCAAAACAGAGCGTTTGGCGAAGTCGGATTGTTAGTTCGCTGCGCATAGATCGCGTAGTTGCCGGTGTTCTTGTCGCCGCAGTCACCGACGAGTACTGTGTACGTGCCGTTCGCAGGAAGCGCGATCACATTCATTTCCAGGGCGGCGGCACCTGTGCATCCCCCGAACCCGGTGTTTGCGGCAGAGCTGAGCTGCATTCCATCCGGATTGTAAAGCCGGAGTTTTGGGCTAAGATTGCCGGTCGTGGCGACTGCGGTGAGATCGACGACGTCCTTGGCATTGCCACTGAAGGTGTAGCTATTGCTTTGCGCCGCTGAAGCGATCGTACCGACCGGCGTCTGACCGAGAGAGAGAGTAGCAGCCCCCGACGGATTGTTCGTCCGCTGCGCGTAAATCTGGTAGTTGCCGGTATTCGTATCTCCGCAATCGCCGACTAGCACGGTATAGGTGCCCGTAGCGGCGAGCACGACCGTATTCATCTCTGTGGTTGGAGCACCTGTGCAGCCCCCGAAGCCCGTGTTCGAGGCAGAGGCGAGCAGGTTTCCACCGGAGGTGTAGAGTCCTATCTTCGGGCTCAGATTGCCGCTGGTGGCAACTATGGTGAAATCCACGACGTCGTTGGCATTGGCGCTGAAAGTGTAGCTGTTGCTTTGTGCCGCCGAACTGATCGTACCGGTCTGTGTCTGGCCAAACGGAAGACTGACAGCCCAGACAGGCAAACTCAAGATCACGAGAATGCAACCAATAGCGGACACATTCGATTTGAAACTATTCATGCGAATCCGACCTTTCACAAAGCAGAACATGACAAATAGCCGCCAAAGAGTCCGACCGACCCGCGGCCCGGAGCCAACTGGATCGCTGTCGCTGCATCCTTATCCCCGTTGCGGAAACACCGAGCACCTCCGTAACAGCGCAAGTCCGACTCACGTGGCATGGAAACCTCTCCGCCGCGTAAACAGGCGGTACGAAAGACGAGAGATACGCCGCAAATACCGGACATGTTGCTCGCGAACACCGTGCCCCATTTTTTGACGAAGCATTGTAGCACCAATGTCCAGTGCCGGTCGGTGGTTCTGTTGTGTTGAACTCCCGACAATCGCCGGTGGGCTAACAAAACACCGAGATCTGCGCTAACAAGAGCAGCACCACGCGACGGCCCAGCCCACGCGAGCCACTGCAAAAACGTTGTGTCTTCAGCCGCCTTATCACCACCTGATTGGGAAGGTGGGCTTCGTTTCCAAGTTGCAAGGGCAGCGCCGCTCTGTTTTAGTACTGCAAGTACTATTTCCCTTGGGGAATAGCCGATAATACGACGGCCGCGTTCTTTCGTCCCGGCGCCTGAGGACGTACGGACCGAATAGACGAATTGGACGAGGTATTCCGTGTCTGGTGAATGTCAGGCTATTGGAAACGACCGCTCCAGCAACCTGCGAGGCAAGAAAACCAACAAACAACCTGCGATACTCTTCATCTGAATGAGTCCTCAAAAGACGCCTGTTGCATCGTGAATCGGTTCCCATATGGTTTCTTCAGCGCTCAACTACTGAAGCGAAATTCTGACGTACGGAGGTGTCTGCACTCCTCCCACGACCGCTACGAGCGGCACATCCCCAGTGCCCAGACCCGCCGGGACAGTCAGATTGATCTGGTCCAGACCGGCGCCGGACAAGCCCGCCCAGATCGGAGTGACACTCACATTGTTTATGAAAAGGTCTACTGCGTTGGCAGTTGCCGCGGCTCCGGCAAACGCTTCACCGGCCGACACTGCCGGATTGGTGGGTCCAAACCCGGTGCCGAACAGCTCCACGATGTCGCCCGCCTTCGCCGCCACAGTCGCATAGCCAAGTGAATTCCCGGTCGGGCCGAGGATGTCGTAACTGCCTCCGCCGTAGGCGCCCGATCCGTTCGACCTGGGAATGATGCCAGCCACGTGCTTGCTGTCGAGCAGGAGGAACGAAGGCGCAAATTGTGCCAGCGTCACGCTTGCTGTCGTACTCCCGCTGCCAGTTGTCACCGCCACGGGGACAGTGCCAGTGGCCGTGTCATCCGGGACTTGCAGGTTGATCTGCCCTGGGCTGACTAACCAGAGATAGGTGGCTTTCCCATCGATCGTCACGCTTGTGCCACCGAGAGAAGTTGGGAAATCCTCGTTCCAGACCACCGTCGAGCTGGCGAGATTCGTGCCATAAATCGACACCCATTCGCCGGGCTGGATGGTTCCCACAGTGCTGTCGACAGGAACGATACCGCCGGATGAGATGGTCGGCGCAGGTGTGGCCGAGGGGGCCTGGTTGATTTGAACCGAGACTCCCGCAGTGGAGACCGTGGCCGTGCGCGCGCCGCCGGAATTCGCAGCCACGTTGAGCGTGACGCTGCCGGAACCCGTTCCAGAACCGCTTCCGGAAGCCGTGATCCAGCCCGGCAGACCGCTCACGGACCACGGGCATGCCGCGCCCGTCTGAATCGTGATCGCCACATTCCCGCCCGTCGCCGGAACCGTTGGCGGAGCCAATGGGCTGACCGAATACGTGCAGGACGCAGCCATAGGAGTCAGAAGGCGGACGACGTTGTTCCCAGTATCCCCAATGTACACGTTGCCGGACGCGTCCACAGCTACTCCCATGGGCTGGTCGAACTCCGCGCTGGTGGCCGGGCCTCCGTCGCCCGAGTAGCCGCCTCCGTCCGGTCCGGGTCCGGCGATGGTTGTGATCAAGCCATTCGAGACCTTGTGGATCTCATTGTCATAATTGTTCACGATATACACACTGCCGGACGCGTCCACCGCGAGACCCATGGGCCATCCGATCGGATTCGAGGTTGCTGGACCGCCGGCGTTGAAATACCCGAAGTCCATTCCATTGCCCGCGAAGGTAGCGATCATGCCGTTCGAGACCACGCGGACCACGTAGTTGTTGGTGTCAGAGATATACACATTGCCGGCGCCGTCCACAGCCACGGCCTCGGGGAAACAAAACTCCGCGCTGGTGGCCGTGCCATCGTCGCCGGAACCGCAGGTCCCCGTGGCGGTGACGTTATTGTAGGTACCAGCGCCGTACCCATTGCCGGCGAATGTGGTGATGACGCCATTCGAGACTTTGCGGATCACGTTATTACCGCTGTCGGCGATGTACACATTGCCGGCGGAGTCCACGGCCACGCCTTCGGGCTCGTCCAACTCCGCTTTGGTGGCCGGGCCATTGTCGCCCGAGTAGCCGCCGTAATTGCCAGCGGTTGGATTGATCGGCCCGGCGCCGTACCCATTGCCCGCGAATGTAGTGATGACGCCATTCGAGACCTTGCGGATCACGTTGTTATAGGTGTCCGCGATGTACACGTTGCCGGCGGCGTCCACGGCCACGCCGAAGGGTTGATCCAACTCCGCGCTGGTGGCCGGGCCGTTGTCGCCGGAGTAGCCGAACTTCCCATTGCCCGCGAACGTGCTGATTACCCCCTTCGAGACCTTGCGAATTCTGGAGTTATAGGTGTCGGCAATGTACACGTCGCCGGTTGCGTCCACAGCCACCGATGAGGGCGCGAACAACTCCGCGCTGATCGCCGGGCCGTTGTCTCCCGAGAATCCGCCGAACTCGAAAGTTCCGGCGCCATACCCGTTGCCCGCGAAGGTGGAGATGGTGTAGGTTTGCCCCTGCGCGGAAGGGCACAGGAGCGCGATCAGGAACAACGCCGCAAGCAGCGCCTGGGCCAACCGCTGCGTCTCGACTGACTGCTGCATAGTAGGCATGCCTCCCGGTTTAGTTTCAGGATAAGAAACTCTTAATCTAGCTGCCATGTAAGAGGTAATCAAGCATCGTTTACCAGGCTGAGTCTTTGCCTCCGGTCCACTATTGAAGCGAAATCACGACGTACGAAGGTGTCTGCATTCCTCCCACCATCGCCACCAGCGGCACATCGCCGGCGCCGAGGCCCGCCGGGATAGTCAGATTGATCTGGTCAAGACCCGCGCCGGACAAGCCCGCCCAGATCGGAGTGACACTCACCCTATTGACGAGAAGGCTTACGGTGTTGGTGGTTGCCGCGGCGCCGGAATACGCCTGCCCGGGTAATACCGTCGGGTTGGTTGGACCAAACCCGGTGCCGAACAGTTCGACGATGTCGCCGGCCTTCGCCGCAACCGTCGGATAGCCCAGCGAGGTTCCGGTGGGCCCGAGGATATCGTAGCTGTAGTTGCCGCTGCCGTGAGAGCCGGAGCCGTCCGGCCGGAGAATGATGCCGGCCACGTGCTTGCCGTCGAGCAGGAGGAACGAAGGCGCAAATCGGGCCAACGTCACGCTTGCTGTCGCACTCCCGCTGCCAGTTGTCACCACTACGGGGACAGTGCCGGTGGCCGTGTCATCCGGAACTTGCAGGTTGATCTGTCCCAGGCTGACGTACCAGAGATAGGCCTCTTTCCCATCGATGGTCACGCTGGTGCCACCGAGAGAAGTCGGGAAGTCCTCGTTCCAGACCACCGTCGAACTGGCCAGGTTGGTGCCGAAAACCGACACCCACTCGCCAGGTTGGATGATACCCACGGTGCTGTCGACGGGAACGATGCCGCCAGCCGAGATGGATGGCGCGGACGAGGTTGCCAAGGACGGCTGATATTTCCAAAGGTCGTCGAGGTAACCGAACCATGTGCCCGTGGAATCGACACCCCAGCCCCCAAAGAGCCATAGGTCACCGCCGCTATCGGTCCAACTATGACCGCGATATCTGCCGCCAGGCATGTTCCCGGCCGCCGGAAGACCCGACGTGCCATACAGGCCCACGGTCTGACCGGTGACCCCGTTGCTTCCTCCCATCCATGCCCATTCGTTGTTGGAAGGATTGAACTCCCAGAGGTCGTTGAAATTGCCCTGAGCGTTGATGGAAGTGTACTCGGCGGGATCAAGAACATCGGCCATGTAGGTAGCTGTTCCGCCAAAGAGCCAGAGATTGCCGCTGTTGTCGGTCCAACTGACAGCGGAATGCCGTCCCCCGGGAATGTTTGCTGCGCCTGGAACTCCCAGGGTTCCGTAGACGCCAGACGGAGTACAGCCTTTAATGTTAAACTCTGAGGTGCACTCGCCACCGTCAGTATTGCTTCCGCTGACCCATGTCCATTCGTTGGTCGAAGGGTTGAACGCCCAAAGATCATTGAGATCACCGAGAGAGTCATTGGAATCAGCTCCGTATCCCCCGAAGAGATAGATCGTACCGTCTCTGCCAGACCAAACGCTGGCATTTATCCGACCTCCAGGGATGTTTGCGGCGGCAGGAACGCCCTGCTCACCGTACACACCTGGTTGGGCACAGACGTTTACGCCGTATTGGCATGTAGGGCCCTGTATTGTATTGCGCCCGCCCATCCATGCCCATTGTTGGGTGGCGGGATTGAATTTCCAAAGATCGTTCAGATTGCCAGCAAGTCCATTGGCGTCATATCCTGAACCCCCGAAGAGCCAGAAACTGCCGCTCCTATCGGTCCAACTGGCCGCGCTTGTCCTGCTTCCCGGAGCATTGCCGGAAGCAGCCACGCCTAGTGTGCCATATACGCCCGGATGCCCAATGTTGATATCTCCGTCGGGCACAACCGAATTGCTGCCGGCAATCCAGGTCCATAGGCTGGCGGAAGGACTGAACTCCCAAAGGTCATTGAGTGAACCCAAGTTATCATTCGCATCGATTCCGCATCCGCCGAAGACCCATAGATTGCCATTGCTATCGAGCCAATTGCTCGCGAACTCCCGGCCGCCGGGCACATTCCCGACCGCCGCAACACCGAGCGTGCCGTACACACCTGGTTGGCCGCAGTTGTTCAGGCGGCCGGAGGTTGAGCCTACGATGCAGCCGTCGTATGTACTGTGGCCCGTGTTGCTGCCGCTTACCCAAGTCCACTGGTGGGAGGAAGGGTTGAAACTCCACAGGTCGTTGAGATATTCGACATCATTGGGGCTAGTGAGTGCGCCGTATCCTCCAAAAAGCCACAGATTGCCGCTGCTGTCGGTCCAGGTAGCCCCGTCTTCCCGGCCCCCGGGTAGATTCGCGGCAGCAGCCGTACCTAACGTTCCATAAACACCGGGCAGGCCGCAGTAATGATTCGCGAAGCAATTCCCATCAGCGCTACTCCAAAACATGCTACTGCCGCCAACCCAGTTCCATTCGTCGGTTGTCGGCGCTGAAGAGGAGATAGTGTAGGTTGCGGAACCTGCCGCGCTGTTCGCAAAACCGGCAGCGACGGCTGTGGCCTCAATCGTCTCGGTCGACGAAACTCCGATCGGCCCGGTGTACACCTTCGAACTGGTTGTCGGTACGGTTCCGTTCGTGGTGTAGTAAATGGTCGTCCAAGCCGTCGCATCGGAGATCGTGACCGTTGCCGCGTTGTAAGTTCCAGACGGCGGATAAAGGACCGGTGTTGCCGCCTGAAGGATGTAGGTGGCCGACACCGCGTCGCTGGCCAAGTAGCCACTGCCCGCCGCGATCGCCTTAATCGTCTCCGAAGACGAGACGGTGATTGGGCGGCTGTAGACGGTCGAACCGGTGGTTGGCGCCGTTCCGTCGGTGGCGTAGTAGATGGTTGTCCCAGCCGATGCATCGGAGATTGCTACCGACTGCACCGAGTTGTAGGTTCCGGCCGGCGGATAGAAGGTTGGTGTCGCTGCCGAAAAGGTGTAGGTGGCAGTCGCGACGGCACTTGTGGAGTAGCCGCTGGCCATGGCAATCGTCTCAATCGTCTCCGGCGACGAGACGGTGATCGGAGCACTGTAGACAGTCCAAACTGGGCTGGGCGCTGTGCCGTTGGTCGAGTAGTAAATAGTCGCCCCCGGGGATGTATCGGAAATTTCCACCGTCTGCCCTGAGGAGTAGGTTCCGGCCCCCGGAGAGAAGGTAGGTGTGGCTGCTTTCGGCAAAATCGATGCAGAAAGCTGGTATACCCAAAGGTCGTTGAGCAAGCCCAAAGAACCACTTGAATCGTAGCCTTCTCCTCCAAAAAGCCAAAGATTCCCGTTCTGATCGGTCCAGTTGACGGCCCATTGTCGTGCTCCAGGAATGTTTCCAGCGGCAGGCGTACCCAACGTGCCGTACACTCCATCGCTTGAAATGCTGTTGCTTCCGCCCATCCAGGCCCATTCCTTGGTGGAGGGATTGAACTCCCAAAGGTCGTTAAGATCGCCATTAAATCCGGTCGAATCGTCGCCATTTCCTCCAAAGAGCCAGAGGTTGTCGCTAGTGTCGGTCCAACTGACCGCACCACTTCGGCTTCCAGGAACGTTTCCAGCTGCGGGAGTGCCCAACGTGCCGTACACTCCCGGCTGAAATGACGTGCTGCTCCCGGCCATCCAGACCCATTCCTTGGTGGAGGGATTGAACTCCCAAAGGTCGTTGAGAATACCCCAGGTCTGGTTCGAAGTGTTGGATATGAATCCCCCGAAGAGCCAGAGGTTGCCGCCGCTGTCAGTCCAATTGACCGCGTTGCTTCGCCCCCCAGGAACGTTGCCGGCTGCGGGAACGCCTAAGGTGCCATACACCCCCGACAGGGTTGACGTACTGCGCCCTCCTATCCATGTCCACTCCTTGGTGAGAGGATCGAACTCCCAAAGGTCGTTGAGATCGCCGCCAGTGCCGGCCGAGTCGTAACCGAAGCCCCCAAAGAGCCAAAGATTGCCCTTGCTGTCGGTCCAACTGGTCGCCTGCAAACGGGATCCAGGGACATTGCCGGCGGCAGGCGTACCCAGCGTGCCATACGTTCCATGGCTTGAAATGCTGTTGTTTCCGCCCATCCAAGCCCATTCCTTGGTGGAGGGACTAAACTCCCACAGGTCGTTGAGCCAGCCCCAATAACCGTTGGAATCGAAGCCTTCTCCTCCAAAAAGCCAAAGATTCCCGTAGTGATCGGTCCAACTGATTGCCGAGTCTCGCCCTCCAGGAATGTTTCCAACGGCAGGCGTACCCAACGTGCCGTACACTCCGGGCCAGCCACAGTAGGTGTAAAGCCCATCAAGTGTGGTGCAGTTGCCGACCGTGTTGTTTCCGCCCATCCAAGCCCATTCCTTGGTGGAGGGACTGAACTCCCAAAGTTCATTGAGTTCGCCCCCGCCGCTAGCTGTTCCTCCAAAGAGCCAGAGATTGCCGTTGCTGTCCGTCCAGCTGTTTGCCCCCGAACGAGATCCAGGAACGTTTCCGGCAGCAGGAACACCCCATGCGCCATACACTCCGGGCTGGCTGCAAACTGGGCCATTTGTGCTGGACGTACAGCTCAACACGCTGCTTCCACCCAGCCAAGTCCATTCGTATGTGGTACTCGTCTGGGCTGAGGCCACCTGACAAAGCGATGACGACGTTACCGCAACGAGTCCTGCCACGCGCAGAACCCTCAAACGCAAACCCATTACGTTTATGAACATGACATTGCACTCCTTTGGATGGCGCTGCCTTGGCTGGAAATCAGCACACGAGTTAATGCCTGCCACGCTATTTCCACATTTCACTCTGAAAACATCCGGCCCACCGACAATCCGTAGGCTCCGCGATCCAGTCATATTCGGAGCCGTAGCTACGAAATGTACCGCATTTCTTCATCTGGCGCTTACAGTCGGCCTTCTCCTATCCAAAGCCCGCACAACCGCGCGGCGGCAGGCACGGGAAACCCGAGGGAGATCCCAAGCGAAGACCTGAATTGAAGTGAACCGACGCCGCATTCTAAACTGGCCCCATCCTCATCTGACAAGCGGGCCGGGTTTCGTTTCGGTGCGGCGAGGTCTTTTTTGAGGCTGTCGCCTGACGGTGCGGCTGCGCCGGTCTACTCCTTACGCTGCTCGGTCGTGAGGTCCGGCGGCGCCACGGCAAGATAGTACTCACCCTTGGGAACGGCCGGAAATGTCACGGCGCTGTCCTCATGACCCGGTTCCAGTGGCGCTGCGAAGATTGCGGTTCCCGGCTCCTTCTCAAAGAGCAGCACCAGAGCGGTGCTCCGCGCTTGAAGCGTGACAATCACCGTCATGGTTGTCCTGTGAACATGAACCGTAGCCCGAGTCTCGTCTGGCTGGAGTAAGACCCGCAATGGCGTGTCCGGCTGGGAGTGAACGGGGACTACACCCAGTTCCCCCCATGGTGACGAGGGACTCGCCCCCCACAGCGCCGCAGCGGTGTCGAGCCAGCCACTGAGCGTACTCGCGTATTGAGCGTAGATTTGCTGAGCGGTGCGGAGCGCGTTGGCCAGGGGGTCGTTCTGAAACTCCTCGGCGGCAAGGGCGGCTGCGTGGGATTTCGCCGTGAAGCCTGAGAAGAGTAGCGCGTTCATGCGGTGCAGGGTCTCCGTGCATTTGGCGCATTCGCTCAGGTGGTCCTCCAGAGCGTCCTGTTCGAAGTCCGGAAGAGTCTCGTCCAGATAGCGCTCCATCGTTTGCAAAGAGGGATGAGATTCCGCACCGGTCATGCGACGCCTCCTTTCGCGGGGCCCACGATTCCCGGCAGTGCACCGCACAAATACGCGTACGCCACAACG
>Ga0187875_10002590_pt1 | contig 13265 bp, 9 predicted proteins | sample June2016WEW_17_1_2_FD_132978 | JGI IMG/M metagenome (GOLD analysis project Ga0187875, IMG submission 132978) | Peatland microbial communities from SPRUCE experiment site at the Marcell Experimental Forest, Minnesota, USA - June2016WEW_17_10 | ecosystem: Environmental > Terrestrial > Soil >... | reverse complement strand
GTAGGGCGGCAGCAGGCGCACGACGGTGTCGTGTGTGACGTTAAACAGCAGACCCTCCTTCATTCCCGCGGCCACGAGCTGCTTGCACGGGAAATCCAGCTCGACGCCGATCATCAGGCCCGCGCCGCGGACGTCGCGGATGAAGCTATAGCGCTTCTGCAAGCGGCGCAGACCGTCGAAGAAATGCTCGCCAACGCGACGCATCTGGGGCAGCAGTTCCTCGAGGATCGAGTAGAACTCGATGGCGACGCGGCAGGCCAGAGGGCCGCCGCCGAAAGTGGTGCCGTGCATGCCGGGGGCGATGGCGGCGGCGGCCTTCTCATTCGAGACGATGGCGCCCAGCGGCAGGCCGCAGGCGATGGGCTTGGCCAGAACCATGACGTCGGGCAGCACGGGGGGCTCGACAAGCTGGTAGGCGTAGTGGCGGCCGGAGCGGCCGACGCCGCACTGAATCTCATCGAACACCAGCAGGGCGTTGTGGCGATCGGCCAACTCGCGCGCCAGGCGCAGAAGGTCGGCCGGAATCAGGTTGATGCCGCCCTCGCCCTGGATGGTTTCGATGAAGATGCCGGCGGTGCGCTCGTTAACGGCCGCGGCCAGGGCAGCGCCGTCGCCGGTGGGGACGAAGCGGACGCCGGGGAGCAGGGGCTCGAAATCGGCCCTGTATTTGGGCTGGCCGGTGATGGAGAGCGCGCCCATGGAGCGGCCATGGAAGGAGTTGTCGAGCGAGACGAGCTCATGCTTGTCGGGATGAATGTGACGCCCGTGCGAACGCGCCATCTTGATTGCGCCTTCCACGGCTTCGGTGCCCGAGTTGCAAAAAAAGACGCGGTCGAGGCCGCTGGTTTCACACATTATGCGGGCCAGCGGACCCTGGTACTGGTGGTAGTACAGGTTGGAGCAATGGATCAGCTTAGCGGCCTGTTCGCGAATCACGCGCACGATGCGGGGGTGGGCGTGGCCGAGCGCGTTGACGCCGATGCCGGTGATGAGATCGAGGTAGCGGCGTTTGTCGATGTCATAGACCCAGCAGCCCTTGCCACGCGCCAGCACGAGCGGATAGCGGGCGTAGTTCTGGAGCAGGTAACGCTTTTCGAGATCGAAGACCGGCTGAGAGGAATTGGCCGGCTCAGCCGCGGGATTGGCGGGAGGGGCATCCGGGCCCGTTGAAGGATGATCCATTACTCTATCGTAATGCGTACGGGGCTCCGCGCCGGGTAGTGTCCTAAAGTTGCGTTGTTGGGCGGAGGGCCCCTAAGTCCGTCAGATGGATCGGATCATTGAACGATGAGTTTCCATGCTACGATGACGACCACCACAACGATGGCAATGATGTAAATGATCGCTCTAGCGTTACCGAGCTTATCCTGCATGTACATATCGCCTGTTTGCTCCTAAGCAATTGAGCGGAGATCGTCTTGCTTACGTGCCATGAGCAGACCGTAGCACCGCAGAAAGGCGCTTGCAACCGGTCGCTGTTTTCCAGCAACGCAACTTTAGGACACTACCCCGCGCCGGCGAGCGGGGCGGGCGAGGCTCACTCGACGATGAAGCCGTCCAGATCCAGATGGCAGGCGCCGGCGGCGGATGAAAGCGCGGCTCCGGCGGAGGCGATGTTGAGAACCAGGACGTTGCGGCCGGGTTCGGGCGCTTCGAAACGTGGGGAGACGGCCTGCCACTGGGTGTGCTCCGAATACTCGTCAAAATCCCGCGGCGAGAGGTAGTTGAAGTTGACCACGCAGCGGCAGCGGTTGGCGGCGGCGGTATAGACCAGGCGAATGGCGCGGCCCTCGAAGCGGATTTCGGCGCGGGCGGTCAGGTCGGAGGTGTGGACCAGGGTATTGCGGAAAGAACGGGGCAGATCGACCAGCCGGGCCCACTGGCCCTCGAAATGAATGGCGGGGTCGAGATCGTCGTGCGGACCGGGACCCGCCCAGGCCTGTTCAGGAGGAGACGTGCCCGGTTGGGGCCGGATCCAGCGCCTCAATTCGGCGTCGCCGAAGGACTGGATGAGCTGGGTATAGCGGTCGAGGAACTCACGGCTGGGCACGACGGTCAGATGGCGGGTGGGCGTTTCGCGGTACGAGATGAAGTAGCCCAGGTTGAACATCTGATCGCCGCTCAGGGCGTTGAGACCCGAGACGTTGGAGGACTCGTAGAGGCGGCGGGAGAAGTCCGGCGTGCGCCAGGAGTTAGTGAAGACGCGGCCGGCGTAGTCGCCGACATTGGCGGATTCGAGAAAGGCGACGGCGGTGGCAGGATGGCGGGCGCGCAGGGTCTCAACGAGAGGCCGCTCGGGGGCATGATCGAGGAGATAGCCGGCGACCGAGGCACGGAGGAAGCGCGGGTCGAAAATGAAGTCGCGGTGGAGACCGCCGGCGGCCGGGAAGAGGGCGAAGCCGAGGCCATAGGCAGCCAGCGCCAGCCAGCCGAAAGCGCGGGCGAGACCGGCGCCGTGGAGCCGGTAACTGCCGATGGCGATGCCGATGAGCAGGATGGACAAGGGGACGGCGGGGTAGAGCAGGCGCAGTTCGGGGGCGGCCAGCAGGACCACCGGGGCACCGGCCAGGACCATCCACAGGAGTACGAACCCGGTGCGGGGCCAGCGCCGCTTGGCACCGGCGACGGCGGCGGGCAAGAGCAGGAACAAGGTATAGCCGAATGCGCCGTCGAACCCTTCCGAAAAGCGCCGGGAATGGAAGGTCATGTCGTACAGAACGCGGAAGGAGAGGGGCTGGTGAAAGGGCGAGTCGCTGAAGGCGGCCTGAGAGTCGAAGGCCTCGGAGCGGAAAAAGTTATTGAAATAGGGAAATACGGGGTTGCCGGTGTGCCACAGGGCTTCGAGATAGGGGAAGCCGGCGATGGCGAGAGCAAGCACGGCGCAGGGCATCCACGTGCCGGGCAGGGTCATGCTGGCGAAGGCGATGAAAAAGGGGAGCAGGAAAGCGAAACCGCTGACGTGGCAGGCGCAGGCGGCGCCGGCGAGGGCGGCCGAGCACCAGGCGTAGACGCGGTGTTGCTCTCTTTTGTGGAGCCGGAGCAGCAGCACGGCCCCCAACAGGAAAACGGCCACCCAATTCTCGACGCCGAGGCTGGCGGTGACCATGGGCGTCAGAGGCATCGCGGCCAGACCGCCGGCGAGGCAACCGGCGATCCAGGCGGGGACGCGCCGATGGAGGCGCTCGTAGAGCATCCAACACAGGGCCGCGAGGAGCGAGAAGTTTAGCAGGCGCGCGGCCGATTCACCGCCCAGGAGGTAGGCCAGGCCGAATAGGGACTCGCCGCCAGTGGGGAAAACAGCCCAGGTGAATTGACTCACATCAAAGGTCCAAAGATGCTGTGCGGCGAGATGCGCGGCGAAGACCAGGTGCCGCGCCAGGCCCTCGGGGCTGACTTCGGGCTTCAGGGCCAACAACCAATTGGCGAGCAGAGGCATCCATAGCAGGGCCAGCGGCCACGAGCGACCGAATTCGTCGGAGCCGCGCGGCGCTGCCAGTGGCGGAAAAACGCCGGAGCGGAAAGCGAGAACGACTGGCAGAGCGAGGGCGATCCAGTAGAACCAGGCGTAGTGGATCGGGAGGCGCAGCGTCAGGAGGAACCAGACGAGGTAGATGCAGAAGCCGGTCAGCAGGGTGAGGATGTTCGTGGTGGAGGACGGCCGGTCCACCTTGCGCAGGATCAGGCGGCCGGCGCAGTAAGCCGATAGCAGGAGGTAGAGGACGGCAAAGACGGCCAGCGGCCCGGCGGCGTAGCAGGAATAAGCCAGCCCGACGAGGGTGAAGACGGCGGAGTACCAACGGGCGCGCAGCAACAGGACGGCGCCGGACAATGCGGCGAAGAGGGCGAGATAAAACGCAAGACGCTCGAGGCCCGCGGGCGTCCACACGGGCTGAGCAAAGGGCTTGAAAGCGATTAAGGCGTAGACGGCGAGCGCGGCGTGGGCGAGCAGAATCAGCCAGGCGAGAGCGCGTTGCAGCATGAATCTACCAGCATACGAAGTAGGAGCAGACGCGGCAGCGTGGCGGCTTGAACGGAGGCGGCACGGGCGTGACCTGCATTCCGGAAATCAGGGCCGATGGGCGGGGCTCAGCAGGTATTCGTCAATCCCTTGGGCGGCCTGGCGACCCTCGGCGATGGCCCAGACGATGAGCGACTGGCCGCGGCGCATGTCGCCGGCGGCGAAGACGCCGGGTTGTGAGGTCATCGAGTTCGCGTCCGTGCGGACGTTGCCGCGGGCATCCAGTTCGAGGCCGAGCTGATCGAGCAATCCGTTCTTTACGGGCCCCGTGAAGCCGAGGGCCAGCAGAACGAGATCGGCCGGGAATTCCTCTTGCGTGCCGGGGACCGGCTCAAACGCGGGCGGAGGGCCGACGGCGACGGTCGCCAAGTTCCGCACGTTGCCGCGATCGTCGCCGTTGAAACGGGTGGTGAGGATCGACCAATGGCGCTGGCCGCCCTCCTCATGCGAGCTCTCGGTGCGCAGCATCAGCGGCCAGAGGGGCCAGGGCGTGGAGGAGTCGCGCAGGCCAGGCGGCAGGGGCATGATCTCGAACTGACGGATCGATGCGGCCTTCTGGCGATGGCAGGTGCCGAGGCAATCGGCGCCGGTGTCGCCGCCGCCGATGATGACGACGTGCTTGCCGGCAGCGCTGATCCAGCAATCGTCGGGGACGAAGTCGCCGGCATTGCGGCGGTTGTGCTGGGGCAGGAAATCCATGGCAAAGAAGATGCCGTTCAACTCACGGCCGGGAATGATCAGATCGCGCGAACGCTCCGCGCCGCCGGCCAGGAGAATGGCGTGGAAATCGTTTTGCAAATGATCGAGCGGAACGTCAACACCGACGTGCGCGCCGGTGCGGAAGGTGACGCCCTCAGCCTCCATCTGGAGGATGCGCCGGTCGATAAAATGCTTCTCCATCTTGAAGTCGGGGATGCCGTAACGGAGCAGCCCGCCGATGCGATCGTTTTTTTCAAAGACAGTGACCAAGTGGCCGGCGCGGGCCAATTGCTGGGCGGCGGCGAGGCCGGCGGGCCCGCTGCCGACGACGGCCACGCGCTTGCCGGTGCGCTGCGCGGGGAACTCGGGCTTGATCCAGCCCTCGGCCCAGGCATGGTCGACGATGGCGCGTTCAATGGCCTTGATGGTGACCGGCGGCTCGTTGATGCCGAGGACGCAGGCGGCCTCGCAGGGGGCCGGGCAAAGGCGTCCGGTGAATTCGGGAAAGTTGTTGGTGGCGTGGAGAACGCGGATGGCGTCCTTCCAACGATTGCGATATACGAGGTCGTTGAAGTCGGGAATGATGTTGGTCAGCGGACAGCCGGTGTGGCAGAAAGGCACGCCGCAATCCATGCAGCGCGCGCCCTGGGCCTGAACTTTTTCATCGGGGAACGGCTGGTAGACCTCGAACCAATCATCGAGGCGCTCGGCGACGGGGCGGCGCTCGGGAGTTTCGCGCGCAATTTCCTGAAACCCGGTGATCTTACCCATAGATAGCCTCCTGCGAGGTACGGGCATCGGGCCGGGCGAGGGTGATGCGGGGCATGTCGGCGGTGCGCGGCGCGCCGAGGACGCGCTTGAACTCGTGGGGGAAGACTTTGAGGAAGCGCGGCAGCATGGCGTACCAGTTGTCGAGAATCCAACGCGCGCGCGGGGAGCCGGTCAGCTCGGCGTGCTGCTCAATGAACTGCTGGAGCAGGCGCACGTCGCGGGGATCGAACACTGGATCGAGGTCGACGCTGGCGCGGTTGCAAAGGCGCGAAGAGAACTCGCCGGTCTCGTCGAGCACGTAGGCGATGCCGCCGGACATGCCGGCGGCGAAGTTTTTCCCGGTGCGGCCGAGCACGACCACCAGGCCGTTGGTCATGTATTCGCAGCCATGATCGCCGACGCTCTCGACGACCGCGGTGGCGCCGGAGTTGCGGACGGCGAAGCGCTCGCCGGCCATGCCATTGAAAAACGCTTCGCCGCTGGTGGCGCCATACAGCACGACGTTGCCGACGAGGATGTTGTCCTCGGGCACGAAGCTGGAAGCGCGGGGCGGATAGATGACGATGCGGCCGCCGCTGAGGCCCTTGCCGACGTAGTCGTTGGCGTCGCCTTCGAGAGTCAGCGTGACGCCGGGCGCGAGAAATGCGCCGAAGCTCTGGCCGGCGCTGCCGTTGAATTGGAAGCGGATGGTATCCGCAGGCAGGCCCGGGGAGCCGTAGCGGCGCGAGATTTCGCCGGAGAGCATGGGGCCGACGGTGCGATGCGTGTTCTTGATGGGCAGTTGGATTTCCACGTGTGTGCCATGCTCGAGCGCCTCGCGGGAGTATTCGATCAGGCTGTAGTCGAGCGCCTTTTCGAGGCCGTGGTCCTGGGCGATGAGGCAGCGCCGGCCGACGCGGCTGGGCGCGGGCGGATTGTAGAGAATCGCGCTCAGGTCAATGCCGCGCGCTTTCCAATGATCGGCGGCCGGGCGCGTCTCGAGACGGTCCACGCGGCCGACCATCTCATCGACGGTGCGAAAGCCGAGCCGGGCCATGATCTGGCGGAGCTCCTCGGCGACGTAGAAGAAGTAGCTGATGACCGACTCCGGCGTGCCGGTGAACTTCTTGCGCAAAGCGGGGTCCTGGGTGGCGATGCCCACCGGGCAGGTATTGAGGTGGCACTTGCGCATCATGATGCAGCCCAGGGCAATGAGCGGCATGGTGGAGAAACCGAACTCCTCCGCGCCGAGCAAGGCGGCGATGGCGACGTCGCGGCCGGTCTGGAGCTTACCGTCGACCTGCACGCGGATGCGGCTGCGGAGGTCGTTGATCACCAGTACCTGCTGGGTTTCGGAAAGGCCGAGCTCCCAGGGAATGCCGGCGTGCTTGATCGAAGTGAGCGGGCTGGCGCCGGTGCCGCCGCTGTCGCCTGAAATGAGCACCAGGTCGGCGTGCGCCTTGGCCACGCCGGCGGCGACCGTGCCGACGCCGACCTCGGCCACGAGCTTCACGGAGATGCGGGCCCGCGGGCTGACATTCTTCAGGTCGTAGATGAGCTGGGCCAGATCCTCGATGGAATAGATGTCGTGATGGGGCGGCGGAGAGACCAGGCCCACGCCGGGAATCGAGTGGCGGACGCGCGCGATTTCGGAGTCCACCTTATGGCCGGGGAGCTGGCCGCCTTCGCCGGGCTTGGCGCCCTGGGCGATTTTGATCTGCAACTCGTCGGCGTTGACCAGATAATTCGCGGTGACGCCGAAGCGTCCGGAGGCGACCTGCTTGATGGCGCTGCGGCGCCAGTCGCCGTTGGAATCGCGCTCGAAGCGCGCCTCGTCCTCGCCGCCCTCGCCGGTGTTGGAGCGCGCGCCGATGCGGTTCATGGCGATGGCCAGCGTCTCGTGGGCCTCCTTGCTGATCGACCCGAATGACATGGCGCCGGTGGCAAAGCGTTTCACGATCTCCTGAGCCGGCTCGACCTCATCGATGGGCACAGGCTGGGCCGCCCATTTGAAATCCATCAGCCCGCGCAGCGTGCAAAGGCGGCGGCTCTGGTCGTTGACGTGGGTGGCGAACTCCTGATAGCTGGCGTAGTTCTGCTGCCGGACGGCGTGCTGGAGCTTGGAAATCGTGTAGGGGTTGACGAGGTGGTATTCGCCATTGACGCGGTAGGCGTAGTTGCCGCCGGCGTCGAGTTCGGTCTCGGATTCGGTGACCGGGCGGAATGCGAACTCGTGCTTGAGGCGGGCCTCCTCGGCCAGCACGTCAAAACCGATGCCCTCGATGCGCGAGGCGGTGCCGGTGAAGTATTTGTCGACGATGCTGCTCGAAAGGCCGATGGCCTCGAAGACCTGAGCGCCGCGATAGCTCTGCAGGGTGGAGATGCCCATCTTCGAGAAGACCTTGAGCAGGCCTTTGTTGACGGCCTTCTTGTAGTTTTTCAGCGCCGTCTCGAAACTGACGCCTTCCGGCAGCAGGCCGCGCTGGGCGAGGCTTTCGAGGGATTCGACGGCCAGATAGGGGTTGATGGCGCTGGCGCCGTAGCCGATTAGCAGGCAGAAGTGCATCACCTCGCGCGGCTCGCCGCTCTCGATGATCAGGCAAACCTGGGTGCGCGTGCCCTCGCGAACCAGATGGTTGTGGATCGCGCTCAGGGCGAGCAGCGATGGGATGGGCGCCATTTCCTGATCGATGCCGCGATCGGAGAGCAGCAGGACGGTGTAGCCGTTCTTGATGGCCAGCGAAGCGCGGCGGCAGAGCGAGTCGAGGGAGCGCTCGAGTTCCTTGGCGCCGCCGTCCACCCGGAACAGCGTGGGCAGCGTGGTGGCGAGGAATTCGCCCATGCTGACGCGGCGGAGCTTCTCGAGGTCGCGGTTGGTCAGGATGGGGTGGTCGAGTTTCAGCGTGTGGCAATGCTGCGGGGTCTCAGCCAGAATGTTGCGTTCCGTGCCGAGATAGCTGGTCAGCGACATCACCAGGTCTTCGCGAATCGGGTCGATGGGCGGATTGGTGACCTGGGCGAAGAGCTGCTTGAAGTAATTGAACAGTGGCTGGGGCTTGTCGGAGAGACAGGCCAGCGGGGTGTCGGTACCCATCGAGCCGATAGGTTCGGCCCCGAGTTCGGCCATGGGCACCAGGATGTGCTTGATGTCTTCCTCGGTGTAGCCGAAGCAGCGCTGGCGCTGGAGGACGGTATCGTGGTCGGTTTCGAAGACGCGCGGAGGTGGGGGCAGGTGGTCGAGGCGGATCTGCTGCTCTTCAATCCATTTGGCGTAAGGCTGGCGGGAGGCCAGCGAGCGCTTGATCTCGTCGTCGGGGATGATGCGCTGCTGAGTGGTATCGCATAGCAGCATGCGGCCGGGCTGGAGGCGCCCTTTATAGACCACATCCTCAGGCTTGACGGGGAGCACGCCGGTCTCCGAGGACATGATCAGCAGGTTGTCGGCGGTGACCAGGTAGCGGGCCGGGCGCAGGCCGTTACGGTCGAGCGTGGCGCCGATGACGCGGCCGTCGGTGAAGGCGACGGCGGCGGGGCCGTCCCAGGGCTCCATGAGCGAGGCGTGGTACTCGTAGAACGCGCGCTTTTCCGGCGGCATGGTCTGGTCGGCGTCCCAGGCTTCCGGAATCAACATGGCCATGGCGTGGGCCATGCTGCGGCCGGAGAGATAGAGCAGTTCGATGACGTTATCGAGGGTGGCCGAATCGGAGCCGCCGGGCTGGATCACGGGGAGCAGCTTCTTAATATCCTTCCCGAACAGCGGCGATTCGAGAATCGGCTGGCGGGCGTGCATCCAGGCCGCGTTGCCGCGCACGGTGTTGATTTCACCGTTGTGGCAGATGTAGCGGAAGGGGTGGGCGAGCTGCCATGTGGGAAAAGTGTTGGTCGAGAAGCGCTGGTGCACGAGGCACAACGCGCTGAGGCACTCCGGGTCGGAGAGATCGCCGTAGAAGCGCGTGATCTGGGGCGCCAGCAGCAGCCCTTTATAAACGATGGTGCGGCAGCTTAGCGAGGGGACGTAGAAGAAGGACTTGTCGCGGATGTCGGACTCGATGATTTCGCGTTCGGCGCGCTTACGGACTACGTAGAGTTTGCGCTCGAGCTCGTCGTCGCTCATCGACGGGGCGCGGCCGATGAAGATCTGTTGGATATAGGGCTGCGAGACGCGGGCGACGCGGCCGATGGCGTTGCCGTCGAGCGGTGTGTCGCGCCAGCCGAGCAGCGTGAGTCCTTCCTCGCGGACGATGCGCTCCATGATGCCCTCGCAGAGCAGGCGCTGCTGCGGTTCGACGGGCAGAAACACGAAGCCCGCGCCATACTCATGGCGGGCCGGAAGGCTGAAGCCGAGTTTCAGGCACTCGCGGGCGAAGAATTCATGCGGAATCTGAATCAGCACGCCCGCGCCATCGCCGGTTTCCGGATCGCAGCCGCAAGCCCCGCGGTGGGTCAGGTTGATGAGGATCTGAATGCCCTTGGAAATAATATCGTGGGAGCGTTCGCCGAGAATGTTCACGACGAAGCCGATGCCACATGCATCGCGCTCGTTCCGGGGGTGGTACAAGCCGGCCGGCGCGGGTAAACCGTGGGATCGAGAGTTGTCCTTCATTTTGTGGAACCCCCTGGCCTACGCTCGAGCGGGTTCCTCATATTATACGGGTTAATGACAATATCAGTCAAAATGAAATAAGCTCCGCTATCGTATGAGATCTTCTTATGATACGATGGGCTCGATGGATTTCGCCCAAATACAGCTATTCCGGGACATCGTGCAAAGCCGGAGCATCAGCCGCGGGGCGGCGATGAACGGGGTCACCCAATCCGCCGCCAGTCAGGCGTTGCAGGAACTGGAGCGGCAGTTGGGCGACCAGCTGCTGGACCGCTCGCACCGTCCGCTAGAGGTTCTGCCGGCTGGCCGGCTGTTTTATGATTTCGCGCGCGAAGTGCTGCGGCGGCAGCAGGAATTCGCGGCACTGCTGGAGGAGCTGAAGGGGACTGACGGCGGCACGGTGCGGATAGCGGCTATCTACTCGGTCGGTCTTTCCGAAATGGCGAAGCTGGAGAAGGAGTTTTACCGCCGACTGCCCGCGGCGCAACTAGAGGTGAATTACCTGCGGCCGGAGAAGGTGTACGAGGCCGTGGCCGAAGAGCGGGTGGACATCGGCCTGATCAGCTACCCTGAGCCGACGCGGGAGATCACGGTGCTGCCGTGGCGCGAGGAGACGATGGTGCTGGCGTGCTCGCCGGCGCACCCGTTCAGCGCGCGAGCGAGCGTGAGCCCGGCCGAAATGGAGGGCGCCGAGTTCATCGGCTTCGACGAAGATCTGCCGATCAGCCGCGACGTGGAGCGGTTTCTGCGCGAGCACGGGGTGCGAGTGCATATTGCCAGCCGATTCGACAACATTCCGAGCATGAAGGAAGCGCTGCGGCACGGGCTGGGCGTGAGCATTCTGCCCGAGCCGATGCTGAGCGAGGACGTGGCGGAGGGGCGGCTGCGGACGATACCTCTCAGAGAGCACCTAGTGCGGCCGCTGGGCATCATCCAACGGCGGCGGAGGACTCTGCCTCGCGCGGCGCAAATCTTCCTGCGCTTGCTGCGCGATCCGGCGGCGTAAGCCAGGCCGAAGCGGGCGGCGTCCGGCGGCAGATTGGGGTGCATGCGCGGCAGTGGAGACGGAAGCGGCTCCGCAGGCCACCCGCCGGGGTTTGACACCCTCTCTTTCCGACCCCTACAATGCAGGAGGAATGGCGCGGCCGGGGCCCTCCGCGGACGCGCCGGTTTCGCGAAACAAATATCCTCGCGCCGGTATCAAAAAATCAGATCACTGGAGTTACTGTCATGAATCTGCGTCCATTGCAAGACCGCGTCATGGTGAAGCGGATAGATGTGGCAGAGACTGCCGTTGGAGGCATTATCATTCCCGACACGGCCAAGGAGAAGCCACAGCAGGCCGAGGTGGTCGCAGCCGGGACAGGCAAGCTTCTGAAGAACGGACAGCGCACGACAATGGATGTGAAACCGGGCGATCGAATTCTGTTCGGGAAGTACTCCGGCGCCGAGGTGAGGATCGACGGTCAGGAATACCTGATTCTGCGTGAAGACGAGATTCTGGCCATTCTGGGCTGACCGGAATGGCGACAGGGAGAGTTAGCAATACAATGGCATTCTCGCGTTTCAAGACGGTATTGGCGGCGGCGGCCCTGCTTGCGGGCCTGAGCGTAACTGCAGCCGCCCAGATCAAGGTAGGAGTGGTCAGCCTGCAGCATGCGCTGGAAGCGACCGCGGAGATCAAGCAGGCCGAGATCGACCTGCGAACGAAGTTCGGCCCGCGGCAGGACGAACTGGCGCAGATGCAGAAAGATCTGGCCAAAATGCAGCAGGATTACGAGTCGAACCAGGGCAAGTTCAACGAGGCCGCTCTGGCTGAACTGGGGCAGCGCATCCAGCGCCGCCAGGTTCAGCTTCAGCGCAACTCGCAGGCTCTGCAGGACGACGTGAACCGTGAACGGCAGGATGTGCTGGCGCGGGTGGGAAAGAACCTGCAGGAAATCATCAAGAAGGTGTCCGAGGAGAAGGGCTTCGACCTGGTCGTGGATTCCAATTCGGCGCTGTATTTCAAGCAGCCGATGGACATTTCGGCCGATGTGTCGGCGGCCTACGACAAGGCGTACCCGGTCAAGAAGTAGATAGCGAGGCGAGCGGTGAGCGATTTTCTCTCGCAGTACGGCGCAGCCGACCACACGCGTGAGAAGGTGGTGCGCTGGATTCTGATCGCGATCGCGGCCGTGGCGGTAGTGTGGGCGGCCGACTGGACGCTCACGACCTACGGTACCTTTAACATCCGCGATGTGCGCCAACAATGGCGCGCCCACCGCTTCTTTCACCTGCTGGGCGAGAAGCAATACGAGGCGGCGTACGGGATGTGGGGCTGTGATGTCGCCAAGCCGTGCCGCGACTATAGCTTCCCGAAATTCATGGAGGACTGGGGCCCTAAGGGCCCAGCCGCGGACCTCTCCAAGAAGCACGTGCATGCTGTCCGGCACTGCCAGACGGGCATCATCGAGGTGATGGATTTCGGCACCGGGGACACGCTGAACCTGTGGGTGGAGTCCAAGGACCTGACGCTCAGTTTCGCGCCCTGGCCGGTGTGCAATCCGCGCTTGCAGGCGCCCACTTCGCCCTAACAAGATCGCGACGGAATCCAGGCGGCTCCAAGGCGCGGGCGAGGCTTGCAGTGCCCCGCTGCCGTGGTGGATCCTGTGCCGATCGGAGATTGCCTTGCAGCGCCGCGATTCGCGGCGTGGTATGACAGACGAGGAGGCTTGGCCGGAGTTGAAGTGCAATGCCGGCCGGGCGCCAGGCGTGTCCATTTGCCGGAATCCTTTCAACTCGTGGATTCAGACAAGTGTGAGACGTATTGCCCGATCGGGAACCTACTGAATTGGGGGCCAGAGTTGAATGGCAGTTCTACCCGCATTTGAACTGGAGCGCCGGCTCGACTACCTCGACGCCATGATTGCAGAACTGGCCGCGGGCGAATTCCGCCGCACGACCTTTGAGCCCTGGGAGGTCGCAGTCCTGCTGGATATTCAGTCCTGTGAGGCCGAAGACGTCAATAAAAAAGAGCTGTTGCGGCGCTACCAGCGGGCGGCGCACCGGTGGATGGAGCGGGGCGGCAGGACGGTCTTGCTGTTGTCGGACTATCTCGCCAAGCGGCACCGCCGCGCTCCGGTTAACGGCGCGCTGGCGCCGGATTCCGCGCCGTTGATCGACGACCCCGATGAGTTATCCTGACAGGTGAAG
>Ga0187875_10002588_pt1 | contig 13268 bp, 10 predicted proteins | sample June2016WEW_17_1_2_FD_132978 | JGI IMG/M metagenome (GOLD analysis project Ga0187875, IMG submission 132978) | Peatland microbial communities from SPRUCE experiment site at the Marcell Experimental Forest, Minnesota, USA - June2016WEW_17_10 | ecosystem: Environmental > Terrestrial > Soil >... | reverse complement strand
GTTCCACCAGCGCGCCCACGTTCAGGCTGCTGCTGATGAACGGCATATGAAAGCCTCCCGGCACCTGCGAGTCGCCCTCGGCCAGCATCCCCAACCCCGGCCCCACAGCAAACAGATCGCCGCCTGTGCCGATCCTGTTCCACACGTCGTGCTCCATCACCTTGCGATTGGCAAGCTCTGCAGTAAGCGTCTGCTCTTTGCCGTCGCGGCTGATCTCCAGGCTGACCTTGTGGCCAGCGGGAATCTCCCGCAGCATCCGCCGCAACTGCTCCGCGCCCTCCACCGTCTGCCCGTTGAGTTGTAGCACAACGTCGTTAACCTTCAGTCCGATCTTCCCCGCCGGAGCGTCGTGATCAATCAGCGTAATGACGGCCCCGCGTACTTCCTTCAGCTTCAGCGCCTGCGCCTTCTCCTGGTCCACGTCCGCCAGATCCACGCCAAGGTAGCCCTGCGAGCTGGAGTGCAACAGCATACGGGGCCCCTGAACTAGCTCGACAATCTTCCGCCCCTGCGCCGATGCTCCCGCCGGCGCCATTGCGGCCCACGCTCCCAGCAACATCACAAATCCAAAACTCCGGTATGGCCTCAAAAAATGTTTCATCTCTGCTTCTCCTGCGGATGCATTGACTCCGGCTCAGCGCTCTTTCTGACGACGCGGTAGCCGAAAGGTAACACCTCTACTGAATCTCTGGTACGCTGTTCAATACCTGTCTTGATGCATTCCGGATATAGGGATTGCTGTCGGTATTTGAAACCGAGTACAGCACCTGCCGCACACTGGTATCAGCTTCCACCGGCTCCAGAATATTAATCGCGGCAGTGCGTATCCGCGGTTCACTATCATTCAACAGCGCCTCCAGCACCGCATCCCGCACCTGCACATCCTCGGAAACATACGGCTCCAGGCCCCGCAGCGCCTTCTCGCGCACGCCCGCGTTCTTGTCGTAACGCAGCGCCACCATCAGCGCATCGCGAATGCCCGCCGCCTTCTGGCATCCATGCCCGGCCTTGCACTCGGCCGCCATCAGTCCCACCGAGTTATCCCGCATCCCGGCTGATGTCGAGTCCTCGCTGGCCAGCATCAGCAACTGCCGAATCGCCGGGTCGTCTAACGATCCCTCAATCCGCTGCGGCACCATCTGGTTGTACCGCACCACAATCATGTGACTGTTCGGCTTCTGCTCAATGCTCGAAATGTTAGCAATCTCAATCGGTGCGGCATTTCCGGCACTCGTGTCCGGCTGGGCCTGTGCTTGTGTCGCCGTTGTATGTCTGGCGCGATTCGCAGCCAGCTCGTTGCCGCCCACCAGGCCCGCGCAAACCCCAACCGCCAACAGCAGACAAGCCGCCGCCGGTGTCACCCACAAGCCAAAAAGATGATTGCTCACATACTGGCCCAGCCGTTCATGCCAGCGGCGCGGCGGCAGCGCGTCCAATACTTCTTCCAGCTTCATCCGCGAACGCGCCACCAAATTAGCGTCCGGCTCCATCACCGGATGGGCCTCAGCCAGCGCCTTCAGCGCCAGCAGTTGCTCTCGCTCTTTGCCGCATTCCGGACACCCGGCCAGGTGCCGTTCCAGTTCTTGTGCAGGCTCGTCGGCCAGTTCCCCATATGCCAACGCCACAATCCGCTCATGTGCAACTTTGCATCTCATCGCTACGTCCTTCCAGCCTCATAAAGTGTCACAATGTTCATTCAATCTCTGCCGTCCGCAGGACTTTAACGCAGCCCCGCCAACTGTGTTCTCAACTTCTTTGTCGCTCGGAAGAGTGTATTCTTGGCGGTTTCTTCTGTAGTGCTCAACATCTCGCCAATCACGCGCAACCGCAGGCCCTGGTAGTGCTTCAGTTCAAAAACCATTCGCTCGCGCGGTGTCAGCTTCTCCAGCGCAGCTTGAATCCGCTCTCCCAACAGCTTCCGGTCCAGCTCCTTGCCGGGGTTGGAAAACGACCGGTCATCTGAAACTGATGCCAGCAGGTCAATTTCCCCGCCGGAGTAATCCACCAGCACCGATCGGTCCTCGCGGCGTGTCTTGCGCCGCCGCAACTGGTCCAGGCAAAGATTCGTAACAATTCGGTAAATCCATGTATAAAACGAACACTCAAACCGGAAATTTCCCAAATACCGATAGGCCTTCAGAAAGGCCTCCTGGTAAATGTCCTCGGCGTCGTGCTCTGATCCTGTTAAATGCAGCGCCAGCCTCAGCACCTGCTGCTCATACTGCCGCACCAGCGCGTCAAAGGCCGCCCGCGATCCCGCCTGCGCCTCGCGGATCAGCTCCATCTCCGGCTCGCGAGCCTGTCTCCGCTCTTCGGCGCTCTTCTCTCCGTTCTTTGCCTTGGTCGATTCCATGCCTGAGGAGGATTGTAACCTCCCGGCTGCCGGCCAAGCCAAACCCGTCGGCCCCAATCCCACCTGTCCCAAACACGCCGGACCAGAAACCGAAGAAGTAAGGTAGATCGCCGCGTCCGTTGCCATCAAACCTGCTCCGGGGATAGGGGAATCTCCGCACTTCGATAGACGAACCTTGCCGGCATTGGTAAGCCCCGTGCCACATTTTTTTGTGTTCTTTCAAAAGTCTGGTAAATCGAGTAGCCGGGTGCCCCCGGTCCCTCGCATTTGGGGACCGGGGTTCGGGAAACCACAAATCTCCACCGGACTCAGCAACCCGCCAACTCGCTAACCCGCTATCCCCGCGTAGCGGGGGCCAACTCGCCACACTTGTCAAAAATCACCCTACCCTCACCCGGTAAACTAAAGATCAATGAACAATAAGTTATTTCCAGACCCTCCAGCCGAATCTCCCGGCAAGCTCTTCACCGCCCACTGCGACGGCGGTTCCCGCGGCAATCCGGGCCCCTCCGGCTACGGAGCCGTCATCGAGGACGCCAACGGCCACGTAGTCGCCGAACTGAGCGGCTTCCTCGGCATCCGCACCAACAACTACGCCGAGTACTCCGGCCTTTTGGCAGTGCTGCAATGGGCCATCAAAAACGGCACGAACTCCCTGCGCGTCATCTCCGACTCCGAACTGATGGTCAAGCAGATGCAGGGCAAGTACAAAGTAGCCAGCCCCATCCTCCGCCCGCTCTTTGAGGAAGCCCGCCGCCTCTCCCGCACTCTCTCCAAATTCGAAATGCGCCACACCCTACGCGGCGGCAACAAGCAAGCCGACCAACTCGCCAACGACGCCATGGACAAAGGCATGGGGAAGGCGGCGAGGTAGTCGTTTGAGTGTACTTATATGGTTTTCCTGTTATCGACAGGTATTAGCCAATCGGTAACTTAGTGAAGGAGACTTTATGACTATCCCGAAGAGATCATTTGACGAACCTGCTATGAAAACGATTATGTACCGCGGTGGTGTAGTGACATTCCGCATCCCGGCTCACTGGGTAGAAGAATACTCGGACATGGAAGGTGGGACGTTCTATGAAGATAGCCTCGATTCGGGAACACTGCGGCTGAAGATCATCACACTGTCTACGCCTAAAGAGTTGCAATCCGTCTCTGCAATGGACTTACTTCAGTTTCTCGTAAGCCAATTGAAAAATGATGGCGTGGAATACACGTTAAAAGGCCGGAAGGATGGCAATGCAGTTCTCAAGTATGAGGAAATTGGTTCTGAACGCGGTCAAAGCCTCACGATCTTTTATTGGGTCGTTTTGAACCCAGTACCACCACAACATGCTCGCAACGCCAACTTTTCATACACGATACTCACGGAACGACTAAATCACTCACAAATCCTACATGATTTGGAAATGCTAGAAGCTGAGATCGAAGCCGCAACGTTTTCGCCGGTCCTCGGTGTCTGAATTACTGGAGGAACCTCCACAATCGGCAGTTCACTATTCCCTGTTCTCAGTTTCTAAAGCCGTTTGCGGATAATTAACTCCCAAAGGCGCACAATGGATCTTGAGTAGGGCAAAGGAGGAGATCCCAGGGGCGAAGGAAAGGCGGTCAAAAGGAGAAGAAAGCCGAGGTACCCCCACCCCCCCTCCCCTATATACAGTCTGCATGATGCGTAAAAATCAAGATAAGTTGAACATAATAAACATCATAACCAGCAGTCCGTGTTTACTTATCAGTAAACAGCAACGCCGGAAAATCGCCTGTTTTTGACCAAAAACAGGCGATTTTTGCCAATTTTGAACGAAAAACAGCCCGATTTAGAGCACTTTTGAGAGACCGCGTTTTCGCCTATGACTTTTCGAGAAACCGGAACGCCTTCAGACTTTCTTACCCAAATTATTCCGCCACGCGTGTCCACCGCTCGCAATCAAATGGTCTCCGCACTCCGGACCCCACGAGCCCGCCGCGTAGTTAGGAAATTTCTCCGGCTTCTTGTTCGCCCACGCCTCCAGAATCGGCGTGTACAAAGCCCAGGTCGTCTCCACGCCGTCGCGGTGAGAGAACAGCGTCTGGTCGCCCAGCATCGCGTCCAGCAGCAGCCGCTCATAGCCGTTGGCGCTCGATTTGCCGAAGGCCGCCGCGTAGTCGAAGTCCATTTTCACGGGGCAAACGTCCATTTCCAGCGTGGTCGGCACCTTTGCCCCAAAACGTAGCGCGATCCCTTCATCAGGCTGGATGCGAAGCGTCAGCAGGTTGGGCTTGATCGTCTGGCAATTCTGACTCTTCGCCAATCGGTCGAAGATCAAAAGCGGCGGCTGCTTGAACTGGATGTCGATCTCCGTCACTCGCTTCTGCATGCGTTTTCCCGCGCGCAGATAAAACGGAACGCCTGCCCAGCGCCAGTTTTCCACCTCCAGCTTCACCGCCGCATAAGTCTCGGTGCCCGAATTTGGGCTAACTCGCTCCTCGTCCCTGTAACTCACCACCGGCTGCCCATTGATCTGCCCCGCTCCATATTGTCCGCGTACCACGTTCAAAATCGGAATCGAAGGAATCGCCCGCCATACCTTCCGCTTCTCGCGCCGCACGCTCTCCGCCTCAAAGCTCGACGGTGGCTCCAGCGCTACCAGACTAAGTAACTCCATTACGTGATTCTGCACCACATCGCGCAGCGCCCCAGCCTTCTCGTAAAACGGACCGCGCCCCTCAACGCCCAGCGTTTCAGCCACAGTAATCTGCACGTGATCAACATAATTGCGGTTCCAGATCGGCTCAAATATTCCGTTGGCAAACCGGAACACCAGAATGTTCTGCACCGTCTCCTTGCCCAGGTAATGGTCGATGCGGAAGACCTGGTCCTCGTGGAAGACGGCGTTCACCTGGCGATTCAGCTCGCGCGCCGACTCCAGATCGTGACCGAAGGGCTTTTCGATCACTACCGAAACCTTGCCCTGCTCTGGCTGCGCCATTCCTTGCGCACCAAGGTTTTCGATAATTCCGGCAAAAGACTCCGGGGCGGTCGCCAGATAAAACAGCCGCCTGCCACCGATGCCTTTCTCTTGCGCAATGCGCTCTAACTCCGCCTTCAGTTCTATATAGTCTCCGGGGTGGTCGAAGCGGAGCGGGAGATAACTTATGCGACTTATAAAATCATCCAGCTTGGGAGCGCTCGCTTCTATGCCGCCGAACTCGATGATGCCCCCGCGCATATCTTCCGCAAACTGATTGCCCAGGGGCCGCCGCGCTGTGCCCACAATTGCAAACTTCTCAGGCAACAGCCCCGCCTGCTCCAGATGAAAGAGCGCCGGAAGCAGCTTGCGCCGGGTTAGGTCGCCCGAGGCGCCAAAGATCACCAGTATTCCCGGCTCGGGAATCTTCTCGCTGCCCTGAGGGACCTGAGAAAGATCCTCCGGGCTTATGCTCATCTGCGCTGTCGCCATCTCAGGCTGGCCTCCGCGATTACTTAGAGCATGAATTATGCAGGGTTGGCAATGCTATCTCAGCGCTGGTACTTAGCCTCTATGGCCAGCACCTTCTTGAACCGCCGCACAAACCTCTCTTCGCTAGCGATAAACTTAGCCGCAATAAACCTGTCCACTACCTCAAAAGCCAACGACGTTCCGATGATGCGCGCGCCCAGCACGCAGACGTTCATGTCATCGTGCTCCACGCCCTGGTGCGCGGAATAAGTGTCGTGGCACATCCCGGCGCGAATCCCCGGTATCTTGTTGGCCGCCACGCACACTCCCACCCCCGAGCCGCAAATCAAAATCCCGCGCGGCGCTTCGCCTTGCTTCAACGCCAAACCAACCTTCTCGGCAAAGTCGGGATAGTCGTCGGGGTTGTCGGCGTTATAGGCTCCCAGGTCCACCACCTCGTGGCCGGCTTTCTCAAGATAGGCGCGGACTTCCTCTTTCAGAGAAAATCCCGCATGGTCAGATGCAATCACAAGTTTCACTTGTTACCCTCTCGCTATAGCTAGTAGTTAACGGTGGCTTGAGGTCTCGGTAACTGTTAGCTATTAGCTGTTTGCTGTTAGCTGTTTGCTGTGAGCTGTCTTACTTCACCAGCTTCTTAGCCCGCGCCGTCACATTCTCTACACTGAACCCCAGCTCCGCCATAACCTTCTTCCCCGGAGCCGATGCGCCAAACCGGTCGATCCCGATCACGTCGCCGTCCAAGCCCACATACTTCCACCAGCCCAGCGTCGAACCCGCCTCCACCGCCAGCTTCGGAACGCCCGTCGGGAGCACGCTCGCCTTATACTCCGCCGTCTGCTCCTCGAAGATCTTCCAGCTCGGGAAGCTCACCACCCGCGCCCTGATTCCCTCGCCGGCGAGCAGCTTTGCCGCATCCAGGCAGAGCCAAACCTCCGAGCCCGCGCCAATCAGAATTATTTGCGGCTTCTCCGCCTCTTGCAGTACATACGCGCCCTTGCTCACTCCGGCATACACGTCGTGCTTCGCCGCATCAATCACCGGTATATCCTGCCGCGTCAGCGCAAAGAAGCATGGACGCTTGCGCTCCAAAGCCAGCCGCCACGCCGCCGCTGTCTCATTGGCATCCGCCGGACGAAAATCCGTCAGCCCCGGAACCGCCCGGAAGCTCATCAGTTGCTCCACAGGCTGATGCGTCGGCCCATCCTCACCCAACGCAATCGTGTCGTGTGTAAAAATAAATAGTGCATGCACCTTCATCAACGCCGCCAGCCGTATCGCCGGCTTCGCATAATCGGAAAAGATAAAGAAGGTTGACCCAAACGGAATCAGCCCGCCATGCGCCGCAATCCCATTCACCGCCGCGCACATCCCAAACTCGCGCACCCCAAAGAAAACATTGCGGGCGGTCGCATCCACGTGAAAGCTCTCCCCCGGCTTGAAAATCGTTTTCGTCGATGAGGTCAAATCCGCCGCTCCGCCAAAGATCTCCGGCAGTTGTCCGGCAATCGCGTTCAGGATCACGCCGCCGGCATTGCGCGTGGCCACTGCCTTGTCAGTCGGAAAACTGGGAATCGCCTTCTCCCATCCGGCCTTCAGCACGCCTTTCTGCGTCCGCTCAAAATCCGCCGCCAGCTCCGGATTGGCCGCTCGATAGCCCTCAAACAGCTTCTTCCACGCCGTCTCAAAACCAGCGCCGCGCTCCACTGCCTCGCGCCAATTCTTGAGCGCTGCATCGGGCACCATAAAGCTCTGATCCTCCGGGAAGCCAAAATACTTTTTCGTCGCCGCCAAAGCCTCCGCGCCAAGCGGCTCGCCATGCACCTTGTTGGTCCCGGCCTTGGGGCTGCCGTAACCGATCACCGTCCGCACCGCGATAATCGACGGCCTGCCGGTCTCAGCCTTTGCCGCCAGGATCGCCGCCTCAATCGCCGCCAGGTCGTTGCCGTCCTTCACCCGTTGCACATGCCAGTGGTAGGCCTCAAAGCGCTCCAGCGCGTCCTCGGTGTAGCTCAGGCTCGTCGGTCCGTCCAGCGAGATCAAATTGTCATCGTAAAGAGCAATCAGCTTGCCTAGCCCCAGCGTTCCCGCCAGCGAGGCCGCCTCGTGCGAGACGCCCTCCATCAGATCGCCGTCGCCCAACATCGCATAGGTATGGTGGTCCACCACGTGAAAGCCGGGCCGGTTGTACACCGCGGCCAGGTGCTTCTCCGCCATGGCCATGCCCACGGACATCGCGATCCCCTGACCCAGCGGCCCGGTCGTCACCTCCACCCCGTCCGTATCGCCGCGCTCCGGGTGGCCCGGCGTCCGCGAACCCCACTGCCGGAAGCTCTTCAGGTCCTCCAGCGTCACATCGTAGCCCGACAGAAAAAGCGTCCCGTAGAGCAGCGCCGACGCATGCCCGTTCGAAAGCACGAACCGGTCTCGATTCACCCATTTGGAGTGCTTTGGGTTGTGTTTCATCAGCTTGTGAAACAGCAGGTATGCCATAGGCGCGCAGCCCAGTGGCGCGCCGGGGTGGCCGCTATTCGCTTTCTCTACCGCGTCCACCGCCAATAGCCGCAGTGTGTTGATCGAGAGTTGGTCCAGGGAGGATTCCGTAAGATTTGAGGTCATTATTCTTCTTTCCTTCTAGATAATCATACCTGTTTAGGCCCGCAGAGATGGGAATCCCCAACTTTTTCGCACCCTCAAGCCACCCTACCGCATCCACTAAGTACGACCTTTTGAAGGAGATTACAAATGGCATACGAACTCGCCCCGCTTCCCTATGACTACGCGGCTCTGGAGCCGTTCATCGACACCGAGACGATGAAAATCCACCACGATAAGCATCACCAGGCCTACGTCAACAACCTGAATGCCGCCCTCGCAAACCACCCCGATCTGGCCAAAAAATCCGTTGACGACCTCATCCGCGGACTCAATCAAATCCCCGAAGATATCCGCACTGCGGTCCGAAACAACGGCGGCGGCCACGCCAACCACACAGCTTTTTGGCCCCTCATGGGCAAGGTAGGCTCTGACGGTGTCGGCGGTGCGCCCACAGGCCCCATCGCCGCCCAAATCAAAGCCGACTTCGGCGACTTCGAGGCCTTCAAAAAGACCTTCAACGAGACCACCGCCAAGCAGTTTGGCTCCGGCTGGGGCTGGCTGGTCTTCACCGGTGGCAAGCTTAAGGTCATCACCACACCCAACCAGGAATCCCCTCTCACTCAGGGCCTCTATCCCATCCTGCTCAACGACATTTGGGAGCACGCTTACTACCTCAAGTACCAGAACCGTCGCCCCGACTACCTCGCCGCATTGTGGAACGTCGTCAACTGGCATGAAGTCAACAAGCGCTTCGCCGTCGCCAAAGGATGAACGCAGGGAAAAATAGCTTCTAGCCGCGAGCCTGAATCGTGTGAGTGGAACTTCGTGCGCTCATATGGTTTGGAACGGGTAGTTAGCTCTTCCATATCACAGGCTAATAGCTGGAAGCTAAAAGCTGGAAGCTGTCTTTCCCCCGCAACCTTTTTCCCTGTTTCGTGTCTAATTCTCCAGATTCGATGGAGACTTTCATGCGCAACTTTGTCCTTTTCCCATACGCTGCGTTACTCGCCGCCCTGATCGCGTCAGCCCCATCCGCCCCTGCCCAGTCTGCCAGTTTCATCGTCTCGCAACACGGCAAATCCGTCGGCAAGGCCAGCTTCAATTTCACCGCCGGCTCCTCCGGCTACGACTCCACCGCGCTGGTCATCATTAATATGAAGGGCCTCGATTACTCCCTTTCTAAAACCGAGCGCCTCTCCCCTGCCAACAACCTGCGCCACGTGCAGTTGAGCGCCGCCGTCAACGGCTCGGCCGTCAATGTTACCGCCGCTCCAGAACCGGTGTCAGGCCAGTCCCCGATCCTCCTCAACATCTCTGCCAACGGCCGCACCACCACCACGCGCCTGCCCGCGCACCCTGCTGCTGTGTTCCTCCCTGACTTTGACCCTGGCGCACTGGAAACCCTTCTGGCCCTCGCCGTGGCTCGCAACAATCGTGATCTCTGGGCCATCATCCCCAAAAAGGAAGGCTACGTCGCTCCCATCCAGTTGGCCACACACGCTGACGAGCAGGGCACACTCGATGGCAACCCCATCGTCGTCCACCACCTGGTCGCCACCATCGCCGGATCTCAAACCGACCTCTTCTCCGGCCCTGAAAATCAGCTTCTACAGGCCGAACTCCCTCAGCAGGGATTCGCTTTGATTCGCAACGGCTTTGTCCTCACCCCGCCCGCCAAGCCCGGCGCCCCGCCGGCCCAACCGAGTGACGTACCGCCTGCCGATCAAAATCCCGCACCGCCGGCCCAACAGAATCCTCAGCAGCCTTGATGACTCCACCGCTGGTTGCTGTACAATTGCTTCGATTCCCGTTGTCCTATTTTGCCGCGTCCATTTCGGCAGCGTTTTGAAAGGCGAATCGAGCCTGTGAAAACTTGTCCGCTCTGCTCCACGTCTTACCCCGGTCATCACACCAACTGCGAGCACGACGGCGCTCTGCTCATCGCCTCTCGCGACTTTGATCCCGGCACGGTCATCCGCGGAAAGTACCGCATCGAGCGTATCCTTGGCCGCGGCGGCATGGGCAGCGTCTATCTCGCCGAACATCTTCTCCTCGGTCGCGTGCGCGCACTCAAATTCATCTCCAGCGAACTCAGCCAGGATCCGGCCCTCCTCAAGCGCTTCCGCCGTGAGGCGCTCGCCGCCTCGGAACTCCATCACCCCAACGTCGTCCAGGTTCTCGATCTTGATCAGGCCGAGGATGGCACGCCATTCATCGCCATGGAGTACATCGAGGGCGAAGATCTCTGCCATCTGATTGCGCACGGCCCTTTGCCCGTCGAACGCGCTCTTGAACTGGCGCGTGGCATCACACTTGGTCTCGGAGCCGCGCACAACAAGCGCATCCTCCATCGCGACGTAAAGCCCGCCAACATTCTGATTGCATGCGAGCCCGGCCAGCCCGAGATCCCAAAACTACTCGACTTCGGCATCGCCGCCGTGAAAGAGGACGCCACCGCCGTCAGCCACACGCGCGGCCTCCTCCTCACACCGGAGTACGCCGCCCCCGAGCAATGGCGCGGCATGCCCGCCGAGCATCAGGATGGGCGCGTCGATCTCTATGCCCTCGGCGGTGTCCTCTACCAGATGCTCACGGGAAGGACCTGCTTCCTGGCTCAGAATCTCGAAGGCTGGATGTACAACCACCTGAGCACCGAGCCTCAGCCGCCCAGCACTCTGCGCCCTGAACTCAACAGTTGGCCCGGCCTCGACGCCCTCGTCCTTCGTCTCCTTGCCAAGGACCGCGACCAACGACCACGCAGCACCGCCGAAGTGATTGCCTCGCTCGATGCCATCAAATTCGTCGAGTTCAAGCCGGCCATCCAGCCAACCGTGGTCGAGCCCCTTCCAGCCGCAGCTCCCGCGCCCACCCTCGTCGCTGAATCCGCCGCTGATGCTCACCCTCAGACCCTCGTCGCTGACTCCGCCGATGCGCCTCCCCCGCAAACGATCATTGATAATTCCGCTGCCGAGCCTCCTGCGCCCGCAATCACGGATGACTCTCCGAGCGCCGCCATCGAACCCCCGCCCCAACTCAGGAACACACTCTTCTGGATAGCAGCCCTTGTCCTGCTCCTCGCTGTCTACCCCGCGGCCTGGTTCTTCACGCACGCGAATGATTATTTTCCGCACTTTGGCAATGCTGCGCAAAACACACCGTCTCCACTGCGCACCCTCAAGGGCCACACAAGTTGGGTTCAGTCCGTAGCCTTTAGCCCCGATGGCCGTACTCTGGCCTCCGGAAGTGCCGACCAGACCATAAAACTGTGGGATGTGGCCAGCGGACAGTTGCTGCGCACCCTCCAGGGCCACTCAAATGAGATCCCTTCAGTAGCCTTCAGCCCCGATGGCCTCACCTTGGCCTCTGGGAGTCACGACAAGACCATCAAACTTTGGGATACGGCCAACGGCAAGTTGTTGCGTACCCTCCAGGGCCATTCAGATTGGGTCGAATCCGTAGCCTTCAGCCCCGATGGCCGCACCCTGGCATCCGGCAGTAACGACCACACCATCAAGCTGTGGGATGTGGCCAGTGGCAAGTTGCTGCGCACCATGCAGGGCCACTCAAATGATGTCCGGTCTGTCGCCTTCAGCCCCGATGGCCGCACCTTGGCATCCGGCAGTTTCGACCACACCATCAAGCTATGGAATGTCGCCAGCGGCCAGTTGCTGCGCACCCTCCGAGGCCACTTGGATTATGTCATAGCCGTTACTTTCAGCCCCGATGGCCGCACTTTGGCATCCGGCAGTGACGACTACACCATCAAGCTATGGGATGTGGCCAGTGGTAAGTTGCTGCGCACCCTTGCAAGCCACACGTATTCTAAAAATTCCGTAGCCTACTCTTTCGATTCCGTAGCCTTCAGTCCTGATGGCCGCACTCTTGCCTCCGGAAGTAACGACGAGACCATCAAACTCTGGAATGCGGCCGACGGCAAGTTGCTGCGCACCATTCGAACCCAATCATTTTCTATCAACTCCCTCGTCTTCAGCCCCGATGGCCGCATCCTGGCAGAGAATAATTACTACACTATCGAGCTCTGGGATGTAAGCAGCCTCCGCAAGTAGTTACGCGCCTCACACGCTCGGCTAACTCAATCTGGGTCTCCCCTTTTGAACTTACCCAGTGCGGGTGTCCCACCTTCGGCACGTTTTTGTTTTTGTGCCTAAGGTGGGATATCTATAGTTTTTGTTTTTGTACTGATATATCCAGACTTTTATAACTACGGCTATCTATAGCTCTTATAACTATTCCCTAGTCCCTAGTCCCTAGTCCCTATTCCCTATTCTCTGTCCCTCAAACGCTTCTCCCCGCCGCCACCCCCGAAGCCCACGCCCACTGAAAGTTGAACCCTCCCAACTGCCCCGTCACATCCACCGCCTCACCAATGAAAAACAAACCCGGCACCGCCCGCGCCTCCATAGTCCGCGCCTGCAATCCGTCGGTATCCACGCCCCCGGCCGTCACCTCGGCCTTCTCAAACCCCTCCGTCCCCACAGGATGAAATTCCCATCCCCGCAATCGTCGCTCACACGCCTCCAACGCCGCATTCGACCACCCCTCCGGCCCGCCGATCTCGGCCAGATAATCCGCCAGCCGCCGCGGCAGTGCCTCGCGCAACACCTTCCGCAGCGCCTCCAAATCCCTCCGTGCCCCCGGTTGCTTCAAACTCTCAAAAAGGCCCGCCCGTGCAGCCATCACATCCACCACCAGCGCCTCACCCGCCCGCCAATACAACGACGCCTGCAACACGGCCGGCCCGCTCAACCCGCGATGCGTCACCAGCATCTTTTCTTTGAAGGGTACGGGCTTTAGCCCGTACATTGAAACAGCCGAATCAACCCGGGCTTTAGCCCCGGAGGAATGCTTTTCCGTAC
>Ga0187875_10002581_pt1 | contig 13279 bp, 11 predicted proteins | sample June2016WEW_17_1_2_FD_132978 | JGI IMG/M metagenome (GOLD analysis project Ga0187875, IMG submission 132978) | Peatland microbial communities from SPRUCE experiment site at the Marcell Experimental Forest, Minnesota, USA - June2016WEW_17_10 | ecosystem: Environmental > Terrestrial > Soil >... | reverse complement strand
CACGAGGAGACCCATGGCCGGAGATATGCAACTTACGTGCAGCGATTGCGGGCAGGACTTCACCTTCACCGCTGCTGATCAGACGTTCTTTCAGGAACGTGGTTATTCGACCCCAAAACGTTGCAAGAATTGCCGTCAGGCAAAGAAGAACGATTCGGGGGGCTCCGGCTACCGTTCGGGCTCGGCACAGGGAACACCTGTGATTTGTTCGGGTTGCGGACAGCCTACAACAGTGCCTTTTGAACCTCGTGGCGACCGCCCGGTCTTCTGCCGGGATTGCTACCAGGCGCGCAAAGGCAGCGGCGGCGGCGGTTCACGCGGCAACCGGTAACAGGTTTTAAGCGGGTCCGGCGAGCCAGGTTGCTCATCGGGCCCGTGCAGTTCGGCGAGTTCGAACAAAGCTCCCCGGCAACGCAGATTTGTCTGCGGCTGCTTTGAGCGAGCATTGTGAGTGGATTTTTGCCCCAATTTCCCCCGTCAGATCAACTTTATTATTTTGAGGATTTTTCCCTGCGCATGGCCAGCCAACTCTCCTTCACAGGTTTTGCTTGGAAGAATCTTTGGCGCAGGCGTCTGAGGACACTGCTGACTTTGGGCGGCATCGCGATGGCCATCGGCGCCTTCGTAGGGCTGGTGGGCTTTTCACGCTCATTTGAGCATGAATGGCTGCGCATGTACCTGAGCAGCGGAACCGACATTGCGGTCGTCCAGCAGACCTTTCTGAACACCTCGGTCAGCGAAGCGGCAGGAGAGACGCTCAAGGCCCTGCCCACCGTGGCTCAGGCAACTCCGATGATCCTGAATCTGATGGACCTGACGCCGGAGGTCAATGCGCTGGCTTATGGCTGGAAGGCCGATTCCTATGAGTTTGACTCGCTCACGCTGAAATCGGGCCGCCGCTTCCGGGACGGCCAGCCGGAGGTGATGCTGGGCGATCTACTTGCCGAAAACATGAAGAAAAATCCCGGCGACACACTGGAGATTCAGGGCTCGACCTTTACCGTGGCCGGCATCTACCACGGCGGATCGGCGCTGGAGGCTGGCGCAGTAATCATGCCGCTGGATCAGATGCAGAAGCTAGGCAACCTGGAGGGCAAGGTGACGGCCTTTCATGTGCGGCTAAGGCCGGCGCCGGAGGGCGAGCCTGCGGACCATTATTTAGCGCGGGCTCAGGCTCAGATTGAGGCCGCTCTGCCGGGATTGCGGGCGGTTCCGGCAGCCGAGCGCGCCGCCAACAACCAGCTTGTGCTGCTGGCTCACGCCGCAGCCTGGGGAACATCGGGCATCGCGCTGCTGATCGGCATTCTGGGCATTGCCAATACCATGGCCATGTCCGTTTTTGAGCGGACACGCGAGATTGGAATTCTGCGCGCGTTGGGATGGAAGCGCTGGCGAGTGCTCGTGCTGATCGAGATGGAGGCAGCAGCGCTGGGCCTGGCCGGCGGGATTGTCGGCATTGTAGTGGGCTGGGGCGCGCTGCGCTTGCTGGCCGCGTTGCCGCAAACCGCGAGCATCGTCTCCGCATCGTTTCCGCTGCTGCTGCTGGCTGAGGCGCTGGTCATTGCCGTGCTGGCCGGGCTGGCAGCGGGCTTGATTCCCGCATGGCGCGGCGCGCATCTGTCGCCGGTGGAGGCTCTGCGCCATGACTAGCCCGCTGCTGGAAGTGCGCGACCTGCGCAAGAGTTATGACGAAGGGCGCATCGAGGCCCTGCGCGGCGTCGATCTCTCCATCGAAGCAGGAGAGTTCTTGGCCATCAGCGGACCGAGTGGCAGCGGAAAATCCACCTTGCTGCAACTTCTGGGCGGGCTTGACACGCCAACCAGCGGCGAGGTCCTCTTCAGGAACACAAGGCTCGGTTCGGCGATTGACCTGGATACTTATCGTTCCCGGAAGGTGGGCTTTATCTTCCAGGCATTTCATCTGATGCCTACGCTGCGCGTCCTCGAAAATGTTCAAGTTCCTATGATGGCCCTGAGCAACATGCCGCCAAATCGCGCCCATCGTGCGCTGACTCTGCTGCGCGAGATGGGATTGGAACATCGCTTGCGGCAGTATCCCAATGAGCTTTCTGCGGGCGAACGACAACGGGTGGCGATTGCCCGTGCGCTGGCCAATGAGCCGGAGATTTTGTTGGCCGACGAGCCGACCGGTAATCTGGACAGTGCGAACTCGGCGCGCATCATGGAAATACTAACCGGAATTCAGAAGCATCGGGGAATGACGCTGATCGTTGTGACGCACGAGAACGCAATCGCGCACGCGGCTGCGCGGCAGATTCGCCTGCGCGACGGAAGGATAGAGGCATGAGAATTGCTCATATTGTTCTTACGGCAGCGCTGCTTTCGACATCGGCCGTACATGCTGAGGATGCACCCAAGGCGTTAACCGCCCAGCGGCAGCGCATGGAGACGGCGGATTATCGTGCCAGCGGCCATTTGATTTACACGCACGTTTACACCCACGCGAAAGGCTACAGCTATAGCTACTATAGCTACCCAATTACGATCAAGGCGCATTGGTTTCCTGGCGTGCTGCGGGTGCTGGTGGAGATTGGCACGGTTTCCAAGGCGCGCGCGGATTCATCGCTCAGCACTCCCGTACCTGTTCATATTCTGCTGGAAATGCGACCTAACGGGCCAAACGTGGTCAAAATTGCACACCCCGGCGACGCAAGTCCCGCTATTCTGCCCTTCGACAAATGGAGTGAGGGACTGTTAGGTACAAATTTCAGCTACGAGGATTTTTTAGAGGCGCACTACTTCTGGGCGGAGCAAGCAGCGCTGGGCGAAAAGAAGATTGGCGCGCGCGATTTCGATGTGGTGAAGAGTACGCCGGGCCTTGCTGACAAGACTCACTATACCGAGGTCACCATGTGGCTCGATCACACAAACAGCTTTCCTGTATACGTTGATAAGACGCTGAAAGGTGGGATGGTGAAGGAATTTACATCATTCGGCCTGCGGCACGAGGGTGGCGTCTGGTCGGCACACCAGATTGAAGCAAAGATTAGCGGCCAGGCCGGTTCAACCCAGCTGATTATCGACCATGGCACGCCCAAAGCAAACCTCAGCCTTAAGGACTTCGCTGACGCGCAAATGATGCAATTCCAGGACGATAAATGAACCTGCTGTTCTTCCTGCTCGCTATGGCCGCGGCCCTGGTCGTTACGGGCATTGCGTATCAATGCCTCGGCGCGCGTTCCGACCGCAAGCGCTATGCCAGGGATGGCCGATGGATCGACATCGGGGACAGGCGAAGGCTCTACCTGGTGGAAAAGGGATCCGGAAACCCCACTGTTCTATTTGAAGCCGGGATCGCAGCCACCAATCTGAACTGGTTTCACATCCAGGAGCCGGTCTCGCGCCTTGCTTCTACAGTTTCCTATGATCGCGGCGGACTGGGCTGGAGCAGCCCGGCTCGCACGGCGCGGACGCCCGCCAACATTGCCGCCGAACTGCATCAGCTGCTGGCAGGCGCCGCTATCAAGCCGCCCTACATCCTGGTGGGACATTCCTTTGGCGGGCTGATAATGCGCCGCTTTGCACTCAACTACTCAGAGGAGGTGGCCGGCGTTCTGCTGGTGGACCCCATGCGTTGCGAGGAGTGGCCGCCGCTGAACCCGGGCAGGCAATCCGAACTCAATCTCGGCAGGCACCTCTTCCGAATTGCGATTCCCTTTTCGCGCATCGGAATTGCCAGGCTAGCTGTCACATCGCTCTTTTTGCGTTCCGGCCGTGCCGCGCAACGGCTGGCTGGTGTCGCCGGGAAAGGCGGCCAGCATGTGCTGGACCGCATCAAGGGCGAGGTGGGCAAGATGCCGCGGGAGGTCTGGCCCAGCATTGCCGCCCATTGGTCGCGGCCCGACAACTTCGCCGGTATGCGGGGCCACGTGATGGCAGTTCCCGATACCGTCCGGGAAATGCAGAACACTGGCCCCATTCAGAACATCCCCGTGCTTGTGCTGACGCCGGGAAATTCAAGGCCGCTGTCTAGAGAAGAGCTGAGCCGTATCGGCAACAACGTGCAGCAGGTGATTGCGCAGGAAAGCGCGCATTGGATTCATCTCGACCAACCTGACCTGGTGATCGATTCAATCCGTAAAATGGTTGCGGCAGCAGCAGCGGAACCTGTGGCCGTAGCTGGCTGAAGTTCACAGTTTCACATTAAATAGGGGGCGGGGCTCGGAGCCTTGTGTTGGCGATCAACGAATATCTGTCGAAACCTATCTCTGAATTAATCTGCCAGGTTTAAAAATATTGGGGGGGGTAGGGGGTGCCACTCTCAGTGGATAGTGAAGTGTGGTTAGTAACAGCCCGCGCATCTGGTCCTTGTTTATTCCTTGATTGTGCGCTATTGGAAAGTAATTATCTGCAAACCGCGCGCACATCCAGCCGCGGAAACGTAAAAACTTCCCAGCTGTCTTCTGTTTCCGGATACAGCAATTGTGGAACCGTTTTAACGCTTCTTGGCCGGCTTGGAAGCGGCCTTTTTGACTGCCTTGGCCGGCTTCCGGCTGGGAGCAGAAACGGGCTTCTTCTTTACAGGCTTGGCCTTTGGAGCCTTAGCCTTGACCGTAGGCTTGGCAGCTGTTTTAGCCTTAACCTTCACAGGCGGCTTTACCTTGGCCTTTTGGGCCGTGGGCTTGCTCTTCGGAACTGGCTTCCTGGCCTGAGCGGGTGCTGCTTTAGCCGGTGCGGTCCTGGATTCCTGCTTTGGTTTAGCCTTTAGCTGGGGAACCGGCTGAGGCTTTTCCGCCTTTTCGTGCTTCGGTTGGGCGGTTAGCTTGATAGCGCCCTTGACCGTAGCCAGTTTGGGAGCAGGCTTCACTGTCTCGTCCTCTAGCTCATCCTCATCTTCATCATCAGAGGTGGTGGATTCCACGGTCAGGTCACCATCCAGATCAATTTTGGGCAGTGCCATACCCAGATCAAGAACATCGTCCTCAACTCCGCCGATGTCATCCAGATCATCTTCGTCTTCCGGGTGAACCTCGGCCTCCTCGTCGAAGGAATCTCCTTTCAGCTTGGCATCTGCGCGCTTGACGCGTGGCCGCTTGATGATGACCTGCGGCGGCGGAGCGGGCGGCGAATATGGCTCCAGAAAGGCGCGGGCCTCCTCCGGAGTGGTGAGTTTGCCGTCGATCAGTTGCAGGAAAACTGTCTGCACGATCTCCGCGTAGGTAGGCAGCTCAGGCGTGATGCGCATCTCCTGCATCAGAGCGTGAGGTATGCGCTGGCGGGCTTCAGGCCAGACTTTGAGGAAAAGGTTGAAGCGCTCCTTGACGGTTACGTCCTTGCTGGTAAACCCAAGCCAAAGAACAGCTTCTGGATCATAGCTCGTGAAGAGCTTGAAGCATGCCGAGGGGATGGCGTTCTGTTTGGCGAGCAGCACTTTGGCAAATCCCGCAGCAAGCGAATCCAGGTCGCTCCACTCGTCGACAAAGCCGGGACGCAGCATCAGTTTCTTCAGGGCAGACTGTTCCCTGCCAGACAGCCTGGCGGTCAGCAGCCGCATCTGCGCGGCCGACATATCCGCATGAACGCCCTGCAGAAGCAGCTCAACGGCCAGATCATGCAGAGCAGTCAGCCCGGTCTCGTCTGCCTTACTGGAGGTCCAGATGGGGAACAAGACCTTCATCCAGCCCTCGGCTTCGAGCGCCTGTAAAACCTTCAGCCCCTCTTCCTCGTGGCCGATCTGCTCCAGTTCCCGCTTGCGGGCCTGGTTGGATATACGCTCTATAACGCCTTCTTCTCTGGCGTTCATGTAACGGGTTTGGGTCTTGGGGTCCATCTCCCAGCCCAGGCGCGTCATATAGCGGGTAGCGCGAATCAGCAGGGAGGGATCTTCAAGGAAACCGTAGTTGGAAACCAAACGTAACGTTCTGGATTCGATGTCCGCAACGCCGTTCATGGGGTCCATCAGTAGCCCGAACGAGCCTTCATTCAGGGAGATGGCCATGGCATTGACGGTAAAGTCGCGGCGGCGGAGGTCTTCTTGGATAGAAGCAGGTTGATAGACGAATTTTCCGGGTTTGGGAATCTCGATGCGGTGCGCGCTGACCAGGTCAAGGCGAACCGTACCGGGAAAACACAGGTAAAGAGCGCGGGAGTCATCGTCTTCGCCCCACACTTTGGCGCCAAGCTTTACCATTGTTTTCTTGAACTTAAGAGCATTACCATGCAACACAACTTCAAGGTCGCGGACGGCGTGGCCGCTGGTCAGATCGCGCACCGCATCCCCGGTAAGAAACAGAATTGTGCCCGCTTCGCGGGCTGCCTCGCGCACGAGGCGCAGGGCGCTCTGCTGGTCAGCCGACAGCCGGTTTTCCAGAAGATAGATGTAGTCGGGCATTCCGTTTCCTGCTTCCAATTATGATTTCCACAGCCAAGTGCCTGATGTGGTTGCTCTTACAGCAAGCTCCGGCATTGGTTGCAAGAAGTACATTAACACAAGTCGGCCCTTTTGGCTATGCCGCAGTGCACCAAATTTGCGACAATTTCTCTTCCCGACACCTAACCGTTCCATGCGACAATCCAAAGCAATGGCTTCTCAGCGCAAACCTGTCATCGTACGCAAGCTCAGCCGCGACTGGTGCGCCGGCTATGCGGGGGTCAGCTTTGGCCAGGACGCAGCGGAGCTGGAGATTCTGGACCTCGGCGGCAAAGTTCTGCGCATCGGCTGGAATCAGGTGAAGTGGGTCTGCTACGTGCGCGATTTTCCGGCGGGCGATACGGCCAACCCGGAGCGGCTGCTGCACAAACGCTTCTCCATCCGCCCGCGGGCACCCGGTCTGTGGCTGCGCATGACCCTGACGGACGGCGAGGAGCTGGAGGGCCTGGCGGCCAACGACCGTTCATTTGTTGACGGCGCTGGACTGCTGCTCACCCCGCCAGACACGCGCTCGAATACACAGAGGATCTACGTGCCGCGGCAAGCGATTCAGACTCTGGAAGTAGTGAGCCTGATTGGCGCCGCAAGCCGCAAGCGGAGCGAGACCGCCGGTCGGGCGACGGAGCAGCCGGAGCTGTTTCCGCAGGAGCCGGCTGGAGAGTAGACGTCCCCGGTTTGAGTATTCCAAGCTGATGCACAGCCGCTGTCGCATGTATTCCAGTACAATTCCATCCATGAAACTAGGCGAGTTAGCAAAGAAGCTAGGCGCGGAACTGCGTGGAGACGCGGAGCGAGAAATCACTGGTGTGAAAGGGATTGAGGAGGCCGGACCGACGGAGATCACCTTCGTGGCCAATCCCAAATACGGAGGCCTGGCGCGCACCACAAAAGCAGCCGCCGTGCTGGTAGAGCCGGAGTTCCCGGAGATTCAAACGGCAACTCTGCGGCTGAAGAACCCATACCACGCCTTCTCGCGTGCCTTGGGCTACTTCTATCAGCCGCCGGTTTACGCGCCGGGGATTCATCCGACTGCGGTGATCGACCCCACGGCGGTCATCGGCGAAGGGGCGCACATTGGGGCTTATGTGGTGATTGGTTCTCGGGTCATGTTGGGCGCGCATGCCACGCTTCTACCCCATGTGGTGCTCTATCCAGGGGTGGAGACAGGCAGCCATTTCTTTGCCCATGCGCACGCTGTGGTGCGGGAAGATTGCGTGCTGGGCGATTACGTGACCCTCGAAAATGGCGTCATCATCGGCGCGGACGGCTTCGGATTCGCCAAAAACGAGCAAGGCCACTGGGAGAAGATTCCGCAGTCGGGCCCGGTGCGGCTGGGCAACCGGGTGGATGTGCAGGCAAATGCCACTATCGACCGGGCGACAGTGGGCGCGACAGAGATAGGCGACGGAACTAAAGTTGATAATTTGGTCCAGGTGGGGCACGGCTCGCGAGTCGGAGAGAATACGCTGATCTGCGCACAGACAGGCCTGGCCGGCTCGTCAGTGGTGGGCAACAACGTCATTCTGGCCGGGCAAGCAGGCGTGGCTGGCCATTGCACGGTAGGCGATGGTGTGATTCTGACCGCGCAGACCGGCATCTCGCACGATATTCCGGCTGGAAAGACGATCTCCGGCTCGCCGGGCTTTGACAACCGCGTGTGGCTGCGGGCGGTAACCATCTTCCAGCGCCTGCCGGAGCTGCTGAAGCGGCTGGATCGTGTAGAAAAGGCGCTGGCGGCTAAGGCGCCGGCGGATGGCACCGATGGGAGCCCGGAATGAAGGCTCGTGCAGGTATTTTGACCATAGTCGCGGTGGCGGCGCTGATAGCCATGGCCGGGTGCCACTCGTATCACATTGAAACTACAGTCGAAAACCGCACTGGGGGACCTATTCGACTGCTGGAGGTCGATTATCCTAGCGCCAGCTTTGGGGTCAACAGCCTGGCGGCGGGCGCGGAGTACCACTATCGCATCCAGTTGCGAGGCAGCGGGCCGATCAATGTGCAATATACGGGGGGCGCCGGGCGGAAGGCCCTGGTGGAAGGGCCAATGCTATTTGAGCGGCAAGAGGGCAGGCTAGAGATTGTATTGCTACCCGGAGGTAAAGCGGAATTTCATCCCGATCTGACGGACGCCGGAGTCAGGATAAAGTAGTTCCAGTCTGCATAGATGCTATTGAATCCACAGGGCTTTCTACTCTAAAGTCATAGGAATCCACAGCACGACGACTTGCTTAGGCTATTCCCTGCCCCAATCCTACCGATAAGGCTATTAAGAGGGCAGCGATGCAAGGGAGTGCTACATCCAGAGCAGGCCTACACCAGTTTCCATGGTTGCGGAAGCATGGGTTCGCCGCGCGCCTGGCGGGATGCTTCCTCATGGTCATGCTGGCCGTGGTCTTCGTCGACGTCTTTGAGCGAAACGGGATGGGCGGCGATCTGATCTGGGTAGCCAACGGAGCGATACTGGCTTACCTGCTTCTGGCTCCTCGTTGGCTCTGGCCAGCCTATCTGCTCACCAGCTTTCTAGCCCTGGTGTTTGGCAGTATGCTCATCCATGAAACGTGGCAAATAAGCCTGCAATACAACCTGCTGGACCTGGGCGAAGTCCTGCTCGCCGCCCTGCTGGTGCGGAGGCGTACGACGCAGCTTCCCCGGTTCACTGAGTTCGCCTATCTGCTTCGCTTCATAGGATTTGCCGTTCTGGCCGCCCCCATGGCAACGGGATTGACATACACATGGCTTTCACGGTCCTGGACGAACGTCTCGCCGTTGTATTCATTCCTAAGATGGGCAGGCGCCGATGGCTTGGGAATCGCTGTCATCACTCCCATCTGCGTGGCAATCTTTCAATCCGCTTTACGGGGACGCAAACAGGTGCGGCAACACTGGCTCTACCTGGCATTGACCGCCGCATTGGCCATAGTCGCCTTCTCTCAAAACAAAGTCCCGCTGGTATTTCTGATCTATCCGCTTCTGGTCTACCTATCGCTGAGCGTAGACCTTGGCTCGGCAGCGCTGGCGCTGCTGGAGGTCACCGCAGTGGGAAGTTGGTTCACGATACGCGGCGAAGGCCCGTTTCACGCGTTGGGGTTCGTCAACCCGATCGGGCCCAATGTTCTACTGCAACTGTTCATCATCGCGGGAATCTTCATCCTCTTCAGCATCTCCGTGGTTCTGGAGCGGCAGAAGGCCACTGAACGCAAGCTCCAGGAGATCGTGTCCCTGCACCGTCTGGTGACCGAAAACTCCCGCGACGTGATCATCGTAGCCGACTTCGACGGAAACCGCTCGTACGTTTCGTCGGCCTCGAAGAGTATGGGCGGATGGAATTCAGAGGAGGCCATGGAGCTTTCCGGCCTCCAACTGGTGCATCCCGAAGACCGGAACAAAGCGGGGGCGGCGATGCGCGATCTGCGTTCCGGCAGAGACGATGCGTTGGTTGAGTGCCGCGTCCGGAAGGCCAATGGAGAGTATCTCTGGGTAGAAGCCGCACTGCGGCTGATACGCGATCCGAGTACGGGTCTGCCTTCAGGAATCCTGAACACCGTCCGCGACATCAGCGAGCGCAAACGCTCCGAGCAGCAGCTCCGCGAAGCCTACCACGCAGTGGAGACGCTGGCTTTGACGGATGGTCTTACCGGCCTGGCCAACCGCAGGCGATTCGACCAGTACATGGCCTCCGAGTGGCGCCGCAGCATGCGCAACTGCCAGCCCCTCTCCCTGCTCATGCTCGATGTGGATCTGTTCAAGTTGTACAACGACACCTATGGGCACCAGCGCGGTGACAATTGCCTCAAGCAGATTGCCGAGGCCTGCATGGATATAGTCTCGCGGCCCGGAGACCTGGTGGCGCGCTTTGGTGGAGAAGAGTTTGTGGTTGTCCTGCCGAATACGGAGATCGAGGGTGCTCTGCAGGTTGCCAACGAGATATGCGAATCCCTTCGCAGCCGCAGATTACCGCATACTGGCAGCCCCTTCGGAATCATCACCATCTCCATAGGCTACGCTGCGCTGATACCCACGGCCGGAAGGTACGCCTCGGATTTGATCGCAATGGCCGACCACGCGCTCTACACCGCCAAGCATAACGGCCGGAACCAGGTATGTCTTGGATGCGCGACGGAAAGACACAGGGAACATACCTCAACCTCCACGCTGTCGTAGGACAAAGCCGACATGTTGGCTTAAACCGATACTGTTTCAGAGTAATCAGGGCAGAGGGCGGGAGATTCCGGGAGGAATCGCCCGCCGGCCCGTGGAATGGAGCAGGCGCCGTCCGACTCAGCGCACGATGCCATGGAAGAGCGGGGATTGCAACAGGCTGCTGAACTCAGCATCGGAGGTGGCAAAGTGGATCGACAGATGACCCGTGTCGGATGAGATGGAGGTGGCGCTCAACGCCTGTTTCTCAGCATCCGAGCCGCTCATCTTGCGCACCGTCAGCGCGGCCGTCAGCAGCGTAGAGAGCGTGGCCGCGGCAAAAGTGTCGCCGGTGGAGATGGTGAGGTCGAACTTGACGCCATGCTGGAAGTTCATTGAGTACCAGGAGGCCAACAGGCGTTTTTGCACGCTTTCAAAGTCGGTCAGCGAGCCAGCCTCGCCCAATACCTGCTTCATCATGGTCTGCGTGCCCTTCTGGTCGAGGATGCTCCACAAAGGCTCGGAGTCCACGGAATTCATGGCATCCATCATGGGCGCGTTGGTGAGCACGTTGGGCGAAAGGCCGTCGCGGGCGTCCAGCGCCTTGCTAACTGCATCCAAGTCGCCGAAGACCATTGTGGAGGGGTTAACGAAGCAAACTACCATGCCGGTTTTGGCCAGCGGCCATACCCTGTTGGCGCGCACCAGTTTGGCCTTCACTTGCTGCTTGCGGAAGTTGGCCAAAATATCCTGCACGGAAAACTGCCCTTGGGCGACGCCGACCGTGTCCAGTTGATCGCCTTCACTGCTGGGGCGGAAGAGGGCAAAGGCCAACTGCTCGACATCGTGGTTCTCGTTCAGGCCAGACTTCTGCAGCGCCTCTTCAAAACGCTTGAGTTCGGGCGGCATGACGCGCGCACGCAGATCCATGGCCGAAGGCGAGTTCTCCATGGCGTGGTAGTCAATGGCCACCAACTGCTGCACATCATGCGGAATGGCCGTGCGGGCTTCGGTGGACAACTGTGCCGCAGGCGCCGAGGCGGCCGCGGCAAACAAGATAGCCGGAATTGAAATACTTAGAAATGACTTCAACAAATCCATCCTCCACAGTTGCGGCAGTTCAATAATCCATGCGCGAAAGCCGGCTTTAGAGCCTGCGCTTGCCCAAACTTGATTGCTAAAAATGCCGTTCCTATTCATCTTCATTTTACCTGTTAGGCTGCGTCCGATACGCCTTCCAGTCCCGCTTGGCCGTTTATGTCCCTTCCGGCCATGCCATGGGAGCCGCAAGGCGGCGCTCCAGAATCTTGGTTTGCGGATCGAACCCAATCAATTGACGCATCCACTCGCTATCCCGCTCACATGCAGACTCGGGAAGCAGGCCGATGACCTCGCCCTCGACAGGTGCTGTCTTGTGGCGCAGGGCCAGAGCAGAGACAGTGCGAAAAACCTTGGAGAGGGGCGTTACCTCGAGGTCGGTGATGTCCATGGCGAGCTGTGCGTGGCCGCGGGCCAGGGCTCCCATGGCCCGGACGCCTTTGAGCCCGCCGGAGGTGGCTCGAATCTCGCGGGCGATGGCGCGCACCATGGCAACATCGGCTGAATCGAAGTAGATGTTGTAAGCCACCAGAAACTTGCGTGCGCCAACAGCGCAGGCGCCAGCGGTGGGATGCAGGCTGGGACCACCAATGTCGGGGCGGCGGGACGAGTCCTTGGCAACGGCCTCAAGCAATCCCTCAAACTGGCCCCGTCGCACCTCTTCCAGGTTGGCGCGATCGGGGCGTGCGGCCGCTGCCCCATAGAAGTAGACCGGCACGTTGCAGCGGCGCCAGATTTCCTGGCCTGTCTGACGGGCCAGCATGGCACATTGTTCCAGCCTGATGCCGGAGATGGGCACAAAGGGAATCACATCTGCCGCGCCGATGCGGGGATGAACCCCCTGCTGGCGGGTCAGGTCGATCAACTCGGCAGCCTTGACGGCGCCGCGCACCGCTGACTCGACTACCGAGGCCGGATCGCCGGCGACCGTCACAATGGAACGATTGTGAGCCGCATCCATGGACCAGTCGAGCAGATGCACTCCCGCAACGTGCATTGCGGCCACAATGGCGCCAACCCTCCGCGCATCCGTTCCCTCGGAAAAATTGGGAACGCACTCGACAACCGTTCCGCTCATGCTTCCTTTCACCGTAAAAATCCCCAGCATTGCAAAGGCACGACATGAGCCGTGCCCTTGCAAACCGCAAACATGTTCAAACGTTCACAGAATCATCTCCAGCGGGTAAAGCCCACCTGTACCTGGATGCTGGCATTTACGCCGGGGTTGCGGTCGCCCAGTGAGGCAGAGGAGATATGCACAGCGTTTACCCCCACGTCAATGGAGCGTTTGGGGCGGATGAAGCAATGAAAGCCCACCCCGCCCTGAGGCGCAAAGTTCCACACGCTGGTCGAGCCGTCTACGGGAAAGTTCGGCGTACTGGAGTAGCTCGGCGGAAACTGGCGGGTGGTGTAAATCAGCCCGCCCGCGCCCTGGAACCATGTTTGAATGCGCCGCGACTGGGTTAAAAAGTTCCAGCGGAAGATGACCGGGGTAAGGCTGACGCCGCGATAGGTGCCGCCGCCAACCGGTAAAACACAGCTAACGGAGCCCCCACCCGGTTCAACACAGGTATAGGTCGCCGTGTGAGGAGCGGGAGTGTAGGCCTGCCAAAGGGGCATGATGTTACCGCCATACACGAACTGACCGCT
>Ga0187875_10002576_pt1 | contig 13300 bp, 9 predicted proteins | sample June2016WEW_17_1_2_FD_132978 | JGI IMG/M metagenome (GOLD analysis project Ga0187875, IMG submission 132978) | Peatland microbial communities from SPRUCE experiment site at the Marcell Experimental Forest, Minnesota, USA - June2016WEW_17_10 | ecosystem: Environmental > Terrestrial > Soil >... | reverse complement strand
CGGCAGTACGTTTCGCGACATGAATCTGTTTGTCGATGACGACGGCCAGGCCTACGTGTTTTACGCCGCTGAAGGAAACCCGACGATGTACGTCAGCCGCCTGAACGCCGATTTCACGGGGGTGGAAACGCCAATCGTCGAGGGGAAAACGTGGGCCCGCATTCTGGTGAAGCAGAGCCGCGAGGCGCCCGCGCCGTTCCGCTACAAGGACCACTACTACCTGATCACGTCGGGCACCAGCGGCTGGGCTCCCAATGCCGCCACCTATGCCGTCGCCGCCAACATTCTCGGTCCGTACACCGTGAAGGGCAATCCGTGCGTGGGCGCGGACGCCGCGACGACGTTCCACTCGCAGAGCACATTCGTGCTGCCTGCGCCGGGCAACAGGCCGGGCGCATTCATCTTCATGGCGGACCGCTGGTTCGAAAAAAACCTCGTGGACTCGCGCTACGTCTGGCTGCCGTTGCAAGTGCACGACGACGCCACGCTCACGCTCGAGTGGCGCGACCAGTGGGACCTCTCCGTGTTCGACAAATAGGTTTTGCGCAATGCAGTCCGGCTTCTATTTCGCCGGCGCCTGTTCCAATCGATAGGCAAAAACGCCGCGCTCGTGATGCAACGCCGGCTCGCCGCCCTCCGTGGTGACAGGGACGGTTTTCAGAACGTGGCCATCGCTCGCGAGTGCCTGCGCCTGCCCAACCGCGGCCGGCATCGCGAGTCGTTTCGGGATCCGGATCAGGCCTGCCTCGCTTTCCGGCAGTGGCGTCAACACCGTGGCTTGGCCCTCCCGGGTCAAACGATAAGCGACGCCGCGGCCGCGTTCGTTCACATACTCGCCGCCGGGCCCGGCGGACCACTCAACGACCACACCGCCCTTGCGCTCAATGGCCGCCGCGACCCCATTTTCCGCACCGGGGACGTGCGCGTAGAAACCGTACGGCGGCAGCACGCGGTCGCCCGTGTTCCAGTCCGCCGTGCCGCGATTCACCCACACGTCGCCGCCATTCGCCCAGCGCACATGCTGGTGATGGATGTCGGCGTTGACGAATTCGACCGACTCGATGCGCTGGCCCGCGAGCGCCCGCATCAGGTCGTGGAGCAGCCAGTATTTGCGAACAACGTCGCGGTTGAACGGGTTCGCGACCATCGCCGGATGGCCCGTCAGGACCTCGGTCGCGATGTAGTCGTCGCTGTAAATGCCGTGCGTCGCCGGGTCGAGCTCGCCGGCGTAGCGGTCGGGATAGCCCGCGCCGTGGAGGATGAAGCGGTCGTGGTAGGCCGCGTCGAGCCACGGGATGCGCTCTGCGTCGGCCGCCTTCACGTGCAGGGTGAAGCCGCACGAAGTGTCGGGATCGATGCGCAGGTGCTGGGCCTGCGCGCCGTCGAGCCAGCCGATCAACTGATCGTGGCCCGCTTCGGAGATCGTCGGAGCGTTGTTGCCGAGATAGTCGCGGATCCAGGCGAAGGTCTCGCCCCAACTTCTGCGCGTCACCGTGCGGTCGATGAATTGCCCGTCGCTGGTCCAATAATCGTACGGACTGATGGACGACCAGACGTCGATGAAATAGGCCGTCGGCGCAAATCCGTCGCGGATGAGCTTCAGGTTGCGCTGGACAAATGGCCGCAAGCGGTCGGGCCGCGCGCGGTAGCTCTGGATGTTGGGGCCGTAGCGGAACCAGGCCAAATGCGGCTCGCTCTCGCGCGTGAAAGCGATATTCGAGTAGCTGAAACCGTCGGCGTCGGGATAGAAGTCGATGTAGTTGTCGTGCGGCGCGAACAGCACGCCGTTCTGTTTGCAAACGTCCGCGAGTTGGCGGAACTCCTCCAGCGTCCCTTGCTCGGGATTGGGCGGGAAAATGTCCGGCAGCCGGTAATCGTAGCCCCAGCGCTGCCAATTGTGCCAGACGACCGCGGCGTCGGTCAGGCCATAGCGAAACGCTTGCTCCAGCGCGCGCGCGCCTTCGCCGTAGCGCCCCGACCACAGGTCGAAGACAAAGCGGCCGGCGAGTTTCGGCACGCCCGCCGAGGCGCGGCGCGTGTCGATGTCGCGCCACGTCCTCACGCCTTCCCACACGTCGGCCGCGGGGATCAGCGTAATCGTCTGCGAATGCGCGACGTCGAGCGTGTACGTGCTGGTCGCGGGATCGACGCGCAGGCGGTCGGGCGATGCGTCCACGGCTTCCACAATGGAGCCGGAAGGGAATTCGAAACCGACGTAAGAAGATGCCAGGTTGTGCCCGTCGTAGCTCATGCTGAAGCGCTGCGGATCTTCGAGCACATTGCCCACGCCGCCGTAAATGCGGCGCGCTTTCTCGCTCCACGCGCCGAGGGAAACCTTCTGCAAGTAGACGCTGAGCCACGGCTTCGCGGCGGGCGCGTGCTCGAGCCAGACGCGGCAGCGCAGAGCTTTCGATTCCACCTTCAGTTCACTCAGTAAATCGAAATCGCCGGCCCAGGAACGGAAGCTGTGCCGCAGACGATATGCGCCGTCGGTCGACTCGTCGCGCACCGCGATCAGTTCGCTGGTCGAACGCGGATCTTCCAACGCGTCGTCGAGCACTTCGGCCTGCAGGCCGTGGAACATCGGTCCGCCGCGCCCGGCGGCAAAAGCGATGGTCGAGTCCAGGATGCCGCGCCGGCCGGGCCAGATCAGGACGTCGTGCCCATTCAGGCTGCCCAGCTTTTTCGGGGCCTGATTAGCCTCCGGCGGAAAGGCCGACGCGGGCGGGACAGCGCCTGTGAGCAGAACCGGCTCGCCGAAGTTGACTTGGCCGGGCGCCGGGGAGTCCTGCGTCTCGGCCTCGAATTGCAGGCTGATCGCCTGCCCGGCGAAGCGCTGGAGATCGACCTCGCTATCCTGCCAGGCGTCCGCCGCGGGTTTTCCTTCGAACAATACTTCGCCCGAAGGCAGTAGCCGCACTCGCGCCAGCGGCGCTGGCAGCGAGCCCGACTTCGCAGTCGAAAAGCGGAGCCGGATGGAGTTCGACGCCGGCAATTGCAGCGGGAACTCTGTCGCCGCCCAGCCGATGCGATCGCGCATCGACGGCGCGTTGGGTCCGAGGCGGACGGTGATGGATTCCATCGAGCGCCCGGCGGCCGGACGCCGCACCTGGCCGGAGAAAGCGATGGCCGGCTGCGTCTCGTACACCGGATTCGGGGCCGCGCCGAAACCCGTGTTCTGCTCGACCCGCACATGCTCGCGGTGCAGCGGCAGCCGCCACAGCGCCAGCGCGCCGTTGGCCGCCACAGGAAACGGCTTCCACTCGACCTGCGGGTTGGCGCGCGGTGGATTGGACTGCCGCGGCAGCACCAGCAGGATTGGATGAGCCACCAGCTTGCGGCCCGCCTCTTCGAATTCCACGTAGGCGTGGATCGGGTAGTAGGCGTTGTAAGTCCCCTCCGCGAATTGGATCCGGAACGGGACGCGTGCCTCCGCCTTCGCCGCGATGCTGAAAGCGACGGGGCCGGCAGGGTCCGCGCTCCACTTGTCGGTAAGCTTCAGACGCACCGTGCCCGCGATCCGAGCGCTTCCGGAGTTGCGTATTTCGACGTCGACCGTGACCGGCGTGCCGGGGGTCTTGAAATCGGCCAACCCGCCCGCGCCGTAGCTGCCTAACGCGGGTAGCGGAATGCTGACGGTCAGGCTGCCGGCTGTGACGATGCTCGGTTCGCGCACTTGGGCGACGGCCGTGGCAAAAGGCAGGCACAGAGCAACGATTGAAATCAGGCGACGCATGAGGATTCTCCCGGACTCGACGGACTCGAACGACCTTTCACCGAGATACTATCGCGCTCCGACGCCCGGCGCTTCGTTCCGCCGCGCGCAAACGGCTGTGCGATGCAACTCAGGCCGCGGACTGGATCGCCGCCGGCCGACGTGTCCCCGATTGCCGGTCACCTCCGAAAAGAGAATATTTTCGGCCTGTTCTGAGGGATATAAGAAACGCGCGACATGGATGCGTCTCCGCGCGGGAGTAAATCAGCGGCCAAGGAGAAGCATTCGAGTGCTCCTGCCGGACCCGTCGCGTTACCGGATGCGTTTGAGGGCCGCAGAATTCGCATTACGACAACCGCTTCGCCTGGAGAGAGTGCCCTGATGCATGCCGTGATCTGCTACAAGAACTTCGCCGCGAACCGTAATATCAGCCATATCGGATTGGGTGTGGCCGCCCTGAACAACAGCAAATGTCTCAGCCGTGAGGGGATCACGACCGACGTCTGGCCCACGCTCGACGCCGCCGATCTGAAGCGCCAGTTGAAGCTTAATGCCGGCGTCTCGCACGTCGTGATTTCAGCGCCGTGGATTCCGGCCGTCGAACTCATGAAGCTGACCACGGAGTTCCCGCGCGTCCAGTTCGCCATGAACTGCCATAGCAACGTAGGGTTTCTGCAGGCCGACGCCAACGGCGTGAAACTGGTCGGCGCGGCCATGGAGGTGCAGCGCGGCACGGCCAATTTCCTCGTCGCCGGCAACAGCCGCAAGTTCGTCGACTGGGCCAGTGAGACCTTCGGCTTCCCGATTATCTACCTGCCGAACCTGTATTTTCTCGAGGGCGAGACCGAGCGGCTCAGGCCGCCGTTCCACGGCGATCTGCTCCGCGTCGGCGCGTTCGGTGCGACACGGCCGCTGAAAAATCTGATGTCGGCCGCGGGCGCGGCGCTGACCATTTCACGCCTGCTCGGCGTGGACCTTGAGCTGTGGATTAACAGCGGCCGCGACGAAGGCGGCGGCTGTATTCTGCGCGCCATCGACGAGTTGTACGCCATCACCCGCCACGCCACGATCGTGAAAGCGGGCTGGTCCAGTTGGCACGACCACCGCAAGACCGTGGCGCGAATGAACCTGCTGATCAACTGCAGCTACACCGAGAGTTTCAACATGGTGACCGCGGATGGCGTCGCCGAGGGCGTGCCGTCGGTCGTCTCCGATGCCATCGGCTGGGCGCCGGCTTATTGGCGCGCGTCGGTCGACGATGTGCTTGAAATCGCGCGCGTTGGACGCCATCTGCTGTTCGATCCTCGCGCGCCCCGCGACGGATATCGCGCGTTGCTGCGCCATAACTCCGAGGGCGTCTGGGCTTGGAAGGATTTTCTGGGAGTGTGAGCCGGCCCTGAGGGCGCAGTCAATCCAGGTGGTCTGTGCGTGCGGCCGGGAGGCCGTATCGAACAAAGAGAACACTCCCAGTCCGCTGCCCGCTCCTTTTCGCATTTCGCAGTTTCCACGGCGGTCTGTTGTTTTAGCAATCACACCGCGGGTTAGGCCACTAAGGTCGGATGACGCAGCTTCCTGGCGCGGGATTGACCGGAACTTGCCGGCGTCCTGTCTCCATGACTAACCCGGACATTGAACCATGGGAAGGACGAATAAACAAAAAGAGCCGGGCATCCGGCTCTCTAGGTCACCACTGTATCTTTCCCATTCCGGCAGCACTTCTCGCGCTGCCGACGCGCGCCATTCCGCTCAGGTCAGTGCCGCACGGGATAGATCGGTTCCACTTCCAGAAACCGCTTCATCAGGTGCTCGACTGCTTGAAAAACGCGCAGCGTTCCGTGAGCCACCTTCAGATACCACTTCTCCCTATCCGCGAACGGCTCGGAGAAGCCGCCAATCGCGCTCATCTTGTGGGTCATCGCGCTTTTCCTTTCCACGTCTCCGTGCGATCACGGATAACGTCCCAGTCTCAGAAAGGACTCAACGCGTCCACTGTTTCGGGACGCGCCCGTCCCCCCACGGGAGGACTGCCACCCGACTCAACTTTAAGCGGTTGTCGTCAAATTGTCAACGAGTTGTCAACCATATGTAACAAATTGTTCGCCTTCCATTCGGTCCACTGTGGCTTACATCGCCCACCGCGCATCTACCGCCGCGCTACGATGAAAGGTCACGATTATGCCCAAGTCCAAGGCGCCTGCGCAAACTTTTGAAGAACCGAAGTATCTGGCTCGTCTGGTCGAACAGGCGGCCGACGTGCGCCTGCGGCTCGTTTCCGGGGAGGAGTTTACCGGCACTGTCGAATACTGGGACGTCGATTTCCTGCGGCTGACTCGCACGGACGGCCCGAACCTATTCATCTTCAAGCGCGACATCCGCTACATCGCCGAACTCTGAGCATCTAAAAGTCATGGCCCAATTCCTGGAATCCGCCTGCGACATCGCCCGCGAAGCCGGCGCCCTTGTGGCCGGCTTCTACCATCGTGGCGTTCAGTATGAGCTGAAGGATAAGTACGATCTCGTGACCGAGGCCGATCGCGCCAGCGAAACGCTCGTAGTCGAACGGCTAAGCACGCTTTTCCCCACCCACTCGATTCTTGGTGAAGAGGGCGGCCAGCGCCAGCACTCCTCCGAATATCAGTGGTACGTCGACCCGCTCGACGGCACCACCAACTTCGCCCACGGCTATCCCATGTTCAATGTCACGCTGGCGCTCGAACACGCCGGCGAGACGATCTGCGGCGTGATCTTCGATCCGCTGCGGCAGGAGCTGTTCTCGGCCGAACTCGGCGGCGGCGCCTATCTCAACGGCCATCGAATCCACACCAGCCCCGTGGCGCAACTCGAGCGCGCCCTGCTCTCCACCGGCTTCCCCTCGCGCAAGCGGCATGAGAACGTCAACGTTCACTTCTTCTACCAGATCGCCATGGGCACCCACGGAGTCCGCCGCGGCGGCTCGGCTGCGATCGACCTGGCCTACGTTGCCTGCGGGCGGCTGGACGGATTCTGGGAATTCGGTTTGAACCCCTGGGACATGGCCGCCGGCCTGTTGCTGATTCGCGAAGCGGGCGGCAGTACCAGCGACATGAAAGGCGCCACCGTGAGCCTGCGTGGACGCCACATCGCCGTCTCCAACGGCCCGATCCACGCCGAGTTGATCGCCCTGTTCGCAGAAATATTTCAGGGGCGCCATCGCTATCCAATGCCCGAGATTCAACCGCCTGAGTAGGCCTTTTTCCTCGAAATTGCTGTAATATCGGAGTGTTCCCGCCATCACGAAGCCTGCTGTCCGCTTTACGGGCGCTCCGCCGAAGTGATACGCTAACAGATTGAAAATGCGTACAGTAGACCTCATCCAGAGGAAGCGCAACGGGGAGGAACTGGCCCCCGAAGAGATTACCTGGCTGGTAGAAAGTTTCGCCGCTGGCGAAATACCCGACTACCAGATGGCGGCATTCCTCATGGCCGTGTACTTCCAGAACATGAGCGACCGGGAATGCACCGCCATGACCGAGTCCTTCATCGCCTCCGGCGAGAAGATCGATCTGAGCTCGGTCCCCGGCCCCAAGGTCGACAAGCACTCCACCGGCGGTGTCGGCGACAAGACCAGTCTGATCGCCGCGCCGCTGGCCGCTGCTGCCGGCATCAAGGTGCCGATGATCTCCGGCCGCGCGCTCGGTCACACCGGCGGCACTTTGGACAAGCTCGAATCCGTGCCCGGCTTCCGCACCGATTTGAGCGTCGACGAGTTCCGCGAGCAGCTCGCCAAAATCGGCTTCGCCGTCATCGGACAGGGCCCCACGGTTACGCCCGCCGACGGCAAGTTTTATGCGCTCCGCGACACCACCGCCACCATCGGATCGATCCCGCTCATCGCCGCCTCGATCATGGCTAAGAAACTCTCCTTGACGCTCGACGGCCTGGTGCTCGACGTCAAGGTCGGTTCTGGCGCGTTCATGAAGCGTCAGGTAGATGCGCGCCGGCTGGCGCAGATGATGGTGACCATCGCCCGCCGCGCCGACCTTCGCGCGCAGGCTCTGGTGACTGACATGAATCAGCCTCTGGGCTACGCCATCGGCAACGCGCTCGAGATCATGGAAGTCTCGCAGACCCTGCAGAACGCCGGTCCCGCCGACCTCACCCGGATCTCGCTCGAACTCGCCGCCCGCATGATCTTCCTCGGTAAGCTCACCGCCACCCTCGACGAAGCGCGCGAGACCGCGCAGCGCCACCTGCTCGACGGCTCCGGCTACCGCAAGCTGAAGGAGCTGATCGCCGCTCAAGGCGGCAACCCCGCCGTGCTCGACAAGTTCGAACTGCTGCCCAACGCCACCGGCGCGATGGAGATTCCGGCCCCCCGCGCGGGCTACGTCTCCGCCATCGATGCCGAGGAGATCGGCCTGGCTTCCACCATCATCGGCGCCGGCCGCGACACCAAGGAGTCTGTCATCGATCCCGCGGTTGGCGTCATCCTCGAAGTTAAAGTCGGCCAAAAGGTGGAGGAAGGCAGCGTCCTCTGCCGCCTTTACTACACCCGCGAGGACAACCTCGAAGACGCTGCCGCGCGCGTCGAGGACGCCTTCCGCATCTCCGCTTCCGCGCCCGAAGGCCGCGAGCTGATTCTCGAAGTCGTCAGCTAATCAAGCAGCCGCTGACAGCCCGCGTCGGGCTGAAGGCCGCAGTGTGATTCAGGGAGTCCACATGGCCCTCCGGGCCACCCATGCGGATGAAAGCCGCGGCCTGGTGGCGCAGGCATTCTTGCCTGCCGCGTCGACATTCGTGTCGACATCTGGCTGCCCTCGGCTCCGGAACCCCTCTCGCTAACGGCTTTCAACCGAGCGGGCCTTCCGCCAATCTGCCGAATCTTCAGCGTTCCTTTGAGAGGACTCGCGAATCGTGCCACTGTATTCTCTGGACAGTACTCTCTGGACAGTCGAGTGAACGACCGGGAACAGGCTGGGCTGCGTGGACATGTGAGGGCATGCGTCCTGGAACTCGACTATGTGCACCCGGACCGCCACTGGGTCATGACGACCAGCACCGTCTTTTCACCCCAAGGGAACCTGCTCAGGCAGGATCACCGGAATCCGGGCGGATCGAGCTGGTCGATCTTCTGCCGTTACGACGGGCAAGGACGAATACTCGATAGGTCGGTGTCGGCAGATCCTCGCGGTGAAGTTCGGGCCCTTTCCTACTACTACGATTACGATGCGTTGGGGCGCCTGGAGCGTGTAGTCCAACGTTCAGCCGCCGGCCTGGAAAGGGTCCTTGAGTCCTACCGCTACGAGGCCACTGGCAGGAAGATTCTGACAGAGTACCTGAGTCTCGGATTGCGCAAGCAGGGCATCGTGTTTGGCCTCGATGATTCCTTTCACTTTTCGGCAGATGCCTCGTCCGTCGTCACCCTTTTCGATGAGCACGAGCGCCCGGTCAAACGAGTCATCTACGATCCCAACGACCGGGTCGACCGGCGCATCTCGTTTCGTTATGACGCTGCTGGAAGGCTGCTCGAAGAGGGCGAGGATGAGGGCAACGGCCGGATCCGGCAGGACTACCGCCAGGTTTACACCTACGACAACCAGGGGCGTATCCTCTCGAAGACCGTGCATCACTACGTGTTCGGCACACAGCGGACGACGCTCATGTACAACGATCGCGGTGATGCTGCCGAAGAGAGGTATCAAGATACACGTGGCATGCTCGACGACCTCGACCCGCAAGACTGGACAAAGCACTTCCGGTACGTGTACGACGGGAACGGAAACTGGACCGAGCGGATCACCGAGACAACACTACCGGCCGGCGAGACAAGGGTGAGCCTGGTCGAGCGGCGCAGCCTCGAGTACTTCTAGAGCGGGTTCGATCGACGATCATTCGCTGTTGCCGCGAGGTGCCTAGCAATGCGCGGTCTGCGCCGCTCCGGCATCGTGGACGGAATAACCCAATTGCGGGCTGCGTTCCAGGGACCCTATTTGATAGCCTTTCTGTTTCGGTCTCCCGCTGACCGGGATGTTCACCTATGGCACGCTTCACCGGACTGCTCGGTCTCTGCGCGATCCTCGCTGCCTGCATTCTTTTCTCCCGTAATCGCAGGGCCATCCGTCCGCGCCTGTTTCTGTGGGGCCTCGGCCTGCAGTTTGCTTTCGCTTTCCTGGTCTTGAAAACCGATTTCGGCAAGCTCTTTCAGTTGGCCAGCACCGTGGTCAACGCGCTGCTGGACTATGCCGAGCAGGGCTCCGCTTTCGTCTTCGGGCCGCTGGGCCTGAAGAGCGGCCCGTTCGGCGTCGTCTTCGCCTTTCAGGTCTTGCCCATCGTCATCTTCATCGCCAGCATCTTTTCGATCCTCTATTACTTCGGCATCATGCAGGTCGTCATCCGGGCCATGGCCTGGGTCATGTTTCGCGTCATGGGCGCCAGCGGGGCCGAGTCGACCAACGTGGCTGCCAGCATCTTCATGGGCCAGACCGAAGCTCCGCTGACCATCCGCCCGTTCCTCGCCAACATGACCGAAAGCGAACTCTTCACCGTCATGACCTGCGGCATGGCGCACGTCTCCGGAGCCGTTATGGCGGCCTATGTGAAAATCGCCGGCGTCTCTATCGAGCACCTCCTGACCGCGGTCATCATGACCGCCCCCGCGACGCTGCTGCTCGCCAAGATCCTGGTCCCCGAGACCGGAATCCCCGAGACCGCCGGTACACTGAGAATTGAGGTCCCCAAGCCCGGCGTCAATCTCATCGACGCCGCCGCCCGCGGCGCCGGCGACGGCCTGCACCTGGCGCTGAATATCGCCGCCATGCTGATCGCCTTCATCGCCCTGATCGCCCTGGTGAACGGCTTTCTCGGCTGGGTCCACGGCGTGCCGCATCTCGCTTGGGTGCCGCCATCGTTGCAGCAGATCTTCGGCATCGTGTTCGCACCCGTGGCCTGGCTGCTCGGCGTGAGTTGGAAGGATGCCGCGAGCGTCGGCGACATGCTCGGCACCCGCATGGTGCTCAACGAATTCATCGCGTTCTTGCGTCTGGGTGAATTGAAGAACACGTTGGACCATCGCAGCTTCGTCATCGCCACATTCGCTCTTTGCGGCTTCGCCAACTTCTCTTCCATCGCCATCCAAATCGGCGGCATCGGCGCACTCGCTCCATCGCGCAAATCCGACCTGGCGCGACTCGGCGTCCGAGCCATGCTCGCCGGAACTCTGGCCAACTTTATGTCTGCCTGCATTGCGGGGGTTTTATTATGACCAATGCTGTTTTGCCCGCCGTCCACGAGGCGGCCCAGTTCCTGCGCGAGCGCCGGTCCGACTGGCCCTCCACCGCCGTGATCCTCGGCAGCGCCCAGGGCGCTTTCCTCTCCGCGCTCGAGATGAGCGAGGCGATTCCCTATTCGGAGATTCCCGGCTGGCCCGTTCCCTCCGTGCCAGGCCATTCCGGACAGTTGATCGCCGGAACCATCGGCGGCCACGCCGAGCGCCTTGAAGCGGGATTCCCGGTGACGGTTCTCTCCGGCCGCGTCCACCTCTATGAAGGCTGGTCGCCACAGCAGGTCGTCTTCGGAGTCCGCGTGCTCGGCGCGCTGGGCCTGAAAACCCTCATTCTGACCAACGCCGCCGGCGGCATCAATCCCGCCTTCCATCCCGGTCTGCTAGTCCTGATCAACGACCACATCAACCTGCAGGCAGCCAACCCCCTCGTTGGCCCCAATCTCGACGCTCTCGGGCCGCGCTTTCCGGATATGACTCAGGCCTATCCGCGCGAACTGCGCTGGCTGGCGAAAGATCTCGCCGCCGAGTTGTGCGTGGAGATTCGCGAAGGCGTCTATGCCGGCCTTCTCGGGCCGAACTTCGAAACGCCCGCCGAGGTTCGTTATCTGCGGACCATCGGCGCCGACCTGGCCGGCATGAGCACCGTGGCCGAAACCATCGCCGCGCGACACATGGGCATCAAGGTGCTCGGCATCTCCACCGTCACCAATATGGCCGCCGGCATGCAAGCCGAACTGAGCCACGAGGAAGTGCTCGAGATCGGCCGCCTTGCCTCCGAGGGCCTCATCCGGCTCTTGACTGCGCTGATACCACGGCTCTGAACTCCCTTCGCCACAACTCGCGGCCGGGCCGCCCGGCGCCTGCCCTGCAACCGATTTCATCGGCTGGCACCCGGATGCCTGTGTGTCTCCACGACCTGCCCTCTTGTCTGTCTCCGCCGCCCTCCCTGTGCCGCGTCCCGGCGGTTTCGACTTGAAAGCGACCGCTCGACTTCTCTCGCGACCTCAGACTCCGGTTGATGGGCTTTGCCGACTCCGCTATACTCCGAGCGGAATGCCTATCAAGCGACGCGAGTTCATGGCCGGCATGTTGCTCAGCACAGTTGCCGTGGAGCGCGATGTCCCCAAAGGGAAGGTCGACGCCGCGGCCCACGATGCCGGCGAAATGGCCTGGCCTCCCGGTGCCGGCTACGAATCCAAAGACGCCACCCTGCCCGAAGAGCCGCATTGGCTGCAGGTCGACCTCGGCTCCAAATATCCGGTCGATGCCGTGAAGCTCTATCCGAAATTCGGGATGCCGGGAGATCATTTCGCCAGCGAGGGCTTCCCCCTCCGCTTTCGCCTCGAGGCATCCGACGACCCGCACTTCGCCGCGCCCGCGCTGATCGCCGACCAGACCGCCGCCGACTACCCCGACCCCGTCGATCACATCCAGGTGTTCTCTGCGGCCGCCGTCAAGGCCCGCTACGTCCGCCTCACCGTGACCCGGCTCAACAAACGCCACCGCGGTCCCTATTATTTCGCCCTGGCCAAGCTCGACGTCCTTTCGGGTGGAAAAGACGTCGCCGAGGGCCGGCCCATCTCCGACTCCACCAGCGGCGATCTCGGTGTGACCGCGCTTACCCGTCCCGCGCGCCCGCAGGGTGAAGGCGTCGTCACCGACAATCCCGCCAACGTCATCCCAGCCAGCCGGTGGAAGAAAGTTCCCTACAACATTCACGCTCCTTTGAAAGGCGTCACTCTCGAAGGCGGCCCGCTCAAAACCGCCTTTGACCATAACATCGGCTATTTGCTCGGATCCTTTACAGCCGACGAGCTATTAAAAGAGTTTAACGACCGCGCCGGCAGGCCCAACCCGCCCGGCCTGCGCAAGCCCGACCAGTTCTGGCAGACCGATCTCGCCGGCTCCAACGCCGGCCGCTTCCTAATGGGCGCCGGCAACTCCCTGCGCTGGACCACCCATCCCGAATTGCGCCAGCGCCTCAATCAGGTCGTCGACGGCATCGCCGCGTGCCGCCTGCGCAACGGCTACATCATGGCCTACCCCGAGGACACCATCTTCTACTCCGAACGCGGCGCATACACCCGCGCCTGGCTGACCCACGGTCTGATCGAAGCCGGCTACGGCGGCCGCCCCGACGCCTTCCAACTTCTCCGCGGCTACTACGACTGGTTCGACCACTGCAAATACCTGCCCCAGCTCCTGCGCGGCGCCATCCAGGGCGTCCAGGGCATGATCGCCAACACCCGTATGGCCCACACGCCCACGGGCAGGCCCGAGGACATTCAGGTCATCCAGCGCTATTTCCAGGAAGACTACTGGCT
>Ga0187875_10002570_pt1 | contig 13323 bp, 13 predicted proteins | sample June2016WEW_17_1_2_FD_132978 | JGI IMG/M metagenome (GOLD analysis project Ga0187875, IMG submission 132978) | Peatland microbial communities from SPRUCE experiment site at the Marcell Experimental Forest, Minnesota, USA - June2016WEW_17_10 | ecosystem: Environmental > Terrestrial > Soil >... | reverse complement strand
CAATTTGCGTTCAACAATGTACGGGAAGCAGGTATATGTACGTAGCATAGCCCCTTGTGGGCGCTTGGAAGTGCGGACGGGCACAAGGCCCTATGCTACATCAACTTGAACGCAACTTGGTATGACACGGGGACACGGGGACGCGGGGACGCGGGGATGCAGGAAAAAGACTGACACGGGGACGTGGTGGCAAAACCGTCTCCCCTTCCCCCCATCTCCCCCCTCCGCATCGGTCTTTGCCTGTGTGGTGCGATCGCGCGGGAAATCAGCCCGCAATCCTGCCAAGCACGACCGTGATATGCATTCCTCCATGCCGAATGCTCCACAGGCGCACCCGGCCCGTGCCCATTGCCGCCGCTTCCAGCCGGGACCCTGCGAGGACGGCGTATTTCCAGCCTTTGAAATTCAGTCTCAGGTGGGCGCCTATTCTCTCGTAGAGACCTGCTCCTCCCGCTCTCAACCGTATTCCGTAGGGCGGGTTCAACACAAGCAGACCTTTTCTCAGCCCTCTCTTTCGGGGATTGAACTCAAAGAAATCCATCTTTTCCCATTGGATGTCACCGCCTACTCCGGCGCGATCCGCATTTTCGGCCGACACTCCGATAGCCTCCGGATCGATATCGATTCCGACGATCGTCTCAGGCCCCTTGAGAAGCGAGGTCTCCTTTGCCTTGCGTCGCAGATATTCCCAGGTCTTTTTCTGAAATGAAGGCCACCCCTGGAACAAAAAATCCCGACCAAGCCCTGGAGCAATCCGCCGGGACATCAAAGCCCCCTCTATCGGAAAAGTGCCCGACCCGCACATCCCGTCGACGAGCGGCTCATTGCCCGTCCAATCGGACTTTAAGAGGATGGCGGCGGCAAGCGTCTCACGCAGAGGTGCGCCCGTGTGCCGGAGCCGATATCCCCTTTGGTGCAGATGGGCGCCCGACATATCGATGCTAATCCCGCAGTGGTTCTCCAGAAGGCGAACGAGGATTTTTTGCTTCAGTTCGGAATCATCAGATTGCAGCCTGCCGGCGGTCGATTCGCCCGGCTCTCTGTGCTCCATGTCTTTAACCAGGGTATCTGAGGGGTGGAGAGGCCCTTTTTTCCTCAGGCTTTTTTCGATGCTCTCCAAAATGATCTCGGCCACCCTTCCCTCGTGGCTTATCCGCGAATATTCAACGCTGGCTTCGATATCGAGCTTTATCTCCCGATTCAGCCAAAGCTCCCAGGGTATCCGCGAAGCTTTGTAGAAGAGCTCTTCGGCAGTGCCTGCGCGAAATGGGGCAAGCCTGCAAAGCACCCGGCTCGCAGTCCTGAGCCAAAGGTTGCAGGTGTAAGCGTCTTGCAGCCTGCCGCTAAATTCCAGCCCTGCATCGCTCACCTCCGGTTGCGGAATATCGAGCCAAGGGGTCTCCTTCAGACATATGCGGGCAAGTTCGGGCGGGGCCACAACCGCGAACCGGTGCTCCGGCCCGGTGATGTGGGTTTTGATCCGGCGGGAAAAACTCCCTGTATGAATTTGATAATCGGCCACAGTTTAGCGGAAGAGGTGTTTGAGTATCAAATAACTTTTCAAAGGGACTCTAATGCTAGCAAAATTGCTAAAAAGATCAACTCTCAGATTTCCGCGCGGTTTTCTCCTCTTACCTTTCCTAAAAAGGCAATTGACTTGGGGGCAGACCATGCTGTAGACTGCAAACCGGTGGTGAGTCAGTTCAAATCCATCCTTGATGTTTCCTGCAAATTAATTTTAGATCGCTTGCTTTTGGTTTGTTCTGCGGAGGATTGGCCCGATGCAAGGGGGGCTCCACTTCCGTCCTGATGTCCCTGGCCTCGATGCTTCCTATATGCCAAGGAGGTACTCGCCGGTCTGGAAGGCGCCTTTGCCTGGCTGGAAGCATATGCTGGACGAAGCATCCGCAAAAATGACCTCGGCCCTGCTGCCCCCGATTTTTTTTAGAGCCGATGATATCGGGGCCGCCAGCAAGGCTTTTGACGCTCTGTGCAGCCTCTTTCGATTCTACCGGGTCCCGCTTGCGATGGCGGTCATTCCCGCATGGCTCAGCGAGACCAGGCAGGAAAAAGTGTTCCGGGCGGCGCCCGTGGATGAGGACCTCTGGAACTGGCACCAGCATGGCTGGAGACATATCAACTGGCAAAAAGAGGGCGCCAACAGTGAATTCGGATCGGACAGGGCCCCCGAGCGCCAGTACGAAGATATTCTTCAGGGCCGCACTAAAATGGAGCGCATTTTCGGTCCCAATTTCACTCCGGTCTTTACTCCTCCATGGAACCGTTTTTCCACCGCTGCTCTAAAGGCCTTGGTCAAACTGGACTTCAAGGGCATTTCGGCAACGGCCCCTTTGCCGCCAGGCGTAAAGTCCCTTTGCGGTATTAAACACTTTCCGGCCCGCCTTGACCTTCATACCCGAAAGGCCAAAAATCCCGCCGGTGACTTTGCCCTGTTGATCGATCAGTTTTCCGGGCTCTCAAAAATGAAGGGGCCGGCCGGAATATTAATCCACCACCAGCAGATGACTCCTTTTGCTTTCGAATTCCTGGACCGGATGCTTTATAATTTGAAATATGTTATAGAAGCCCGATTTAGCAGCTTTAAGGAGATGTTGAAAAGCCCCGATGAAAGACCGGCCGGCGCTCGTTTACGCTGACGTCAACGGAAATATATACGACTGGCCCGCCCTGGAAATGGCGGGGGCCAGCGCGAACGAATGGCAAAGGCCTCGGTCGGCCGAACTGATTCCGCTCCCCGAAGGCAGCGAACTGTTCCTTCTCCCGGAGCGCCTGCCCGTTGGCTTCAACCGCAAAGGGGGCAGGTTCGAGCCTATGTCGTCAGACCCTTTCGACCCGGCCAAACCTGTCCGGGCTGTAGCCGCATTCATTTCCCCTGCCTATACGCGGCTCTACTCCCCTGCTTACAGGACCGATGTCCGTGCGCCTCTTCTGCCTCTTTTCGCCTACACTGCCGTGGGCTGGCTAAACGGCGGCTTTGTGGTTCCCGCAGTGAGAATCGACAGTGACCGGCGGCAGGATTTCCGCAATTTTGACCCAAAACTAATCGAGCGAAACGCCGGCGGACGCATGAAAGCCGAGCGTGAAAACAGGCTCGTGCAGCACCTCGGCCGATGCGCTCTTACCTACGGCTGCCCTGCAGCAAGAAACCTGTTCATGAATCGCTGGGAGGCCCCGCTTCCCGCCTCCCCGGAGTGCAACGCCCGGTGCATCGGTTGCATCAGCCGCCAGGATGGCACAGGACTGTGCGCAACCCAGGACCGTATCGCCTTCGTACCTACGCCTGATGAGATATGCGGGGTTGCAATCCCTCACCTTCAGAAGGCCCCTCGAGCAGTGGTCAGCTTCGGGCAGGGCTGCGAGGGGGAGCCTCTGCTGCACGCTAAAACCCTTGAAGCCTCTATCCGCATGATGCGCAAAGCCACAGGCCGAGGCACCATTAACCTCAACACAAACGGAAGTCTTCCCGACGCCGTGGAAAAGCTCTGCCGCGCCGGTCTCCAGAGTATCCGCGTCAGCATGAACAGCGCGCGTCCCGAGTATTATGAGAAATACTTCCGCCCGAAGGGTTACAGCTTCGAGCACGCACGGCGTTCCATCTCCGTTGTTAAAACGAACGGCGGGTTCGCATCTATCAATTATTTCGTTCTCCCCGGATTTACAGATCAGAAAAGCGAATGGAACGCTCTCAGGAAGCTAATATCCGAAACCCGCCCGGATTTGATCCAGATGCGAAACCTCAACATCGACCCCGACTGGTATCTGGACGAGCTCAGACCGGACCTGAGCGAAAAGAAGATTGGAATCCGGGCACTGATCTCGCGAATCCGGGATGAATTCCCGGATGTCGGGCTTGGCTATTTCAACCCTCCACTGGATTAAATCTGATATGCCTCCACACTTGAGCATTATTCAAGACGTGCTTAATTTGCGAGCGACTTGGTTTTGCAATCCACAGGACCCGACACTAAGAGTCGTCAACCAGTGCACCTTTAAAGGAGGAGAATTATGTCTCTCACATTGCCCGACCTGCCGTTTGCCAAAGACGCGCTCGAGCCCTATCTCAGCGCAAAGACCCTGGAGTTCCACCACGACAAGCACCACAAGGCCTATGTCGATAATGGAAACAAGCTCATTGCCGGGACCGACCTGGAAAAAGAAGACGCCGAGGCCATAATCAAAAAAGTTGTTGGGGACGCTTCCAAGGCCGGGATATTCAATAATGCCGCCCAGGTCTGGAATCATTCATTTTACTGGCTGTGCCTGAAACCCAAGGGAGGGGGCCGCCCCACCGGTCAGGTAGCGCAAAAGATCGACGCCGACTTCGGAAGTTACGAAAAATTCGCGGAAGAATTGAAAAATGCCGGAGTTACCCAGTTTGGGAGCGGGTGGGCCTGGTTGGTGCTTAAAGACGGAAAACTCGCGGTTACGAAAACCGGAAACGCCGATACCCCGATCGCCCACGGAATCAAACCGCTGCTGACCGTGGACGTCTGGGAGCACGCTTACTACCTTGACTATCAGAACAGAAGACCGGATTACATCCAGGCCGTTATCGACAATCTGATCAACTGGGATTTTGTAAATTCGCGCCTCAAGTAATGGCAAGCGCCGCGCAGAAGCGGGGAAAAACCCAAGCGTTCACCACAGAGACACAGAGAAAGCCAAAACCCAATGAGATCAACAGGAACGTAGAGGTATTTCACCTTATTCTCAGGACTTCGAAATAGCCAGGAATTAAGGGATTGCGAATTGAGGGATTCAGGGATTAATTCCTAAATCCCTCAATTCCTAAATTGAGGTTAATTTGGGTAAACGTTTCCCGTTTCCAGAATGCACCACCCGTTTCGGGTTTTTCCCAGAAGCAGGTTGACCTGCCAGCCTTTCCGGCAGTGGTCGGTTATCTCTTTAGGGACACGTACTTCGACGATGCCTGAAGTCGCTATCCCGGACAGGATCAGGATTCCGGGATGGATCTGGTCGATTACGAAGTAGTCGTCCAGCTCGGCAGTCCAGTATCTGGGAGCATGGCTCTGGGCGTATTCGTATATGAGTCTTGCAAGCCGTTCGGCCGCCGGCAGCTCTCTAGCCGCCTCGGCAGCGAGCCTGGTAACCCGGTCGGCTATTTCCTTTCCAATGTAGCCGCTTTCCTCCAGCCACTTCACCAGTTTTTTTGCAACTACTCCCGCTGCCTGAAGCAATGCCTCGGAAGCCATGACTTTTCGTATCATGAAATAGTTCAAAAAATTGGGCAGGGAGGAGACAATCTTTTCGGGACCGAAAATAAAACAGAATTCGAGGTTTTTCTGGAAATAAAGCTTTTCGTAGAGCGCTACTTCGGACGAATTATCAAGGTCATGATATCCATGTCCGTTCAGACAATGGCGCAAAAGGTCTATGACCTCTTCGTACCTGTTGAAAGTCCGGGGCTTCAGCCGCTTTTGCTGGTCTTTCAGGAAAAGCGTCAGCACCTCATCGATACTGGGCTGCGAAACCGTCGGAAACTGTAAAACCTTTTTGCTCTCGCTCATCTTTGTCACCGTTTATGCTCGATCTCCTTATATTCGCCTTCCGCACGAAGGGCAATAGCGAAAATCGCGATCCAGGGGATTGCCGCACTGGGGGCACCTGTCCCCGCGAGCTTCCCGGAAGGCCCCCCGGAAATCACCCTCCGGAGAGGAAATCGCCTTGCAGCGACCGCAGATCAGAACAGGGTCACCTTTTTTAACACGAAAAAGAGGAATAAAAAACACACTCAGGTAATAATCAACCCGCTTCACTCTGGCTTGCGCCAAGCCACAGGCGGAACAAATTTTTGGAGTCTCGTCCAGAGTGACAGTCTTGGGCTGAACTCCACCGATCAGGAAGAACATTTCTCCCCCGCGCCTCAAAGATTTGAACTTATATATAGCACATTTTTCAGGGGATTGCTACGCCTCGAAATAGGCAACTGAGGGGTGCGCCTCAGGTGCGGGTGATGGGTTATGGGTGGTGAGGGGTTAGAGGTGAGGGGTTAGAGGTGAGGGGTTACCCATAACCTCTAACCAATTACCCATAACCCCTGAGGGGGGAAGCGGGAAGCTGAAGAGTTTTTAGTTATTAGTCGTCAGTTTTTAGTAACTCAAAACCGAAAACTTAAAACTCAAAACCCTGCTAAGCGGGAATCGGGAAGGGTTTGGTTTGACGAATTCACCTGGACATAGAGCAGAGCCTGTCTTAACAATCGTTCTATGCGATGTGCAGTCCGATAAGAAACCTATCTCGGGGAGGTGAAGAATGAGTAAGCTCAGAAAGATCAAAACGGTCTCAAAAAGTAAGCCCACCATAGAAGGGGCCGGCGTTCATCTCAAAAGAGCTTTCGGTTATTACCAGGTCCCGCAGTTCGATCCTTTTCTTATGCTGGACGACTTTCGCTCTGACGATCCATCGAAGTATCTGCCCGGTTTTCCCTGGCATCCGCACCGGGGAATCGAGACAATCACCTACGTCCTGCGGGGGGACGTGGAACACGGCGACAGCATGGGGAACAAAGGCGATATAACCGCTGGAGATGTGCAGTGGATGACAGCCGGCAGCGGCATCATTCATCAGGAAATGCCCAGGGGAGACCAGGCTGGACGTATGGGTGGATTTCAGCTCTGGGCAAACCTTCCCGCTTATCAGAAGATGATGGAGCCCCGCTATCGTGATGTACGACGGGAGCAGATCCCGGAAGTTTCGCTCGAAGGCGGTATAAAAGTGAAAATCATCTGCGGTAAAGTGAACGGGGTCCAGGGGCCGGTGCAGGACATTGTGACCGATCCCGCATACCTCGACGTCACAGTGCCCGCTCATTCCCGCTTCGTCCATCCAATCGAGAGCGGCCATACCGTTTTTGCCTATGTGATCGAAGGAAAAGGCTACTTCGACGAAGAGCGGGATGCCTTCGGCCATCAGGTCGTCGGCGCGAACTACTTCGATCTCGATCGTGAGTGCATCTGCGTCAATGAGAGTCTCATCCTGTATGAGGACGGCGACCATGTCTCCATCAGCGCCAAAGACGAGCCGCTCCGGTTTCTGCTGGCCTCGGGCAGGCCCATAGGCGAGCCGGTTGCCTGGTACGGCCCCATTGTAATGAACACCCAGGAAGAACTGCGGGTAGCCTTCGACGAATACCGTAAAGGTACATTTATTAAACAGAGGACGGAGGACGGAGGACGGAAGACGGAGTGAAGCGGGAAGCTGAAGAGTTTTTAGTTATTAGTTGTCAGTTTTTAGTAACTCAAAACCCAAAACTTAAAACTCAAAACTCTGCTGAGCGGGGAGCAGGCAGCAGGAAGCGAGGAGCGGGAAGAGTGAAGGTATGCGTTCACCACAGCATTTCATGTCACGATGGGATACCCAAAACCATGAAAAGGCGCCAGAACGAACGGTAGTCTAGCCCCTTCTGGGCGGCCTTTTCGAAGCAGAGGACGGGGCATAGTTCGGTCAAGGAGAGGGGGCAGAGGAGAGCATTCAGAGTTCAGACATCGACATCTACGCTCCGCGAGGTTCCGTTCTTGAATCCCTTTTCACTGCAATGCTCTTCACTGCCAATTTTCGATTTGTTGAAATTTTTGGCAAGCATTTTATTATAAGTATTATAAACTTTTAAGATCTTCTCCGCGTCCTCTGCATGTCCGGACCATGTCGCGTCTCCGCGGTGAATAGCTTTTCAACGTCAATGGCATGCACGTTGGCCCGCATATCCCTTGCAATCCGGGATTTATTATTGTATTTATAAACTACATATTCAGATATGCAAGGACAATTTGATTAATGATCCAACGTTCACGGGCCCTAAAAGCGGTTGAGACCGCGCTGGAAGAAAGCCCCGTGTGCGCCCTCCTGGGGCCGCGTCAATGCGGCAAGACCACCCTGGCGCGGCAGATAGCCGAAAAGGGAAAGGCCCACTTTTTCGACCTTGAAACGGGCATCGGCCGCGCCCGGTTGGAGGATTCACCTGAACTGGCGCTGAGCGAACTGCAAGGGCTGGTCGTAATCGATGAAATCCAGCGCCTGCCGGGGCTGTTCGCCACCTTGCGTCCGCTGGCCGACCGTCCCGGCTGCCCGGCGCGGTTTCTCATCCTCGGCAGTGCTTCGCCGGAGCTGGTGAAGGGGGCTTCCGAGTCCCTTGCCGGCCGGGTGAGCTTCGTGGACCTAGGCGGATTCAGCCTGGAGGAAGTGGGCGCGGACAGTCTTCCCGTGTTGTGGCAGCGCGGCGGTTTTCCGAGGTCATTTTTGGCCGCAAGCGACAGCGCCAGCGAGCGCTGGCGGCAGAATTTCATCCGCACATTTCTGGAGCGGGATATTCCCCAGCTCGGCATCCGCATTCCGGCGGAGACGTTGCGGCGATTCTGGATGATGGTCGCCCATTACCACGGGCAAATCTGGAACGGGGCCGAGCTGGCGCGTTCGCTGGGCGTATCTGAGACCACGGTGAGGCATTATCTCGATTTGCTCACCGCAACATTCCTGCTGCGGCAGTTGCCGCCGTGGTTCGAGAATCTCGGCAAGCGGCAATACAAGGCTCCAAAGATTTATGTGCGCGACAGCGGGCTCCTGCACAGCCTGCTGGGCGCCCGCCGCCGCGACGAATTACTGGGGCACCCGAAGCTGGGGGCCTCGTGGGAGGGGTTTGCCCTGGAGCAGGTGCTGCATGCGGCTGGGACCGCCGAGGCGTTTTACTGGGGCACGCATGCCGGAGCGGAGCTGGACCTGGTGCTCTTTCGGGGCGGACGGCGCTATGGTGTCGAGTTCAAATACGCCGATGCACCGGCGATGACCAAATCTATGCACATTGCGCTGGAGGACTTGAAGCTGGAACGTGCCTGGTTCGTTTATCCGGGGAAGGAAAGCTACCGGGTGCATGAAAAGGTGCAGGTCTGCCCACTGCCGGAACTGCTGGAAGAGTTTGTTGGCTTTTAGTTATGCAATACCTTTTTCACTAGCTGGACAGGATATTGTATAATGGGAATTAAATCCCAAACAGAGGGTCTGCTTAGTGACAATGCTGCCGGCATGGATGGGAATCCGAAACGATGCGAGGTGATATGGGATGAAGGTCCTGGTAGTTTTGGAGCCGAGTGAAGAGGGCGGTTACACTGCGGTGGTCCCCAGTCTTCCCGGCTGTATCAGCGAAGGCGAAACAAGAGATGAAGCCCTGGCGAACATCAGGGAAGCCATCGAACTTTACCTCGAACCGGCCCGACTTTGAAGAGTGAAGAGTGAGCGGTGAGCAGTGAGCAGTGAAATCCCTCAATCCCTTAATCCCTCAGTTGCTCAATTCCCCAATCCCTCAATCCCTCAATCCGTAACCGCTGAGTCCCTCAATCCCCCAATCCCTCAATCCCTCAATTCCCGCCTCCATTTTCACCGTTCAAATTGGCCTTCTATGAACGAAAATCGGCGCTTGCTTCAATCTTTGGGGTGTTGATTCAGGTGCTTCGCCTGGTCAGACCGTCGACCTGCTTGAACCCCCGACCTGCCAAAAAACCGTTTGCGTCGCTCAACTCAGCTTTACACGTGCCCTGACCGAGTCACGCTTGTTTCTCAAGCCCCTGGCAGCTGCAACTGACCTGGACCTGTGGCCTTCCATCCGGAAAGCATTTGTGCAATGCTGTGCACGGCACAGGGTCAAGTCCAAGCCGGGACGCCAATTCCCAAGAGACCGGCAGGAATATCGCAGAAAAAACCGAGGCTTGGAGAACAAGCGCTGTCCGGGACATAAGCCCAAGAGCAAAGCAGCAACCCCGCTGCGGTCCCAACCCTAAACTCGTAAGGGTGCGAAAGGACAGGTGTTTCTCTTAAGTTAGCAGCATTAGGCCCGACCCCTTTCAACTTCAATGATCTCTTCTTCTCTTAATTTCGTTGACTTTCTGCACCGGCTTCAATACTTTTCAACTTGGAACAGAAAGACGTTAAAAGAATGGAATAGGTCGGACGGATTTGCTTTGAGGGGAGGCTACCGCTACTTCCGCTATAAGATTAGTCAGCCAAAAGTTGGAGGTGGACCATGAAAGCATATGAATATTATGCGGAGATCCTGCCGGACGGGCATTTGTCCATTCCCGATGATCTCAGAGAAAAGCTGAAATCGGATTCGAAGGTCAGAGTCATGCTTTTACTGGATGATGACGACACCCTGTGGGAAAAACTTACGATTTCCGAGTTTATGGCAGGGTATCCCGAAAAAGATTCAATTTATGACACCCTATAGATTCGGCGATATCGTCCTTATTGGATTCCCGCATACTGACCTTCATAGTATTTCGAAAAGGCCCGGCGTTGTGATGTACGATTCTGGCGACGAGGATGTTCTCGTTGCCAGAGTAACCACTCAAAGGCATGTGACTGAAGCAGACTACAAAATCGTTGATTGGCGGAGATGTGGTCTTCTGGCGGAATCCTTCATAAGGCTCGGCAAGCAGGCGACGATACAAAAACATTATATTACCAGACGGCTGGGTGCATTGGAACCTGGAGAAATTGCCGGGTTGAAATCGATCCTGCGAAAGTTGTTCTCATTATAGGGATTACCTGTATTGACTCATAAAGCTCAACGGCGAGTTTAGCATTACGCAGGCCAAGTTGGGAGAAATTACTGAGAATAACAGACCATCAGGCAGATGTCATATGCCTAAATCAGAATGGCAATAATGACATAATTTTTGAAACGCTGGTTCTGTAATTTCAAGTACTTAGCGAGACGGGCAATGGAGCTTTGTCTTTGCTGTCAGGTGGTTAGCTTGGCCCGACCCTATATGGATATGGCAATTCACCCGCCCTTAATTCACACCTATTCACCCGCTCTTAATTCACCCATTCACCTATTCACCTATTCACCTATTCACCCATTCACCCGCTCTTAATTCACCCATTCACCTATTCACCTATTCACCCGCCCTTAATTCACCCATTCACCTACTCACCCGCTCTTAACTCACCTATTCGCCCGCCCTTAATCCCTCAATTCCCGTCTCCAATTTCACCCTCCAAATTGGCCTTCTAAAAACAAGAATCGGCACTTGTTTCAATCTTTTGGCTGCTTATTTAGGTGCTTCGCATGGCCCGGCCCTCGGGCGCCGCCCACCTCCAGCAATGGTAGGGCTAGACGGATAGTGCATGCGTTTTCTCGATGTATTCAAATGTCTGAGTCAACTTCCCTGGCTGGAATTACATCGTTCGGAATCTTTTTGATCAGGGTCACACCAAGACTCTTCCTGCCAGTTGCGTGTTTTGCTGCAGCCATTTTAATAAGATATTCAATATCATTCAAAGAACTAGGCGAAGCATAGCTGTACCGATACTGAGCACGAAGATGTACGTAGACATCTAAAAGGTAGAATGAGTTTTTTGGGGCAGATAAAATATATTTTTGGACTTGCGTTTTCCAGCCTCGCGGTCTGTGATCAATCAACAACAACATTAGTTCGTGTTTCTTAAGGTCATTATCTTCCCTAGCGAGCTGATCAATCATCAACGGCCCCATTTTCATCGAGAATAGATCGTCCTTGCACCAAGAGACAACGTTAGATGGTATTACGCATAGAATTCTATTGAATCTCTTCAGTGGTGTATCACCAAAATCGTCGGCCAGCAAAAAGATTCCCCCATCAAAGATCGCACGTTTATGTTCCGCAAGGATTGGGAGCAAGACCAGCAGTACTTTTGAAGTCTGCTCCCAGGATCTCAAAATTTCCTGAAGCAACTGGCGTCTGACTTCTGGGTCTACATAGTCACTGTTTCTCAGGGCCTTTGCTCCAGCTTTCATCGTTTGCATCATATACGCGAACGAGTATTCTGTCAGAATTTCTTGGATATCCTGATAATATGGCCCCGCTGGATCGTAATGTCGATCGGCATATCGATCCTTTACGGAATCCGGCAAGTTAGAGCCCAAAACTCCATTGCAGATTTCATTCTGCATTTGCTCCAGCATGGCGTCCGAGGGTTTCCATTGGGCAAATTTATAAGGATTTAATCCATCTTGGAGGCCGGATTTATCTTTGACTCTATCGCTAGCGGCTCGAAGATCTCTAATTAAAACTTTGACTGCGTCTTCACGGCGCCTATCAATCCCGGTGTAAAACTCAATTATTTCAGGACAATTCACATATCGCATATCCTCGAAAATGAACTTGGCAAATTTTTCGTCGTGATGCATTCTCTGGGCAGCAAAATAATGTATCCAGTACGTAAATTTGAAGCAAAACAAATTATCACGCCTAACCAATATGTTATTCGCATGGAGCACATCGAATACGACTTGGACCTCAAGGTCAATGAATCTAGTCTCGCAGAAATCATGCAGTACAGCTAGAAAGTATTCCCTGCTAAAATGATATGTGTTCTCTCTGATCATTACCTCGCAAAAATATCCTAATACGTACTCGCAATCCTTTAAATCCGGTTTCGTCTTGTATGTAGGGATATCATCTGCATTGAAGAGAAGAAATAACACTCTCCTAATCATTTCGGTTCGGTTAACAGGACTTTCGTCGAAATCGATTTCGGCAACCTTCAGCAGCGTAAGGCAGTTCAAGGGTGTCCTGTGGATATTCAACATTTCGAGATCAGAGACCACTCTAGTAGTAAGTGCATCTTCATCGCCTATGTGTTTACTTTCGTTATAGTCCGCTACCACTTTCCGTACGTGCCCCCTGGGGAGTGCCCAGAGGTAGATAGTCTCAAAATCGTCAAAAACCGAGTCGTCATCGGGAGGTTTCAAAAAATCCGACTCATCGTTCGTCTGCATTACCATGACTGGTAAATCGTTAAAGATACTGCGTACTTTCTCAAGAAGTTTATACGAGCTCTTTTCGCAGTCTGTCCAGGAATCAAGGACTACGCACTTAATGTCCTGCATCTTGCATCCGAGGAGTTTCAACTCATTCTCCGCGAATTCCTTTATAGGCCCTGCATGGGGTATCAGACTTTTTGAATCGAGATACAGCCAAAAAGAACCATCGGTGCGCCAAGCCTCCCTAATAAGATAATGTGCTAAGCACGTAAGACCAAACTGGGGTGGCGCTTTAACCCTCGTTGATTTTCGAGACGAAATCAAGTCTGACAAAATGATGTTTGGCTCCATCTTTGCGTCTATCATGACTTCGGGGCTCCTGCGCAGGATTGGCTCGACCCACACTTTGGGTTGTGAAGAGAATGACAGCAGCGCTTCATCTAATCTCTTAGTTAGATAGTGTCCATCCGGAAACCCCTATTGTACTGAATTAATTTAACAAATTGCCAATTTTATCATTGCATTTTGACTCGTTTTCTGACATT